>Ga0326728_10000777_pt1 | contig 120623 bp, 97 predicted proteins | sample MB3enrmetagenome_FD_207602 | JGI IMG/M metagenome (GOLD analysis project Ga0326728, IMG submission 207602) | Lab enriched peat soil microbial communities from McLean, Ithaca, NY, United States - MB31MN | ecosystem: Environmental > Terrestrial > Soil > Wetlands > Peat | place: USA: New York... | reverse complement strand
CCACTAGCCGAACCGCCTCTTGCTTGAACTCAAGCGTGTATCGTCCCCGCGTTGCCTTCGTCATCTTCGCTACCCTTTCGCATTAGAACAGCTTGCTAAGGGATACGTTTTGCGCGGGCAAGGTCAGTGAGAGCCATCATGGATGCGTGCGCCTCCGCGCTCTACATCCAGCGTGAACCAATCCTTCTAAGGGAAACATATAGAAAACCTGTAACTAACATAAGGGCGCGGCCCGCGGAATCTCGCGCCGCACCGTTAAGCGCGCGGGCAAACTCTTGCCCGGCTTTCGCTTGCGGCGTTGCTTCCCGCCTGGGTCGCCTAGCGGGGGCGGCTCTGCCACCGGAGTGGCTTGTTCCCTATTCCGTATTCCCTATTCCCTGCCTCACTCCACTTCGAGCACGAGGCACTTGAGGTATTCGGTTTCCGGCAGGTTGAGGACGACGGGATGATCGGGAGCGGCGCCACGGCGCTCGAGAAGGCGCACGCGGCGCGAGGCATCGGCAGCGGCCGAGGCCACGGCGGATTCGAGGTCGGCCCAGCCGACATGATGCGAGCAGGTGCAGGTGACGAGCAGGCCGCCAGGGCGCAGCATTTTGAGGCCGCGAAGGTTCAGCTCCTTGTAGCCGCGCAGCGCGCCCTCGACGGCGCGTTTGGTTTTGGCGAAGGCCGGCGGATCGAGAACGATGGCGTCGAATGTTTCGCCGGCTTGCGACCAGTCGCGGAGAATCTCGAACGCGTCGGCCTCGATCCAGTCGACTTCAGCGGAGATGCGGGCGCGGTTGGCCTGGAGATTGCGCTCTGCCACTTCCAGTGAGGCGCGGGAAGTGTCGATGCCCGTGACCTGCCGGCAGACCTGGGCGAGATGCAGGGCAAAACCGCCCTGGTAGCAGCAGACGTCGAGCGCGCGGCCCTGGAAACCGGGATTCGCTGCGCCAAGGCGCTGTACCCATTGTTGCGCGGCGGCGTAGTTGGTGCGTTGATCGAGAAAGGCTCCGGTCTTCTGGCCGGCGTTGGCGTCGTAGTGAAAGGCGAGGCCGTTCAAATGAAACTCAGTGGCTGCAGCGGGACGCGCAGGATCGGCAATCCACAACGGGTCGGCGCTGGGCGCGGGCAAACCCTCAAGCTCGCGGATGCGCGGATCGGGGCGCTCGAAAATGGCCGCGGGCGCGAGCTCTTCGCGCAGGACGCGCACGCAGACCTCGCTGACGCCTGCGGCGAGCAGACCTTTGGTGAGGCGCTGCACCACGACGATCTCGCCATACTTGTCCACGACGAGGCCGGGCAATTCATCGGCCTCGCTGAATGAAAGGCGGCAGGCGTCGTTGGCGGCATCGAGAATGGGCTTGCGGCGCGCGATGGCCGCACGCAGCCGCGCTGCGAGCAGCTTGAGCCACGCGGCATGGTCGAGCGCTTCGCGCGACACCAGCCGCAACGCGATTTGCGATGCAGGACTGTAGAGTGCCGTGCCAAGAAAGATTCCGCGTTGATCGGCGACCAGTAGCAGCGTTTCTTCTGGGGTCGGAAGAGTGACGGAGACCACGTCGGACGCATAGACCCAGAGATGGCCGCTGCGCAAACGGTCGGCGGCGCGGCGGTTGACGATGGCGCCGAACGGGGCGGCATGCGGCTGACGCGCAGATGGGCGCGAAGCGGCGCGGGCGGAGGGTGAAGATCCGCTGTGCGCAGATACACTTCCAGGGAATGCGGCGGCTGGGCCGCCTTGCGCGGCAAATGCTGCCGATGTTTTCGCACGGCGCTTGCGCGGCGGCGCGGCTGTCTCCGGTTTGTGTGGCTTTGCCATTGGCTCCCCTCCCAAAGGTATTACGCCGGGGGTGGGGAGCCAAAGGACCGGACGGCTATTTCTCCTGCAACGTCTGCAGATAACGGCTCAGGTTGCTGATTCTGAGCGCTCTCACGTTGGCGTCGTTCGTGGCCGTGTCCACCGACCCAAGCATGGGTCCCCACACCGGCATTTCTGCCCTGCCGTGCGATGGATTCGCAGCGCCGAACTCGAGCACCGAAGCGATATGAGTCGAGGGAAACTTCCCTCCGTGGTTTCTGCTCAAAGCGGCCAGATCGGTGGGCTGCGTCTTCAAGGCAGCGGCTGCCGGCCCGTTCCCCTTGCCCTCCACACCGTGGCAGGGGGCGCAATAATTTACGTACATCTGCTTGCCGTTGTTCACCGACGCCTTACTCACCGGGATGATGACCGTCTTTGCCACCGACTGATTGGCGTATCCAACGCCCGCAACGATGGCCGCGGCCAAACCGGCCCAAAAGAGGCCTTTCAGCATGATTTCCTCCGTTCTAACCTCCGGAGGCAGATATCAAGCTCCTTTTTTTGCGTGAAGATATGTCACGAGCGGCACATTGAGCGGGGATTTTCGTTACTGCGGGAATGCCTGGGGTGGATTCGGGATCCATGCGGAACAGACCTGGTGCGATGCAGTGTGTTGCCGCTTGAAATGCGGAGATCATCGAGTGAAGCGAACGCTTTCATACCTGCAGAAGACAAGCGGCCTATAATGAAGCATGGCGACTGCCCGCCACACCGCACCAATCGAGGTTCCGAGCGCCCCCGTGAGCGAAACGGGAGCGGCGCCGGCCGTGAGCCCGGGCACACCGGCCCGCCATCAGGATCCGCGGCCCATTGGGGAGCGTTTTGAGGCCCTTCTGCGGCAGGTACAGGCCAATCGTCCCCATGAAGATATCTCGTTGATTCGAAAGGCGTGGGAGTTCTGCGTAAGCCACCACGAGGGGCAGACGCGCGCCTCTGGCGAGCCCTACATTGTGCACCCGCTCGAAGTGGCGGAGGTGCTGGCGGAGATGAAGCTGGATGCGACGGCCATCGCCGCCGCCCTGCTGCACGATGCCGTGGAGGACACGCCGGCAACGAGCGAGGAGATTGGCGAGCGATTCGGCGACCAGGTGGCGCACATTGTCGAGGGCGTAACCAAGATCGACAAGATCCAATTTGCCAACCGCGAGGACCGGCAGGCCGAGAACGTGCGCAAGATGCTGCTCGCCATGGTGAGCGATGTGCGCGTGGTGCTGATCAAGCTGGCCGACCGGCTGCACAACATGCGCACCCTGGAGCACCTGAAACCGGAGCGGCAGGAGGCGATCGCGCGCGAGACGCTCGATATCTACGCGCCCCTGGCGCACCGGTTGGGCATGGGCAAGGTGCGCGGCGAACTCGAAGACCTGGCCTTCCGCTACACGGATCCCGTGAGCTACGAGCACGTGTCGGCGGCCGTGGAGGCGCGGCGCGTAGAGGGCGAACAGTTCCTGCGCGGCGTCGAGGATACGCTTGTCGAACAACTGCGCGAGAACGGTATCCAGGCGCGCGTCGAGTGGCGCATCAAGCGCCTCTACTCCATCTACCAGAAGATCGAGCGCACCAAGGTTTCGTTCGAGCAGGTGTACGATCTGCTGGCGGTGCGCGTGATCACCGAGGACGTGGCCTCGTGCTACGCGGTCTTCGGGTTGATCCACACGCTGTGGCGGCCGGTGCCGGGACGCATCAAGGATTTCATCGCCATTCCGCGGGCCAACCGTTACCAATCGCTGCACACCACGGTGATGGGCGCGAGCGGACACCAGTTCGAAGTGCAGATCCGCACCGAAGAGATGCACCGCATCGCCGAGGAAGGCATTGCGGCGCACTGGAAGTACAAATCGGGCGGCGACGCCTTGACGGCCCGCGACGAAGAGCGGTTGAACTGGATTCGCCAGCTCGTGGAGTGGCAGAAGGAGATGACGGATCCCAACGAATTCCTCTCCAGCCTGAAGATGGACCTCTATCCCGACGAGGTGTACACCTTCACGCCGAAGGGGAAGGTGGTGGTGGTTCCGGCGGGCGCCACGCCCGTGGATTTTGCCTACACGATTCACACCGAAGTGGGCCACACCTGCGTAGGCGCCAAGATCAACGGGCGCATGGCGCCGCTGAGGACCAAACTGCGCACCGGCGACATCGTGGAGATTGTGACGCAGAAGGATCACAAGCCGAGCCGCGACTGGCTCACGTTTGTGAAGAGCCCCCGGGCGCGCAACAAGATCAAGCACTGGCTGAACGAGGACCAGCGGCAGCGGGCAGTGGAGATCGGCAGAAAGCTGCTGGACCGCGAGGCGCGCAAGTTCAAGGTGCCGATGACGCAGATCGACGACCAGGATCTGGGCCGCGTGGCGCAGGAGTTCGGCGTAGCCACGGCCTCGGATCTGCTGGCGACGCTGGGCCAGGGCAAGCACACCGCGCACCAGGTGCTGAGCAAGGTAGCGCCGGGATTCGCTAATCTGCCGGAGACCGAGCCGGGCACGGAGACCAAACCGGGCGAAGCGGGCCCGGGCACAGCGGGAGTGTCCGACGCGGTACGCCGGTTGCAACTCACCAGTTCGGATTCGCTGCAGGTGGAGGGCCAGAACGATCTGCTCGTGTACCGCGCGCGATGTTGCAACCCCATCCGCGGCGAGGAGATTGTGGGCTACGTGACGCGCGGCAAGGGCGTGGCCGTGCATGCGCGGGGCTGTCCCAACGTGCAGAACCTGCTCTACGAAAGCGACCGGCGCATCAACGTGGAGTGGTCGCGCGTGGCCGATGCCACAGGCAAACCGCAGCGCTACCCGGTCAAGATCACCGTCTACTGCGACGACCGCACCGGCATGCTGAAGGAGCTGACCGCGGTGATCTCCGACGAGAATGCCGATATTCGCGGCGTGGATCTGAAGCGCGACGATGAGGGCGAGGCGATTATCGAGTTTATCGTCGAGGCCGAGGACGTGCGCCACCTGAACCGCATGGTGCTCGGACTGAAGCGCGTGAACGGCGTGCGGCAGGTGCAGAGAACGCAGAAGGTCTAAAACAGCCTCTAGCTCTTAGCTTCTAGCTTTTAGCTTGTTCGCGGGTCATCGAGCCCCCGCTAACAACGAGCACCCCGAATGCCGGTGAGTGTGGCAATCGTCACGCCGGGCCCCGGTCGCGATGCGCTTGCATCAGAAACGCAACAGGTGGTCTGAACTGCTCAGACCAAGTCTGCTCGCGGTGCGAGGCTGGAATAGTGTGCGTGATTCCGCATCACTGCACAGCACCTGGCTAAGGAGATCACATGTCGTTCGGACTTTATGCCGCTGGCTTCGCAATCGTAATCGCCGGGCTGGTGTACGCCGCGCACCTGGTGCATATGCCCTCGCACTGGATTCTTGTCGGCGCGATCGTGATGATCGGCATTGGGCTTCTGTCGGCCGTCAAGGCCACCCGCCAAAAAGACGCCAGCTAATAAGCATCGCCGCCCAGGCGAGACAGTGCGAATTCCTTTTGCCGGGCGTTACCATCGCTTCATGACAAAAAGGGGCGACGGCCGAAACGCTATTCTGCGCGGCGTGCGCGTCATCGACGGCGGGCTGGCGACAGAGCTCGAATATCAGGGTGCGCGGATCGACGGGCCGCTGTGGTCGGCGCACGTGCTTGAGGACGAGCCGGAGAAGCTTGTGGCCGTGCATCGCGCGTACGTGGCGGCCGGCGCGCAGTGCATTGCCACGTGCAGTTACCAGGTGTCGCGCATGGGCTACGCCGAGGTGGGTTTGCCGGCGGAGCGCGCCGATGCGGCGCTGTTGCGATCGGTGGAGCTGGCGCGCGCGGCGATTGCGGAGTTTCCGGGGCGGCGCGTGCTTGTTGCGGGGTCACTGGGGCCCTACGGCGCGGCACTGCACAACGGCGGCGAGTATCACGGCAACTACGATTGCTCTTATGCGGACCTGGTGCGCTTTCACCGCGAGCGCATTGAGATTTTTGCGGGCGCGACGGGGCCGCAACGGCCCGATCTGCTTGCGTTTGAGACCTTCCCTTCTCTCGAGGAGGCGCGCGCCGTGGGCGAAGCGATTTCTCCCTGGCCAGAGCTGCTGGCGTGGTTCAGCTTTTCGTGCCGCGACGAAAAACATGTGTCGCACGGCGAAAGCGTTGCCGATTGCGCCGCGCTGGTGGCGAAGTTTCCGCAGACCGTGGCGATTGGCGTGAACTGCGTTCCGCCCAGGTGGATCCCTTCGCTGATCGCCGAACTACGCAAGGGTTCGGACAAGCCGGTGCTGGTGTATCCGAATTCAGGCGAGGGGTGGGACGCCGAGCGGCGCTGCTGGACGGGAACGAGCGACGCGGCGGAGTTTGGCGAGAAGGCGGCAGAGTGGTTCCGCGCAGGGGCGCAGATAGTGGGCGGCTGCTGCCGCACGCGGCCGGCGCACATCGCTGCTGTGGTGCGGGCGATTTACGAACGCTGAGCTCTACGCTTTCCCACCCTTTCCGCAAAAAACGCGGAAAGGATGGGGCACGGGCACACCGTTCTGAGTTCGCTGAAAGCTAAGAGCTGAGAGCTGTTTCTTACGCCAAGCGCAACGCGGCCATGCCCTTGCGGGGCGCGACGAAGCGGCGGGCGCGGGAGACGATGGCGAGTTTTTCGCGGCTGAGGAGCTTGCGAATCTGGCCGCGGGCGTGATCGGCCCAGGGTCCATGGTTGTCGAGCTTCACATAGGCGCGCCAGTGGCGTAGCGCGGGTCGTTCCTGGCCGCAGCGCTCGTAAGCGAGCGCCAAATTGTAGTGGGCGTCGGCGTAGGCCGGCGAGAGGGTGACGGCTTTGCGATAGGCGGCGATCGATTCGTCGAGACGTTCCAGCTCATCGAGCACGTTGCCCAGATCGAAATAAGCCAGCACGTAGCCGGGATCGGCCACGGTGGCGTGGCGGTAGAGCTCTTCAGCGCGGCCGTACTGACGGAGATGGAAGAAGATAGTGCCAAGGTTGATGCAGGCCGCGGCGTAGTCGGGATCGAGGGAAAGAATCTCCTCATAGAGGGTGATGGCGCGTTGCTTTTCGCCGGCTTCCTCGGCGCGGACCGCAGCCAGAAAGCGCTCCTGAATGACGCGCGGACCAGCCGGCGCGGGGCGGCGCAGGGGCGACGGTTGGGCGGCAGCGGCAGCGATTTGCTCCTGGCCGCCGCGCTCGAAGTCGAAGAGCAACTGGCGGCGGATGGGGTCGACCATGGCGCCGTGATGGCGGAAGGCCAGGCGCGTACCGGTACGCACCACGCGCGCCTCGAGAAGCGGGTTGGCCATGCCGGAGACGGCCTTCATGGCCAGGATGGATTCGCGGATCGAGGCTGCGGGCACGTCTTCAGCGCGCAGCGCACACAGGATGCGCAACTGCCCGAGATCTTGAAAGCTATAAATTTCCTGTTGGGGGATTAATCCGGCACGTTCCCAGGCTTGCAACTGGCGGGAACTCATCTCGAAGATGCGCAAAACGTCCTGACGCCGATAGGTGGTCACTCGTGTGCTCCCACAGGTGGTGCGAGGCAGTTCCGGGGATTGCGCTTTGCATTCCGCCATACGACTCAGAATGCGGTTGCGCTCCCGATCCCGCCACGACGTTCTAGAAAAGTCACGCAGGAAGCGCTCTTGCTGCGATTATGCCAAGTCTGAGCCGGATTGGAGCGTGGATAAATGGGGCGGAACCCTGAGATACAACAAAAACACGTGGATAAAGAGTGCACGATTTGGTTCAAATCGGTTCCGGGCGCGGCGCTTTAACAGAAATGCAACTGAAGATGGCGGCCATGCTGCCGAAGCACAAGGTGTTGCCGCGGCAACGAGGAGTCGCTTTGCGCGCCGGAAGGGGTGGTTTGCGCAGCTGTACGGGAGGTGGAAGAGCCCAGAAAAAGGGACCGCCTGTCGCCGTCTGCCACTATCGGGGACCGCTCTGCCGGAAAGTTGTAGGAAGTTCTGTCGCGCGGGCGATGGATCGCAAGTGGCTATGCCCTACGATTTTCATAGGCTCTTGAGAATTCGCTATGATAAGCTGCCTCCCGCGAGCGCAAACCGACGCAGAAGGTCTGGGACCCATGTCAGACGCAACTTTCTGTTTCGCTTTGAATTCCCTGCCGCAGCTTGTTTCAGCCGGCGACGGCGTTGAAGCCGTGCTCGGCTATCGACGCGAGGAATTTCTCACCAAAAAGGTCAAGCTGAAGGATCGCATCCACCCGGAGGATGCCGGCCTCGTCGAAACCCTGTTTTCGCCAAACGGCACGAACACATCAGGCTCGGTGAACCTGCGCATCCGTCACGCCGACGGAAGGATTCGCTGCCTGAAGACGCGGTACGCGAAGGCGCACACGCGGGGCCACGGGTTCAAGCTCGATCTGCGGATGGAAGACGCGCGGAAGGTGAGCGAGCCCGGCGATGCGGTACTAATCGCCAGCTTCAAAACCCTGATTGAGCACACCGACGACTACATCTTTCTGAAGAATTGCAACCATGTGATTCTGGCCGCGAGCCGGAGCCTGCCGGATTTTACAGAATCGGCGAATCAAGCCACCGAGCTTGTGGGCAAGACCGACTACGACATTCACCCCGAGGCCATCGCCGACGTCGCTTACCGGCTGGAGAGGCGGGCGTTTGCCGAGGGGCAGCGCGTGAATGAACGCCAGCCGCTGCGGACCCAGGATGGGGGCCTGCGCTGGATCGACAATCGCAAATACCCGATCAACGGCCCCGATGGCGAGATCATCGGCGTCCTTGGAATCGCACCGGACATCACCGAGTACATCGAGGCGGAAGATAGACTGCGCGAGAGCGAGGAATCGCTGCGACAAGCGCAGAAGATTGCTGGATTAGGCAGCTACACCCTGGACATCCTTTCAGGGGTATGGACGAGCTCGGACATTCTGGATGAAATCCTCGGAATCGATCGCGCGTACGAGCGCACGGTCGGCGGATGGCTGGATCTGCTTCATCCCGACGACCGCTCGGTCATGAGCGACTATTTCCAACGTGAGGTTTTGGGCCAGGGCAAGCCATTCGACAAGGAATACCGCATCGTTCGCCGCAGCGACGGGGTGGAGTGCTGGGTGCATGGCATGGGCCGGCTGACTTTCGACGCCCAGGGGCAACCGGTGACGATGCATGGCACCATCCAGGACACTACGGAAAAACAGCATACGGAAGCCGCGTTGCGCGAGAGCAAGGAACTGCTGCAGTTGTTCATCAGACACGCGCCAGCGGCGCTGGCCATGCTCGACCGCGAGATGCGCTACCTGGCCGCGAGCCGGCGATGGCTGGAGATGCACTCTCTTGGCGATGTCGACATCGTCGGGCGTTCGCATTACGAGTTCTTCTCCGCAGTTCCGGAGAGCTGGCGGGAGGAGCATCGGCGCTGCCTGGCAGGCGAAAAGGTGGAAGCCAGCGAGCGAGAGCTGACGAGGGCGGATGGAAGCGTGCAATGGATATGGCGCGAGATTCTTCCCTGGCGTGCAGGCGACGGCTCGGTGGGCGGCATTGTGATCTTCTCGGAGGACATCACGGAGCGGAAGCTGGCCGAGGAGCGGCTGCGGCTGGCCGCCACGGTCTTTACCGGCGCCCGCGAAGGCATCACGATTACCGATCCCACGGGCACGATTCTGGAGGTGAACGAAGCCTTTACGCGCATTACCGGCTACACGCGGGAAGAAGTGCTGGGAAACAATCCGCGCATGCTGCGATCGGGCCTGCAAAACAAGGACTTTTACAGGAACATGTGGGACTCTCTGGTCAGGAATGGCCACTGGTCAGGTGAAATCTGGAACCGGACAAAGGGCGGGGATCTCTATGCGGGGATGCTGTCCATCCACGCGATCCACGATGCCGGCGGGGAGGTGAAGCAGTATGTCGGGCTATTCACCGACATCACGGAGGTAAAGGAGCGCGAGCAGCAATTGGAGCTTGCCGCGCATTACGATGCGCTGACAGGGCTTCCGAACCGGGCACTGTTTGCCGACCGGTTGCGCCAGGCAATGGCGCAGGCGCGCCGCCGCAAACAATTGCTCGGGGTGGCATATTTCGATCTGGACGGCTTCAAGGCCATCAACGACGGCTATGGCCACACCACCGGTGATGCGCTGCTGACCGCCCTGGCCTTCAGGATGAAGCGCGGACTGCGCGAGGGAGACACGCTGGCGCGATTGGGCGGAGATGAATTCGCCGCTGTGATTCTCGATCTGCCCGACAGTGATACCTGCCTGCCGACATTGGCGCGCATGCTGGAGGCCGCCGGCGAGGAAGTGCAGATTGGAGACGTGCCGCTGCGGGTGACGGCAAGCGCAGGCGTGACTTTTTATCCGCAGGCAGAGGATGTAGACGCGGACATGCTGTTGCGCCAGGCCGGGCAAACGCTCTATGAGGCCAAACTGGCCGGCAAAAACCGCTACTGCATCTTCGATCCCAGCCACGATCTGATCGCGCGCAGCCGCCATGAAAACATCGAGCACGTCCGCCGCGCGTTGGCGGCGCATGAGTTCGTGCTTTACTACCAGCCGAAGGTGAACATGCGCACGGGGAAGATGATCGGCGCCGAAGCTCTGCTGCGCTGGCAGCACCCGGAGCGCGGCCTGATGCCTCCGGGCCTGTTTCTGCCCGTGATTGAAGACCATCCGTTGACGGTCGAGGTGGGCGATTGGGTGATCGAGAGCGCGCTCGCGCAAATGGAAGCCTGGCAGGAGAGCGGATTCGAAATGCCGGTGAGCGTGAATGTGAGCGCTTTCGAATTGCAGCAGCCGGATTTCGTCAACCGCCTGTGCGCGCGGCTGGCGGCGCATCCCCGCGTCAAGCCATCGCATCTGGAGCTGGAAGTGCTGGAAACCAGCGCCTTGCAGAACGTGGCGCTCAGTTCCCAGGTGCTCGCCGCCTGCCGTGACGCCGGTGTGCTGATCAGCGTGGACGACTTTGGCACCGGCTACTCCTCCCTTGTCTATTTGAAGCGCTTGCCCGCCAATGTCCTGAAGATCGACCAGAGTTTTGTGCGGGATATGCTCGATGAGCCGGAGAACCTGACCATCCTGAAAGGCGTTCTGGGATTGGCCGAGGCATTTCGCCGGCAGGTGATTGCGGAGGGAGTGGAGACGGTGGACCACGGCCTGATGCTGCTGCAGTTGGGATGCGATTGCGCACAGGGATACGGAATTGCGAAGCCCATGCCCGCACGGGAACTGCAGGCCTGGGCGGCCGCGTGGCGCGCCGATCCACGGTGGGTCGAAGTGCCGGCCGTGCACGCGAACAATCGGGCGGTGCTGTTCGCCATGGTCGAACACCGCGCCTGGTACGGGCATTTTCTGGCGTACCTGCAGGGCACACGGCCCACGCCGCCGACCCTCGATGCGGAACCATGCAGCCTGAGCGCGTGGCTCGAGTCGCAAAGACTATCGGCGAGGGGCATGTCGCCCTCTATTCAAGCCATCGAAACCCTTCATCAGCAATTGCACGCTCTGGCCGCGGAAATTTACAACGCGCATGTTAGCGGACGGAAGCAGGACGGATTGGGACTTCTGCGCCAACTTCGCTACCTGCACGAACGATGCCTGAAACGGTTGCAGCCGTTTACACGCATCTCCTCCCGAAAATCCGCCGGCCGCATCGCGCATCGGCATGGGACCGCGCCCGCCGGCAGCGACGCGGCGTAAGAACTGCACAGATTCGTTGCGCGACAAGAAGATAAAAATTGCGGCGGTCTACAGCGTTTTCGATTCTGCTCTGAGCAGAATGTGTGATGATACGTGGCTTTTCCCTCAAAAAAGCCAGCTCGCACGAAGTTGGCGATGTCAGGAAGTGAATCGAAAACGCTCTAATAATGGGCACCGGCCGCAACAGCGTGCGTTTCTTCCGGCATGGCCTGCTGCTCACGCAAGGTGAGCACGGGGCAGCGCGCGTGCGCCAGCACGCGGTAGACAGTGCGGTCGCGCGTGAGGTTCTCAAAGGCCGGGCGGTGCGTGGCGCCGAGCACGATGAGTCTGGCGCGGCGCGCGTCGGCCAAGGCGAGAATCTCGATGGAGGGATTGCCGTGGACGACGACCGGCTCGACGGCCGAGCAACAATCGGCTCCCGTTTGCGCGGCGAGGATGCGCAGCTCCAGCATGGCCGAAGAGTGCATCCCTGTGGGCAGGCCTTTGCGCTCCATCTCTGAGATGGGCGGCAGAACGTGCAGCAGAACCAGCTTTGCTTTTTGGGCAGCGGCCACCTGGCAGGCAAGCGCCGCGCTCGGGCGAGAGGTCTCTCGAAGTGTGGTGGCATGCAGGACGACACGTTCCTCGCCCAGGTCCACCGGGAGATGAGCCTCGGGTCCCACGGTGATGACCGGGAGGTTGACCGAGCGCAGCACTTGTTCTGCCACAGAGCCGATGAGCAACCTACCGAGCTTGCTTCGGCTCCGAGTTCCGAGCAGCACGCGGTCCACATGAAACTGGCGAACGGCGGCTGCAATCTGTTGCGTGGGATGGCCTTCGCGGGCCAGGGAATCGCAGCGAATGCCGAGACGGGCGGCAACTTCGCACCAGGGATGCATCATCTGCTCCGCGATCTCCAGGGCGCCGGCGGTGTCGTAATAGGGCATGCCGGCGGCGTCGGCGGTAAAGGCCGAGGTGGTGGAGAGCACGTGCAGAAGAATGATGCGGGCTCCGGTATCACCCGCCTGTTCGAGGGCAAACGGCATGAGATGGTCCAGATCACTCAAGTCAGTGGCGACGAGAATGGTCTCCGGATGCGTCCAGCGGCAGGCGTCAGAATCCCGCATGGCATACACCTCATACCGGAAAGGTTGTCACCGGCGAAAGGGCCGGGATGTGCCAGAGAGCACCGCGAAACGTGATTTAGATCACATTGTCGAGGCGTGTCCGACACGGGGCATTTTCCCCAATGACCATGGTGCTGCGGGCGCACGCGTTACTGATCGCCGGGCGGGTTGCGCGGGCACGGGCCCGGCTGCGATGATCGCTGCGCAGATTTGAGCCCGAACATCTTTACTCTGGAGCACATTCGATGCGGGAGATCCCGAACATGAACAGAAAACTGCTGCTGGTTGCCGCGGCTGCACTGCTGACCGCGGGTGCGTGGGCGCAGGCCCCGGCCTCCGCTGCCGGATGGACGCCGCCCGCCGGGCTGGTGACCATGCCGATCTGGCCGGGCACTCCGCCGGGAGCCACGGCCGGCCTGCCGCCTGAAACGAATGTGAACGCGGCGGGAACGAAGGAGATCGCGGGTCGGCCGTACATTCGCCTGGGCAATGTGTCGACGCCGACGATCACGGTGTTTCCTCCGAAGGGGAAGAACATGGGCGCGGCGATTGTGGTGTTTCCCGGCGGCGGCTACCAGATTCTGTCGATGGATCTGGAGGGCACCGAGGTTTGCGACTGGCTGAACCAGATCGGCGTCAACTGCGTGCTGCTCAAATATCGTGTGCCGGATAGCGGGCCGTATCCCAAGTCGGCCGCGGCACTGCAGGACGCGCAACGCGCCGTGGGACTGGTGCGGCTGCACGCGGCGGAGTGGGGCATCGATCCGCACCGCGTCGGGGTGATGGGATTTTCGGCGGGCGCGCATCTCGCGGTGGCGATCAGCAATCATTACGACAAGCGGCTCTATGATCCCATCGACGCGGCCGACCAGTTGAGTTGCCGGCCGGACTTCGCGGTCGTGATCTATCCCGGCTACACGGCGATGGCGAACCAGAACTTCGCGCCCAATCCCGATATTCAGCCCACGGCAAATACGGCGCCCACGTTTCTTCTGCAAGCCGAGGACGACTACGCGGCACACGTGGAGAGCTCGGTGGTGTATTTTATGCAACTGAAAAACGTGAAGGTGCCGGCGGAAATGCACATCTACGCGGAAGGTGGCCACGGATTTGGACTGCGGCCGAGAGATTTCCCGATCATGGGCTGGCCCAGGCTTGTGGAGACGTGGCTGCACACGATCAAAGTGCTGCCGGCGCAATAGATTTCCGACGGCTCGACCTCGCACAATGAGGGTGCCCCAGGGCCCGGGGTCCCCACGGACAGGTCTTGGTCCGTGGGGTGGAGGTCTCGCTTTTGAGACCCGGGAAAGCACAGATCTCACCTCGCGGGTTCATGTTGTCGGCGGCCCGGAGCTTTCAATCGCCTCATGCTGCTTGCGGTGCTGACCATCTGGGACCATTGCTCGGCCGCACAGCTTGCCGATACGGCAGGTCCGGCGGTGGTGGCGTTGCTGCGCCGCGCATGGCCGCAGGCCGAAGTCGATCCGGCGATTCAGGAAACGCTTTCCAAACTCTGGAGTTTCAGCGCGGCGAATGTGGCTGCCGAAATGCGAAGATTCCGCATAACTCTCGGCATTTGAGCGATTTTTTGCGTGCAGCCCCCGGATGGCGCTACGAGAAACGCCGGGAAAAGCGTACAATTCTCTTCTTGTGAGCCGGATGAAACATCCACCGCAGGGACGCCGCGCCAACGTGAACATCCACGACGTGGCCAAGCGCGCCCGGGTTTCCATCGCCACCGTTTCGCGCGTGGTGAATGGCATTTCCACGGTCGATCCCGATCTGGCCCGGCGCGTGTGGAAGGCCGTGGACGAGGTGGGCTACGTGCCCAATACCCAGGCGCGGGCGCTGGTGTCGGGGCGGAGCCGCATCCTGGGCCTCATCGTTTCTGAGATCACCAATCCATTTTTCCCCGAGCTGGTGCAGGAGTTCGAGAACCTGGCCGTCGCGCAGGGTTACGAGGTGATGATCGGATCGACAAATTACGATCCGGCGCGAACCGCGTCGCTCGTCCGGCGCATGCTGCAGCGCAACGTGGATGGCGTGGCCGTGATGACCTTCGGCATCGAAGAAGATCTGGTGCAGAAGCTGGTGGAGCACGGCTTTCCACTGGTGTTTGTGGACGCGGGGCCGGAGCTGCCCAACGTGCGCGTGCTGAAGGTGAACTACGGCGGGGGGATTCGCGAGGCCGTGCAGCACCTGGCCGCACTCGGACACCGGCAGATCGCTTTCATCTCGGGTCCGCTGCACATGCGCACGGCGGCGACGCGGCGCGACGCCTTCCGCGGATCGATGGCCGAACTGGGACTGACCGTTCCGGCCGCGTCGGTGGTTGAAGGCAAGCACACCATGGAGAGCGGCAAGGCGGCGATGGAACAGTTGCTGCAGGCGGCGGAGCTGCCCACGGCGGTGATCTGCTCGAACGATATGACCGCCATCGGCGTGCTGCACGCGCTGGACGAAACCACGCATAAGGTTCCCAGGGACATTTCAGTGGTGGGATTCGACGATATTCACCTGGCGCAGTTCATGCTGCCGCCGCTGACGACGGTGCAGATGTCGTGCAGAGATCTGGCCGCGGCGGCCGTAGAGGCGTTGCGCGCCGGGATCGAGGCGGGTCATCCCAGGGCGGCGCAGCGGGAGTGGCCGATTAATACTCGGTTAGTCGTGCGGCGGTCGACGGACTTCCCGAGGGGCACGTTGCCGGCGATCGAAAAAGCCGCGGCGCAACGCGCGCAGTAGGCCTACTGCGTCTTCGCCGGCGCGACCACATATTCATATTCCAGCGGGTCGCTTCCGGTGTTCTGCACGTTGTGGCGCGTGGCGGGCGGAATGTAGACGAGCGCCGGAGCAGCGAAGGGCATGCCGGGCTGCCCCCCGCGTGGTCCTTCGATGAGGGCCTTGCCTTTTCCACGCAGCACAACCAACGCTTCTTCATTCTTGCCGGTGGTGTGCCAGCCCACGGTTTGTCCCGGCTTGAGGCGCACAAAGCCGCTGCGCATGCCCGTGGTTTGCGGCGCGCCCGTGAGCACCGGACAATCGCCCTGTGAGCATGTGAGGGGAACCGTCAGCGGCCGCGGCTCGGGCGTTTGCGGCCACAGAAATGCGGCGGCAATGAGCAAACAGCCCGCGAGGACCGGACGGCAACACAACAACAATTGGCGCATGTGCTTCTCCTTGAATGAGCTTGCTTCGATTTTCCTCTCAGCCCCGGCGGTTCGGATAGGGTCGGGCCTTGGCACGAGGGCCAAATTCATGTGACGAGCATCTTATCCGTAGCACGAATTTAAGAATCGTGTGACGAGAATCACAGGCAATGACACAAGCCCGTGCATAAGGTGGCTTCATGCGTAGCAAGACCATGAAAATCGTAGCACTGGGCCCTGCTGCGCTTGTTGTTGCCCTTTTTGCGGGGCTGCCGGCGCATGCGGCCGATGGGGTTGCGGTTTCCGGAACCGTGACCGGCAAGCAAGGACAGGTGATTGCGGGCGCCGTGGTGCAGCTGAGCACAGAAGGCGGTGCCGCGCAACAGGCGGTGAGCAACGCGGAGGGGCGGTTCACGCTGCCGGCGATGGCGCCGGGAACGTATGAGCTGAGCGTAAGCGCGGCGAATTTCCAGAAACTGCAGAAGAGTGTGGTTGTCGCTGACGCGGGCAGTGTTCTCGCCATCCAACTGGAGCCGGAGGTGCGCGAGACCGTGATGGTGACGGCCGACGTGACGGGCGGCGATGTGATGTCGCCCGATCCGGCAGTGAAGGTCCTTGCCACCAAGGATCTGCTGGACGCGAACCCTGGACGGCCGGGCGCGCCGATCTCGATTCCCGGCTATCCCATCGAGACGGCTTCCAGCGGCATCAAGGCGCCGCAGTACTTCGCGCCCGGCGTGGCCGGCGATCACGGCGAGCCCATTGCGATGTACATTCAAGTGGGCACGTACCTTGTGCCGAATAATCTCTCGGCGAATGCGCACGGCAACGGCTACACCGACCCCAATATCTTCATCGCCGACGCCATTGAAAGCGTGCAGTTGGATGGCGGCGCCTTCAACGTGCGCGAGGGCAACCACGCACTGAACCTGGCGGCCACCTACGGCCTGCGCACGCACCTCGATCCATTCTTTACGTTGATCGGCGACTACCGCGACATTACGGCTACGGGGGGTATGAGTCCGTCGGAGAACTCCTGGATTGCCGTGGAAGGCTCGTATGGCAACGGATTCATGCACCGGCTGGAGCACCGCAAGCAGTTCAAGCTGAACGGCGGCGAGAGCTGGCGTCCGGGAAACCACACCATCACCTTCTTCGGCATTGCCTATTACGGCGTCGGCCACGTGGCGGGATTGAGTCCGATCTACGGCTTCAACTCCACGGATGCCGCCACGGGATTTGTGCAATACCCTGACACCATCGATTCGCGGCAGAAAGACCAGACGCACACGGCGCTCGCCGCTTTGAACGATGTGTGGAAGCTGGCCGGTCACCAGGAACTGCAACTCTCCGGCTTCTTCCGCACCTACAATCTGTCGCTGTTTTCCGATTTTGGCCTGGGTCTGATCCGGCAAAGCGAGTTCCGCACCGTGGGCGGAGCGAGCGGCGTGTATGTGGACAGGATTTCGAATCAACTGACACTGATGGCGGGGACGGATTACGAGCGCGAGGCGCCGCGGCGCGACGATCTGGACCACTACAACTTTTACAATCCCGCTGCGCCCAGCGATTACGGACAGTTTGTGAAGATCAACGGCAACAATGTGACGATTTCGCCGGTGACGCCGTATGTGGCCGCGCAAGGAGCGCTGGGCAGCCACTTCAACTACTACGCGGGCTGGCGGCGCGACGAGATTTTGATTGACAACCGGGATTTGCTAACGCCGGCGAACTCGTGGAGCAAGCTGGTGGGGCTGAATTCGCCGAAAGCGACGCTGACCTTCGTGCCCGGTCCTTCGTCGCCGGCGCCGCTGGTCTCGGTGAGTTTCGGCAATTCGTATTTCACCGAGGATCCACGCGAAGGCACAGCGCTCGATGGTCCGACGGCGGTCGATCCCGTGGAAACCGCGCGCTCGTATCAATTGGTGGCGAGCAAAACGATTCACAAAACCGACGTGAAGCTGACGCTGGGACACGAAACGCAAACCGCCGAGTACGGCAAGATCGATCCCGACCAGGGATTGCAGTTCAACCTGGGTCCGGGACGCATCCGCTTCCTGGCGGCGACGGTGCGGCAAGCGCTGCACAACGGATCGGTGCAAGCCACCTTCGAGCAGGCCGACGCACGGCTCGTGAATACGTCGTTTTCCGTCGTGCCGGAGGCGCCGCGGCTCATTGGTGACGTGACGGGGACGTATGAGAAGCTGCCGTTTCACTTGCAGGCGAAGGGCGAGTTCGAGTATGTGGGCCGCAAGGTGGTGGGCAACGGATGCAGCGAGACCAGCTACCTGAGCGGCGACCCGAATGCATTGAACTATTGCTGCACGGGCGTGCCCAACAAGGAGTTCCGCTTTGCCGCGTCGCGGCCGTTCCTGGATGGGCGCATGAACCTGGGCCTTAACACCATGATCGCGAGCGGCTGGACCGGCCAGACCACGGAGGACTTTGCGGCAGCCGGAGTTTTTGCGCCGGGTGCTGCCGGTCTGGGCAGCAATGGGTTGGTTGCCGCGAATCCTGTGAGTGAAGTGGTGGGCGTGAGGATTCCCTCGTACGCAAGCGTGAGCCTGACGTATCACTTCGGGGTTAAGGCGGAGCGGTAGGTGCGGTAACTTCCGGATAGCCGACCAATCGCGCGGAATGCCATCCCGCCATGAATTGTCGATCCAAGCTCGGGCTATACTGTCCGTACCATCTCTGAGTCGCGCATATGAACCCTCACTATCTGTGGCTGACGGGCGCATTGGAACTCCTGACCTTCTTCGTTATCGCGCCTGCACTTTCGATTGTCGTTGCCTATAGAGCATGGCGAGAAAAAGAACATAATCTCGACCCTGAGCGGTATGTGATGCGGTGCGTTGTGTCCGGCGGGGCTGCTCTTTTGCTATTCGGGTTCGCGAAGTGGATAGACGCCGATGTCAGAACTCCTGAATATTTTCTGCAATTGACGTGTTTGCTGCTGAGCTTTCTCTCACTTGGCGTGTGCGCGGGGTGCGGTTTTTCGATATTGCTACGCTCGTGGCGTTGGCACAAGACAACGCGCCTGAAGTAATCAGATAGTGCCGGCGTCTTACCGGTTTTGCTTGTGCGGATGTTTGTGCGGATGTTCGCGCGGATGCTCGCGCTCGTGTTCGTGGGTGTGCTCGGCGTCGAGCGAGGGCACGGTCATCACCAAGCGGCCGTGCTCGACGCCTTTGAGGCCGATGAGAATGTCGGCGAAGTGCTGGACGCGGGCGGCCTTGCCGTGGACGATCAGCACTTCAAGGCAGGAGTCATGGTCGAGATGCGCATGCGTGGTGGAAACAACCAGTTCGTGGTGTTCGTGCTGCGCTTCAGTGAGCTTCTCGGTGATCCCATAGGCATGATGGTTGTAGATGAGCGTGACAGTGCCGACAACGGTCGCGTCGGGCGCGGCCGTCTGCTCGCGGACCAGCCGGTCGCGAATCAGGTCGCGAAAGGCTTCGGAACGGTTCGTGTATCCGCTCTTCTCAATGGAGCGGTCGAACCGATCGAGGAGATCGGAATCGAGGGCAATGCCGATTCTGCTTAATTCACCCATGCGCACACCTGCCTAATCAGAAACAATCGGAGCTAGCGGAGTTAGCGGTGTTAGCGGAGCTAGCCCTGCGTCGTCCCAGTCTCAGTAATACACCCGTCGGTGGCCGGTTTGACGCACCGATGGGGACTGAGAACATCCGAAGTTGAAGCAACAGAATAGCGCGATGGCGTGAATCGCGCCACGGACCGCGTGGGATTTTCGTTTTGCGTGGAGGCTCTGCGCCAAACCCTGGGGAACACGGCACGCTCGCGCCTGTATACTGGCTCGCGGAATCGGGAGGACTGATGAACCGCCGTCGTTTTATGGCCGGTAGCCTTGCCCTCGCGGGGCAGCAGAAGTTTTTGCACTCGCTGGGCAATCTTGCGCTGGCCGCGCAGGAGAGCGCGCCGCTGGAAGCGCCGCACGATTTGTTGAGCACGACTTACTCGGAAGCGTTTCTCGAGAGCCACCTGGCGGCGCCGGGCGCGTGGCATCCGTATGCAAAATGGGGTGACCGCGCGGCGTGGGAGGCGGTGCCGGGGGACATTCGGGCGGCCGTTGTAGCGCGGGCGGAGGCCGACCAGAAGTCGGGCTGGAAGCCGCTGCTGGCGTCGACATTTCTCGACTACAAGCGCAACGGCAATCGCAGCCGGTTCGAGGACTTGAGCTTTGGACGGCGCGCCATGCTGCAGCACCTGATCCTGGCCGAGTGCCTCGAGGGCAAAGGGCGATTTGCCGACGAGATCGCGAACGGTGTGTGGCTGATTTGCGAAGAGACGTACTGGGGCGCGCCGGCGCACCTGGGCGCGCAGAAAGCGGGCGTGGGATTGCCGGACGTGAGCGATCCCATCATCGAACTGTTTTCAGCGGAGACAGCGCAACTGCTGGCGTGGACGAATTATCTGCTCGGCCCGCAACTCGACCAGGTTTCGCCGCTGGTGAACCAGCGGATCAAGATCGAGGTCGGGCGCAAGATGCTGAAGCTGGCGCGCGAGCGCGACAACTTTACATGGATGGGCCTGGGAGGGCCGAAGCAGGAGCACCGGCTCAACAACTGGAACCCGTGGATCAACTCGAACCTGCTGGTGACCAACCTGATTCTCGAGGACGACGCTAGACTGCGCATTGCCGAAACGGTGCGCATTGCGCGTAGCGCGGATGCGTACTGGAACGACTACTGGCCGGACGCGGCCGAAGAGGAGGGCCCGGAGTATTACAGCCGCTCCGTGTTGAGCTTGTTTGACGTGATCTGGACGCTGGAATCGGCCACCGGCAACGCGACGAAGATTTTCGGCAATCCGTTTCTCGACGCGATGGGACGGTTCATTCTGAACGCGCACATTGCGGGCGACGATTATGTGGCCTACGGCGACGCGCATCGCAGAGCCGCACCCTCGGGCGATGTGCTCTACCGCTTTGGCAAGGCGGTGCACGACGAAGAACTGGAGGCTTTCGGCGCGTTGTATGCAGAGAAGAGCGGATGGAATGCGCAGGGAGCGGGCCTGGAGAGCGCGCTGCATGAGGGCCTGACCAGTTTGTCGCGCTCGCTGCCGGCGGTGCTCGAGGCCGAGGAGGTGCGCGGCGCGAAAAAGCAGGATGTGCTGGTGCGCGACGCGTGGTATCCCGACTTTGGCTTAATGACGGCGCGCGAAAAGGCCGGCTCGACCGACGGCATGTACGTAGCGGTGCTGGCCGCGAACAACGGACGCAGCCACAGCCACAACGACACGGGGAATTTCGTGATTTATCTGGACGGGCAACCCGTGGCGATCGACGTGGGCGTGGAGGAGTATACGGCCAAGACGTTCGGGCGCGACCGCTATGCGATCTGGACGATGCAGTCGGCGTATCACAATCTGCCCACGGTGGGCGGCGTGATGCAGCAGAATGGCGTGGAGTTCGAGGCGACGGACCGGAAGTACGAGACGAACGATCAGCACGCGACGGTTTCGTTCGACATCGCCAAGGCGTATCCGAAGGAAGCGGGCATTAAGAAGTGGGTGCGCACGGTGACGCTGGACCGGAAGCTGGACCTGGTCATGATCACCGAGGATTTCGATCTGGAGCGGGCTGTGCCGGTGAGCTTCTCAGTGATGACACCGAGGCTCGCGACTATCGACGGCCGCAGCGTGACGATGAAGCTGGCTGAGGGAAACGGCAGAGTTTGCTCGCTCACGTTCGATGCCGCGCAACTCGCTCCGAAAATCGAGCCGATCCCACTGACCGACGCGGGGTTGCGCGAAAGCTGGGGAGCGCAGATTTACCGGATTCTGCTCAACACGCCCAGCCAGATCCAATCCGGAACGCTGTCGTACACATTTGAGCCGGAGATGGCTACTGCGCATTGACCAGGTGATGCGCGATGGCGAATAAAGCCAGTTCGAGGCGCGTAGAGACGCCGGTCTTGTCGAAGATGTTGGAGAGGTGGCGTTTGACGGTTTCCTCGCTCAGAGTAAACTGCTTGGCGATGTCGCGGTTCGAGCAGCCTTCGACGATGCAACCGACAACTTCGAGCTCACGCGGGGTGAGGCCGTAGGTTCTGCGCTGCGGGACGGCGGCCTGCTGCATCAGATCGTGCAACGCGGAGACGAGATTGACCACGCGCTTGCCGCCGATCCAGTAGTCGCCGGCGTGGACGGTGCGGATGGCAGTTTGCAAGTGGCTGGCGAGCGCATCTTTGAGCACGATGCCCCGCGCTCCGATGTGCAGCGCCTCAATGATCTGCTGCGTGGTGATGGTTGAGGTAAGCAGCAGGATCTTGGCCGTGGAAGGGCCGTTCATGATGGCGCGCATGGCCTCAAGGCCCGGCAGCCGCGGCATGGAGACGTCGAGAAGAAGAATATCGGGCTGCTTTTCGAGGGTTTCCGTGATGGCCTCGTCGCCATCGTTGGCGTCGCCCACGACTTCAAAACCCTCGGATTCCGAGAGCATGTTGCGCACGCCAATGCGGACGACGGGATGGTCATCCGCGAGAACAATTCGAATGGGTCGATCCATCTTGACTACGTGCCTCCGCTCAAGCCCGATCGCGCATTGCGGGATGCGGCAGGTCAGGCAGGCATCTCAGCATCCAGCATATTCTGTAACCGTCGGGCAGCGGCGCGCAAATCGCGGAGTAAAACCGCGCTGTTATCCAACTGGTTATCCCCGGACTCGAGCAGCGCGCCCAGGCGGGCGGCCTCAAGGGCTCCGGCCATGCCGCAACCGCCTTTGATGGCGTGGCCGATGCGCCGGATCTCGGCGCTGTCGCCCCTGGCCATCGCGGCCCCCAGCGCCTCGATGCGCCGGCCGAGATCGGTGACAACGGCTTCGTAAACCTGGCGCACCGCAGGCTCGGGCATGAGCTTGCGGAACTGGGCGAGAATTTCAGGACTGACCACGGGTTCATTGGGCACGGGGTCGTTAGCATTGACCAGCGAGGCCCCACGCTCAGGCTTGCCGCCTTCGAGGAGCTTGCGGAAGGCATCGGCGCTGAAGGGCTTGAGCAGAAAACCGTCAGCGGCTGCCGTCAGTTCAGGCGGCGGGCTGCTGCCGCTGACGACATAGATGCGCGCCTGGCTGCGTGCGCGGAGCTCGCCGATCAACTGCGTTCCGTTCAGGCCGGGCATCTGCGAATCCGTCAGGATGACATCGGGCTGGAGCGCCTGCGGCCGGTCCTCAGCGGCCGTGAGCAACGCAAGAGCTGCGGCGCCACCCTCCGCGGTGTGAACGATGTAGCCATTCATGGTTAGAACCGTGGCTGTCACTTCACGGCTAACCAGGTCATCGTCAATGAGCAGGACCAGGGGGAGCGCGTCCTGAGAGGTGCGCTCGAACATACATCTAGTGTGCATCGTGCACGCCACGATGCGGTGAAAAATCTTGCCCGTGGTAATCGAGTTGGTTCAGATGCGCTGGCCGGGCTTGTTTTGCCCTTTTGGGGGCCGCGTTTGGAGCCTGTTCTTCACTTTGGCGCGCGCAAAGGTGAATAACAGGCTCCAGGTCTCTGACCGCTTGAAAAAGAACCTTCCCGTGCCCCATCCTTTCGCCCGTTTTTGGGGCGAAAGGGTGGGAGGACACGAACTCCACAGGTACCAATTCATGCTGTCAGAGACCTAGTGCGAGGCTTCAGCCGGCGCGGGCAAGCCGAGCGACGTGGCCGCGGGCAGGTCCTGGCCGTTATGCCAGGCGCGGACCGCCGTCTGAAACTGGTTGCCGCGGCCCTGCCACCGTTCGATCTCCAGGTCGTAGCGGACGGTGACGTTGTTGAGCCAGTAGGGACGATTTTCACCGAGCCAAACCTGGCTGTACTCGGCCTTGAGCGCCGAGTAGGCGTCGCGCAGGTCTTGGCAGCGGCCATTGTTGCTGCTGATCTCCTCGAGCATCTGGCTGTTAACCGAGCGCTGCGCCTTGTCGTGCTGCTGCGCGACGGCCTGTGCATACGCCGCAGCGATCTCCTGGGCGAGCTGGAACTTGAGGCCGATGAAATCGAGGCGGCGCGCGCCCAGGTCCATAGCGGTGAGCGCGTCGGGCTCGGCGAGTTTGGGATTGGCGGCGTGGGCCTGCGCCAGCAACACGATGGCGCGCTCGGCATGAAGGCGCAGATCGTGCGCCTGCGGCAGCAGCTTCAAAGAAACCTCCTGCCCCTGCGCGCTCCAGGGATCGAGCCAGAAAAGCTCATCGCTGTTCATGTGCGTCTTGGTGCTGCCGAGTGCCTCCATGGCGGCCATCAATTCCTTTTCGGCTTCGTTGATCTTGCCGGAGGAGTCGAGATGGAAGATGGCTCCGTAGGCGTCCTGGTAATCGGCGATGGAGCTTTCGCCGGGCTGCCATGCAGCCACTCCGCCAAAGAGCACACCGTACCAATCCATGTTGAAGAGGCCCTCGCCGTCGTCGTTCCACACGGCGGTGAGCGCCCCGGTCGATCCCAGCCGCTGCCCGTCGCGAATGAATCCCTGAATGTTCCAGAGCGCGTTCTTAGCTACGGGATAGACCTCGTTCCAATTCGCGTCGCCGGGCGCAACCCAGGTTTCGATGCCGTTTTTGGCGAAGGGCTCGATCATCTTGTCGAAGCCGCTCGTGCTCCAGTAATTCCAAGGCACGGCAATCATGTCTTTGGGCAGGGCGGAGACGGCGTCGGGATTGGCGTCGCCGATATCGCCCCAGAAGAGCAGGCGACGGTTGAGCGGGGCGAGTTCGTCGTGAATCTGCTTGAGGAAGTCGATATATACCGGCCCGTAGCCCTTCTGCTCGACCGCTTCGCGGGTGCGGCCCAGGCCGAGATCGAAGGTTTCGTCGGCGCCGATGTGGATGAAGGGCGAAGGAAACTCCTGCGCGATCTCGGTGAACCAATCCTTGATGAGCGGGAGTGTGCCGTCCTGGCCGGGGGCGAGCACATGGCCGTGCGGAGTCTCCGCTACGTCCTGGTAGAGCTCGTATTTGAGCACGTGATGTAGATGGCCGAAGGCCTCCTGCTCAGGCAAAACGGTGACGTGATACTGGTGGGCGTAGGCCACCAGCTCCGCGGCCTCGGCGGGCGTGAGCGAGCTGCCGGGCGGCGCGGCCAGCGGCTGGCCGGGATAAAACAGCGTGTGCTCGAAGTACGGCGAGTAGATGTTGATCTTGAATGCGGCGAAGACGCGAATCTGGTGCTTCTGGAATTCGAGCGTGGGAAATGGGCCGCGCGAGAGATCGTCGTCAATGCCGCGATAACGCATGGCGGGCCAGTCGCGCGCCGTGCCCGTGGGCAGCACGCGTGGCGCGCCGGGCAATGGCAGCAACTGCTTTAGGGTCTGCACACCGTAAAAGACACCTGCGCCGGTGGCGCCAACAATGGTGGCCTCGTGCGGTTCGACGATGAGAACGTAGCCCTCCGATTCCATCACGGGGTCAAAGGCAAGATGGGCGCGCGCCAGAGCGACCTTTGCTTCCGCGGAGCCCGTGCGTAGGAGCGTGACGCGATAGGGTGGTTGCGCGGCGGCGTGGGACTCGTCGGCGGACGGCGTGATGCGCTTGATCGCATCCTCCAGATCGCCCGCGGCAAATTCGTCTTCCGCATCGCGGCCGGGAACGGCAACCAGAATTTTGGCCGGGAGACCGGTGGTTTGCCCGAAGTTGGCTTCGCGCGGCGCGGGCAGAAGCTTGACCTGCGTTTGCGCGGCGCAAAGTGAAGATGCAGCGATGAGAGAGAGAAGCGTTGCCACGACGCGGAGGGGAGTCACGGAGGAGGATTTGAGACTTGCCAATTGCGACCGCCTTGAGTCCAGGGGTTTTGAGCAGGTAGATCCGATATGACCATTGTAAACTGAGGAATTGTCAGGTTTTGCTCTTCGGCAAGCGGTAAGGCCCGGGCCGCGCACCGAAGAGTGAAAGGGGTAGATGAAGAAGATGAGCGCCAAGGGCTCTCCGCTCGCAGCAAAGCCGGCTGATTCTGCCGCGATACGCCGCTACAACGCATTTCTGCTGCTGGTGGCGGGCCTGGGCGGCCTGCTCTACGGCATCGATGTCGGCATCATCGGCGGAGCGTATCCCTACCTGGCGGCGACGTCAGGGCTGACGGCTTCGCAGCTTTCGGTGATTGTGGCGGCAGTGCTGCTGGGCAGCGTGCTGTCGACGCTCTTTGCCGGGCTGCTGGCCGACTGGTTGGGCCGCAAGCCGCTGATGATCCTGAGCGGGTGCACGTTTGCGCTGAGCATTCCGGTCATTGCGCTCTCGCAGGGCTACGCGCCGCTGTTCTTCGGGCGGCTGCTGCAGGGCATGAGCGGCGGATTGATCGGCGTGGTGGTTCCGCTCTACCTTGCTGAGTGCCTCTCCGCCTCGAATCGTGGAAAGGGCACGGCTATTTTTCAATGGCTGTTGACGTTGGGCATTGTGGCCGCGGCGCTGGTGGGCATCTTCTTCAGCTATCGCGTGGCCGCGGTCGAGAAGCTGGGCGATGCAGCGGCGCTGTTCCATTTTGAAGATCACGCATGGCGAAGCATCTTCTGGGTTTCGCTACCGCCGGGACTGCTGTTTGTGCTCGGTGGTTTCTTTGTGACCGAGTCGCCGCGGTGGCTGTTCCGGCGGAATCGACGGGAGCGCGCCTACGCGGCGCTGCTGAAATCACGGAGCCCCGAGCAGGCGGCGCTGGAGCTCGAGGAGATGGCGGCAACGGGGCGCGCGGCGGCAAGCTCGACTGGCCAGCGGGTTCGCGATTCGCTGCTGCGGCGCAAGTATGTGATTCCCTTCCTGCTGGCCTGCGTCATTCTGGCCTGCAATCAGGCCACAGGCATCAACGCGGTCATCCAGTACAACACTGGAATTCTGCTGCAGAGCGGGTTGAGCGATCTTGCGTCGCACTGGGGCTACGTGATTTTTACAGTGGCGAATTTTCTAGCCACCACGATCGGCATGGTGCTGGTGGACCGCAAGGGCCGCAAATTTCTGCTGGTGATGGGCACATGCGGCGTGATCGTGGCCATGGCGAGCGTGGGGCTGCTCTTCAGAACCACGGAAAAACTCTCGATCGATTGCCGCGACCAGGTGCAGGCGCTGGCCGGGCCCAGCCAGGAGCTCACTTTGCACTTCGACTCGGCAGAGGCGAGTAAACTGCTGCAAGCCGCAGGGGATGCCGGCCGCGCGATCGACAGCCAACGCGCTTCGCTGGCGATTATCTACTCCTACGGCGACTTTACTGCCGCCACCAGCTTTGTGCGCTCCGACGATGCGGCAGCCGCGCCCATCAAAATCACGCGCGCCAGTTGCGTGCCGGCGAACAAGATCGAAGCGATCTTCAAAAATCCCTTTGCCAACCTCACGGCTGCACAGTCCGCGCCGCTCAAGATTGAGAAGGCGCTGGTGGGGCGCGTGCCTGAAGCCGGGCACGGCTGGCTGGTGGCGCTGGGGCTTTATCTCTTCATCGCGTTCTACGCCCTGGGGCCAGGCGTGGTGGTGTGGCTGGCGCTGAGCGAGCTCATGCCCACGCGCATCCGCTCGAACGGCATGAGCGTTGCGCTGGTTCTCAACCAGATGGTATCGACCACAATCGCCGCCATCTTTCTGCCCTTCGTGAGCAAGCACGGCTATTCTTCGATGTTCTTCCTCTTCGCGGGCTGCACGGTAGTTTATCTCGCTGCCGCAGCATTCTTCCTGCCGGAGACCAAGGGCAAGACGCTGGAGGAGATTGAGGCGCACTTTGAGGGAAAGGCAGCTACTAGCCGCTAGCTTCTAGCTGCTAGCTTTTCGCTCCTGGCTCACTCGCATCAGCGCTTGCGCGGCGCGGAACGACAGTCACGACGGCCTGATTCCGACGCGATCCCTATTTTTCAACGACAGCTTTGGAGAGATTCCGCGGGCGGTCGACATCCACGCCGTGCTCCAGCGCCATGAAGTAGGCGAAGAGCTGCAGCGGGACGACTTCCAAGATGGGCAGCAGGTATTCGCTGCCTTGCGGAATGAAAATGCAATCAGTCGCGAGCGTGGGAACCTCTGTGTCGCCCGCATCGGCGAGCGCGATGACACGCGCACCCTGCGCTTTCATGTCGGCGAGGAGCTGCAGAGTTTTTTCGTAGCGCAATACCGAGGCTTCGAGCGAGCGATCGACCGTGGCGAGGACGACGAGCGGCACGCGATCGCTGACCAGGGCGTTGGGGCCGTGCTTGAGCTCGCCCACGGGATAGCCCTCGGCATGCACGTAAGAAGATTCCTTCATTTTGAGGGCGCCCTCGCGAGCGATGGCGTAGTGGATGCCGCGGCCGAGGTAAAGAAATGTCGCGGCAGTTGCGTATTTCTTCGCGAGCGCGGCCGCTTGCTCGCGCCACGCGTCGAGTTGCGCTGCGAGCTCGCCGGGTAGGGCGGCGAGTTCGGCGATGTGCGCGGAGACGGCGGCCGAATCCATGCGGCCCAGGCGGACACCTTCGTAAAGTGCGAGCAGATAGAGCACGGCCAACTGGCAGGTAAAGCTCTTGGTGGCGGGAATGGCTTTTTCGACGCCCGCGGCCAGCGGCATGGAGACATCGGCCTCGGTGGCCATGGTGGATTCGGCGTGATTGGTAATGGCGAGGGACTTGTGGCCCTGGCGATGCGCTTCTTCAAGCGCGGCGAGCGTGTCGCTGGTTTCGCCGGATTGCGAGAGGACGAGCACGCTGGGATGGCGCACGTCGATGTAATCATGACCGCCGCGGCAACTGTACTCGCTCGCGTATTCGACGTCGACGGCGAGGCCGCAGAGATCTTCGAGGAGAATCTCGCCGTAGAGGCCGCTGTGGCGGCTGGAGCCGCTGGCGGCGATGAGGACTTCGCCCGCGGCGTTGGGCCAGTTCGCGAGCCGCGCGGCCATCTCCGGCTTCAAGGCTCCGCCGGAAAGATAAAGATGCAGAGTGCGTTCGAGCGCCTGGGGCTGCTCATAGATTTCGCGCAACATGGCATGAGGGAAGGTAGACATGGCTTTCGATCCAGCGGCGGAAGACCTGCGCGAGAAACAGGCTCCTCTCTCATGATAGCTGCTGCGATTCAGCTGTCAGCCGCCGACGCCAAGCAGGCGCGCAGAGGCCGCATGTCCCCCACCTCCAGGGCGCGGCTGACGGACTGAAGTTGGTTGAGGGTCGCGATGAGCTGTTCTGTGGATTCGTTCTCGTCTTCTTCGTCTCCGACATTTTCGGAGTTGTTTTCGTCAACGGAATCGCCGGCGTCATCATGGTGAGGGTTGGAGGCGGCATCTGACGGCGCATCTTCCTCTTCTTCCTCTTCTTCTTCTTCTTCCCCTTCCTCTTCCTCTTCCTCTATTTCGTCCTCGTCGCCCTCAAAATCCTCGTCGGGGTCGAAGGCGATCACGTCGCCGTCGGGAGTCTGGGAGATGCCTTCGACGGTGTCGAAGCCGATGGCCCAACTGCTGCGATCGACGCTTTGCAAAGCGAGTTGCAGGCCGTAAAGGAGGGTGGACGCGTGATGACGGTCGATGGTCTTGTTGACGAAAGCGCGCAGGACGCGGGTGATGGTGAGCTGGACGGCGCAGCGGTCTTCGAGGAGGGGAATGTCGAAGGAATCGATCAGGCTGACGGGTTGTTTGGCGGCCCGGTGCAGCCGCGAGTGGAAGTAGCAAAAGGGCTCGTCCCTGAGGGCATAAGCGCGGCATTGCTTGCCGGACGGCATGATGTGCCGACATTCGGGTTTCATTTTCTGCTCCTTTGCGCACCGACTACCCCCACCCCCTATATGACGTACCTCCATATTTGAAAACAAAGGAGTTACGGACCGGGTATAACCCGAGGGCTACGGGACTGCAAGGCTCAGGGATTTTCGATTCGTTCCCGAGCTTTCCCTGGAGCCTAAGACAAGCTTAGAGAGTTCGCGGAGTTAATCTGCAGTGAAAAGGCTCAATTAAGTTCTTTGGATTCAGTTGGCTTGAGAAATGGGCTCTTGACTTCCGAAACGATGGGGCGGGGGCGATACAAGCCGATTGCCGGGGCTGCCTGCTCGTAGGCGCCGAATGGGCGGCGATCCGACCGGAACCGCTTCCGTCCCCGGTCCCCGAAAGCGAGGGACCGGGGGCACCCTCGTTGTGGTTCGGGAAAAGGGAGGCGGGATCAGGGCCACCCGCCTTACCAGTCCCGGAAAGGGATCTTCGAGGGTACGACTTCGACATTTAGACCGTACTTCGCACAGCAATAGTTCACAGATTGACACGATAAGCCCATGTTGGTGGTCGGTCCGACTACGATGCGATCAACGAAATGGCGTCGCTGACCATGCCCAAAAATGTTGCGGCTGTCATCGGGTTGATCTTTGAATTGCGACCCTCGCGGGGAACTCCCATCACTACATAGGGCACCAGGGTTGAGCGCACCGGCCTAAATTCAAGTGCAGATAAACAGGCGCGAAGGTCACTGACTACTAGCCTGCACTCGCCTTCGTTGCTGAAGGAGTGGTCTTTCTTGAAGCATGCGAGAAGCTCAAGCTCACGCTTGAAAACACGCGGGGCGAAGGCGGACTTTAACTCGCTTCGATATGAATGCACCCGCTTCATTGCCATTTCGGCCTTCTCGTCGATTATGCCGCCGACCGAACCAACGCTATTGGGATCGATATATTCAACTTCACCGAATGAGACTTCCGTCCCTAGCGATACGTTGTTGTCGGGGAACGCCTTTAGTGAGGCCCGTTTCAGGCAATCGACCTTGAACCCGATGGCAACGCCATTCCCGTGTGGGCAGTAAGAGCGCCATTGCGGAAGCGAATCATCGTAGCGAGAGAATGATGTCACGAAGGGCCTAGACACGAAGTCATGTCGGTTGAACTGCTCCAGATCCGGGGAGGTGGCGTGATTTGCAGCATCATCCGAAGGCTGCAGATATTCATTCAAGTGTTTGAGGATGATCTTCAGGAAATGTTCTTGTTCCGACACGTCGTTCAGATAGACGATGCTGGTGGCCCAGAGCGACTGAGACTTGAGGATCGACATCATCGCGTCCATCGATGTGTAGTGATAGACGACGGCGGGCAGGTTTGGTTCGTCGGGCATGATCGAAATTGTATGAGAATCTGCGGTGTGATAGCCACCTTGACAGCGGCTCCGAACCGGGCGCAAGGATTGGCCCCCCAAGATGCCCGTGCCACCCGAGGGGATCGTCGCTTTACGGCGTCATTGCGACAGCAGGAACAAAGAGAATACACCGACGCCCAAGGCGTAGAGAATGGTCGCAATGACGAGCGTGGCTTTGATCGTCAGCCTCCGCCCGGCTACCAACTCTGTCCCCACCCACAGTGCAAGCGTTCCTTTTATGCACATGCCTGTTGCTGCTTCTGAAAATCGACTTGCTTGCTCTGGATTCAGCCTGCTTGCAAAGACCGCGAGAAGGAATATGAGCGAGGCGATGCCATAACCTGCGAAGATCAATCCTCGGGCCCACCGCGGCGAACGCGGAGGTGCTGGCACGCTGCTCTCTGTGGGAGATGCCGCACCTTCTGCGTAAGGGGTTCGCTGGCCGTTCGATAGTCCTCTCCGGCCGATCTCGGCTTCAAGGGCTTCTGCCGCCTGATCAACGAGGTTAGCCCTGTCAGATACTATCTGGAGCAATTCGTCGTCGCTCATCGCTTCATACCTCTTAGCGAAATCTTCAGTCGTATGCAGCATACGTGTCCTCCACGGCGGTAGGGGGTTTCGGTGAGATCATATTCCCCAACCGCGTAAGGGCTCAAGCGCTCGTCCCCGCAATCTGGATAGCAGAGCGCCCCTGCAAATCTCGCGATTCCCTCGGATGCAAACAGCGCCAAAGGCAACCGCAGATCCCTCGCTACGCTCGGGATGACAACCGCTTGCGCGGTTGTTTGTGGGGCAACAGGCATCGCTCGGGGGTTAAGACCGCACGTTTTTTGCGCCTTTTCGGCTCGGCTAAAGCCGTGCCCTGATACAAAGCCTGCAGCGCCCGGCGGCGCGGCGTCGAATCACCGGCGGTCCGGAGACTGTGATTCCCGGGAATACGAACAGCGCTAAAAGCAACCGCAGATCCCTCGACTGTGCTCGGGATGACAACCGCTGGCGCGGTTGTTTCTCATGAGTCCATGCGATCCAGGGCTCGCCGGTAGTCGGCTGGCTCGAGGTCGTACCAGTTACGGCTGAGATCGGCCCATGTTGGGTTCACAGATTCGATAAGTGCGATCTTCTTCGAGCGTCGCCAGCCTTTGAGTTCTTTCTCTCGGGCGATCGCCGTCTGCACATCCTGATGGCTCTCGAACCAGACCAAACGGTCGCAGTTGTAACGCGCGGTGAACCCACCATGCTCCTTCCATTTGTGCTGGAAGACGCGTTTCAGGAGATCGCCGGTGATTCCGATATAGAGCGTATGACTACGGCTGGCCATGATGTAGGTAAAGTAGTCGCCTTCGTGCATGTGCACATGGTACGCCGGCAGAAGTGACTGGCGGCGGAGAAAAGGCAACCGCAGATCCCTCGCTACGCTCGGGATGACAACCGCTTGCGCGGTTGTCTGTGAAAGCGTGCCCAGTCCCATCCTTTCGTCCGCTATCGCAGACGAAAGGATGGGCAGCACGGCATCGTTGGTTGAAGAGTACGCAGAAAGACCAAAGGCGTCCGCCACGGCGGACGCCCTTGGATTGGCCCTGGAGGAGGGCTGTTAGATGAAAGCTACTTGTTGGTGTGCGCCATCCCTGTCTTCTCTTCGAGCGCGGCCTGTGCCGCGGCGAGACGCGCCGTGAGCAGGCGGAAGGGCGAGCAGGAGACGTAGTTGAGGCCGATCTTGTGGCAGAACTTGACGGACTCAGGATCGCCACCATGTTCGCCGCAGATGCCGACCTTCAGATTCGGCCGCGTGTTGCGTCCCTTGGCTACGGCGCCCTTCACCAGTTGCCCCACGCCCACCTGGTCGAGGGTGGCGAAGGGATCCTGCTTGAAGATGCCGAGCTTGAGATACGCGGGCAGGAAGTTGTTGATGTCGTCGCGCGAGATGCCGTAGGTGGTCTGGGTCAGGTCGTTGGTGCCGAAGCTGAAGAACTCGGCCTCTTCGGCGATCTGATCGGCGGTGAGGGCCGCGCGAGGAATCTCGATCATGGTGCCCACCTTGTAGTCGACCTTAGCGCCCTTCTCCTTGAAGACTTCTTCGGCGATGCGGCGAACGATGGCGGCCTGGTTGCGCATCTCCTCGATCGAGCCGACGAGCGGAATCATGATCTCGGGATGCGGATCGCCGCCCTTCAACTTGACCGCGACCGCGGCCTCGATGATGGCGCGGGCCTGCATCTCGGTGATCTCAGGGAAGGTGATGCCGAGACGGCATCCGCGCAGCCCGAGCATCGGGTTCATCTCGTGCAGCTCTTCCACGCGGGCCAGCAGCGTACGCAGTTCTGTCAGCCGCGCCTGCGCAGCATTGTCCTTCTTTGACAGGCGCACCGGCTTCTTGAGCCTCTTTGAGATCGGAGTCTCCGCATCAGAATCCGGCCAGTGGAACTGCTCGGACAAATTCGGATTGCGGTCTTCCAGATGGGCAATTTCGACCAGCAGCTCCTCGCGCTTGGGCAGGAACTCGTGCAGCGGCGGATCGATGGTGCGGATGACGACCGGCAGCGACTCCATGGCCTTGAAAAGACCGGCAAAGTCGGAGCGCTGCATGGGCAGCAGCTTTTTCAAAGCCGCCCGGCGGTCCTTCTCGTTGTTGGCGAGAATCATGGTACGCATGTGCTCGATGCGATCCTCGGCAAAGAACATGTGCTCGGTACGGCAGAGGCCGATGCCCTGGGCGCCAAATGCGCGGGCCTGCCTGGCATCGCGCGGAATATCGGCATTGGCCCAGACCTGGAGCCTGCGAACCGGGTCGACCCAGCTCATGAACTTCACGAGATCGGGATCGTCGGGCTGGGCGTCGATTGTCTTGAGCTGGCCGGCAATCACGCGACCCGTGGTGCCGTCGAGGGAGATGTAGTCGCCCTGTTTGAAGGTCTTGCCCTTGACGCGCAGTTCCTTTTTGGCTTCGTCGACGACGCAGTCGCCCGCGCCGGCCACGCAGCACTTGCCCATGCCGCGGGTGACAACAGCGGCGTGCGAGGTCATGCCACCGCGCGAGGTGAGAATGCCGGCGGCCACTTCCATGCCGGCAATGTCCTCAGGGGTGGTCTCGCCGCGGACCAGGATGATGACCCTGTAGGAGCCGTCGGCGTGGCGCTTGACAGCCTCGTCGGCCGTGAAGACAATCTGGCCGACTGCCGCGCCGGGCGAAGCCGGCAGGCCGGTGGCGAGCACTTCAATCTTCTCGCCCTTCTCCACGAGGCGCGGAACCAGGAAGTCGTACAACTGGTTGGGCTCGACGCGGAAGATGGCTTCCTGCTGCGTGATGAGGCCTTCGCGCACCATGTCGATGGCGATACGGACTGCGGCTAGCCCTGTACGCTTGCCGTTGCGCGTCTGCAGCATGTAGAGTTTGCCATCCTGGATGGTGAACTCGAAGTCCTGCATGTCGCGGTAGTGCTTTTCCATGCGCCGCGTGATGTCCTTCAACTGCTCGTAGACCTTGGGCATGGCCTTCTCGAGCTCGCTGATGGAAAGCGGAGTGCGGACGCCCGAAACCACGTCTTCGCCCTGCGCGTTCATCAGATACTCGCCGAAGAACATGTGCTCGCCAGTGGCGGGATTGCGCGTGAAGCCCACGCCGGTGCCGGAGTTCTCGCCCAGGTTGCCGAAGACCATGGCCTGCACGTTGACCGCGGTGCCGAGCCAGTCGTCGATGTGGTTGATGCGGCGATAGGTCTTGGCGCGCTCGTTTTGCCAGCTGCGGAAGACGGCGTCGCGGGCCGCTGTGAGCTGCACCAGCGGGTCCTGCGGGAAGTCCTTGCCCGTCTCCTTCTTCACCAGCTTCTTGTATTCTTCGATGATCTTCTTGAGCGCGTCAGGCTGGAGCTCGTAATCGAACTTCACCTTCTTGGCGGCCTTCACGCTGTCGAAAATGTGTTCGAACTTCTTTTTGGGAATGTCCAGGACCACGTCGCCGAACATCTGGATGAGACGGCGGTAGGAGTCGTATGCAAAGCGGGGATTATTGCTGCGCTTGGCCAGAGCTTCGACGGCCTGATCGTTGAGGCCCAGGTTGAGAATGGTGTCCATCATGCCGGGCATGGAAAACTTGGCGCCGGAGCGGACTGAAACCAGCAGCGGATTGTCGCCTGTGCCCAGCTTCTGGCCCTGCATGTGCTCCAGCTTTTCGAGGGCCGTGAGCATCTCTTCGTCGATCCTGGGGCTGAGCTTGCCGCGCATGTATTCGCGACAGGCCTCAGTCTGGATGGTGAATCCGGGAGGGACCGGCAGACCCGCGTTGGTCATCTCGGCCAGGCCGGCTCCCTTGCCGCCCAGCACGTCTTTCATTTTTCCGTTGCCATCGGCCTTGCCGCCGCCAAAGAAAAATACGTAGCGTTCAGTTGAGGTTGAGCTCGCCTCGGCGAGTGATTGCTCCAAAACAGCTTGAGTCATCGGTTCAAATCTCCATCGTAAGATTCCGCCTCGCGGTCCATATGAAAGGGTAACGGAACGGAGGCCCAGCGCGCCAACTGGAAGCGGCAAACAGGCTGAGCAAGCGAGGCCCCTCAAGAATATGGGTCTGCGTTAAGCGGGTAATGTCGCAATTATGAATATCGTTTGGAGGTTAAGGTTGCCTGTGCCACGGGTCACAGGGGATGCGCGCGTACGGGGAGGGGTGTTCCAAAAGCAGGCACGACGTATTGTAGTTCGACACGGAGTCGGCGATTCAGTACGTCTTCCGGCAGGATTTCGGGGAAATCAGGCCGCCGTTTCCTGGAGTTGCGTCCTGAAACAGGAAACTTCCTCCGTATTCTGGGACACAAAGAGCGCCTCCAGCCCAACGAGAACCAGAATTTCCCGCACATGTCGCGATGGATTCGCAATGGCGAACCGGTGGCCGGCCTGGCACGCGTCGCAATAGAGCGTGATGAGCGCGGCCAGTCCGGCGGCATCGATGCGCTCGATGTTTTCGACATCGAACGTGACGTTTTGCCGGCGCACCAGCGGCTGGAGACGCTCGAGCAACTGCCGTTCGTTGCCGCGCACCAGTTCGGTGAGCTCCGGCAGAGCGATGGGCGAAACGATATTGCAAAAATCTGTGGTGGTCATGGAACCTCCATCGGGGAACCGTTCGCAATCGCGGTTGCGTGAAGCGCGTCCCAATGCCATTGAGGGAGCTATGCTGAAATCGCAAGGGCCAAATGGCGAGGATCGAGCGGTTCATTCGTTGATACGCGAAGAAGCACATTCCGGTTCCATGGGCGCACCGGCAACGGAGGGCGGCCGTACACTCGCGCGGGATGCGGCGCGCGAAGTGGCTCTGGCTGCAGGGTTTACCGAGGCCGGCCTGGTGGCGATTCCCTATGCGGCCGAGGAGCGCGATGCCAAGCGGTTTGCCGCGTGGGTGCGCTCGGGGCGCGCGGGAACCATGCAGTATCTCAAGCGGACCGGCGAGGACGGACGGCTGACGCGGGAGCGCGTGGGAGTTCCCTTCCCCTGGGCGCGCTCGGCGCTGGTCTGCTTTGCCAGCTACTTCTACCCTGACGCACCGCTCTCGACCGAAACCTCAGACCCACGGAGCGGGTGGATTGCGCGGTATGCCTGGACGAGCCGTTTATTGCCCAGCCGCGCGAACGCGAAGGGCCAGCGGCGGCCGAGCGATTATCACAAGGTGCTGCTGAAGCGGCTGCGAAATGTGGAGGCGCGGCTGCACGCGGAGTTGGGCGAGTTCGAGTCGCGCTGCTACGTCGACACGGGCCCGGTGGTGGAGCGCGCGCTCGCCGTGGCAGCGGGACTGGGATGGACGGGCAAGAATACGTGCTTGATTCATCCCGAGCTGGGCTCGTGGGGATTTCTGGCGGTGCTGTTGACGTCGCTTGAAGTCAGTCCAAAGAGCAAAACGCCGGAGGTTGTGAAGGATCACTGCGGCACGTGCCGGCGCTGCATCGAGGCCTGCCCGACGAATGCCCTCGATGTGCCCTACCAGATGGACGCCACGCGCTGCATTTCTTATCTCACCATCGAGCACAAGGGGCCGATTGCCGAGGAGCTGATGCCGGGCATCGGCCGCCACGTTTTCGGTTGCGACATTTGCCAGGCAGTGTGCCCCTGGAATCAGAAGGCGCTGGGTAAGGCGCAGCGGGGGGGACCGATCGCTGTCTATCCAGAGCTTGAGCCGCGCGCGGAGCTGATCAATCCCGCACTCGATTGGCTGGCGGCCCTCGATGAGCCGTCTTTCGAGCGCGAGTTCAACGGCTCGCCGGTGCGCAGGGCGGGATTCTTGGGCTTGCGTCGCAACGTGGCGATTGCCCTGGGCAACAGCGGGCTCGCGAGCTTCGTTCCGCAGCTTGAAGCGTGGGCGAGCGCTGCGGACGAGGGCCTGCGTGCCGCCGCGCGATGGGCGCTGGCCCGGCTGCGCAATCAAACTCCTGCGTGAACTTCGCGTTTTGCCCTTCGCCCGTCGCAACTCCTCTCGTGCGAGGGACTATCCTTGAAACAGCACCCCCGTGCGATGGTTCCGCAACGATTCTTGAGGAAACAAAGGACGATCACGTGGCTGACGATTTGAATCCCGCCGGCAACGGCGGGACAGCACCTGAACCCGCGGGCGAACCGCCCGTCGAGCGGCCGAAACAATCGAAGTGGTACCGCTGGCGGCACGACGGCGTGGCGCTTGTCCACTACCTGCTCGACAGCGAGGTGCACACCTTCGCGTTCAGCGTGGCCGCCAATGCCATTCTCTCGTTCATTCCGTTCGTGGTGCTGCTCTACACGCTGGCGGTTTCCGTCTTTCACTCGCAGACCATGAAGGGCGTCGTCGACGAGATGGTGAACTACTATCTTCCGTCCGCAGCTAAGGAGAAGGATTGGCTGGTCAACACGATCTGGTTTGAAGCGGTATTACCCATCCTCAAGCATAAGAGCGCGCAGGCTCTCTCGCTGGTGATGATTCTCATCGCCTGCACCGGCATTTTCTTGCCTTTGGAGGTGGCTCTCAACCAGGCGTGGGGCGTGGCCAAGAGCCGCAACTACCTTTTCAACCAGACCATCGCCTTCGGGCTGGCGATTCTGATGGCCGCGCTCGCCCTCCTCAGCATAATCGTGACCGTGGGGGTGAAGGACGCTCTCGGCTTCCTCTCCTTCCACAGCACGAATAGCTTCATCGTCTGGATTTCCAATGGAATCAGCTTTGTTTGCCTGACAATCTCCACCGGCGCCGCGTCCATCCTGTTCTTCTTCGCGGTTTATTATGTGCTCCCCAACCGGAAAGTGCCCTGGCGGCCGGTTTTGCGCACATCGATCATCACGGGGATCATCTGGCTCATCGCCCGGTCTATCTTTGCTTTGGCAGTTCCTCACGTCGATCTGAGCATATACGGACCGTTCTATATCTCCGTAAGTCTGCTGTTCTGGGCGTATATTTCGGGTTTGATCCTGTTTGCCGGAGCGCAGTTCAGCGTGGCGAAGTGGGGAAATGCAGGGAGTAGTAAGTAGCGAGTAGGAAATAGTAAATCGGCCACTTGCTCCCTTGTTCGATTTTTTCTGATCCCTGCTTTCTTGCTCCTTCTTTCCCTGTCCCCTGCTTTTTTCGCTTTGTATTCGCCATCCACAATGCGCTACTCTCAGAAAAGCGTGTCTCCCAAGGATCCCCATTCCGATTCCAGCGCCGATGCCATGGCCTGCTTTCACCCCGTGACGGCGGCGTGGTTCAAAGCGGTCTTCGACGCGCCCACGGCGCCGCAGCGCCTGGGCTGGCCGGTGATTGCGCGCGGCGAGAGTGCGCTGATCCTGGCGCCGACCGGCACGGGCAAGACGCTGGCCGCGTTCTTGTGGTGCCTGGACCGGCTAATGCTTAGAGGCAGGGATCAGGGAGCAGGGATTAGGGAGCCGAAGGACCGGCGCGGTTGCCGCATTGTCTACGTCTCGCCGCTGAAGGCGCTGGCCGTGGACGTGGAGCGGAATTTGCGCTCGCCGCTGGCCGGGATGGCCAACATGGCGCGGCGCATGGGCATCGCGTTCCGCGAACCGGAAATCAGCGTGCGCACCGGCGACACGCCGCAGCGCGAGCGCGCCCGCTTCGCGCGCCATCCCGCCGACATTCTCATCACTACGCCCGAATCGCTCTACCTGCTGCTGACGTCTCAGGCGGCCGAGGCACTGCGCACGGTAGAGACCGTCATTGTGGACGAGATTCATGCGCTGGTGCCCACCAAGCGCGGCGCGCACCTGTCCCTGACATTGGAGCGGCTGCAAGCGCTGACGGCCCGGCCCCTGCAGCGCATCGGCCTCTCGGCCACGCAGCGGCCGCTCGAAGAGGTGGCGCGGTTTTTGGGCGGGGTGGAAGTACAGGGATCAGGGAACAGGGATCAGGGAACAGAGGGTCAGAGAGCAGCGAGTCAGCAGGTCAGTGAGTCGGCGAGTCAGCCGCCTGAGGCCCCGGCGAAGGTCGACGGTTTGGGCGGGATCGGGAATGAGCCTACAGTGGGCGCTGAGCCTTCCCTGATCCCTGATCCCTGTTCCCTGCCGGGGTCCCCAGCGAACGCTTCTTGTTCGCTGGGGTGGCTGATCCCTGGCTCGGCGGGCACCGAGCCATTGCGCTACCGCCCGGTCACGATCGTCAACGCCGCTGCGCCGAAGCAGCTCAAGCTGCGCATCGAGGTTCCGGTGGAGGACATGGCGCGCCTCGGCGAGATGGAGGAGATTCCTTCGGGGCCGGCCTCGCAAACGCCGCGCCGCGTCTCCATCTGGAACGCGATCCATCCGCGGCTGCTCGAGATCATTCGCGAGCGCAACTCCACGATTCTCTTTGTGAACGCGCGCCAAACCGCAGAGCGGCTGGCCGGAGCGCTCAACGACCTGGCCGGCGAGCCCATTGCCCGCGCGCATCACGGTTCGCTGGCCGCGGCGCAGCGTGCGGTGATCGAGGAGCAACTCAAGGCCGGGCAGATTCGCGCGCTGTGCGCGACTTCGACGCTGGAGCTGGGCATCGACATGGGAGCGGTGGATCTCGTGATTCAGATCGAGTCGCCGCCCTCGGTCGCGAGCGGCATGCAGCGCATCGGCCGCGCCGGCCACCATGTGGACGCGGTGAGCGAGGGAATTCTGTTTCCCAAGTACCGCGCCGATCTCGTGGCCTGCGCCGCTGTGACGCGCGCCATGCACGAGGGGCACATCGAGTCCACGCGGTATCCGCGCAATCCGCTCGATGTGCTGTGCCAGCAGTTGGTGGCGATTGTTGCAAGTGCGGGAAAAACAGGGAGCAAGAAAACAGGGAACAGGGATCAGGGAACAGGGAACAGAAGACGGAGATCAGAGATCAGAGATCAGAGATCAGCCGCACAGCCAGGATTCGATTTTGCGAGCGGAGAAGATGCTAACTCCGCTAACTCCGCTTCTTCCGAAGTCCCCGTCGACTTTCTCTTCGACTTGGTGCGCCGAGCGGCGCCGTTTGCAACGCTTTCGCGAGCGGCCTTCGAGGGCGTGCTCGATCTGCTCAGCGGCCGCTACCCCTCCGATGAGTTCGGCGAACTGCGCCCGCGATTGACGTGGGACCGCGTGCGCAACGTGGTCACGGCGCGCGACGGCGCGGCGCGGCTTGCCATTCTCAACGCCGGAACCATCCCCGACCGCGGTCTCTACGGCGTCTTTCTTGCGTTCACTGAGGGCAAATCGGTGCGCGTAGGCGAGCTCGACGAAGAGATGGTCTTCGAGTCGCACCCCAACGAGACCTTCATCCTCGGCGCATCCACTTGGAGGATTGTCGACATCACGCACGACCGCGTGCTGGTGACGCCCGCGCCCGGCGAGCCGGGCAAGATGCCCTTCTGGAAGGGCGACGGGCCGGGACGCCCGCTGGAGTTTGGCCGGCGCATCGGCGCCATGGTGCGCGAGCTGCGCGCCCTGCCGCAGGCGGCTGCGCTTACGCGCCTCGTCAACGAGCACGATCTCGATCCCGGCGCGGCCGAGAATCTGCTGCGCTTTCTCGCCGATCAAGCCGAATCGACAGGGCAGGTTCCCGACGACCGCACGATTGTTGTGGAGCGCTGCCGCGACGAGCTAGGCGACTGGCGCGTGTGCGTATTGACGCCCTTCGGCAGCCGCATTCATATTCCCTGGGCCATGGCTGTGAGCGCGCGCATCCGCGCCGCCGGCGGGCCCGAGGTGGAGACACTGTGGGGCGACGACGGCTTTGTGCTGCGCTTCCCCGACACCGACGAACCGCCCGATTCAGATTGGATTCTGGTGGAAGCGGCCGAGGCCATGCAGCTGGTGCTGCGCCAGTTGGGGTCGACAGCGCTGTTTGCCGGGCGTTTTCGCGAGGCCGCGGGCCGCGCGCTGCTGCTGCCGCGCCGCCGCGCCGACCAACGCTCGCCGCTGTGGCAACTGCGCAAGCGCTCCTACGATCTGCTCAGCGTGGCCTCGCGGTATCCCTCGTTTCCGCTTCTGTTGGAGGCTTATCGCGAGTGCCTGCGCGACGTCTTCGATATGCCTGCGCTCATTGAAACCCTGCGCGCCATCGAGCAGCGCCAGCTCCGCGTGCATGTGGTGGAGACGCGCAAGCCTTCGCCATTTGCCTCGTCGCTGCTCTTCAGCTACGTGGCCAACTTTATGTACGAAGGCGATGCGCCGCTCGCCGAACGCCGCGCACAGGCGCTCACCATCGACCAGGAGCAGTTGCGCGAGCTGCTGGGCGAGGCCGATCTGCGCGAGCTTCTCGATGCCGACGCTATCGCGGAGGTGGAAGAGGCCGCGCAGTGTCTTGCGGAAAACTTCCGCGCGCGCTCGGCCGACGGTATTCACGATCTGTGCCTTAGATTGGGCGATCTTTCGCGCGAAGAGCTGGCACGCCGCGTAATTTCGCCGGATTTGCTCACACAGGTCGATCGGTTGATTCGCTCGCGGCGGCTGCTCGATCTGCGCATTGCCGGTGAAAAGCGGCTGATTGCCGCCGAGGACGCCGCGCGTTACCGCGATGGGCTGGGCATTCCCTTGCCGCCGGGGTTGGCGGCTGCACTGCTGGAACCGGTGGAGCATCCCGTGCTCGAACTGGTGCGCCGCTACGCGCGCACGCACGGGCCGTTCACGCTGCGCGAGGCTGCGGATCGGTTTGCCCTCGACGCGGATGCGGTGGAACATGCGCTGCGGCAGCTTGCAGCGGAAGGCCGCGTGCTGGAAGGCGGTTTTCGGCCGGGCGGGCTTCACCGCGAGTGGTGCGATGCGGAGATTCTGCGGCAGATCCGGCGCAAGTCGCTGGCCCGGCTGCGCCGCGAAGTGGAACCGGTGGAGCAACACACGCTGGCGCGCTTCCTCACGCACTGGCAGGGGCTGCTCGCGCCACGGCGCACGGGTAGCGCGCATCTCGATGCGCTGCTCGACGCGATTGAGAACCTGCAGGGCGCGCCGCTGCCTGCGTCGCTGCTTGAAACATCGATTCTGCCCGCGCGCATTGCCGATTTCACTCCTGCCGGGCTCGATACATTGATTGCCGCGGGTGAAGTAGCGTGGGCAGGAGTGGAACCGATTGGCGAGCGCGACGGCCGCATCGCGTTGTTTCTTGCCGACAAACTGCCGATGCTGGCGCAGAGGCGGCCCATGGTCGAACCGCTGACCGAGCGCGAGGAAAAACTGCTCGCGGTGCTCGAATCCACGGGCGCGAGTTTCTTCGACGCGCTGCACCAGGCGACGGGCGGCGGCTATCCCGGTGAAACGATCGATGCGCTCTGGAGCCTGGTGTGGCGCGGGCTGATCACCAACGACTCACTGCACGCTTTGCGCGCGTACATTGCCCGGCCCGACAGCGTGCGTACACCGCGCCGCTATCAGACCGGCGCAGTGTTCCGCTCGCGCCGCACCACGCCGCCGACGGCGCAGGGAAGATGGTCTCTGCTGCCGGTCCACGCTCTTCCTGCCGCACTCGTGTCGGGAGCGCACGAAGTGTCAGGGCACGACTTCAGTCGTGCCGAAGAAAATGCCAAACAGAAACGGGCTTTAGCCCCTGTGGAAAATGTCGGCCCCACAGCCACTGAGCGCAGCCATGCACTCGCGCTGCAACTGCTCCACCGCTACGGAGTGCTGCTGCGCGAATCGGTGGCTGCGGAGAACGTGCCCGGCGGTTTCAGCGCGGTCTACGATGTGCTTAAGGCGCTCGAAGAAAGCGGACGCATTCGCCGTGGTTATTTTGTCGGTGGCCTGGGCGCTACGCAATTCGCGCTGCCGGCTGCCGTGGACCTGTTGCGCCAGTTGCGCTCCGAGCCGCCTCTCGAAAAACCGGAGTTCGTGCAGTTGGCTGCAACCGATCCGGCGAATCCTTACGGCTCGGTGCTGCGCTGGCCGGAGTTGCCGGTCGCGGAGGAAGATTCGGAGAGCGCGCCACGCGTGCTGACGCGTGCGGCGTACGCCGAAGTGATTCTGCGCAACGGCCGGCTGGTGGCGTGGCTCAAGCGCGGCAATCCCAACCTGCTCGTGTTTTTGCCCGCCGAGGAGCCGGAGCGCTCGCAAACCGGGTCGGGACTGGCGCATTTCCTGTGCACGCGCGGTCAGGAAAGAATGCGGCTGCACAGCCACGAAGGCGTGCTCATCACGACGATCAATGGCCAGCCGGTTGCCGCGCACTTCGTGGCGCGCTTCCTCATGGATGCGGGCTTTCATCCCGGCCCGCTCGGCATGCACCTGCGAAGGATTCCGATGGCCATCACGCACCATGAACCAAGTCATCCCGGGTCGCTCCCAACCTAGACCATGGTTGCTTCGGGTTCGTGCATGACCCTGGGCGCCTTCAGTCACAGAGAACTCGGATTCCACGGACATGGGTGTTTGGATCCTGTTGATTTCATAATAGGATGATCGTTTCTTATGGAAATCCAGAGCGAAATCAGACTACCGTCGTCTCAAGGAGTATTCGGAAATGATCGAGAAATTCAAATGCGCTACAGTTGGTTGTGACCTGGAAGGAAAACTGGTTCCTGCAACGCGGACGTCATATCTGATAACTGGGCAACCGCCCACGTGCCCATCTTGTGGCTCTCCGATGAAAGTTGCCGTAATGCAGAATGTTTCAGCAAACCGTGGAAAATCCAGCGTAGGAAGGCAGCGTAGCCGCAAGTCCAGCGTAGGTAGACAGCATAGCCGCACCCCCAGCTCGGGACGTTAATTTGTATGACCAGGCACCCAAGCTTTGAGGTCCTGGAAAAGCACCACCCCGGCCCACTGCACAAGCTGCCAGCTTGCCAAGAGACCGATCGAAGGAGAAGAGAAACATGCCCGAGGGCGACACCATTTTTCGCACCGCGCGCAACCTGGGCCGCGCGCTCGTGGGCAAACCCGTGACGGCATTTCGCTCCACGTTCCCGTGGCTGATGCGCTTCAATGACGACACGCCGCTTGCCGGGCAGACGGTGGAGCGAGTGGAGGCGCGCGGCAAATGGCTACTCGTGCATTTTTCGGGCGGCGGCATTCTGGCGTCGCATCTGCTGATGAACGGCCGCTGGCACATCTACCGGCGCGGCGAGCGCTGGCAGTTGGCACGCATCCACATGCGCATCGTGATCGAGAACGAGGAGTACCAGGCGGTGGGTTTTCGCGTGCCCGTGGCGCGCATGCACACTCAACAGTCCCTCGATCGCGATCTGCGCGTCGCCGTCCCGGAGAATGATCTGCTGCGCACGGAATTCGATGCCGCGGCAGCCCTCAAGCGGCTAATGGCGCGCCCGGATGAAACCGTCGCCGACGCATTGCTCGATCAGAATGTGCTGGCCGGCGTGGGCAACGTCTTCAAATCGGAGATCTGTTTCGTGAATGGGCTCAACCCATTCCGACTTGTCGCGTCACTTACGCGCGACGAGGCCGCGGCGGCCATTGCCAGCGCGCAAAAGTTGCTCAGGGCCAATGTGCTCGAGGATTCAGGAGACGTGATTGTGACCTATCGCGGGCAGCAGCGGCGGACCACGCGCGCATCGGACCCGAGCCAGAGCCTGTGGGTGTACGGGCGCGCGGGCGAGCCCTGCCGGCGTTGTGGCGAGCCGATTCGCCGCCGCATCCAGGGCGCCGATGCGCGCATCACTTTCTGGTGCCCGCGTTGCCAGCCGATGCCGGATGGCTCGGAGGTAGATGGAACTTGAAAGGAACAGGGCTCCCCGTTAGGAGGCGAGATGAAGACACGTGCACCTTCCCCCAAGAACAACGCGGAAGACCAGCTTGCCGGATGCATCGACAAGTTCGCGCCGGAGATGGCCAAGGCAATTCGCGCCGTGCGGGCTGCCCTGCGCAAACGGCTGCCCACGGCGAATGAACTCGTCTACGACAACTACAACTTCTTCGTCATCGGCTACAGCTCAACCCTGCGGCCGTCGGACTGTTTCACTCAGTTGGTGGCCGACGCTCACGGTGTGCGCCTCGCGTTCTACTACGGTTCCACGCTTCCTGATCCAGCCGGAATCCTGCTGGGCGGCGGGAATCAGAATCGATTCATTCGGCTCGCGAGTGCGCGAGATTTGGGCAAGCCCGAGGTGGAAGCGTTGATTCGCGCGGCGATTGCACAGGGCAAGGCACCGTTGCCGGCGACGGGGCGAGGAACTCTCGTGATCCGCTCGGTCTCAGCAAAGCAGCGGCCGCGGCGTGCGACGGCAAAGCCCACGCACCGGCGCTAATTCGACGGCTTGCCGATGCCGAAAATCTTCTGCAGGATGTTGCGGTGGTCGTCGCCGCCCATGCCCTTGTGGTCGCAGGTTTCGGTGGGCGCGGTGCCGTCGAGGAAGGCCGCGGTGTAATCGTCGGGGCAGGCGCCGTCGGCCAGCAGGTTGGTTGCCTTGTCGAGGGTGACGACCTCCACTCCTTCGGGCGGCGTGAACTCGTTGGTGTCGGAGTACTGTGGCAACAGGACGGCCTGACGCATGAATGCGGCCCAGATGGGCGCGGCGGCGTGGGCGCCCTCGATATCGATGCTCGTGTAATCGTCGTTGCCCACCCAGACGATGCAGAGGAGACTGCTGGTGAATCCGGCGAACCACGCGTCGTGACTGGTGCCGGTTTTGCCCGCGGCCGGCGAAATAAAGCCCATGTTGCGCACCCCGGCGCCGGTTCCGCAGTAGTCTCGCCCTCCAATCTCGCAGGGATCGCTCCCGTTGCCTTGCAGGACGGCTTCCATCATGTAGGTGGTGAGGAAGGCTACGCGCGGATCGAGCACCTGGCGCGAAGCGGGCGTGTAGTCTTCGATAATGTCGCCGTTGGGTGCGCGCACGCTGGCCAGCATCCAGGGATCGATGTGCATACCGCCGTTGGAGAAGATGGTGTACGCCCCTGCCATATCGAGCGGCGTGGCGTCGTAGGAGCCGATGGCAATGGACGGCGTGCCCTCCGCGTTCTTGATGCCCGCATCGCGCGCCAGCGCAGCCACACGATCGAAGCCCACCATGCCGGCCAGGCTGATGGTGGCGTTGTTGTCAGAGCGCATGAGCGCGTAACGCGCCGTGATATCGCCGTAATACTCACCCTTATAGTTGCGCGGCGTGTACTCGTACTGCGTGCCTTCGCCGTAGGTCTGCTGGGCGTCGCTCAGCATAGTGACCGGGGAAAAGAGCCGGTTCTGCCCGGGCAGCATGGTGCCCTCGACCGCGGTTTGGAAGGCCGTGGCGTAGACAAACGGCTTGAAGATGGAGCCGGTGGGCCGATGCGCCACCGCGTGGTTCACCTGCGAGCTGCCGTAGCTGCGCCCGCCCACCAGGGCCAGCACCTGGCCGGTGTGCGGATTGAGCGCGATGAGCGCCACCTGCGGATAGATGTACGGCTTGCCCAGTTTTTTATCGCGCGCATGCAGCTTGTCCACCTGCACGTCAACCACGTGGATGGTGGAATCGACGGCCGAGGTGGCCAGGCGCTGCAGTTCCGGGTCGAGCGAGGTGTAGATGCGCAGCCCTTCGCGATTGAAGTCGCGATCGCCGAGGCGTTGCGTCAGCTGATCGTGCACGAGGTCGACAAAGTAGGGCGCTTCGCTTTCATCCACACTGCCCGGGACCAGGTGCAGCGGCTCGGCCTTGGCGGTTTCGGCTCGATCCTTGGCGATGGCGCCGGTTTCCACCATCGCGTCCAGCACCAGGTTGCGCCGCTCAATAGCCCGCTCCGGATGACGGAAGGGATTCAGGCGGCTGGGGCTTTGGATGAGCCCGGCGAGCAAGGCGCACTCAGCCAGATCGAGATGGGCGACATCCTTGCCGAAATAGGCCTGCGACGCTTCGCCGAAGCCGTCGATGGAAAAACTGCCCAGCTGCCCGAGAGAGATCTCGTTCGCGTACATGGCGAAGATCTGCTTCTTATCGAAGCGGTGCTCGAGGATGATGCTGATCACGGCCTCGCGCATCTTCCGCGAGTAGGTACGCTCGGGCGTGAGGAAGAATCCGCGCGCGAGTTGTTGCGTCAGGGTCGATGCGCCCTCGGTGTAGCGGTGCAGGTGAAAAATGTCGTTGCGCATGGCGCCCAGGATGCGCCAATAATCGATGCCGCTGTGCTCAAAGAAGCGCCGGTCTTCGATGGCGATGACGGCATGCACCAGGTTGGGCGGAATTTCGTCGTAGGTGAGCAGGCGGCGCTTGGTGCGCTGCGCGCCCTCGCTCAATCCGGTGATGAGCAGCGGCTCGAGCTCGTAGCTCGAAAGCGGCTGCCCGTGGTCGTCGCTGATGGCGTCGACCACGCCGCCGCTGACGTGGATGGTGGCGCTGTCGGGCGCGTGATACGACTGCGGGCCGGGCCGCACGGTGATTTGCTGCACGCCCTGGCTGAACGTGCCCAGCGGCGAAGTTTGCGGAGCACCGTCGCCGGTGTAGCCGGCTTCGCGCAGCTCGTTGGCGATCAGCTGGACGCTGAACTTCTGCCCCGGCCGCACCTCGCGCGGCGCGGCGAAGATCTTGGCGGTGTTGGCGAAGATCGGCTGCTTGAGCCGCTCGTTCACAATGCCCGTGTACTCGATGTAGAAAAAGGTGAAGACGCAGACGCCCACCAGCGCCACGGCGGCACAGGCCGCCAGCAGGTACATCAGAATCCGCGACCTGAATTGATGGCCCACAGCGGGTTTCGCGAACCGGACTTTTAACGCCATCGATGCTCCTGAAAAAGCAGCCTGTAGCTATTAGCTTTTAGCTGTTCTTGCTTCGATAAGGCTCCAGGTAATTGGCCAAGGTCAACATCCAGGTACGCACGCAAAAGGCTGAAAGTTCGCGGGCTAATAGCTGTCTTCCAACAGCTTTTCTTCCTCGATGCGCTTCTTCACCAGCGCCACCACTTCGTTCAAGGCTACATCCACGCTCGTGCTTGTTGAGCGGTCAACAAGTTCCACCTGGCCCGCGGCGGCCTTTTTGCCCACGTTGATGCGGTAGGGAATGCCTACCAGATCCGCGTCCTTGAATTTGACGCCGGCACGCTCGTCTCTGTCATCCAGCAGCACATCGAGCCCCGCCGCTTCAAGATCGGCGGCGAGCTTTTCGCCGGTTGCGCGCAACGCCGCGTCGGCCACGTTCGTAATCGTGACCACCACCGTGAAAGGCGCAATCGAAGCCGCCAGGCAAAAGCCGTTGGCGTCGTTGGCCTGTTCGATGGCTGCGGTCAAAATGCGCTCTATGCCGATGCCGTAGCTGCCCATGATCGGCGTCACTTCCTTGCCGTTCTCGTCGAGCACGCGCGCGCCCATGGACTCGGAGTATTTGTAGCCGAGCTTGAAGATGTGGCCCACCTCGACGGCTTTGCCAACCACGAGTGTTCCGGTGCAAGTTCCGTCGGGGCGGTAAGGGAAAAGCACCTTGTTCTCATCGCCGGGAAGCGGACGATATTTCGCTGGGCACGCCTCACCTTCATTGACGCTGCGGATGTCGGCCGCAAGCGTCCACGTGAAATCGCGGCCCGGCGTCACATTGCGCAGGTGATAGTCGAGTTTGTTCGCGCCACAGACCATATTCTTGCGGCCTTCGAGCGACTTATCAACAATCACGGCAAGATCGAGAGTTGGCAATTCCTTTGCCGGATTTAGTCCGACTGGGCCTAAAAATCCTGCAGGAGCACCAAAGAAGCTTTGAACCTCAGCCGGACTCATCATTCGCAACTCGGCACCTGGAAAGAATGCGCCTAGTTTTGTCTCGTTAACCTCGTGATCTCCACGCAAAAAGGCTGCGACGGGAGTAGTGAATGTAATCTCTTTCGGGTTCGGGACGCTTGCCCCCTTAGGTACAACCTGTGGCGGCCAAGTCGCCATGTATCCGACGCACTTGATGTCGTTGGCCGGAGACATCTTGAGAAATGCGGTGATATCGGCGATTGCTCCCATCCCCGGCGTATGGATTTCTTCCGGCTTGTCCGCAGTTGGTTCAAGTTCCTTGGCCGAATCGAGCCGCGACGTCGCCTTTTCAAGATTGGCCGCGTAGCCGCACATCGGGCAGCTTGCGATAAAGTCCTCGCCCGCGTCGGTGTAGACCATGAACTCCTGCGATTGCGAGCCGCCCATCGAGCCCGAGTCGGCCTCGACGGCGACAAACTTGAGACCGCAGCGCGTGAAAATGGCGCGATACACAGCGTCGTGAAGATCGAAGCTCTTGTCGAGGCCTGCCTTGTCGATGTCGAAGGAGTACGCGTCCTTCATGATGAACTGGCGCACACGCAGCAGGCCCGACTTGGGCCGTGGCTCGTCGCGGAACTTGGTCTGAATCTGGTACCAGATCTGCGGCAACTGCTTGTAGCTCCGCAATTCGCCGCGCGCAATCGTGGTCATGATCTCTTCGTGCGTCATGCCCAGGCACAGGTCGGCGCCCTTGCGGTCCTTGAGGCGGAACATGTTGTCGCCCATGCCTGTCCAGCGGCCGCTCTCCTCCCACGGCTCGCGCGGCAAAATGGCCGGCAGGTAAAATTCCTGGCCGATCTTGTCCATCTCTTCGCGCACAATGCCGATGATTTTGTTCAGCGCGCGCTGGCCGAGGAAGAGGTAGTTGTAGATGCCGGCTCCGAGCTGGCGGATGTAGCCTGCGCGCAGCAGAAACTTGTGGCTGGCCACTTCGGCGTCTGCCGGGGCCTCGCGCAGAGTAGGAATAAAGAGCTTCGACCAACGATGCATAGAAAGAAAAGCGAACTTTCCCGCCCGCCCGGTGCGGACGAAGTGCAAATGACAGCAGGTTTCATTCTAAATGTTGTGCTGCGCAGCGGTCGTCGTGTCTTGATGGTTCCGTCTGCCGAGATTGATCAGCCGGAGGATCAAGAATGAAATTCCCTGGGCGATGGAGATGAGTGCGAGGATGATGAGATCGGATCTCCAAGTGAGCCGGAATGTGCCATCGGGATTGTGGGGTTCCCAACAAAAAGCGAAACTGGCTCCAAACAGAACAATTGCCACCGCGATACTCAAGCTCAAACCCAGAAAAACCCGTAACGCAATGTGCCGACGAAACGCCCAGAATGAGAACCACTGGGTTAGTGCCGTTATCAGCAGAAGGGCTATACCTGAACGCCACGTGATTGAGTTTGATCCGTCGAGATTCGTTCCCTCTAGGTAGTCTAGAAAGTTCGAATGGATCAATAAGTAGATGGCTGCGAATAATATGGACAAACCGAAAAGGCATCTCAGCGCGACCTTGTTCATGCGCATCACCTCGTTGCACTAGATCAGCCCCGCGCCCCAGAGATCGTGCAGATGCACTCGCTCCGGCTTCGCGACGAAATACCAGCGTTCGAATCTACCTGGGGATTCCCGCGATGGTTCGCACCACTCCTCGTATCTGGAGCAGCACATCGTCCGGCATGCGGCCCAGGTATGTCGCCTTGCGCACCCGCCAATCGAGACTCCGCATGTGCTCGCAAAGGACGACTCCGTGCACGGGCAGTCCTGGTGGCAGGGCAATCTGGAACTGGTAGCCCTTCACCTTACTCGAGATAGGGCATGCATAGGCAACAGACGATCTCAGATTGAAATACCTGGAGGAGAGAATGACGGCGGGCCTCAATCCGGCCTGTTCTCGTCCGGCTTGCGGATCGAAATCCAACCAAACCAAGTCACCTTCGTCCGGAACGTACGAACTTACCAAACTTCCACCCCGCGCGGAGGTCCCCAGTCGTATTCTCCGAGACTATCCCCCTCGTTCAAACCTTCCATCAACTCTTCAATGGTCATATCTGCCGGCTTCTTCGCTGCAGGTGGCTGTGATTTCACAAGCGCGATGCTGCCAGTTGAGGAGGGAACCCATTCGACCGGATCACCGGGGGAAAGGCTGGCCCGGGCGGCGAGCTCTTCCGGAATTTCGACCGCGAGCGTGTTTCCGACGCGAACGATGCGGGTGGTCATACCAAGGCTCCTTGTTCAAAATGATAGCGCGAATCGGGGTTACGCGCTCTATGGCATACTTTCAGGCATGGACCTCCACAACGTTCATTGGGAATGGCTCATTTGGGGTCTGATCAAGTTCCTCAAGGTCTTTGGGATCATTCCCGGCGCGATTGCAGCCTTCGGCGTGCGGAAGCTCTATCAGAAATGGCGGCAGAATCAGGCGATGGCCGGATGGCCCGCGACGGACGCGACAATTCTGAACGGACAGGTTCACAAGGAAGGATTCCGGCGTTTCTGGGTCGAACTTACCTACACCTATTACGTGGGCGAGTACCGCTCAGGCATGCATGTGCACCGCTTTCGCCGCGAGGAAGATGCTGAAGAATTCGTCCGCCAGGTCAAAGACAAGCGGGTACAGGTCCACTACAACGCTTCCGACCCGAACAAGTCGGTGATTCTGGACCGCGACCTGGAAGTGATCGCGCTGCTGGCTCCGCAGTTCCGCTGACCTCCGCGATTTCCGGCAAATTCAAATCAGTTCCACGCCCCACAGATCGTCGAGATGCAGGATGGCTTCGGACTCTGGCTCTGCGGGAAAGGTCGTCGGCAGGAAGATGCGGGAGCAGTGCGACCAGGACCGGATGGCCGGTCTGCACTGCTCCGACGACGCAAAAAAGGCCGCACTGCGGCTAGGTCGTACAAACATACCTCAGCGCTTCTGGAGCCACCGCACCGCAGCGTCGAGCTCATGCTCGGCGTCGCGCAGATCCTGCTCAGCCTTGGCGCCGTGGCCTTCCATGTCGTAGTGGTTGGCGGCGCGGGCGCGCTCCATCTCGTGAATGGCTTCCTTTACATGATTGTGGACCGCGTCGAGGTCGTGCCAGTCGCGAACCTGCGCGGAAACGATGCCGGCGGTGAAAGCGAGCGCCAGAGCGAGAATCAAATAGAGTTTCTTCATCTTGCCTATCTCCGTTTTCTTTCAATGTGAAATAGCTTTGGGCAAACTGCCCTGAATAACGGTACAACAACGGAGAAGCGGCGGTGAAGATTCTACCGGGCGGAGAAAATGCCTCGGCACCTCTTTTGGCACCCGGCATTCTGCGAATCTTGATCTTCAGATCAGCTCCACGCCCCACAGATCGTGCAGGTGCACGATGCCTTCGACTTTTTCGTCCGCGTCGACGACGATAAGCGAAGTAATCTTGCACTCTTCTAAAATCGCCAATGCTCTTGCGGCCAGTTCGCTCGATGCGATCGTGCGTGGATGCGGGTTCATGGCCTCGCCCGCAGTCTTGCTCAACGCCGCGCCGCCTTCGCGCTCGAGGAGGCGCCGCAGGTCGCCATCGGAGATCACGCCGCAGAGCCGGCCGTCTTCCTGCACCGTGGTGATGCCGAGCTTCTTCGACGACATCTCGAAGATCACATCGGCCATGGGCGTGAGCGGCGCGACGGCGGGGATCTCTTCGCCCGTATGCATCAGGTCGCGCACCTTGGCAAGCTGCTTGCCCAGCTTGCCGCCGGGGTGCAACTCGGCAAAGTCCTCGGCGCGGAAGCCCTTGCGCAGGCTGACGGCAACGGCCAGCGCATCGCCGAGCGCGAGCATGGCGGTGGTGGAGGCCGTGGGCACGAGATTCAACCCGCAGGCCTCGCGCTCCACCGAACAATCGAGCGCCACGTCGCTCGCCTGCGCCAAAGTCGACTGCAGATTGCACGAGAAGCTGATGAGCGCGTCGCCTTTGCGCTTCAGGGTTGCGAGCAGGCGCAGAATCTCCTCGGTTTCGCCGCTGGCCGAGAGCGCGACGACCACGTCGCCGGGCATGAGCACGCCCAGGTCGCCATGCACAGCCTCGGCGGGATGCAGAAACAGCGCCGGCGAGCCGGTGGAGCTGAGCGTGGCGGCGATCTTCTGCGCGATGATGCCGCTTTTACCCATGCCAGTGACCACGACGCGGCCGTTGGACTCGCCGCAGCGGAGAATCATGTCGACAGCGCGCGCGAACGGCGCAGCCATGGGCCCTTCGAGGCGCGCGGCGAGGGCCTGGAGCGCAGCAGCCTCAGTGCGCACCAGCGCCGCCGGCTGAAAAGCGTCGTCTTGCATGTGAGAACTCATCGGCCTTTGATGGTAACAGCTTACGACGTGAACCGTGGACCGTGAGCCGTGGCCCGATGGCAGCGCGCCGTTCACGGTTCACGGTTCACGGACCACGATCCCCGGCCCACGCCTCGTAAAATAGACCCATGAGGTCCATCCCCTTGCGGCGCAACACATTGGTTCTGGGCGCGACGCTTCTGATTCTGGCCATCTTTGCCTGGGCAGGGTGGGCCAACTGGGAGTATCGCCGGCAGGAGGCCGAGCGCCTGCTCTCCGGCGCCGGGCAGGGCGAGTTGGTGCCCGCACCCGGAGGCGGCACGCCGCAATACGTTTCTCCGCTCAACGGCAAGCCCGCGCCGGCCTTCGCGCTCAACGATCTGAGCGGGAACAAGGTTTCGCTGGCCAGCTACCGCGGCAAGGCTGTGCTCATCAACTTCTGGGCCACGTGGTGCGCGCCCTGCAAGATCGAGACGCCATGGATCATCGAACTGCGCAACAAATACGCGGCGCAGGGCTTTGAAGTGCTGGGCGTCGACACCGAGGGCGACGATCTCCAGAAGAACGACAAGGCCGGATGGGCGAAGGCCACAGCCGCCGCAGGCAAGTTCGTCGCGGAAGAGAAGATTCCTTACCCGGTGCTGCTCGATGGCGACTCCATCAGCCGCGACTACGGCGGGCTCGACGATCTGCCCACGTCGTTTTTCGTGGACCGCAAGGGCGTGGTGGTTGCGGCGCAGGTGGGCCTGACTTCGGAAAGCGACATCGAGAGCAAGATTCAGAAGGCGCTGAATCAGTGATCAGTTGTCAGTGGTCAGTGAGCAGCGATGAGCCGCGTAGATCAGGCGCTAGAGGATTGGGATCAATGAGATTCTTGAACGGCGTCTTCGTTGCGATGATTGCTGCGCTTGCTGTGGGCGCTCTGGCTGCGCTCGGGCAGAACTTGACGCCAGCCGCGCAGAGCCGGCCACTGGTGAAGACCGACGCGGTGACGTATCTCTTTCCCGAGCAGGTGAGCGTGCCGGCGGGCAAGCCGGGCCAGGTGGCGCTGCACTTCCGCATCGCGCAGGGGCTGCACATCAACTCGCACACGCCGAGCTTTCCGGAGTTGATTCCAACTACGTTTTCGATTCCCGAGGGCTCCGACGTGCGGCTCGCCGGCGTTACGTATCCGGCAGGCTCCCTAATGACGCTGACCTACGACCCCAACGAAAAGCTGAGCGTGTACACCGGCGAGTTCATCATCCAGGCGCGCATTGTGGCCACCGCGGGCAATCACCTGGTCGAGGGCAAGCTGCGCTACCAGGCCTGCGACAACAACGCGTGCATGCCGCCGAAGACAATCACCGTGGCGATTGATGTAATTGGGAAGTGAGCTGATGCCTCCGGAGGGAGCAGGGGCCCTACGCTCCTGCCTTCTTCTCAATCTTCGCCCAGGTGTCTTTCAGTGGCAGCGTCCGGTTGAAGACCAGTTTCTCCGCCGTCGAGTCCAGATCGACGCAGAAGTAGCCGACGCGCTCGAACTGGAAGCGGTCTCCTGGCTTGGCGCTCGATAGCGAGGGCTCCAATTTGGCGTCCGCGATGATCTCGAGCGAGTTGGGGTTGAGATTGTCGAGGACGTCCTGGCCTTCTTCAAGATCGTAGGGATCGGGCTTCAAGAAGAGCTTGTCGTACAGGCGGATTTCCGCGGAGATGGCGTGCGCGGCCGAGACCCAGTGCATCGTGGACTTGACCTTGCGGCCGTCGGGTGACTGGCCGCCGCGGCTTTTTGGATCATAGACGCAGTGGACTTCGACAATGTTGCCGGCAGCGTCTTTCACGACACTCTGCGCGGTGATGAAGTAGGCATTGCGCAAGCGGACCTCCTTGCCGGGCGAGAGGCGGTAGTACTTGGGCGGAGGAACTTCGCGAAAGTCGTCCTGCTCGATGAAAAGCTCGCGCGAGAAGGGTACCTGGCGCGTGCCGGCGGAGGAGTCTTCGGGATTGTTCTGGACCTCTACGAACTCCTCCCGACCCTCGGGATAGTTGTCGATGACCAGCTTGAGCGGATGCAGGACGGCCATGGCGCGGCGCGAGCGGTGGTTGAGGTCGTCGCGCTGAAAGTGCTCGAGCATTTCGATATCGACGATGCCGTTGGTGCGCGAGACTCCGGCAGCGGCGACGAAGGCGCGGATGGCTTCGGGCGTATATCCGCGGCGGCGGACGCCGGAGAGCGTAGGCATGCGCGGATCGTCCCAGCCGTTGACGCGGCCTTCCTGCACGAGTTGCAGGAGCTTGCGCTTGCTCATCAGCGTGTAGGTAATGCTGAGGCGATCGAATTCAATTTGCTGCGAGGGGAAGATGCCAAGCTGCTCAATGAACCAGCGATAGAGAGGCTGGTGGTCGGCGAACTCGAGCGAGCACATGGAGTGAGTAACGTGCTCGATCGCATCCGACTGGCCGTGTGCGTAGTCGTACATGGGGTAGATGCACCACTCGTCGCCGGTGCGGTGATGCGTGGCGTGGAGGATGCGGTACATCACCGGGTCGCGCATGTTGAGATTTGGTGACGCCATGTCGATCTTTGCTCTCAGGACACGTGACCCGTCGGGGAACTCGCCCTCCTTCATGCGCACGAACAGGTTTAGGTTTTCCTCTATTGCCCGGTTGCGATACGAGCTGTCTTGGCCGGGCTCGGTGAGCGTGCCGCGGTACTGGCGGATTTCTTCAGCGGAGAGATCGTCGACATAAGCTTTTCCATTCTTGACGAGCTGCAGGGCCCACTCGTAGAGCTGGCCGAAGTAGTCGGAGGCGTAGCAGAGGCGCTCCCAGTCGAAGCCGAGCCAGCGGATGTCTTTCTGGATGGCGTCGACGTACTCCTGCTCTTCCTTCTCAGGATTGGTGTCGTCGAAGCGCAGGTTGGTTCTTCCCCCGAACTCATCGGCGAGGCCGAAGTCGATGCAGATGGCCTTGGCATGGCCGATGTGCAGGTAGCCGTTGGGCTCAGGTGGAAAGCGCGTCTGGATGACGGCGTCGCCGTATTTTTGGGTGCGCACATCCTCGGCGATGACGTCGCGGAGAAAGTTGGAGGGGGTACGGGCTTCGGGGCTCTCCGGATTGGGCTGGCTCATGGCTGCATTTACATCGGTCATAACGGCGATTCCTGACTCTCCTGCCGCGGCTCCGCCGCGGTTTTGTGTTCGCTAATTATAGAGATCATCAAACTGATTTTAAGCGTCAGGGTGTGTGTTCGATGAACGATCCGAACCGAATCCAAACGCTAGAAAACACGCGGGATCAGGTGCCAATGCACTTTGGCACAGTATTCCGTATAGCCGGGCAAATCTTGAGCGAGAAGCTTTTCTTCATCCAGGAGCCGCCAAACGAGGCCGAAAATTGTGAGGATGGCGGCGATGAGCCCCCAGTAGGAGCCGAGCGCCAAAGATACCCCAATGAGGTACACCGCCGCGCTCGCATACATCGGGTTCCGCACGGTGGCGTAGGGACCAGTCGAAATCACCTTTTGATCGTTCGTAACCTGCACTGTTGCAGATCCGAAAGGGTTCGCCTTGAACACACGGAATACCATCCACAGACCGGCCGGTATCAAAAGGTCGCCCGCGATGGAAAGCCCAAAGGGGACGTGGGACCAGCCGAAACGGCGGTCAAGCGCGGGAACAATGAACGTGGCGATGCCCGGGATCGCTACGCATACCAAGATAATCTTTTGGATAGTTCGTTTCTCTGCCGCCGGCCCATATTTGCTCCGGTTTTCAAGAAGCGTCGGGTTTCTCGTGATGGAGAACGTGAGAATAGCGTTTGCTACGGCGCCGACTCCGAGAAAAATCCACGCCTGCCAATAATTGAAAGTCCCCGCCGCAAGGAACAGCACGAGTCCCATAAGAACTACAGTGACGACAAGCTTGAGCCACATTTTTGCCTTAGGACTCTTCATGACCTAATCATAGGACTTCGGAGAGGATCGAGGAATCGTATCCATTTGCTTCTTCTTGATCGTCTTGGCGGGTGGCTCACATCTCAATCTACCACCACGATTGTCTTCCCAGGTTTCAGAATCGAGACCTGGGGCACCTGGCCGATGCGAAGTAGAACCAAAGCAAGACCGTACAACCCACACCTGCCACCGCGAAAGAGACGATCATCGGGTAGAACATTCCAAAACAACCCTTGAGGGCCATTACCACCATTAAGACCGCAAGTTCTATGTTCATGATCGCCAACAGAGCCAGAAATGCTGGCGCAAGCACGTAACCCGCTGCTTTTCTGCGAAACAGAAGATACGCGGTTATGCACATGCCGGGTAAGAGAAATATCAGGTCTAGACAATGAATGAAACTTACAGGCAAGTTTACCTGGGTGACGCTTTGAGGAACTCGCCCCGCCAGCAGCGCGGGTATGTCCTCGCCCAAATCGAAGGCGGCAAAAAGTGTGGCAATTGCCAGGAGCACAATGGCCATCGTCTTGCGCGGCGCACGAGGACTATAGATTTGGGCGATCTGCTCGAGGGAAATCGACGGAAGACAAAATACCGTGGCGTAGAAGCACAGACTCAGCGTCGCGCAATAGACCAGGAACAGCGCGTTGAAGTGCACCCCGAAAGCGTAAAGAACAAAGTTGTAAAGCAGATAGCCCAGTGTGCCCAGCCAGACTAAGCGTGCCGGAATCGACCCTCGATACCCCAGGATGCCGCTGATCAGCAAGACCGGCACGACCAACATCAGATCTACCAGATCGCTGCCAATGGCCCCGGCACTCGAATACAGCGTTTCCCTCGCATACGTTGCTGGCCAAAAGATCCCTGCTACCGCCGTTACGGCAACTAGGAACACTATGGCGATGGTATTCCAAAGCATCGGATGATGAGTTCGTCCGTTTGTCATGGCTTTCCCTTATAAGTCTTGACTCGCCCCAATGGCCGGTGCGTCCCGTGGCAGAGGCGCGTTTTCTGGCGTGGCAAAGTGATTTACGAGCATCTTGTCTTCTTGGTTCCCGGCTTTTCGCTCCGCCCGGCATTTTCATGAAATCCGTGCTACCAGGCAACTCTGCCGCCGCCCAGAGTGGGTCCACCTGCCGCTTGCTAGAATTCCGGGAAATACCGGGCTGCGCCAGATTCCGTTTTTGGGGACCTGGGATGAAGTCGTCCGCGCCGCAAGCCGAAGGCCGCTGGCCCCGCCACAATACGAATAGATATGTTTGGTATGGTCAGTTCTGTGTCAGCCGCGCGCGAACACTTCAAATCGCCGACTCATACTCCGAGAGAGTGAAGGCGTTCTTCGGCCTTCTTGATGCGCTCGAGGCATGCGTCGCGGCCGAGGACAACCAGAGTTTCAAAGAGCGGCGGCGCATTCTTGCGTCCGCACACGGCGACCCGGATGGGCTGGAACATGGGCCCAGCTTTCAGGCCCAGTTGGGAGGCAGCCGCACGCAGCGCCTGGTTCAGCGCATCGTGATCGAACGAAGTGGCGGCCAGAACCTGTTGCGCAGTTTCGAGAACGCGCAAGGCGAGTGCGGCATCGCTCTTTTGCGGAATCAGCTCCGCGGGATCGTAGGGGGCAAGCTGCTCAAGGAAGAAAAAGTCGGCGGCGGTGACGGCATCGCGCAGCAGCTTGATGCGCTCGCGGATGAGCGGCGTGACAGCCGCAACTTTCTCCGGCGTGGGATGAAAGCCCGCCTGCTCGAAGAACGGCTCAAGGCAACGGCTCAGCCCGTCGACGGGTAGCGCGCGGATGTGCTCGGCGTTAAGCCAGACGGCTTTGGCGTCGAACGGATCCTCTTCCGTGAAATTCACGACGGCGTTGGCGCGGTTGACGCCCTCCAACGTGAACGCCGCGGTGAGCTCGTCGAGGGTCATGAATTCGCGATCATTTTTCGGCGACCAGCCCAGCAGGCAGAGGAAGTTGACGAAGGCCTGGGGCAAAAAGCCGGCATCGCGATAGGTGGTGACGCTGACCACCGGGCCATGCTTCCGTTTCGACAGCTTGGTGCCGTCAGGAGCGACGAGCAGTGGCAGATGCGCGAACTGTGGCGCTTCGGAGCCGAGACCCTCAAAAATGAGTAGGTGCTTGTAGGAGTTGGTCAGGTGATCCTGGCCGCGGATGATATGGCTGATGCGGAGATCGGCGTCGTCGACACAGGAGGCAAGGTGGTACGTCGGCATGCCATCCGAGCGCAAGAGGGCAAAGTCTTCCACCTCGTCGGCGGGCCGGGACTGCGCGCCATAGACGCCGTCGATGAAGTGCAGGATGCGGCCCTCTCCGCGAGGCACGCGATAGCGGAGGGCGAACGGCTCGCCCGCTGCGGCGCGGCGGTCACTCTCTGCACGCGACATTTCACGCATACCGGGATTGAAAAGCCAGGCGCCCTGCGCGGAGGAGTTCTCGTCATCTGTGGCATGCGCGGGGGTGAAGTCGCGATAGGCAAGGTTTTTTTCTTGGATTTGGAAGGCTGCAGCACGGTGAAGTTCGAGGCGTTCGGATTGCTTGTACTCTTCGTCCCAGTCGAGGCCCAGCCAGCGCAGCCCTTCGAAGATGGACTGCACGCTGGCCTCGGTGTTGCGCTCGACGTCGGTGTCGTCAAGGCGCAAGACCATGGTACCGTGATTGTGCCGCGCATAGAGCCAGTTGAAGATAAACGTGCGCGCGCTCCCGACGTGGAGAAAACCGGTCGGCGAGGGCGCAAATCGGACGCGCGGAGGCGCGGGAACAGAGGCGGCTGGATCAGGCATCGTGACGATGGCTTCCATTCACGATGCTATCGCACCGCAGTCCGCGCCCGTCTCAGGCTACGGGCGGTACGGGCGGGTATTGCGGCGGAATGGGCGGATACCCACCCGGATACGGCACAAGCTGCGCCGCCGGAACCACCTTCCACTCCGCAAAGGCCAGCACGTAAATCAGCACCAGATTGCCCAGCGGAATGATGTTCAACAGCGTAAGCCAGGGCGAGAACCCCGCCTTCTTGCAGATAAACCAAAAGGGAATGAGGATGACCGCCAGGCAAATGATTCCCACAATGAAAAGGAAGGGAATCATCATCAGGATCGCATGCTGCGCCGCGGTTGTGTCGGGCGTGTTCTGCAAAAGCATCGCCAGTATATTCATAGAGAGCGCTCCGGAGTGGGATGAAAACTTTGCTGCAAAGGTACAGGTAAATTCCGGAATCTGCAATGAAAAACTGCGTGACTCTGTGCGCGGGCGGGGCGGCGCGGAAACCCGGCTTTACGTGATGTCCTCAGTGTCGTAGACCGGCGAGATGGTGCGCTTTTTCGGCACGCCGTGGACGGACGAGAGCAGATCGTCGACCACGTCTTCGAGTTGGCGCTGGGTTTCGATCACCGCTTCCATGCTCCTGAGTTCTTCGGGCTCCTGCACGCGCTCCACCAGCACCACGGCGTGGCACTGGGCCACGTGATCGAGATTCAGGCCTTCAGGAGTTTTGGCCTTGATGCTAACCTGGTCCATTTCCACACCGAGTAGGTCGGCGACGCGGGCGCACATTTCGCCGGCGATGGGCGAGATTTTGGGCGCGGCAAGAACCAGCGTGGTGTCGACATTGGCGACGCGGTAACCAGCGTGTTGCAACTCTTCGAGCGCCAGATTGAGAAAGATGGCGGAGTCGGCGTCTTTCCAGCGCGGATCGCCGGGCGGGAAGAAGCTGCCGATGTCGCCGGCAGCCACGGCGCCCAGCAATGCGTCGGTGATGGCGTGGAGCAGCACGTCGCCGTCGGAGTGGCCGGCCAGCCCCTCGGGGTGGTCCAGCGTCATGCCGCCAATGCGCAGCGGCACACCGGACTTGAACTCGTGCGAGTCATAGCCAAAGCCGATGCGTATGTCCGTCTTTCCCATGTTCAATCGCCTGCGTGGGTCAGTGTATTTGCGCTTCCGGCATTACCGCAGCCATGCTGCGATCCCGGGTCGTCGCTAGCACCGCTAGCTCCGCTAACTCCGCGAACTCCGCTGCTTCAAATAGAACTCGGCCAACTCCAGATCGCCGGGCTGCGTAATCTTCAGATTAACCTGAGAACCGTGCACCACGGCTACGGGAATTCCGGCGCGCTCCAGGAGCGAGGCCTCGTCGGTGCCCACAAAGCCGTCGGCGGCGGCCTCGGCAAAGGCGCGCGCGAGCAGGCCGTAGCGGAAGCCCTGCGGCGTCTGCGCCTGCACCACAAACTCGCGCGGAATGGTCGCGGTGATGAGCGCTCCGTGCGCGGTGCGCTCCACCTGCTTGATGGTGTCCACGGCGGGCATGCCGACGATGGCAGCGCCGTATTCGACGACCGCGTCGATGGTGCGCTCGATGGTGGCAGCGTCGATGAGCGGGCGCACGGCATCGTGGACGAGCACGATATCGTCCGCCTCGGCGGGCAGGACGTTGAGCGCGTTGGCCACGGATTCCTGGCGCTTTTCGCCGCCTTCCACCACGTGCACGCGGCTGGCAAAACCGTACTCGGCTACCTGCGCCTCGGCGCGCTCCATCTCCGGCTTGCGCACGGCCACGTAAATCGACGTGACGCGCGGCGCTGCGGCAAAGGCGCGCAACGAGTGAATGAGGATGGGCACGCCACCGAGGGCGAGAAACTGCTTGGGCTGCGGACCCGCCATGCGGGTTCCCAGCCCCGCGGCGGGAAGAATGACAAAGACTTGCATGGCTCTGCGAGTATAGCACCGGGCGGGCCTGCGGCCCGGGGGGCCTGAATGCAATTCGTTCGACCGTTAGTCAGACTGATGTTATAGAAAAAGTAGCTTCCGGATCGGCGACGATCTGCCCGCAGCCCGAATTGCGAGCACAGCTGCCAACATCAAGGGCAACGCATTTGCGCGATCCGTGGAAATTAGTCGACTTGCGACGAACAGTCCCCGATCAGCTCCCATCTTCAAAAGGACAAACCTGCGAAGAGCCGCTGCCTGGGTAATCATTAACGACGTCCAGAAGGACCGGGCACTGTTTCAAAGGCCCTTCAATGACGAACCCCCAACTCCAGCAAGACAAAGGCCGGATCTGACCAATCCGGCCTTATCAAAAGGCGAAGGCATAGGTTCCGGAATCCAGAGCATGCGATGATCGCCGATCGAGGATGGTTTTCGGTTACTGGCTTAAACGCGGCCTAAACCTGAACTGTGCCCGCACCGAATCAGGCAGAACTACGGGGCTGCTGACATCCGATGCGCTCGCGGCGACTCATGGGGCTGGCGTTGCCATGTAACCGTGGGTCACGCCGGTTTTCGGGTCGAGCCCGATCCCGATGATCTCGCCTTTGGAGTTGATGGAGCAGGCGGTCACCAGAAACAACGAATTGCTTCCGGTCACAAGAGTATTAAGGTCCGAGAGCGCCCCGTTGTGGCGCACAAACGCGCGAACGACGCTGAAGTCCGCATTCGCCGAAATGCCGACGATTTGCCCCGCGTCGTTGATGCCGAGCCCGAAGCTGTAGAAGTCGCCGCTAAGTGTACCCAGATCCTGCATCTTCCTCGTGTCCGGGGTCCACAGGAAAGCGTGAGACGTCGCGTCGCCTGCGAGATCCGAGCCGCCGACGACCTGATCGAGATTGTTGACGTCGTGGGCCAGGTTATTCATCGCTCCTCCCAGATTGCCGAGGTCGATGGCATACCCATTCTTCCAAAGCAAGGCGTGCGAGGGCAAGAAATAGAAGCCCCATACCGGATTGAGGGGAGCACAGCTTCCCGAAGCGCCGGCCACCTGGCCCCAGTCGTTGATCGCAAACGCCAATCCTTCCGCATCGCTGCCCGTCGGGAGTTCCTGAATCCCACCCCGGAACCAAACAACCGGCTTGAACTGATATTTCTGCGGCGCAGTGCAGCCTTTGTCCAGCGTCGTGTTTTCTGCATAACCGGCAATGGCGTCCCAGTTATTGATCCCATTGGCGATCCCATTCACGCCGCCCAGCGTCGGGAGTCGATCCATTCTGCCGTTTCGCCAAATGAATGGGACGCAAGGCGTAGGCGAGGAAGTGAAGCCCCCTGCCTGAAAAGCGCAGAAGTCCTCGGTGGTCGAAAGACCCTTTGCGGTCGTCTCAGCCTCTCCAGACACCACGCCCCAGTCGCTCACGCCATACGCCATGCTGTTGCCGCCAAGGCCGGGGTCTCCGATGTCAATCATCTTCCTGTCGCGCCATAGAACGGCGTGCTCGGCCGCACCGACAAGGGCGGCGCCGCTGATCCAGCCGCTGTTCGAAATAACAAATGGCTGGCCTGGCTGGCTCAGATTCGCGCCGACAGCACCGAGATCCTGTATCGTATAACGCAAATTCCTGGAATTGCTCGTTTGGCCGTGGGCCTCTTGCAGAGCGGGTGTGATGATTCCGCCCCCCAAGCCGGCAAGCGCTAAGCCAAGGCAAGCAATGCCGGCCGAAAGAAACTCACCATTCCCTGCGGCGCGAGATACTTTTCGGGCCACACGTTTTACCCACCAACGAATTCTCGACTTCATATCTTCTCCTTTTCAAAGTTATTTGGCGCCGAGGAAGCGATCCTCGCCTTGTGGACACGTTTGAGCATGGAGTTAAGGCAAAGCAGCGGTGCGCCGTCGGCCGCCCTGGTGTGATGCAGATCTTCTGACTGAATCCATGCCTCTACCTCTGGCGGCCGCAGGTTCGAAACCACGCCGAGCTCATTGAGTGGAATCATTTCTCCCTCAGCGCCGCACTCCGGGCACCATGCCCGCAGCGGAATTCGCCCTCGAAGAACCAGAAGCGAATCGGTTTCCAGCGTGATTGTGGTGCGCTTTGCCATCACCCTTGCTCTCACTTGCCCCGCGAGATCGCTCACGAACAGCGCTTTCGTGCCCAAGCACAGTGGCAACTTGCCTGAAGGGCGGGCCGGAAGTCTTTGTCGAGTGGATGATTATTTCTGATGAATTCTCGCGGTTGTGTACTCGGCAGATAACAAATGACTTGCACCACGGTGCGATGGAGGGGTGAAGAGGGGATTCGGGTAGACTTGAGGTAAAATCTCTTTCCAAGCGGCCTCATGGTTGTTGAGCGCGCTTCCCCGATGACCCCTGGCACAGATCAGCAGACAAGGCAGCACTACGAGTTCGGCCCCTTTCGCGTCGACGCGGAAAAGGAACTGCTGCTGCGCGACGACGCAGCCGTTCCCCTCGCGCCGAAAGCCTTTCAGGTTCTGCTTGTGCTCATGCGCCACAAAAATCAGGTCGTCACCAAGGATGACCTGCTGAAAACCATCTGGCCCGACACCTTTGTTGAAGAGGCTAACCTCAGCCGGAACATCTTCCTCCTGCGGAAAGCACTGGGGGAGGGGCCCCAGGATCACCGATACATCGTCACCGTTCCTGGACGCGGTTACCGGTTTGCTGAAGACGTGCAGTTGGTTCCAGAGCGCGAGCTGAACATCGTTGCCGCGAGCCGCTCCAAGGTGCAAATGCAGGTGGAAGAATCCAAGCCCTGGGGATGGATTACCGTTGCGGCGGTTCTGCTGGTTGCAGCGGGCGCCGGCGCGTTCATGCTGTTCTTTCACCGCACTCCGGTTCTCACGGGAAAAGACACAGTGGTGCTTGCCGATTTCGCGAATTCGACCGGTGATCCCGTTTTCGACGGGACTCTGCGTCAGGGCCTGGCTGTTCAGCTGGAACAATCGCCCTTTCTAAGTCTGGTCTCTGATGGGCGTATCCAGCAGACGCTCCGCCTGATGGGCAAGCCGGGTGATGAACGCCTGACGCCTGAAATCGCGCGGGAGATTTGTGAGCGGACCGGCAGCGTCGCCGTCCTCGACGGTTCAATTGCACAAATTGGTACACAATTCCTTTTAATGGTCAAAGCATCACGATGCTCGAGCGGCGAATTGCTGGCCAGCACAGAAGCACAGGCGAGCGACAAAAACCATATTCTCGATGCATTGGGAACGATGGCTTCCGATATTCGGAACAAGCTGGGAGAGTCACTAGCCAGTGCGCAGAAATTCGACACCCCTCTTGAGCAGGCCACCACGCCGTCGCTCGTGGCGCTGCAGGCCTATAGCTTCGGGCGGAGAGAGATGTCGGGAAGGGGCGATTGGTCCGCGGCTGTGCCGTTCTTCCTGCGCGCCATCAGCCTCGACCCGAATTTTGCCATTGCCTATGCCAGGCTTGGGATGGCCTATAGAAATCTCGGTCAGGCCACTTTGGGGGCGCAAGATGCCGAGAAAGCCTACCAGCTTCGCGAAAAGGTAAGCGAATCGGAGAAGTTTTACATTGACTCCCATTACTACATGATCGCCGTCGCAGACCTGGAGAAAGCCCGCCAGGTCCTTGAACTCTGGGCACAGACCTACCCGCGAGATTTCACGCCGCGAGTCGATTTGACTGACGTCTATATTCAACTTGGGCAGTATGGCCCAGCCCTCGCGGCGGTCCGCGAGGCCGCCAGCCTCGACGCAAATGGCGTGAATTATACCCAACTTGCCGCTTCCGATATCTACCTGAACCATCTGCAGGAGGCTGGGTCCACGATTCAAGAGGCGCAGGCGAAAAAGCTCGATTCGCCTTCTTTCCACATTCTGCTTTACCGGCTTGCCTTTTTGCAGAATGACGCTTCAGGAATGGCGCAGCAGATAGCATGGGCTTCCGGCAGGCCCGGCGCTGAAGATGCCCTGCTGGGGCTGGAGGCTGATTCAGAATCGTATTTCGGCCAGCTTGAAAAGGCGCGGGCTCTTTCGAGTCGCGCCGCTGAATCGGCAGAGCGAGCGGAAAAGATGGAAGTGGCAGCGGGATACCAAGCTGAGGCGGCTTTCCGGGAGGCGGTCTTCGGCAATCCCGTTGAAGCCCGGTTGCGGGCAGCGAAGGCGCTTGCTCTTTCCAACGGCCGGGAGGTCGAGTACGAAGCGGCTCTGGCGCTGGCAATGGCGGGCGATGCGCCAAGAGCACGGGCGCTGGCCGACGATCTGGCCAGGCGGTTTCCCGAGGATACAATCGTCCACTTCACTTTTTTGCCGGCCATGCGCGCCGAACTGGCGCTTTCCGCGAACAATTCCTCCGAGGCCCTTGAAGCGATTCAAACTGCGGTACCATACGAGCTGGGCACGCCCAGGGGTTCAGCACCAGCGCTTTATCCCATCTATGTGCACGGCGCGGCGTACTTAGCCGAACGAAAAGGTCCTGAGGCCACCGCCGAATTTCAGAAAATTATCGACCATCGCGGCATCGTGGCGAATTCTCCAATCGCCGCGCTCACCTACCTCCAATTGGGAAGAGCCTATGTGCTGTCTGGAGACAGGGACAAGGCGAAGGCCGCGTACCAGCAATTTCTCACACTTTGGAAGGATGCCGACCCCGATATTCCTGCCCTCAAGCAAGCCAAAGCGGAGTATGCAAACCTGAAGTGAAGGGCAGATGGGCGAACGGCCCAAGTACTGATAAATGGCCAGGGCCGCAGGGATCCGCGTGGTACTTGGCTGCTCGAAATCGGCGAAACCGTGATTCTGGGCGTATCACCGGCGATTCGAAACCGGCGATTCGAAAATTACTAGTTTGACACTAGAGCTCACTGCGGCTCGAAATAGGACCGCGCACCTCACTGTTCGGAAAGCAGGCGCATGATCGCGGGCCGCCCGCTTTTTCAGAGGCACCCTTCTTTGCAGCCCTTAATCAGTGCATCCGTGCGGCGTGCGGCCACCAGCGGAATCCCGACCGCTCCGGCCGGCTTGATACTGGGGCCAAACAGCGGGTCGGCGGCTGCGACTGCGGAAACATTGACCTCTGCGATGTTGGTCTTCGCGCTCGCATTCAACGCGTTAATGAACTGGTTCGCGATGAGCGCATAGCCGGTATTGGTTGGGTGCTCGCCATCCAGGCTGAACAGGCCTCCGAGGAATGCCGTGGTCGCGTTGTAGTTGTTGATGGTAATGCCGCTCTGCAATGTCTGGAAGTATGCGTGAATGTCAACCAGCACGCCACCTACGGCGGCAACCTCCTGGCTGATCGCGGAATTGTACTGGTCTATCGTCGACTGCACCTGCGCGATCTCCGCTGCGCTCAGAAAACCTGAATCGCTCAGCGGGGTGGGCGTCTGGCCTTGCTTGATCTGATTGATGGCGATTTGGGCTTCGCCCTGGCCGGTGGCGTTGACAAGGTCTCCGTCTACCAGGCCGAGGTCCACAGCTGCCTGCGCCGGGGAGAGCCCGGTCTCGGTCGCCACCGTCGCGATGACGGTGGCCGCCGGCGTGAGATACGGAATGGCGGTCACGTCAGGAATATTGGCGACAATCAGCGTAGCTTTGGTTTGAGAGTGAAGCGTGCTCAGCAGTTCGGTAAACTCCTGGGCAAAAGCGGCAACCGGGGTCATGGAACTCGGCATTCCGCTTTCATCGGCCTGCAAGGCATCGGCGTTTCCTGCCCAGACAAAAATCGCCGTAGGTTTGAGCGCGATGGCTTTATTCATCTGGCTCTTCGTATCTCCGAGCGGGAAGCCAAGCACCAGATCTGTAATGAGCTCTTCGTCCGAAGTAGGCACGAGCACCGGCGCTGTGTTGATCACGTCGTTCAGAAGGTGGCCGGGGACAGCGAGATCGTACGGTTGTGTCAACGGATCGTCCCGGCCGATGGTAACGCCGGACGCCTGCTGAATCACCGGGGGCGGCCCCAGGCTGACGAGCTTTAGAACTGCCGGGGCGCCCGGCGGCGCAATGAGAGGCAGAGCGAGCGAAAAGTTGGCCTGTTTCGCCACCAAACTGGCCCACCCGTTCGGCTGCTGCGAGTCCAGCAAAGAGCCGTTCTGGAATCCGGCGCTGAGCGAATCGCCAATGACCACGGTGGTCGCGAAGCCGGGCGTGGAACTGGTCCCCCCACCGGTGCCAGTCAGGCTGTTGTAGAGCCCGCAACCTGCCAGCCCCGCTAACGTCGCAGCAGCACACAGGGCTACGGAGACGGCACGTATCCGCCTCTTGAGGTTCTCGCGTTTCAAACTTCTTCCCTGCTTTTCATGTTTTCCGGCGTTCCGTATGAGCGGTTAGATGCAGGGTCCCTGCTGCGGTTGGCTAACGAGGGGAACACGAAACCTGGCAAAAAGTCGCTGGACGGTCAAATCCCCTAGCGGAAAAAATTCGTGAAGCGCAATTGCGGAGGCGTGAATCGAGCGCACGAGGGGCAAATTCTGGAATTCCGGTCGGATCGGCGACTAACCGGGCGTAACGTGGGTCAAACCGCGTTAGGGACGAGTGGACGACGATCCGGGCACTATCCAGCATTTTTAGATGGATTCCTCAATTTCGAGTAGAGGATGAACGCCGGTATGACGCAGATTCCGAATACGAATAACGGTACTAATTTCCTATCTCGGCGACTCCTCATCAAGAAATCTTCCAGAGAGTTTGTGTTGGGATCGCGAGGATCAAAATACACTTGCGTGGACGCGCCCACCACTTCCGCAGGTTTTGGCGATCCGCTTATCCCGTTGAATTGTCTCCCTTGAACTGTGAACGTGTATCGGTATGAATCATGGTTGTTTGGCTCATGTGCGGTGATTTTGCCTGTCGTCAATTCCTGCCGAGCACCGGTGGCGGCGTCTCGCCTCGAAGAATACAGTCCGACAGCAAGCCCAACAATAAGCGGAAATGTCATTGTCAGTGACCACCAGGACCGCCAGCGGCCCTTTGCTCGGGGGGAGTAGAAGTATTCAGTGAATTTCACGGAAGGATTTTCCTCGCACTCAGTGTAAATCCCGCCGTACTCAACACATTTTGGTCTTGCTGATTCAGATCTCCGGCAGAATCACCGTCAATTCGGAAGTAGCTGGGTTGGCAATCGAACTCAACGCGAATTGAAACAGGACCGGAAATCGAGGGGCTGAAAGCCTGGCGGATCGGCGCTGTCGCGCTATCATCCTCTCGTGCCCCGTTCGCCCAAGTCGAAATCCGGTCGCAATTCTTTTCTGGGCCTGCCGCTCGACACCACACTGCTCAAGCCGGGCATGCGGCTGGCAGTTGCGCTCTCGGGCGGCGCGGATTCGGTGGCGCTGCTGCGCGCCTTGGCGGCGCGACGCGGGGAACTGGGTCTTGTTCTCCATGCCGCGCACCTGCACCACGGCCTGCGCGGCGAGGAGGCTGACGGGGATCTGGAGTTCTGCCGCGCCTTGGCGGCAAAGCTGGAGATTCCGTTTCACGAGGCGCGCGTGGACACGGCTCAAGAAGCACGAGCCGATGCGAGAACCGGCAAACCGGCCGAGACCATCGAAGAAGCCGCGCGGCGGTTACGCTACTCATGGTTCCGGCAACTCATGTCCAAAAGTCTGCCCCACGGAGTGGTGCTCGATGCAATGGCGACGGCGCATACGCTCGACGACCAGGCTGAGACGGTTCTGGCCAAGTTTCTGCGCGGCGCGTGGACGGAGGGTTTAGCAGGAATCGGTCCGAAGCTCCAATACGCGGAGGGTTGCATTGTACGGCCGTTGCTCAATACGAAACGGAGCGAAATCGAAGCCTATTTGCGCGAGTTGGGGCAGGACTGGCGCGAAGACAGTTCGAATCGCCATTTGAGCTTCAAGCGCAACCGCATCCGCCACGAACTGTTGCCGCTGCTCGAGGGCTGGAACCCGCGGCTCCGCCAGCATCTGGCGCAGATGGCGGAGTTGGCGCACGACGAGGAGGCATGGTGGCAGGCGGAACTGGCCCGGCTGGCCCCGCAACTGATTTTGCCGGGGCGTCCGGCGCGTGGCGGCGGGCGCGCGGCAGGCGAGGGCTCCGGCGCGGGCTTGGCCATTGAAGTGAGCCGTCTGGCGGCGCTCGCGCCGGCGCTGCAGCGGCGGCTGGTGCGCCATGCAGCGGGGCAGTTTGGCGCCGCGCTCGACTTTGCCGCAACCGAAGCGGTGCGGTCCCTGGCCCTCGGCGGCCGAGCCGGACAAAGGCTGGCGTTGCCGCAGGGCCTGTGCGCCGAGCGGACGGCGCGGGAACTGAGGCTTTCCGTAGCTCCAGAGCCCGCCGCAAAGGGCAAGAGCGCGGGAACGCAGGAACCACGCTACAGTGTGGTGATTCCCGGCACAATCGACGCGCCGGAGTTCGGGGTGCGCCTCCGCATCGCGCTTGCCAGCCAGGAAGTTCCTGAAAATGGGCAGGTTGGCGGCGATGGCCTGCCGCAAACGGCCACTCTGCGCAACTGGAAACCCGGCGACAGGGTGCGGCTGCGCTACTCAAGCGGGCTGCGCAAAGTGAAGGAAGTGCTGGAACGCAAGCATGTTGCGGGAACCGAGCGGGCGCTTTGGCCGGTGCTGGAGGCGGGCGGACGCGTGGTGTGGATGAAGGGCGTGGAGCTGGAGCCCGAACCCGGCCTTGCGATCACCGCCCTGGAGACGGTGCCGGAGGCCTCTCAGGCCGCGCCGCTCAACCGGCTAAAGTAACGGTAACGCAAGGGGTTCGAGCGCGGTTCCAGACTTCACCTGCCCCATGCACTTCAGCGAAAGGTGGCGTTTGCTTCCACCGCACAGACCCGTCTGTGGGGGCCCCGGATCGGGAAACGCCACTCGGCATCCCGGTTCCTGGGTATAACAACTCTGGAACCCCTGTACCCCTTTTGCGGCAGCGGATTTGCTGCAACTTTTTCCGGCCAGGGAGTACACTGGGGTTACTGCTTCCTCGGGCGGCAATCTATCTGTGTGCGCCCGGGGGAATTGTGTACTTCTTGCCACTTTGAGAGGCGTTCAGGCGTCTAAAGGAAGAGTGGCTCTGCCAGAGACGAATGATGGAGGTCGCGGGAACGGCTTCTCCTTCGCCGCGAAAAGGAGTGGTTGGTGAACTCAAGCGTTAAGACGATCATGTTCTGGGTCTTCATTGGCATCTGCCTGTTGATGCTGTGGGCCATCGTGCAGAGAAGCGCGAACATGGGCAAAGAGGTGGAGTATTCCTACTCCGATCTCTACGATAAAGTGCAGAACGGCCAGGTGCTGGACGCCAGCATCCAGGGCAACGAGCTAAAAGGCCATCTCAAGGTCTCGCCCAAAGACGAGTTCCACACCACTCTGCCGGCCAACTTCGAAGACCTGCAGAAGGCGATGTTGGACCCGAACCACAAGGTCAACTTCACCGTCAAGCCCGAGCAGAGCAACTTTCTGCCTCAACTGCTGTTCAACGTGGGCCCGTTCGTGCTGATCATCCTGGTGTGGTTCTTCATGCTGCGCCAGATGCAGTCGGGCGGCAACAAAGCGCTTTCGTTCGGCAAGAGCCGCGCGCGCCTGCTCTCCATGCAGCAGAAGAAGGTGACGTTCAAAGACGTGGCCGGCGTAGATGAAGCCAAGGAAGAGCTGAAAGAGATCATCGAGTACCTGCGCGAGCCGCAAAAGTTTCAAAAACTAGGTGGCCGCATTCCCAAGGGCGTGCTGCTCGTTGGGCCTCCGGGCACCGGCAAGACGCTGCTGGCGCGCGCCGTGGCCGGCGAAGCCAATGTCCCGTTCTTCTCCATTTCGGGTTCTGACTTTGTGGAGATGTTCGTGGGCGTGGGCGCGAGCCGCGTACGCGACCTGTTCGAGCAGGGCAAGAAGAACGCTCCCTGCATCATTTTTATTGATGAGATTGACGCGGTGGGTCGGCACAGGGGCGCCGGCCTGGGCGGCGGACACGACGAGCGCGAGCAGACGCTAAACCAGTTGCTCGTGGAGATGGACGGATTCGAGTCGAACGATGGCGTGATCCTGGTGGCGGCCACCAACCGCCCCGACGTGCTGGATCCTGCGCTGCTGCGCCCCGGCCGCTTCGACCGCCGTGTGGTGGTCGGCCTGCCCGATGTGCGCGGGCGCGAGGAAGTGCTCAAGGTCCACATCAAGAAGGTCCCGGTATCGGACGACACCAACCTGAACGTACTCGCCCGCGGCACGCCGGGCTTCAGTGGCGCCGATCTGGCCAACATGGTGAACGAGGCGGCGCTGAATGCCGCGCGCATGAATCGCAAGCAGGTCACCATGTACGACTTCGAGCTGGCCAAAGACAAGGTGCTGATGGGCGCCGAGCGCAAGTCGATGCTGCTGAGCGACGAGGAGAAACGGGTTACGGCGTATCACGAGGCCGGTCACGCGCTGGTGTCGGTGATGCGCGAGAACTCCGACCCGGTGCACAAGGTCACGATCATTCCCCGTGGTATGGCGCTGGGCGTCACCGTGCATCTGCCCGACGACCGTCACAACTACACGCGCGAGTATCTGGAAACGCGGCTGGCCATGCTGTACGGCGGGCGCGTGGCCGAGGAGATCTTCCTCAAGCAGATGTCGACGGGCGCGGGCAACGACATCGAGCGGGCTACCGAGCTGGCTCGCTCCATGGTGTGCGAGTTCGGCATGAGCCGCCTGGGGCCGCTCACCTTCGGCAAGAAGGAAGAGCAGATCTTCCTGGGACGCGAGATCGCGCAACACCGCGACTTCAGCGAAGAGACGGCGCGGCAGATCGATCTGGAAGTCCGCCGTCTGATCGATGAAGCGTATCAGTCGGCGCATACGATTCTCGAGGCGAACCAGGATGCCATGCACCGCATCGCAGCGGCATTGCTGGAGCGCGAAACCATCGACGCCGAGGAGCTGAAGCTCCTGATCGAAGGCAAGGAACTGCCTGTGATGCGTTCATCGCTGGCCGGGCCCGGCGACTCCGACGGAACGCCGCAACAGGTTCTGAAGCCGGAGAGCCGCGGCGGCGCCGGCAGCATTCCCGAGGGCTCGCCCTCGCCGGCGTGAGAAAAGCAGGGAATAGCCAGTAGGGAATAGGGAATGGAAGGGGCTGCTCGAAGGAGCAGCCCTTTTTGAATTTGTGTGCACGCGTCCTTGTTCGCCGTTCGCTGACACCTGAAACCTGAAACCTGACACCTGTATAATTCTCCCGCAGACGGAATTCCGCTCGCTTGTGCGCCGAGAGTCGCGGCCGGCCCGTTTGTTCCCAGCAAAATCTCTTGAGGAGCACTCTCGATGAACGCGGCCGCACGCCCTTTTTCCGCTTTTCTTGCTTTCGTCGTCACATCGATCTTCGCGCTCGCGGCGCACGCCGCGCCGGTGCTGATGATCTCGATTGACGGACTCAAGCCCGAATACATCACCCAGGCCGACGCGCACGACATGAAGATTCCCTACCTGCGCACGCTGCTGCGCGACGGCACTTACGCGGAGGGCGTGGTGGGCATCTGGCCGACCATCACCTATCCGAGCCACACCACGCTCGTCACCGGCGTGTGGCCCGACGAGCACGGCATCACGAACAACCAGGAGTTCGATCCCTTGCAGCATTTCGGAGGCGCGTGGAACTGGTATGCGGCGGGGATTCGCGTGCCGACGCTGTGGCAGGCGGCGCATAAGGCCGGTCTGCGCACGGCCAGTGTGGGCTGGCCGGTAAGTGTCGGCGCGACAGACGTGGATTACCTGATTCCCGAGTACTGGCGCGGCGCGAACGTCGACAGCTCGTCGGATCCGCAGGACCGTATGCTGATGGCCGCGCTGGCGCGGCCCGACACACTGCTCAAGCAACTGGAGCCTGCCGCCGGCCCGTACATGAATGGCAACGAGACCAGCACCGGCGGCGACGAGATCAAGACGCGCTACGCTCTGGAAATCCTGAAGCGCTACAAGCCCGCCTTCATGACGCTGCACTTGAGCTCGCTCGACCATGCACAGCACGAGCACGGGCCTTTCAGCGCCGAAGCTGACCAGACGCTGGAGGCGATCGACGGCATGGTGCAACGGCTGGCGCACCAGGCGTTCGCCAACAATCCATCCGCCGTCGTGGTCATCGTCTCCGATCACGGATTCATGAACATTACGCAATGGGTCAACCTGGCGATTCCGTTTATGCAGGCGGGGTTGGCGGAGGGCAGGTTGAATCCCGTGACCAAGGCGCCGGAGATCAGTTCCTGGAAGGCCGAGCCGTGGATGGCGGGCGGCATGGCGGCCATCATGCTGCACGACCCCAACGACCACGCGACCGAGCAGCAGGTGCACGACATGCTGGTGAAGCTCGCCGCGGACCCTGGGAACGGAATTTCTGAGGTTTATGATCGCGACGACCTCCACAAGCGCGGGGCCTTTCCGGATGCGGCATTTCTGGTGGTGTTCAAACCCGGCTACTATGCGGGCACCGCGATCAGCGGCAGCCTGATCACACCCATTCCCGGCACGCGCGGCTCGCACGGTTTTTCGCCGGAGTTTCCGGAGATGCGCGCCTCGTTCTTCGCCGTGGGCGCCGGCATCGCGCACCATCGCGACCTGGGCTTGGTGGATATGCGCCAGATTGCGCCGACCGTTGCCGGCATTCTGCACGTAGCGATGCCGACCGCGAAGGCCACGCCGCTGCACGTTGCGCCGTGAGGCGCTTCCTATTCCACCCTGGCCGCAAAAGACAAGGCCGCGCCATGATGGAGTGCGTTTTGCGGGGCAAGGTCACATCTCTTATAATCCGCGGCCTCCATTTGATCTGACGGCGGAGTGAATATGGAAGCGAAACAATCCGTCCAACTCGGCCGGGTGCAGGAGACGCTCCTGGTTCCGCTTTACGCCCGCGCGCTCGACTCCCTCAAGAAGCGTCCGATCCTGAAGGATCCCAAGGCCGTAGAAATAGTCCAATCCATCGATTGGGATTTCCAGAGATTCAATCAAGGGAAGCGGATGGTGGGGTGTGTCTTGCGGACCGCCACCTTTGACGAGTATGTCAAGGGTTTTCTCAGCCGCCATCCGCAAGGCACCGTGGTCGAGATCGGCGCTGGACTCAACACCCGCTTTGAGCGGCTCGACAATGGAGCCCTGCACTGGTTCGACCTTGATCTTCCGGATTCTGTAGCCATGCGGCGGAGGTTTTTTGCCGATAGCGAGCGGCGCACGACTCTGGCCGCATCGATTCTCGATTCGTCCTGGATCGCCGCGGTCCGTCAAAGCCCCGGGCCCTATTGCTTTGTCGCGGAGGCCGTATTGATCTATCTCACGGAACCGGAGGTCAAGGCGGCGCTCGGGCAGATCGCAGCCAACTTCCCGGGTGCAACCATCGCCTTCGACACGACCACCCGCAAAGGGATCGACCGTGGGAACAAAGACCACGCGCGCAGGCATCTGGGGGCGCGTTTTGCATGGGCGTGCGAAGCCCCGGGGGAGATTGAGCGCTGGAAGATCGGATTGCGGCTGGTGGAATCCCACCCCATGGGGGACATCCCCGCCTCCTTGCGGCCACGCATTTCCCTGCCGACGCGGGCCACCTTGCGCGTCCTCCTCAAGTTGATTCCGCAGATGAGGAAAGCCTACCGGCTCAATCTCTTCACCGTGCAGTCTGAAGCCGGCCGCCCCACCCTCGATCCATCACTGAACTGAGAGTGCCCCATGCATCCTCAGCTTTGTCGCGGAATGGTGGGGCACCCAGATTCTTTCCTGACGGCAAAAACAGGCTCAGAAACACAAACGGCGGTTCCTTCGAGGAACCGCGGCTCTATTTCCTGCTTCCTTGTTTTCTTGTTCCCTCGCTCCCTTGCTCCCTTGCTCCCTGCTTTTAGAAAATCCTGTAGCTCAAGCCGACGCTGCCGCCATACGGCCAGAGAGTAGGCGTCACGCGCCACTCCTGGTACTCGAAGTCGAAGGCGCGGAGGGTGAATCGCCGGTTCAGCCGGTAATCGACGCCGCCGCCGAAGGTGAGCACGAAACTGTCTCCGGTGAGGAAACTGCCGGTGCCGAGGCCGGCCAGCACTTTACCGTAGGGCGTGAACTTGTGGAAGGTCATGATGGGGAGACGCTCGCCGATCGAATACGTGTTCTCTCCGTTTCCTGTGGGGGGAGTTCCAAAATAGTATTGGTTGAAGCGCATAAAGCGGACTTCAAGTTCGGGCTGCACCCAGCGGGTGATGTGCGCGTCCACATAGGCGCCCGCGCCATACAGGCGATTGGGGCTAGTCTGTGCGATGCGCTCGCCTGCGTAGTCCGGCTGGAAGGCCGAAGCGAATCCGCCGGCACGTATAGTAAGCACACGCTCCGCCGCAGAAGGCACTACCTGGCCATGTGCGGAAACGAGGGCTGCCGAAAAAAATGCGATACACAAGAACGCTAAGATCGAACGTTTCATGAGCACAACGCAAATCCATTTCCTGTGAATCGTCGAACGGCGGGGACAACCAATCGGACTCACACTGCGAGCCCGGCGGAGTGCGCTTTGAATCGACAGTGCGCCACGCCCGGGCTCGGAGGGTTCATTGTATTATGACTGCGGATTCTGCGCAGCCGCCGGTTGCTGCTCGGGTGGCGGCGCAGCGCCGCTCTGAGGTTGCGCCGGCGGCTGTGCCGGCGGAGTGTTGTCGGGCGCTGCGACCGGCTGGTCACTGCTGGCCGGGGCCGGCGCTCCTGCTGGCGGCGGCGTCACGGCTGCCGCGTCATAGCGCTGCAGCTTGTAGAAGATCGGCGTCACTTCGAACGGCATCTTGTCGCGGGCATTCATCGGCGCATAGCGCTTGGCGTTGAGCATGTGCACCTTGTCGTCCCACGGATCCGTCTTCAGCCAGCTTCCCAGGGGCAGGGCCGCGGTCTGCGTCAGATCGTCCCAGTTGATCTTGGGCGCCTGATGCAACAGGTCGGCCAGCCACGGCGTGCCGTCGGCCTTGAGCAGCGAATCGCCCAGCCGGGGCGAGTTCAGCGCCTTCAGCACCCTGGCGCGATCCACGAGCTGTTCGTAGAACAGGCCGGCGCTGGGCAGCTTGTCCTTGTACATGGAGGCCTGCAGATACTCCATGGCGCGCTTGGCGGCGGTTCCGTTGTCCACCTCGGTGTGGTTCATGTCGATGCGCTGGAAGGTGGCCTCATCCGGGAAGAGCAGGCGGTCGTTGAAGGCGTAGCGGGTATCGATGTGGTGGCCCATGGCGATGTGCGCCAGTTCCATGGAGATCACCGAGGCAATGGCTTCCTCGCTGGGCAGGCTGTCGATGAGCCCCTTGCTGATGAGAATGGTGTTGCCCACCGTGGTGGCTTCAATGGTGTCGGTGAGCAGCACGCGGCAATGAATCTGGTCAGTGAAGGCCAGATTGTTGGGCACCACCAGGTTGATGACGATCTGGCCCAACACCTTGTCTTCATAGCCGCCGGCATCGAAAGGCGCCACCAGGCCGGCTTCCACCAGGCGGTCGATAACATTATTCTCGGCCTGCGTGATCCACATGCGCGAGGCCTGCAGCGGACCCACATCCTGCGAGTCATCGCTGCGATCCACCGCGTCATCCACCTTCACGCTCACGCTCTCGCTGTCGCGCGTGGGCAGCTTGAGCGAGTAGCCCCAGAAGTGGGTCTGCGCCTTCAGGCCCACGGACTTGTCGGTCTCGGTACGCTGGGTTTCTTCAACGTAGACGGCCACGGGCAGCCAGATGCCGGGCTGCACGTTCATCCGCCAGCTGTCGAAGTGGAAGTAGTGCTTCGCCGAATCCTCGTCGGTGGGGCCGGTGTAGGTGCCGTTGAAGCGCACCACGTTGCCGCCCTCATCCTCGATCCAGATGCGCCCGTAGAAGCGGCCCATGCCCTTCACGTCGGCCTTGGGATGCACGTCGAAGACCCAGGTGCGCACCGTTCCCAGAAACTCGCGGCGCACAAAGCTGAAGACGTAGTGTTGCTGGTCGAAGCCGCTGGGATCGAGGAACATCATCTCCATGAAGCCGGTTTCGGAATACGTGAACTGCGTATCCAGATGCAGCGCCTTGCTCAGGCCTGTGACGGCTTCGAAAGAACCCTTAAAGAAGCCATGCTTGGCCTGCTCCTGCTTGGGCGTGTACGTCTTGTCGAAGAAGGTCTTGCCGAAGTCCACGCGGCTGAGCATGTAGTGGTCCGCGATGGGAACTGCGTAGAGCTTTACGTCCGGCTTGGTGTCCTGAATATAGGTCTCCACCAGCGGCGTGCGCTGCTGGATGTTCTTGATCAGCACCTTCTCCTGGGTGATGGCCCTCTGGACCAGCGCCGTCTGCTCGGCGGTAAGTTGGCGGGCCTGCTCGAACTTGGGTTGCTTCTTTGCGTACGCGCAGCCCACACCGAGGCTGAAAATCAGCAGGACGAGGGGGATCTTCCGAAACGTCATGTGCAACTCCTGGTTCAATACTTCGTTAAGTACTTCCTGGCTTTCGTCTCCCCTACGGCACCTTGCGGCGCGTCACGGCTGAGCACAGGCCACGTGAATCCGACATTCTTGATGCTACGCCAACTGGAAGGTGATGGTAATGGTTGTCGTGATATCTATCGGCCGGCCGTCACGTGTTGCCGGACGGAAACGAATCTGCTGCGCCACGCGGCGCGCCTCTTCATCAAGCCCATGGCCCAGCCCGTGCACCACGCCCTGCACCACAATCTGACCTGAAGCAAGGAACGTGACGCGCAGAACCACATCGCCCTGAACTCTCAACTGCCGCGCCTCCGCCGTGTACTGCACCGGCGGCTTGGAGAGCACTTCGAGATTGGTCGACACCGGTTCCACAACCTGCCTGGGAGCGGAGGCAACCTGCGTGGTGGCGGGAATTGCGGCCGAAGCCACCTTGCCGTAGTTCGATCCCGTGTTCGACGTGCCGGTGGCGCCGGGAATTCCCGCCGATGCAACTTTACCCGGCGGAACCGCACCGGAGCCGGGCCTGGTGGTGCTCCCGAAGCCGGTCGATCCCACGACGCCATGCGGCGCGACGGCCGGACCGCGGTTGTCGCCGTAAGGATTGCCGATAGCTGCCACCGTGGCCGGACGCGTCGCATTGGGGTTGGGGGTTACGCCAAAAGTCTCGCCCAGGTGCACGGGCGCCGTGGAGGGCTTGACCGAGTTGTTCTGCGCCGGCATCGCGTGGTCGAGTGCGGCCTTGGGCTGCGGCGCCAGCGTAATCACCTGCGGCTTGGCGATCGCCGGCATGTTCACCTTGGCTTCCATCTGGACGGGCTTCGGCTCCGGCTTTGGCTTCGGCATCTCAATCTGGCGCGGCTGCAACTCCACCTTCGGCTGCTCCGGCGGCGGAGGCAGTTTCGGAGGCGGCGGCTGCTTGATGTGCTCCGGAGGCGGCGGAGTGCTGGGAACAATCAACTCCGTCATCTCATAGTGCTGCTGGATCACGTGCTTCGCCATCATGCCCGCGAGTAACAGGGTGACAAGAACCGCCGTGTTAAGAGTAGAGCTGATGACGAATGAAAGAGACCTTCCCTCCGGCTCGGGGAGCAGGCCAAAGTTGGTCCGTCCAGGGGAGTATTCCATCGACATGTTTCAATCCTCGCTTCCGGCCGCTGCTCGCGGTGCAGAATCCATGCAACTCTCACGAATATCGGCAAAAACGGTGGCGGCCATTCGTCAGCGATCCCGTATTGCGCTCATTGATCTTCTGGTAAAGCCACCAAGGCGTGCGGAGAGCGCTTCCTCCCATGAAAATGACGTTAAAAAACCGCCGCGCCGTTACAATTCCGCGTTCACAGCTACCCGGCATCCTCTGCTTTCTCCGTATCCGTAGGGCCAAACCCGGCCGGCCGATCCATCTGAAGCTGAGATTGCAAACAGACGAAGGGGAAGAGACCATTATACGTTTGCTCGATGTCCTCGCCGGAAGCCCAATTTGGGGATCGACCCATAAGGAACAACCCCGGCGCATTTTCGCCGCGCAAAGCCCGTTGCCGGAACCGCCCGCTGATCCGCCTTCGGACATTCATCCCCTCCATTACATATCCAAGGCAACTGCCATGGAATCGCGCCTCTGCTTCGAACAAAAGCGATGATTCCGGGCTGCAGAATCGGGGGTTCCGGCTCCCCACGCACGGAATACCATAACGCCGCGTACCTGCTTCCCGCGTGGGCCTATTGCCGGCATCGACAATGACCGCCGGGAGGCTCAAATCACCGACCGGTCAGGCACTGCTCCTATAAACTCAAAGTAACCTAAATTGTCTCGGAAAGGACAGTGTTTTTGTGAAGATCTTGGTTACCGGTGGTGCAGGATACATCGGAAGTACCGTTACAGGATTCCTGGCCGAAAAAGGACATAAGGCCGTTGTTTACGACAACCTGAGCCACGGCCGTCGCGACCTGTTGCCGGCGGGCGTGGAACTGATCGAAGGGGAGCTGAGCGACCGCGCCCGCCTCGAGCAGATTTTCACCACCGCGCGCAATGGTCATGAACCGTTTGATGCAGTTCTTCACTTTGCCGCACTCATTGAGGCAGGCGATTCGATGCAGCGCCCGGAAATCTACTTCCGCAACAATACTGCGTCGACGCTCTCGCTGCTCGAGGCCATGCTCGCGTGCGGTCCGCGGCGCTTGGTTTTCTCCTCGACCGCAGCCGTCTACGGTGAGCCGGAATCCATTCCGATTCAAGAAGATGCGCGCCTTGCGCCCACCAATCCCTACGGCCAGTCGAAGCTTCTTGTGGAGCAGATGCTCGCGTGGCTGAATCGCATTCACGGACTGCAGTATGCCTCGCTGCGCTACTTCAATGTGGCCGGCGCCGCGGAAGGTCCGGAAGGCCCAGAGAGTATTGTCCGCGGCGAATCGCACCAGCCGGAATCGCACCTGATTCCTCTGGTTCTCGACGTCGCTCTGGGGCGGCGCGCTTCGATTCGCATGTACGGCGACGACTATCCGACACCCGACGGAACGTGCATTCGCGACTACATTCACGTCTCGGATTTGGCCGACGCGCACCTGCTGGCGCTGGCCGCGCTGGCGGCCGGAAGCGGGCCCAAGGACCCCCTCATCTACAACCTTGGTAATGGTCAGGGTTTCAGCGTACGAGACGTCGTGGAGTCGGTGCGTCGCGTTACAGGTCACCCCATTCCGGCGGAGATTCATCCCCGGCGGCCGGGCGATCCGGCGGTGCTCGTCGCAAGCTCCGCCAAGGCCATGCGCGAGCTGGGATGGAAGCCGCGTTACACCAATCTCGACGACATCATTCGCACCGCGTGGATCTGGCATCAGAAGCGTTACGGCGGTTCACCAATTCATGTGAGGCCTTGAGGATCGTGCAATGTGGCGTTTTCTCAAGGAAAACGCCACTCGAGGGCTGCGGCTCCGCTCTACACCAATTGGAGAACCGCTATATCGCACGCAGGAGTGAATTGACTCAGGAACCGGGCATGCAGCGCATCTATTTGATCTCGACAGGCGGAACCATCGAGAAGGTGTACTCCGAGCAAAGCGGCGTGGTGGAGAATCGCGCGGCCAAACTGGAGCGCTATCTGCGCATGCTCCGGTTGCCTGACGTCGAGATTCACACTTTCCACCTGATGAACAAAGACAGCCTGGAGATGACGGATGAAGATCGCGCCGAAGTCAGGGATCGGGTGACCGGACTTCTTGCGGAAGGCGCGCCCGTCGTGATCTCGCACGGCACAGACACCATGGTCGAAACGGGCCGCTTCCTCGAGAAGTCCTTTCCCGATCTCAAGGTTCCGATTGTGCTGACTGGAGCCATGACGCCTCTGGGGTTCGAGGGCAGCGACGGCCTGCAAAACCTGACAGAGAGCCTGCTTGCCGCGCGCCTCGTCGCACCCGGCGTGTATATCGTGATGCACGGACAGGTCTTTCCCGTCAGCCGCGTCCGCAAGGATAAGGACAAGGCCACGTTTGTGGGGACATAGTGTAGTGTTTTTTTCCATAGCTACACACAGAAGCTTGTCATCCTGAGCGGAGTTTGGCGCATTTCTTGCGCCAAACGGAGTCGAAGGACCTGCATTTGTCCTTGCATCGCCCGGATTTCGCCAAAAGCTTGCCTTGGTCCGGTGCGTATATGTCGATACGCTCTAGCTATTTTGCAATTTCTACAGGCTGCGTATCGCAGGAAAGCGGTATTGGCAAACTGACTTTCGGACAAAGGCGAATCTGAAACCTGTGGCTGCTCTTTGGTACAAGAAAGGCAAATGTAGTTTCAAACGGTGAATTCATGGTCTGGTGAGCGCCAACCCGGATAGGATCCTTGAAAAACGAGCCCATCTCAATCTCGGGATCGGAGTTCCCAAAGTCGCCCGCTAACAACTCTCCCGATGGGGTATGAGCGCCTAGCACCAATCCCAATGGGGAATACGCAGTATGGCTAGCATCATCGGTCAAATAGACATCCTTAAATGTATAGCGATTTGTCCAACCCGCCAGGTTTTCTATTGATAATCGGACCGTGAGAAATTCCATCCCCTCTTTTGCTTCGTAGACCCTGTTGTTCGCGCTGTTATAAAGCTCGCCACCCACCTTTTGATGGGAGAGTGCAATCCTCCACTGCCTAGCCTGGCTCATTTGGAAAATATAATAGCCCGTGGCGCCACAGACAGTAATGGCAACCAGGATTGCCGCCCCAATGATCGCCTTTCTTATCATAGGTATCTTCCCTTCTCAAATCCGAGGCCAAATATAACACTACCTGCCTCCGCTCGAGACTTGTTGAGGCCGGGTACACGCCGAGAAAGCACGGACCTCAATCCTCCCATCTATATCCTCATTGCGCGAGGCGCCGGTTGAACGCCGCTGAATTGCTAGAATCTGAAGTATGCCGATCTCGCGCGAGCAAGCCCTCGATTACTTCCGCTCTCCCGACCTGATCGGTCTGGGGTTTGAGGCGGATGCGGTGCGCCGGCGCCTGCACCCCGAGGGCGTGGTCACCTACATCATCGACCGCAACATCAACTACACCAACTTCTGCACCGAGTACTGCACGTTCTGCGCCTTCTATCGCCCGCTGCCCCGAGCCGGCAAGCCCGACCCGCGCTCCGACGAGGGCTACATCCTGGACTTCGAAACGATCTACGAAAAAATCGCCGAGACGCTGGAGATGGGCGGCACCGGCGTGTTGATGCAGGGCGGCATCCATCCCGATCTCAAGATCGACTGGTTCGAGCGGCTGTTCACGGGCATCAAGCAGCGCTTTCCGCAGATCTGGCTGCACTGTCTGTCGGCTTCGGAGGTGCTGGCCATCGCCGAGTATTCGGGCCTGGACCTGCGCACCACCATTGCGCGCCTACGCGACGCGGGCTTGGACTCGATTCCCGGCGGGGGCGCGGAGATCCTCGACGACGAGGTGCGGCACCGCATCGCGCGCCTCAAGTGCGACACCCAGGACTGGGTGAGCGTGCACCGCACGGCTCATCAATTAGGCATGCGCACTACCGCGACCATGATGTTCGGCGTGGGTGAGAGCTTCGAGCAGCGCATCAATCATTTCGAAGTCGTGCGCCGCCTGCAGGAAGAGACCGGCGGATTCACGGCCTTCATCCCCTGGAGCTTCCAGCCCAAATACACCGCGCTGGGCGGGCGCGGCTGGGACGAAGCGACCAGCGTCGAATACCTCAAGGTTCTCGCCATTTCGCGGCTTTATCTCGATAACATTGAAAACGTGCAGGCCAGTTGGGTGACGCAGGGATTGAAGGTGCTGGAAGTGGGCCTCCACTTCGGCGGCAACGACGTGGGCAGTGTGATGCTCGAAGAAAATGTTGTTAAGGCGGCGGGCACCTCGAACTGCACCACGGAAGAAGAGCTAAGAAGAATCATCCGCGACGCGGGGTTCAAGCCCGTGCAGCGGGACACGCTGTATCGGACGATGTTTTTGAGCTGAGAGCTAGGAGGCACGAATGATGAACGCTCAACTTCTGCTCTCAATTATTTCTTCGTCGTTCGTTGCAGGCATTGCCGGTGCATATGTCGGTCATCTCCTGACGAGCCGTCGAGAACGCAGAGGTCGACTTCAGCAGCAGCGCATCCAATATCTGGTCGACGCATATAGAGCCTTTGCAAAAGCAAACCATCATCCCAGGCTCTTTGAAGTAGCGGACGACCTTGAACAAGCCGTTGCCGATATTCAGCTCTTCGGCTCACCGAAACTCATTTCACTTGTTCAGATATTCTGTCTGGAAATGGCTTCAAAACAGGAGGCGTCATTGGATGACGTTCTATTCATGATCCGCGCCAATCTTCGCGCTGAGCTTGGTGAATCGGCTATCTCGGGTAGGATCCAATGGCTCAGAATCGGCAGGCCGGACCCGCAATAGTCGAGAACCCCGCGGCGAATCGAATTTCACGTTGTAACTTTTATGCTACACTAGTTCCGTGTTCGACCTGATCGTCTACGAGCAGGACCATGGCCAGCGTCCGTATAACAAGTGGTTCGATAGCCTTCGCGATAAACGGATGCAATCCCGAATCATCACGAGGCTCGGTCAAGTCGGAGCCGGTAATCTCGGCGACTGCAAATCGGTTGGTGAAGGAGTCATCGAGCTGCGAATTGATGCAGGACCCGGATACCGTATCTATTGCGGTCGATCAGGAGCAACCCTCGTCGTTTTGCTTTGCGGTGGCGACAAAAGCAGCCAGGACAAAGACATTGAACGCGCAAAAGGATTCTGGGCAGATTGGAAACGGAGGCGGAGATGAAAACACATAAGACCGGTATTCCATACCATGATTGGGAAGTCCAAAAGCTTCGCTCGGATCCGGAACTTGCTGTCGAATGTCTTAAGTTGGCTCTCGAATCTCTCAATAGTCCCGAAGAACGCGGCGGAAGCCTCCTCACGCTGCGTTCTCTCGCCGAAGCCTACGGCGGTCTCGGCGCCGTCGCCGCCAAGGCGGGCATCAGCCGCGAGTCTCTCTATCGTTCGCTTTCGCCCAAAGGCAATCCCACGCTGAAAACGCTGATTGCTGTGCTGAGCACCATGGGCCTGAGCCTCTCCGTCGTGCCACAGCAGAAGAAGCCGCGGAAGCGGGAAGCGAAGAAGCCGGCAAAAGCCGCTCGCGTCCGCGCGGCGGCCTGACCGCACCACATTCCTTCATCTCCAAATCATTTCATTCCGTAGGGCTTCGCGGAAGGAAAGGCGAATCTATGACAATCTCCGGCCAACCAAGCAAAACTGATTGGGATCGCGTCCGCAGAAGCATTGCCACGGACGAGCCAATTCCCTATGACGCCAACGATCCCGATGATGGCCCCTACGATCCCAACGACGATGAGGCGGTGGGCCGCATCCTCACCGAGGCTCCGCAAGGGCCGGAGCGAGGCGCAATTCTAGCGGTGGGTTCTTTACCGGGGCAGAATTGAAGCAGGGGCGGCGGCAGCGAAAAAGGGTGTGCTGCCCTCAAGGGGAAAGCCGGTTTTTCCGACAGCGCTGCCGCCGCTCTGGGGAGTGCACGGTTTCTGACGTTACGGTCTCGGTACAATGAAAACTGTGCAATTTTGACCAGTTTGCGACTTTTTTCGATGCGCTCTGCCCGCGCCGCGCTCAGCTCTCGGTGGCAATTGCCGAGATCGGCCGCTCCTTCCACCTGCCCTCGGTGAAATCGGGAAACTCCACCGGCGCACTGCCGCGGCGCACGGACTCGACGCTTAATGGCGCCACCGCGGCCCACGCGGCGCAATCGTACACGTCGAGGTCAGGCGGCAGCCCCTGGCGCACGCATTCGAGCAGCCGGTAAATCATAATCAGGTCCATGCCGCCGTGGCCGCCGCTCTTGCGCGCCAGGTCGCCTTCGCGCTCCCACAGCGGGTGCTGGTACTGCTTGTACGCGTCGAGTGAGCCAAACGATTCATCCTTGTTCGTGCCATCGAAGTAAATGCGCGGCGGATAGTCCTGGAACAGCCCCCTGGTGCCGGCGATGAGGTTGATGCGGTCGTAGGGATGCGGCGAGGTGACCGCGTGTTTCACGGTGATGGTGAGTCCCTTCGCGGTCTTGATCAGCGAGGTGTTCATGTCGCCGCAGATGTAGCGCTCCTTCCACCGCGGATCACCCGGCTCGAGATGTTCCTTGCGATACGCGTCGAGGCCACGTTCCGGCGAGCTCATCGAAACCAGCGACGCGAACCGGTCACCGCGCTGGATGCCCATGTAATTCGCCACCGGGCCGAGTCCGTGCGAGGGATAGAGATTGCCGTTGCGCAGGGTGTGCTCGGTGCGCCGCCACAGGCCTTCGCCGGCGTTCGAAAACAGCTCCTCGCGCAGATCGTGGATGTAGGCGCCTTCGCCGTAGAGCAGCTCACCGAACAGGCCCGCGTGAATCATGCGCAGGATCAGCGTCTCGTTGTAGCCATAACAGCAATTTTCAAGGATCATGCAGTGCTTGCGCGTCTGCTCCGAGGCGTGCACAATCTGCCAGCACTCTTCGAGGGTCGTCACGCCGGGCACTTCGACGGCCACATCCTTGCCGTTCTCCATTGCCGCGAGCGCCATGGGCGCATGCCAGCTCCAGGGTGTGGCCACCAGAATCAAATCCACATCGCCGCGCGCCACCAGCCCCTCGTAGTCGTGCGGTCCCTGGGTGTAGAGCACGGGCTTCTTTTGCCCGGCCGCAACCACCAGCGCCGCGGCGTGCTCGGCCTTCGCGGGCACAACGTCGCAGAGCGCCGCAATCTGCGCGTCGACGGCAAGCAAATCGCCAAGCAATGAGGTGCCGCGCCCGCCGGTGCCGATCACGGCCACGCGCGGTTCGCGCTTTTCGAAGGGCGCGTTCATCATGCTGCGGTGCACGGCCGTCTCCGCGGCCTGCGCGAGCCGGGGCGCGCTCAGGCTCACCGCGCCCGCCGCACCCAGCTGCATCAAACGGCGCCGCGTTAACGTGCCTGCTTCACGATTCAGTTCGTCGAGATTCATGCCTGTTTTCCTTTCGCCGATGCGGCGCGTGCTTCCGCTGCTACCCTCAGGAATTCGATGCGGCGAAAAGCCGGAGCTGTGCGGCGGATGAGATGTCGCGATTCGCCAGTGAGATTAGGGAATGCGGCTGGATGTGTCAAGGATTGGGCAGCGGCGGCGGCGGCCGGCGGTCATGATCTATGCTTTTGCCATGACTATTCCCGCCTCGCACACCTTGCACACTCTCGGGAACTCTGACATGCAGCTGACCTCGATCGGCTTTGGCGCGTGGGCCATCGGCGGGGGCGACTGGCAATATGCCTGGGGGCCCCAGGACGACAACGACTCCGTGGCCGCTATCCATCGCGCGCTCGATCTGGGCATCAACTGGATCGATACCGCGGCGATCTACGGGCTGGGCCACTCGGAAGAGGTGGTCGGCCGCGCCGTGAAATCCTCGCCGCACAAGCCTTACATCTTCACCAAGTGCTCCATGCGCTGGCACGCCGACCGCAGCATCTACAACTCGCTCAAGGCCGCGTCGCTTGCCGAAGAGGTGGAAGCCTCGCTGCGCCGCCTGCAGGTCGAAGCCATCGATCTCTACCAGATTCACTGGCCCAATCCCGACAGCGAGATCGAAGAGGGATGGGAGGCGCTGGCCCGCTTGCGCGAGCAGGGCAAGCTGCGCTGGATAGGGGTGTCGAATTTCTCCACCGAGCAGATGCGGCGCGCAATGAAGATCGCGCCCATCACCAGCCTGCAGCCGCCCTATTCCATGTTGCGCCGTGCCGTGGAGGCGGAAATCCTTCCCTTCGCGCAGGCCAACGGCATCGGCGTCATCAACTACTCGCCCATGCTTTCGGGCCTGCTGGCCGGCAAGATGACGCCGCAGCGCATTGCCTCTCTGCCGCCTGACGACTGGCGCCGCAACAACGTGGAGTTCAGCGAGCCGCGCCTCAGCCGCAACCTGCGCCTGGTGGAACTGCTGCGCGAGATTGGCAACGTGCACGGGGTAACGCCGGGCGTGGTGGCCGTGGCCTGGACGCTGCACCATCCCGCCATTACCGCAGCCATTGTGGGCGGCCGCGGCCCACGGCAAGTGGAAGAAACGGCAGCCGCGCTCAGTTTCCGGCTCACCGACGGCGAGTACGCAAAGGTCGGTGAATTTCTGGAGGCCAATCAGGCGTAGGGCCTGTCATCCAATTCTCAGGCTATAGCGCTGCGAGCGAAAATCGGGCCAGACGAGGCCTACCCCGGGGGCGGAGGACGAAGGCTTTGGTGCTTCCAAGGCTAGGACGACAACGAAGTATGTCCCGATTTGCGCCGCAACCCGAAGGGACGGGGCCGATTTTCCCGATTTCGTTGTCGCTTGTCGCTCCAGTAACTGGTTACAGTTCGCTCCTCGCTCCTAGAACTCGAAAAAATCGGCTCCCGTCGCCGACGCCTGAGAATTGGATGACAGGCCCTAAGCTACGCCGCAGGAAACACAGGCACCAAATGAAGAACCCCGGCCTCAGCCGGGGTTCTGTGTTTACGGAGGATGAGTAGCCGGGTTACATCGCTGCAACAAAATCCGGAACCATGCCGGCCGCATGGTCCTGCAGCAGTTGCGTCATCCGGGCCGCCATGCCGGTGTACATTGCGGCGGCACGGTAAGCATTCACGCGAACGCCTTCGCCGGCGTGAGTGAAGGCATATTGCGCGAGAGCCATCAGCACGCATACGCGAATCTGCATCGCATCGCTGTGCAGGGTCTCGATGAGCAGGCGATCGACGCCTTCGCAGTGCTTGGCTGCGTAATCCGCCATCTCGAGCATGACGCGCGCATTCTGGTACATCACCCACAGGCCGCGGGGACCTTCCATGCGCTGCCATGCATCTTCAGGCGTGGCGCTCAAACCCTCTTTCCACAGGAACTGGTCGCTCAACTCGCGCGCGCTCCATTCAGGGCGCAGGCGAGCCAGCAAGCTTTCCCAGGTTTGCGAGTTGCGACGCCGCATACTCTTTAGCCAGCACGCCAGATAAAGCGCGATGGCCAAGACGGCGGCAATTTGGAGCCCTGTCAGTAGCATGAAGTGATCCCCAAAATCGGGTTTTAGGTGACCAGAAATCCGGTCTCCGCACCCGGAGCACTCTTGAATACATTCAACTTGTACCAGAAAACAGAGTATTTGTAAGCACCAAAAAGCGCGCTTAAATACGCCTTTTGTGGTATATGGCTCTAATCCGAAGGACAGTGTACGAAGGTAACTTTTGGGTTATCAGGGGCCTTTTCGGCCCTCGAGAAACTCTCGTAACATGTCTGAAATAAGCGCTTTGAGGCCCTTTTCCCCTCACCAAAGCACCGCCGGGACGGGGCTGTGGAAACCCGAACCGGCTTCGCGGGCCTACAGCGTTTTCGATTCTGCTCTTGACAGGATGCACAATGCCAAGTGGCTTTTTCATCAAGAGAAAGTCACCTTGCACGACGTCGGCGATGTCGACAAGTGAATCGGAAACGCTCTGGTCGGCGGTGGACCCTCCCCGTCCGGCCCCTACAATGAATGAGAGGAAAAATCCCCTTCAAGGAGCAGATTTCGAGTGCCACAACGCACCTTCAGCATCATCAAGCCGGATGCGGTTCGCAAGAACGCAACCGCCGCCATCCTGAGCGAAATCGACAAGGCCGGCTTCCGGATCGTCGCCATCAAGAAAGAATCCATCACCAAGCGGGAGGCGGAGGGTTTCTACGCCGTCCACCGCGGCAAGCCGTTCTTTGACGGCCTCACGGACTTCATGTCGTCGGGACCGCTGGTCCTGATGGTCCTGGAAAAGGACAATGCCATTGCGGACCTGCGCAAGCTGATGGGCGCCACCAACCCCGCGAATGCCGAGGAAGGAACCATCCGCAAGAAGTTCGCGGCTTCGATCCAGGAGAACGCTATCCACGGCTCCGACGGCGAAGACACGGCAGCCTTCGAGATCGGCTACTGGTTTGCGGGTTATGAATTGATTTAGCGCCGGGGTTTTGCATCGAACCGCGGCTGGGAAGGACGGAGTGTTGATGACGGAAACGGAACAGGAACTGACCGCACTCTTCCTCGATTTCTCGCGCCAGAAACTCTTCGGCGAATTCTGGCCTCGCATGAAGGCGTGCGTTGGCCCGCTCACCACGGAGCAGATCTGGTGGCGGCCCAACGAGGCCTCGAACTCGATCGGCAATCTGCTACTGCACTTGAACGGCAACGTGCGCCAATGGCTGGTGGCCTCGTTCAACCGGGACGAAGACAAGCGCAACCGCCCGGCTGAATTCGCGGCCAAAGAAGGCGCCACGGCCGCGGAGCTTATCGACCGGCTGGGCGCCACGCTCGACGAAGCCGCCGCAGTGCTCGACCGCCTCACCACGGCCGAGTTGCTCGCGCCTTACGAGATCCAGGGCTACCACGTGCACGGCCTCGACGCCGTTTACCAGGTCGTGGAGCACTTCGGCATCCACTACGGCCAGGTGGTTTACATCACCAAGCTGCTTTCGGACAAAGATCTCGGCTTCTACAAGGAACTGAACAAGACCGGGCGGGTAGGGAGACCGGACGCCGGAAACATCTCGTCGCGTTGATATAATTTCCCCAACTTTTCACCTGGAGCGCGTCGATGCTTATCCGCAAGTTCTCCATTTCAGTCTTCCTCATTGCCTTTTCCTTTGCAGCGTTCGCTGCCGAGCCGGCGCAGGTCGTCACTTGGCCCAGCACCGGAACGCCAATTCTGCGATTCACGTTCAACAGATTCAAGGAAGTTGGCTCTATGGCCGGCCAGAAGACATTTGTCACCGACGTTACCGCGGAGAACCTTTCAGGGAAGCTCATTCCTAGCCAGAAATTCTCGATTTATGTACTCGACAAAAAGCAGGTGCGGATTGGCGAGGCGTGGATGCAGGTCGACAACCTCGGGCCAGATCAATCGGCCAAGTTCCAGATATCATTCAACGCGTCAGGTGCGCCTGCATCTGTGTCCGTTCTCGCCCCGTCCGACATTCCGCGCAAAATAACAATGACGGTGAACTCGGTTCCGCAAGGTGCAGACCTTAGGGTCGACGGCGTTGACGCTGGCATGACGCCGAAACTGATCAGCGTCGGGGTCGGCAAGCATCAACTTGGATTCAGTAAGGAAGGCTTCAATTCGGGAACATTCCCGCTTGAAGTCGGTCCGGACGATGTTTCCGGAGGCTCCGTTAGTTATGAGCTTGGTGCGTCGCGCTACGACACCATCGTGCTGCGCGATGGCAGCGTACTCAACGGCGACCTCGATTCGATCACCGGAGTGGATGTTGTTGTGCGAATCGGTGGGAATCTTCAACACTTCAATCGCAACCAGGTCAAACAAATCGTCATGGTCGAGCGAGAACCGCCCAACTCGGATCAACTGCCTCCGCCGGAACCGAAACCCTAACTGCCAGGTTGGCGTCCGCCCGGATGCCGCGCCGTGGCCACGCGGGGAATATTTTGTAAATCGTCTATAAATACGATGTTTTTGAAACCCGCGCCTGCGAGCAGCGCCTGCACGGCCTCCTGCTGGCCGTAGCCGATCTCGAGCAGCACATATCCGCCCGGAACGAGTGCGCCGAATGCGGCGGGAATGAGACGGCGGTAGAGGTCGAGGCCGTCTTTGCCAGCAAACAGCGCCAGCGCCGGCTCGTAGTTGCGCACTTCCTCGTCGAGCGTATTGCGGTCGCTCTCCGGCACGTAGGGCGGGTTCGAGACGATGATGTCGAACTGCTCGCCTGCCACCGGATCGAGCAAATCAGCTTCAAGAAAGCGCACGCGGTCGGCCACACTATTGCGCGCGGCATTGGCTTTGGCCACGACCAGAGCCGCCAGCGAAATGTCGGTTGCGGTGATCTTGGCGAATGGCAGCGCGTGCGCCAGCGCCACGGCAATCGCGCCCGAGCCCGTGCCCACATCGACAATGCGCGGTTCGGGAATCATGCCGGCGAGTCTCAGTTTCTTCGCCAGTTCCATGGCCTTTTCCACCAGGTGTTCCGTCTCCGGCCGCGGAATGAGCACATCGCGATTGACATGGAAAGGCAAGCCGTAGAACTCCGCTTCGCCGGTGATGTGCTGGATGGGCTCGCCGGCACGACGGCGTGCAACCAAATCGCAGAACGTGGCGGCGGCACCGGGCGCAAGCGTCTCACCCTCGTGCGCGATCAGCCACGCCAGGTTCCTCTCCGGCGCATTCTTCCTGAGCACTTGCAAGAGCAGCGTCTCCGCGTCGCGGCGCGCGCGCTCGGGATGCGGACCCGCGGCGAGAACTTTCTGCGCTTCGTCGAGAACGAAGCGGAGGGTCGGACGATCGTTGGGCGCGGGCGGCATGCAAAAACTTTTTACACCGGACAGCGCTCGAGCGCGATGGCATGCCTGGCGACGGTGCGGCTCGAGGTCACGGCATCGGCCGGCGTGAAGCGCGCCAGCCGCCGCAGAATGGCGAGTTGCGTCATTAGTGCGTCGCCCTCGCCGCACGCGGCGAGCACGCGGCGCGACGCTTGCTCGGCCAGCGCCATGGTTTCATCGGCCAGCAGTCCGGTCATGGCCGCGGCGGCCTCGGCCGAGCTACGCCCGGCTGCGGCCAGCTTGCGCGCGCGCAGCAGCGCCGATTCCAGCGCATAGACGTGGCTGATCATATCGGCCAGGTCGGCCACAATCTCCTGCTGTTCTTCAAGCCCGGTCATGAAGCGCTGGCTGGCCACGCCCGCGGCGAAGAGCGTTATTTTCCTGGTTTTGGTCAGCACTTCTGCTTCACGCACTAGCGGTTCGCCCGAGCTTGCCGCGCCGTCGAGCGAAGGCGGCGCCGTCACCTCGTCCATCACGCGCTTGATGGCGGCGAGCAGCGGCAGCTTGCCGCTCATGGCGCGCTTCATCATCCAGCCTGTGATGATGAGCCGGTTGATCTCGTTGGTGCCTTCAAAGATGCGGTTGATGCGGGCGTCGCGATAGGTGCGTTCCGCCGGATACTCCTGGGTGTAGCCGTAGCCGCCCATGGTCGCGATCAGCTCGTCGGCCACCAGCGTGAGCATCTCCGATCCGTAGACCTTCAGGATCGAGCACTCGACCGCGTATTCCTCGATATTGCGCGCGGCGTCAACGGGCTGCTCGGGTTTTTCCGCGATAAGCTTTGCCAGGCGCGCATCGATCAGGCCCGCGGTGCGGTAGGCCATGCTTTCGGCCGCGTAAAGTTGCGTTGCAGCCGCAGAGATCTTGCGCTGGATCAGCCCGAATTCCGCAATCGCCTTGCCGAAGGCGTGGCGCTCTTTGGCGTAGCGGATCATGGCCGTCAGCGCGTGCCGCGCGCCGCCGATGCAGGCCACGCCCAACTTGAAGCGGCCCACGTTCAGCACGTTGAACGCGATGTGGTGGCCCTTGCCTGCTTCGCCCAGCAGATTTTCCCTGGGGATTTTGCAGTCCTGCAACACCAGCGGGCACGTGGACGAGCCGCGGATTCCCAGCTTGTGCTCTTCAGCGCCCACGGTCAGTCCCGGCGTGCCATGTTCGATGAGAAACGCCGAAAACTTTTCGCCCCCCGTCTCCGGATCGACGATCTTCGCAAAGACCGTATACAGGCCCGCGATGCCGCCGTTGGTGAGCCACTGCTTCTCCCCGTTCAGGATGTAGTGCGCGCCATCGGGCGAAAGCGTGGCGCGGGTGCGGATGTTCATGGCGTCGGAACCGGAGCTGGCTTCCGAGAGCCCATACGCGCCGATCCACTCGCAGGTCGCGAGTTTGGGCAGGCAGCGTTGCTTCTGCTCTTCGGTGCCGTACCAGACCAGGGGAAGTGTCGCGATGCCGATGTGCGCGCCGAAGGCGGTCGAGAAGCTGGCCAGTACCGAAACGTGGTCGGTAATGAGCGTGGAACTCACCTTGTCGAGCTCCATGCCGCCATACTCTTCGGGGATGTCGACCGCGGTGAACCCCAGTTCGGCGGCCTCGCGCAGCACCGCCGCCAACACGCCGGGTTCCTTGGCCTCGATGGCCGCCACGCGGGGCAGAATCTCCTCGCGCGCAAAGCGGGCCGCCGTGGCCGCGATCTGGCGCTGTTCCTCGTTCAGGTCTTCGGGGGTAAAGATCTCGGCGGGGGTGCGCGTTTCGAGCAGGAAACTGCCGCCGGCAGCGGCAACGATGGGGGATGTAGCGGTCGAGGGCATGGTCGTGCGCGGCCTCCTGTCACCGAAACGAAAGGACCAGCCTCATGATAGACGCTGAAGCTGCCACGCAAGGTAAAATGCCTCCGCGGCCCGCGCGCGCCTAAGCCAGAGCGATGCGCGGCGCCGCAGCGGGGCCGGGCACGTGCGCGCGGACAATCCTCAATATGTCCGCGGGCGTGGCCGCAACCGCATCGGCAAGCGCCAATTCCTCCGGCGTGCCGTAGCCCCACGCAGCGGCCAGGCAGCGAATGCCGTTCTCGTGCGCGGCCTCGATGTCGAAGCTGCTGTCGCCCACTATCCATACCCATGCGCGGTCGATCGCGTGCCGGCTGAGGATGCGCGCCAGCAGAACGCTCTTGCTGTGGCTCTCGTAGTCGATCCTGTCGCCGTAAATGGCGTTGAAATACTGCGCGATGCCGAAATTCTCCAGGATGCGCACGGCAAAGTGCTCGTGCTTCGATGTGCACACGTAAAGCGGAAAGCCGTCGTGGTGCAGTTGTCCCAGCATCTCGGCCACGCCTGGATAAACCGAATTGTTGCTCCATCCCACGCGGTCGTAACAGGCGCGGTAGTCGCCTGCCAGCGCCTCGCGATCCTCCGCGCTACCGTGCGGCAACACCTCCTCGACCCACTGCTCCACAGGCGGCCCGATGAAGCGGTCGAGCGGGCCGAAATCGCTCATCTTGCGTGCCTCCATGACCTCGCGCAGGCAGCCGAGGATGCCGGGTTTCGAATCGGTCAGGGTTCCGTCCAGGTCAAAGATGAGCGCGGGCAGGGGTTCGGACATATCTCAAGTTTCGCAGAGAGCACGACTTCATGCGCGGACGAGGATCCAAACCCCATGCCCTTACCGCGTGGACTCAAACAGGAACCAGGCGCGCCGCTCAGCCTCGTCGATCCACACTTCAATCATGCTGGTGGTTGCGTAGTCGTTTGCGTCCGCGGCCACTTCGTGCGCCTTGCGCAGGCTCTGCGCCAGCGCCTTGTTGTCGGCCGCGAGTTCCTCCAGCATGCCGTGCGCCGGCACGAACTCGTAGTCGTTGTCGGCAATGCGTTGCAGCCGCGCAATATGGCCGATGGATCGAATGGTCTCTCCGCCGATCTTGCGCACCCGCTCCGCAATATCGTCGGTGGCCTTGAAGATCTGGTCGCCCTGGTCGTCGAGCAGCAGATGGTAGTCGCGGAAGTGCGGGCCGCTCATGTGCCAATGAAAGTTTTTGGTTTTCAGATAGAGGGCGAAGAAATCCGCCAGTAGCGGATTCAGCGCGCTCGACAGGGTTTTCACCTGCTCCGGGCTGAATCCATCGCGGCTATCGGTTTTGGCTGCTTCTTTGGCCGCTTCGGAACGATGCGCGGTTTGGGGAGTGGTTTGGGAAGCTGTTTGGCTCGACATAAAACCTCCATGCGCGGGCGCGGAATGTGGATTCTTCAGAATCACAGAGGAAGGCCCCGCGTTTGTCGCGCATTGGGTAAGATGCTTCGCCGCCGGCCGGGGATTCGCTGGGTGCGCCCGCAGGCCGTCAAAAACTGTTGAAATTCGCACCAAAAAGAATGGGCGCCGGGGAGGTTGACGGCGCCCATCCAGGCGATGGGGTTTCTCTGGTTGCAGTTGCCGGCCTTAGACCTTCACTGCCGGATGCGCCGCGTGATGCAGCAGCACCGCGACCGCGCAGCTCACCAACCGCGTTTCCGCCGAATCCGCGCGGCTGGTAAGGATGGTGGGCACGCGCGCGCCGAGCACGATGCCGGCCAGTTGCGCGCCGCCCAGGTATTCCAGCTGCTTGGCCAGCATATTGCCGCTCTCGAGATCGGGAACCACCAGAATGTCCGCCTGGCCGGTGACCGGGGAAACCAGCTTCTTGATCGAAGCCGCCTTCTCGCTCACTGCAGTATCGAAGGCCAGCGGCCCGTCGAGAATGCCGCCCGTGATCTGGCCACGGTCGGCCATCTTGCACAGCGCGGCCGCGTCCAGCGTAGACTTGATCTTGGGATTCACGGTCTCGATGGCCGAGAGCAGCGCCACCTTGGGCTCGGGAATGCCCAGCGCGTGCGCCAGGTCGATGGCGTTCTGCACGATGTCGATCTTGTCTTCGAGCTCGGGCGTAATGTTGATGGCCGCGTCGGTGATGAGCAGGGTGCGCGCGTAAGCCGGGGTGTCCATGATGAAGACGTGCGAGATGCGCCGCGCCGTGCGCAGGCCGGTGTCGCGCTGCATGGCGGGCTTGAGCAGATCGTCGGTGTGCAGGCTACCTTTCATGAGCGCCTGCGCATTGCCCGCGCGGCAAATCACTACGGCCGCCGCAGCCGCCTGAGCCTCGGTTTCGGCTTCGACGATGGGGAATTTGCCGATATCGACGCCGAGCTTTGCGGCCAGGGCCTTCATCGCCGCTTCAGGGCCGATCAAAGTGGGCTCGATGAGACCGGCGGCAGCGGCTTCCACGGCGCCCTTGAGTGCCACATCGCTTAAAGGCCACACCACGGCCGTGGTGATGGCGGGCAAAGCCTTGCAGCGCGTGATGAATTTGTCAAAGACGTGATAATCCGCGGGATGCCCCACGAGAGGGTCGACGGCACCGGCTTCAGCCAACGTGGCAAGATCGCTCATGAATGGCTTCTCCTCCCCGGCTGGCGCGGTTTGCCGGGTATCTCACGAATATTGTCGCGTGGCGGCCGTACGGGGCATGTGCTTTGGGTCACAGTACGGACGCACATCTCTGCATGCGGTATCAACGCAGTCTTTTGCGTTCGTCCGCGCCGGCGGGGCGCAAGCGTCTTTTTCATCGCGCATTGGAAACCGGCGGTGTGCTCGCTTGGCGACTTGCTCCCTCGCTCCCTCGCTCCCTTGCTCCCTGCGTTAAGCTGATCTCTTATGGGCCGCATCCGCATTCTTCCTGACCAGGTCGCCAATCAGATCGCCGCAGGCGAAGTGGTGGACCGTCCTGCCTCCGTGGTGAAGGAGCTGCTGGAGAATGCACTGGACGCCGGCGCCACGCGCATCCGCGTCGAGGTGGAAGGCGGCGGACGCAAGCTGATCCGCGTGGCCGACGACGGCCAGGGCATGAACCGCGACGATGCACTGCTGGCCTTCGAGCGCCACGCCACCTCCAAGCTGCGCACCGCCGACGACCTGCTTTCCATCGCCACATTGGGCTTCCGCGGCGAGGCGCTGCCCTCCATTGCTTCCGTGACGCGCGTGACGCTTGAGACTGCAACCGGGTCCTGCGCGGACGGCGAATCTTCTGGAGCAGGGACTCGGATCGAAATCGCCGGCGGCAAGATGCTGCGCGTGGAAGACGCGGCCCTGCCCCGCGGAACCACACTCACCGTCGCCGATCTCTTCTTCAACACCCCGGCGCGGCGCAAATTTCTGCGCGCGGAATCGACCGAGCTGGCGCACGTGACGGCGCTTGTCACGCATTACGCACTGGCCCACCCCGAGAAGCACTTCGAGCTGGTCTCGGCGAGCCACACCATCGTTTCCGTGCCGCCGGTCACGCGCACGGCCGAGCGCATCTACCAGATCTTCGGCAAGGAAACGCTCGGCCAACTGCTGCCCCTGGCCGCCGAAGCGCCTTTCGCGCACGCAGGCTTGCCCGAACCTCCTCCGTGGAGAAAAAGTCCGGAGGACAAGCCGCGTCAGCCCGGCACGTTGCGGCTCAGCGGCTTCTACTCCAAGCCGGAACTGCAGAAGCTGAATCGCAACTCGATCTACATCTTCGTGAACAAGCGCCTCATCCGCGACCGGCTGCTGCTGCACGCGATCACGGAGGCCTATCGCAACGTGATTCCGCCTACCAGTTTCCCGGTGGTGCTTTTGTTTCTGGAGATGCCGCCCGAAGAAGTCGACGTGAACGTGCACCCGGCCAAGACCGAGGTGCGCTTCCGCCAACAGAGCCTGGTTCACGACTTTGTGCGCGACAGTTTGCGCACGGCGCTCATCAAGGCGCGGCCCGCGGCAGGATTCCTGGCCGCGCTCGACTCCCAGCCCTCGGCTAGCCCGTCGCTGATGCCGCCTGCAGCGTCGCCGGTTCCGGGGCCACCCGGCGATGCACCGCCGCCGCTCCCTCCCGACTCCGATCCGGAGGCCTTCGCGGGTGGTTACGCGGGCGCCGAGTCCTTCCAGCTCACCCCGGCAGCGCCGACTCCCGTTCCCGGCAAACTGCCCTTTACGAGCCAGGGCGCAACCGACGGGCAACGCGGCAATTTTGACCGCGGGGCCGGCAGCTTCGACCGCGAGGCATGGGGCGAAGCGGCCAAAGCGCTGTTCACTCCGGCCGTTCCTGGAGCCGAATCGTGCAGCCCAAGCCTCAATGCAAACGATGGGGGAGCAACAGGTTACGGCGAAAACCCCGTGGTGGCAGCGGCCTGGGTCGAAGCCGAGCAGGCGGCCAGCAGCCTCAACCGGCTGGGCTCCCTGAAGCCCCTCGGCCAGTTGCGCGAGTCGTTCATTCTGGCCGCCGGCGACGACGGCTTATGGATCATCGATCAGCATGTTGCACACGAACGTGTGCTTTTTGAGAAGATCCTGCGTGATCGCCAGGTGGAGCAGGTGCAGCGCCAGCGGCTGCTGATGCCTTTGCTCGTGGAACTCAAGCCCGAACAGATGGTCGTCTTCGCGCGCATTGCCGAAGAGCTCGAAACCAACGGTTTTGAGGTGGAACCCTTTGGGCCACAGACACTTGCCGTAAAAGCGGCTCCGGTGGGCCTGGAGGGCGCCGAACTGGAGCGGACGCTGAGCGAAGTCATCGAACAATCCGCTGCCGACTCCGATGAACCCATTCCGAATGAATCACTTAACCGGCTGCGCTCGCGGATTGCCGCCTCCATTGCCTGCCATTCCGCCATCAAAGTGAATACCCCTCTTGATCAAAAACGTATAGAATGGTTATTGTTAGAGCTTGCGAAGACCGATCACCCAACCAGTTGCCCGCATGGACGTCCAATAGCTTTGCTGTATTCCTGGAAGGAGATCCTGCGGGCCTTCCATCGTCTTTAGGATCCCTGGAAGGCGGCCGGTCGCTCTCAGGAGCGCTCGGCAGGTGATTTCGCCAGCCTGGAAGTGAGGTTTTTCTTTGACAGCAGAACAACTGGAAGCATCGCGCGCCGAAAGGATGCGCCAGAACGGTGCTGGGACTCTCACGTTAGAGGATTCCCGGACGTGGCTCGAGGAAACCGGATTGTGTCCATTCCTCCCACGGAAGCAATTTTCCACCTTCGTCGCTCCTTCTTTTGTTGAAGCTGTAGCCGGTGAACGCACCCCGGCTCCCGCCACCAAAGTTGTCGCCCAGGCCGAGGAACTGCTCGTTCGCCTGGAAGGCGACGGCGTTGCAGTACGCCTGAATCTTCTGGGACAGCCCGGCGAGCAGCCCGATTTTGTCGTGGCCAGCTGGGTTCTGCCTTACGTCTACGCGTTGCGCGGCGACCGCGACTGGCGGCGCAGCCCGCAACTGACCGGATCGCGCGCGGTCTCTCAACTGGCCATCCAGGCCTGCAAGCTTCTTGAAGCCGGCGACGCCACCATCCCGCAGTTGAAGCATGCGCTGGGGCGGGAAGTGTCGGAATCGGCGGTTCTGCGCGCCATTACCGAACTTTGGCAGCAACTGCGCATCATTCCTGTAATTGCCGCGCCCGGCCGCACGCCGCAATGGCAACTGCTGCGGGTGCGTTACCAGAAGGCCATTGCTGAAGGCGCGTCCACGTCGCAAGTCACCGCGATTTCGGTGCTGGCTTCCATTTATCTGCAGGCCGTGATCGCCGCCAGCATGGAAGAGGTGGAAATGTTCCTGGCTCCGCTGACGGCGCGCAGCAAGGTGCGCGAAGTGCTCCGCGGACTGGTTGCCACGCGGCAGGTGCACACGATTTCCATGGGGCACGCCCCGCACTTTTACGTGGCGGGCACACTGCCCGAGTTTTCGACTCCCGCCTCGATTTACGGCGGCTCCTACTCGAGCTCGGCCATGCCGGCTTCGGCGCAATTCCTGCGCTCCTATGAGCGGGACTTCGATGCGCACGAACCGTCTGCGCCGGTATCGCATGCCGCACCGGCCACTGCTCCAGTTGCACCGCCCAAGCCGGTGGAGACCGCACCCCGGATTGCCGCCGAGGCAGAGGAGAAGCCGCAGGCCGCGCGGCCGCACTTCAGCCGCAAGCCGGCTCACGCGCGGAATCGCAAACCCGCATCGAGCGCCTCCAACAGCCGCGCGGCTCGGGCGAACGGCGCGCGCGCCAATGGCAGCTCGCGTCATGGCTCTCAAGTGCACTGGACGCACGGCGCGTCGAAGAACGGAAATGGAAACGGTCACAGCAAGCAGAATGGCGTTCATGCCAACGGCGCCAACGGCTTGCGCAAGGCCAAGCCGGCCGCGGCACGCGGCCTGCGCAACGGGCACGCGACCGCCGGCAAGCCGGCGGCAAGATCCTCGGCGAGACCCGCCTCACGGCGCGCCACGGTCACCAGAAAAGACGCGCGCACGGACGCGCGCTCGCGCCGCAAGCCGGCCCTGACCGCATCCACAAAAGCGGGCAACAGAACGCGTTACGGATTTACCGCTCCCAGCAGGCAGCGGGCAAAGAAGCGCGGGTAAACGGAAACGCGGATGAGCGCGGAAGAAAACCGCAACCAATCTCCCGGGCCAGGACCGAGGATTATTGTCGCCATTGACGGACCTGCGGGCGCGGGAAAAAGTACCATTGCCCGCCAGTTGGCCCAGCATTTCGGCCTGCTCAATCTGGAAACCGGCGCCATGTACCGCGCCTTCGCCCTGAAAGCGCTCCGTGCCGGAGTGCCTTTGGATGAGAGCAGCGGGCTTGAATGCCTCGCCGCCGAGACCTCCATCCGCCTCGAGCCCGGCGAGGAAGAAAACCGCGTGCTGCTCGACGGCGAGGACGTGACCGGCCTCATCCGCAATCCCACCGTGACGGAAGCGGCATCGCGCGTGAGCGTCTTTCCCAGGATTCGCGCCTGGATGGTCCGTCTGCAGCAGCAGCTGGGCGCTGCGGGCGGCGTGGTCATGGAGGGCCGCGACATCGGGACGGTGGTTTTCCCGCATGCCGAGGTCAAGATCTTCCTGGATGCAGCGCCTGAAGTGCGCGGCCAGCGCCGCTATGATCAAATGGGCCAGTCGGACCGGAAGGGCTCCGCAGCGCCCCCGCTTCCGCCCGATGAGATTATCCGCAATTTGCGCGCCCGCGACGAACGCGATCGCAACCGGGCCGATTCGCCGCTCAAACCGGCACAGGATTCCGTACTTCTGGACTCGACAAACCTCACGCTCGACCAGGCTGTCGCAGAAGCCGTGAACATTGTGGCCGGCAAACTGCGCTCGGCTGGGCTTTCCGGCTGACGTTCCGCGGGATTCATCCCGCAAGCACTCCGCAGACTGCCCCGTCTTCCTCGGCTCCCCTGCGTGAGACCCGCCCATTGCAGCAGATTTTTCCAGTCCTTAATCCTACTCCTGTAGATTGTGGTTTAGGATGGTCTGAATAGCTCCCGATCTCCCTCAGGGTCCGGCAGGAGCAGGAACGCGCGATGACAGTCCATTGCCCCACATGTGGGTCGAGGAATGTACGCCCCTCTCATCTCCAGCGTGCGGATTGGGTTTACCTTATGATCTTGCGCTACCCGGTACGCTGCCGCTATTGCCGCAAGCGTTTTTCCGTCAGCATCTTCAAAATCCGCAAGGTACGGCGTGACGCCCACGCGCGAGACGTTCGCCACAAAAACGACAAGTACATGCCGCAGGCAGTGGATTTGGACCAGGACAGGTCCGAAGATCTGCGTTGACGCACCCGCATCGGGAGGCAGCGCCATCCCCCGGGTTGCCGCTTCATCCCCGCTCAAGTTCCCGTTCCCAGGCGCAATGCTATAGGCTTTGAATATGGAGCTGAGCTGCAGCCGCTGTCATCAGACTGTGCAGGATGGGTACTGCTACTGCCCGTCGTGCGGGCTGCCGCAGTTCGTCTACTCAGCCGAGAACTCTGCCGACGCGGGACAGCGTGAACGCTGGGGCGAGGCGGTGCGCGATGCAAACACAGTCGATTGGAACTCGGCAATGCGCTCGACCCTTCCCCTGGCGATCCCTGCCGGAATCCTCTGTTCCATGTTTTCGCCGGTGAGCATCTTCGGCCTGCTCCTGATGGGCGCGGCCGCCGCATGGGTAGTGGCGCTTTACGTGCGCAGCCATCGGCCGGCCTGGATCCCGGTTGGCGCCGGCGCGCGCATCGGCCTGGTCACCGGCGTGGTGGGAGGCTGGACGGCCGCCGCCGTGAGCGGGCTTTCCCTGTATGCCATGCGCTTTTGGCTGCACCAAGGCAGCGTTTTCGACGACTTCTGGCAAGGCCTTGTGAATCAGCAGCAGGCGCAAGGGGCCGCGGTCAGCGCCGACGTGCAGACCCTCGCCGCAGTCAAGGCCCTGATGATCTCTCCGGAAGGGCGGGCCGGCCTGGTCCTCTTCGCGATCGCTTTCCTCATGGTGACGCTGGTGCTGTTTGCCATCGCCGGGGGCGCCCTCGGCGCGCGCATGCTCACCCGCACCCGCCGGCAGGGGAACTAGGGCCTTTCCGGTTTCTTTGATGAAGCCCCTCGTTACTATCGGCTGACTTGCCGACTCGCTCCCTTGCTCCCTCGCTCCCGGTTCTTCTGCGATCATCGAAGGACAGCGCTTCTTCCGCTTTTGGAGGTCGATGGAAATGAGGGAAATTGTTACGTTTGTCTTCGGTCTGGCTTTGCTGGGCAATGCAGCTCTTTTTGTGCCCCAGGCCATTGCCGTGTGGCGCAAGAAGAGCGATGAGGGCATTTCGCTGGTCACCTTCGGCGGCTTTTGCATTCTGCAGGTCATCGGGGTGGTTCACGGCGTTTACGAGCACGACAACTCGCTGATCGTCGGCCTCGGCGCCAGCTTTTTGACCTGCGGAACGGTCACTTTCCTCACCCTTGTCTACCGCGTCCGGCGCCTGCGGGCCCATATCACACGTGTTCAAGCATGACCGGCCCCCGCTGAACAATAATTTGTGACCCCTGTCACATCCCATGTTCTACAAAGAGGGTACGACAGGGGAATGCAAGCCAGCGTATACTTTCCTTCCACGGCAAAGGCCCCTGGTGACCACGGGGGCCATGCGGCACATCCCTGGCTGAGGCCCATGGAGGAACCGATGAAGATCACCGACACCGTTGACCAGGTGCTCAAGAACAAGGCCTTCAACAAAATTCTGCCCATTTCTCCTGAGCAGACGGTGCACGATGCCTTGTCATTGATGGCCGAGTACGATGTGGGCGCCCTGATGGTCATGTCGGGGCAGAAGCTGGTCGGCATCGTGTCGGAGCGCGATTACGCGCGCAAGGGAATTCTGCAGGGCAACCCCTCCAAGGACACCAAGGTCAGCGAGATCATGACCAGCCCGGTGGTTTCCGTGACGCCGCAGCACACGGTGGACGAATGCATGAACCTGATGACGGAGGGGCACTTCCGCCATCTCCCCGTGCTCGAGGGCGATCGCGTTGTCGGCATCATCTCCATCGGCGACATGGTGAAGTGGGTGATCAGCGGCCAGGAACACGCTATCCAGGCGCTCGAGGGTTACATTACCGGAGCGTACCCGGGATAGGCTGAATCCCCAGAGCGATCGCGTCAACCGCCAAGGAAAATCCCCGCAATCGAGGCCGAGATCAGGTTCGCCATGGTCCCGGCCAGCATGGCGCGCACGCCCAGCCGCGCCAGGTCGTTGCGCCGCTCCGGCACCAGCGCGCCGATGCCTCCGATCTGCATGCCGATCGATCCCAGATTGGCGAATCCGCAGAGCGCGAAGGTGGCAATGGTGAAGGAGCGCGGCATAAGCGTCGCCTTTTGCGCGCCCAGCCCGATATAGGCGACGACCTCGTTGAGCGCCATGCGGGTGCCCAGCAGGTTTCCGATGGCCATGCAGTCGTGCCACGGCACGCCGATGAGCCACGCCACGGGCGCGAACAGGAAGCCCAGGATCTGCCCGAGCGAGCCGGGAACCCAGTGCATCCACGCCAGCCCGTGCACCCAGCCCAGCATCATGTCGAGCAGCGCCACCAGCGCCAGAAAACTGATGAGCATGATGCCCACGTTCATGGCCAGCTTGCCGCCGTCGATGGTCCCGCGCGCGATGGCGCCGATGAAGTTCTCATCGGCGTGCAGCTCGTCCTTGGGGATCACGACCTTGCCTTCGGTGGCCGGCACATCGGTCTCGGGTACCAGCATCTTGGCCATCAGAATCGTTCCCGGCGAGGTCATGATGACGGCCGAGAGCAGGTGGCGCGCCTCCACGCCTTGGGAGATGTACATGGCCATGATGCCACCGGAGACGTGTGCCATGCCGCTGGTCATGATGGTCATCAGCTCACTGCGCGTAGCCTTCGACAGGAACGGCCGGATGGTGAGCGGCGCCTCAGTCTGTCCCATGAAGATGGAGGCCGCCACATTCATGCTCTCCGCGCCCGAGATGCGCATGGTCTTGAGCATGAGCCACGCCATGCCGCGAATGACGATCTGCATCACCCCGATGTGATAGAGAATCGCGAAGAACGCGGAGATGAATATGATGGTGGGCAGCACCTGGAAGGCGAAGATAGCGCCCGCAGTAGGATGCAGCTTGTCTGTGATCAACGCTCCGAACCGGCCGGCGTTGGGCAGGCCGAGCTCGCCGAAGACCATTCGGGTGCCCGCAAAGGTAGCCGACAGCATGTTGGTGACCACGGCGCCCGCCCAGGTCATAAAGCGCGAACCGTAATCGGAGCGCAACACGATGAAGGCAAAGACCAGCTGCAGGCCAATCCCCCAGCCGATGGTGCGCCAGCGGATGCGCCTGCGGTCAGTAGAAAACAGCCACGCGGCCAGTAGAACTGCCAGAATTCCCAACACGCCTGTGAATCGAGCCAAGAGGTTGCTCCTTCGGGGTCGAGAAATGCTCGAAATGACTCTCGATCAATTTACAGCATTTCGCAAATAGTTCTCGGCATTTTCTCGGGTGATGATGCGGCTAACAAGAGGCACAAACTCAGGAGGGTTGGCAGAAATCGTAATCGCGCCTCTCAGCAGTTCGCATGGTTCCGGCAGCATCGCCTCTGTGGTCGCATAAATCGTTGCGAAAGGCTCTCCGCGTTCCACGCGCGCGCCGCGCCGCGCATGGAAGAGAATGCCCGCGTGCGGATCGACGGGCTCGCCGGCCTTCTCGCGTCCCGCGCCGGTGCGCTGCACGGCCCAGCCCAGCGCAGTGGTATCCATCTCGGCCACGTAGCCGCTCTGCCAAGCGTCAACTTTCAAAGTTGCACCCGGCTTGTGAAAGGATTCGAAGGCGCGGGCTGATTCGAAGATAGAAACGTCGCCACCCTGAGCCTCAATCATTTCGAAAAATGCGCAAGCCCCGGTACCGTCGTAAATGGCCCCCTCGGCAAGGGAGTAACCTGCTTCGGGACTCGGAGCTTTCCCTCCGAGATGGATCATCCAGCCGGCCAAGATGAGCGAGAGCTCTTTCAGATCCTCCGACCCTTCGGGCTCGTCACCGTTCAGAACTTCAACCGCTTCCTTGATCTCGATCCAGTTGCCGGCCGCGCGTCCCAGCGGCTGGCTCATGTCGGTCAGCAGCGCCACGGTCTGCGTGCCGGCGGACTCAGCCGTGGCCACCATCAGCGCCGCCAGAAACTCCGTGTCCTCCATCCTGCGCAGGAAGGCGCCGGAGCCGGTCTTCACGTCGAGCACCAGCCCGTTCAGTCCCGCGGCCAGCTTCTTGCTCAAAATCGAGGCGCAGATCAGTCCCGGATTTTCGACCGTTCCGGTGCGGTCGCGCAGCGCATAGAGCTTGCGGTCGGCGGGCGCCAGCTGGTCGGTCTGGCCGATGATCGACGCGCCGCACTTGGCAATCACGGCCTCAAACTCGGCCAGCGTGAGCGCGGTGCGGTAACCGGGAATTGCTTCCAATTTATCGAGTGTCCCGCCGGTGTGGCCCAGTGCGCGACCGCTGATCATGGGCACGGCCACGCCGCACGCCGCCGCGAGCGGCGCCACCAGAAAACTCGTCTTGTCGCCCACCCCGCCCGAGGAGTGCTTGTCCACGGTGCGCTTGCCTAGATTTTTCGGCGTGAACCTCACGCCCGAGTCGCGCATGGCCAGCGTGAGCGCGCGGGTTTCATCGAGCGAAAGCCCGCGAATCCACGCGGCCATCAGCCACGCGGCAAGCTGGTCCACGGGAACAGAACCATCGGCCGCGCCGCGCGCCACAAATTTGATTTCGCGTTCGCTGAGCGCGCCGCCGTCGCGCTTCTTGCGGAGAATGTCGATCATGTGCAGCGGTGTCATGGAGTCGGATTGCATGGTTTTCGCCCTGCAGTGCAAGGAAATAAGAATACCGCACGAGGCCCGTTGCGGTGTGCCGCGGCTTGCGCGCGCCGCAGCGCTTCTGGCCAGGGCGTAAGATGTTCGCTGAAATCCTATGCACACGGAGGACGCTATGTCATCATGCACATTGTTCCTCAGCCGGCTGCTTGGACTCTATTTCCTGATTTGCGGCCTGGCGATGATCATTCACAAACAGGTCTTTACTGATGCGCTCGCAACAGTTCCAGGCAACCCATTGGCCATGTTTTGGAGCGCGTTGATCATTTCGCTGGCCGGACTGGCGATGGTTCTCGTACATAATGTGTGGTCAAAACGCCCAGTGGTGGTCATCGTTACTCTTTTGGGATGGCTGACACTCATCAAGGGCATTCTCTATTTGCTGCTGCCGGCGAAGTGGCTGGAGGGATTCTTCCAGGCAGTGCTCAACTGCGGGGCGTGCTTGTATTCGGCGACGGCATTCATGCTGTTGCTGGGCGCGTACCTGACGTATGGGGGATTCAAGTCGAAGCCGGCATAGAGGGCTCGCGTCGAGCGCTACTTCAATTTCATCTCGAAGCCCAGCGGGAACACTTCGCTGAAGGCCATGCTGCGCATGCCTTCAGCCGACGGAAACACCACCGGCGCATCGGGAAGGATGAACTCGGCCAGCACCTGCCGGCAGGCGCCGCACGGGGGACTGGGCAGGCCGTTCAGATTGGCAATGGTTACGGCTTCAATGCGAATCTCCGGCCCGAATTGGGAAACGGCCCGCACCAGCGCCGCGCGCTCGGCGCAAATGGTGAGCCCGAAGCTCACGTTCTCCACGTTGGTCCCGGTCACGATTTCACCGTTGGTCAGCCGCAGCGCGGCCCCTACACGGAATTGGGAATAAGGCGAATAAGAGTTCTGCGCGGCCTGCTCGGCGAGTTTGAGCAGAGGTTCGAGCGCCGCCTGGGTCTGGTTCGTCATAGTGGTTGCCCGGATACATAAAATGGGCAGATATTAGAGGCTAATCCATTTGCCTCGGGATGTATAGCCGGTGCGGGAGCCCGGCAGACGGGGCGCCAACGGCCGCTCCCACGGAGGCGGTTCGATCCAAATGAGGAAACGTAGCGGATGCCGCTTCAACTGCCGCGAACGCGCTCTGCTGCCGTGGCTTTTTCTAGGCGGAATGACGGTCGCGGCTCTCGTCGGTGTGCGCGGCACGGCGAGCGCAGCCCCACAGCAGCAATCCGCGCCCGCAGCGGACCCGAAGGCAGCTTCGGGCGTTTCTGCACCGCGGCCCGCGGCCAACCGATCCGCAATGCGGTGATGGCCTCGTCTCAAGCTCACTCTTTCACTCATTGACTCTTTCGCTGATTATCGAATCGCTATTCCCTAATCCCTGGTCCCTATTCCCTGCCTTTCTCAAGTTGCACGCCGACCTTCCGATAAGGCTCTTGAGTGTCCGCCGCCCTGGGTGTGAACCCGGCCGCCGGACGAGTGGGAGCCATGGACGATCTGACAAGGGAGTTCCTGATCGAGAGCCAGGAAGGGCTGGACCGCATGGAGCGGTGCCTCACGGAGTTGGAGGAACGGCCGCAGGATACAGGACTTCTGGCCGAAATCTTCCGCTCCGTGCACACCATCAAGGGAACCACGGGATTCCTGGGCTTTAAGCGCCTGGAAAAGCTGGCCCACGCCGGCGAAAACCTTCTGGGCCTGCTGCGCGACGGCAAAATGACCGCCAGCGCCGCGGTGATCACGGTGCTGCTGCATCTGCTGGACGGCCTGCGCGCCCTGCTGAAGACGATTGAAGCCGAGGGTGGCGAGGGCGACGGGGACGACGCCGCGTTGATTGCGCGGCTCGAAGAACTGCAAGCCCCGTCGCAGCATGCCAAAGCCAGGAATGCAGGCGCAGTTCACCAGGCGCGTCAAGATACCGCCGTCAAGGCTGCCGAACTCGTCGCGGCACCGGGCGCAACCGCCGATTCTGCCGCACCACCGGAGCAGGTTGCCGCAGAGCCTACCCGCGCCGCTGCTGCGCCCTCCACCGCTGTGAAGATCCCGGCGCCGGAACCAGCAGAAGCTGCTGCCGATGCCGCAACGCTGACGCCCGCCGAAGCCGCCAGGGCCCGGGCGCAGGGAACCGCTACGGAGAGCACGTTGCGCGTGGACGTGGCCTTGCTGAACCGCATGATGAATCTGGTGGGCGAGCTGGTGCTCACGCGCAACCAGGTGCTGCAGGCCACGGCCGCCGATCCCAACATGACGCTGCTTTCGCGCCGTCTCGACATGGTCACGGCCGATCTTCGCGAATCCGTGATGAAGGCGCGCATGCAGCCCGTCTCCAACGTCTTCTCCAAGATGCCGCGCATGGTCCGCGATCTGACGCATGTGCTGGGCCGCCGCGTGCGCCTGCAGATGGAGGGCCAGGAGACGGAACTCGACAAGAGCTTGCTCGAAGCCATCAAGGACCCGCTGACGCACGCGGTGCGCAATGCGCTCGATCACGGCATCGAGCCGCCCGCCAAGCGGGAAGCCGCGGGCAAGGATCCTGAAGGCATACTCATACTGCGCGCTGTCCAGGAGGGCAGCCACGTGGTCATCGAGGTCTCCGACGATGGCGCCGGCATGGCGGTCGAAAAAATTCGCAGCAAGGCCATCGAGCGCGGGCTGCTTTCAACGGAGCGCGCTGCGCAGCTTGGCGAGCGCGATCTGCTGCAGCTGGTCTTTGTACCGGGTTTCTCCACCGCCGCCGAGGTCACCAACGTGAGCGGACGCGGCGTGGGCATGGACGTGGTCCGCACCAACGTGGAGAAGATCGGCGGCAAGGTGGAGATCGATTCGCGCCTGGGCAAGGGCACCACACTGCGCATGCGCATCCCGCTCACCCTGGCCATTATTCCCGCGCTCATCGTGCGCAGCATCAGCCAGAGCTTCGCGCTGCCGCAGGGCGCGCTCTCTGAGCTGGTGCATATTCCGCCCGAGCGGGCCGCCACGGCCATCGAGTGGATGGAAGGCGCGCCGCTTTACCGGTTGCGGGGCCGTCTGCTCCCGCTGGTTTTTCTGGACCGGCTGCTGATGCCGGGCCGCGAGTGCAAGCTCTTCACCGATCGCGACAACTTCATCGCCGTGCTCGACGCCGATGGCCGTCGCTTCGGGCTGGTCGTCGATTCGCTTGCCGATCCCGAAGAGATCGTGGTGAAGCCGTTGAGCACGGTGCTCAAGGACATCGGAATGTTTTCCGGCGCCACGGTTCTGGGCAATGCCGATCTGGCGCTGATTCTCGATCCCGGATCGATCGCCATCAAGACCGGCGTGACCATGAGCAACGAGGAGGAATCTGCGCAAGCCGTCGAAGAGGAGAGCGAGAGCGAGGCCGCGCGTATGCGTTATCTGCTGGTGGAAGTGGCGGGGCGCCAGGCCGCGGTGCCGCTGGCCGACGTGCTGCGCATCGAGCAACTTCCGTTTTCGCGGATCGAGTACATCGGCTGCCGGCCGGTGCTCAACTTCGAGGGCCAGTTGCTGCCGGTCGAGGACTCCGGCGGCATTCTGGCCGCGACCGAGGGAAATCCCGAGGCCCAGATTGTGGTGGTGGTTTGCCGCGACGGCAATCGCCACGTGGGCATCGCGGTTTCGCACGTGCTCGACGTGGCCTCAGGCGGCAATCTCTTCGAGGCCGGCACGGGAGCCCGCACGGAGGGAGTCACGCTCCTGAAAGATCGCGTGACCGGCGTGGTCGATTTGGGCGGCGTGCCGCCGCTGCCCGCCATTGAAGGCGCGCCGGAGGGCTGGCACGAGACAGCGGAGGCTTTGGGATGAGTACCGGGGTAAGCGCATTGCATCGCAAACAGAAGAACGAAGCGCTGGTGGAAGTGTGTTCGGTGCGCGTGGGCACCACGCTGTTCGGCATACCCATCCAGCACATTCTTGAGATTGTGGGCTCGGCCCGTCCGCAGCCCGTTCCGCTGGCGCCGGGTTTTGTGGGCGGCCTGGTGCACTATCGCGGCGACGTGCTCACCACCGTGAGCCTGCGCTATCTGCTCCATCTTCCGCCCCTTGACGGCGCGCAGGACATCCTGGTGCTGGAGAGCGCGGGCGGGTGCTTCGGGCTGCTGGTGGACTCAGTAGGCGAAGTGCTCACTGTTTCTGCGGTCGACTACGAGCCCAATCCCTCGATTCTCGACGAGCGCCGCCGCGCGTTGCTCGTCGGCACTTACAAGCTCAAAGACAGCCTGCTCGTCATGCTCGATCCCGAGCGGCTCGACCCCGCGCGACTTGACCCGGCGCGTCCGAGCGCGGCTCAGGCGGCCTAGGGTCCGTTCACACGCATCTGTGCCAGGAGGAACATCATGCGAGCATTGATCGTCGACGACTCGCGCTTCGTAAGGGGCTGCCTGCGCGGCATGCTCGAGGAACGCGGCATCGCGTGCGACGAGGCCGCCGACGGCCGCGCCGGGCTGGAGCTGCTGCACCGCGACTTGAGCTTCGACCTCGCCCTGGTGGATTGGAACATGCCGGTAATGAACGGCCTGGAGATGCTGCGCCAATTGCGCGCCGATGGCTTCAGCGACCTGAAAGTGATGATGGTGACCACCGAGGCCGAGAACGACTACATCGTTCGCGCCCTCGAAGCCGGAGCCGATGAGTATCTGATGAAGCCCTTCGATGACGAGGCCTTGAACGAAAAACTGGCCATGCTTGGCTTGGCGGAGGCCCGAATGATGACGGGGCCTGAACCATGACGGCCGCAAACCGCGTTCGGGTTCTCATCGTAGATGACTCCGCCGTGATGCGGAGCCTGCTGCGCTCCGTCATCCTCTCCGATCCTGGCCTGGAAGTGGCCGGAACCGCAGCCGACGGCGCTTCGGCGCTGGAGGCTCTCCGGCTCGAGCGTCCCGATCTGCTTGTGCTCGATGTCGAGATGCCGGTGATGGACGGCCTGGTGACCCTGCGCGAGTTGCGCGCGCGGGACCACACCATGCCGGTGATCATGTGCAGCTCGCTCACCCAGCGCGGCGCCGGAGTGACCATTGAAGCGCTGGCCAGCGGGGCGAGCGATTATGTTGCCAAGCCCACCGGCCAGGCGGGGCGAGAAGCCGCCATTCGGGCGCTGGCGCAGGAGCTGATTCCCAGGATTCACGCGCTCACCGGCCACCTGCAAGCGCGGTCCGCAACTGCTGCCGCGCCGCGTAGCGTACTGCCCATGCCACCGGCGCCGTCCGCGCCGTATGCGCCTGCCAGTCCGTTGGTCCTCGCCATCGGCGTCTCCACCGGCGGCCCGGCGGCGCTCGACGTTCTTCTCCCGGAGCTGCCCGCCGGCTTTCCGCTTCCGGTTCTCATCGTGCAGCACATGCCCGAAGTCTTTACGCGGCTGCTCGCCGAACGCCTGAGCCGCCGTTGTGCATTGCGGGTCTCAGAGGCCGCGGAAGGCATGCCCGCCTCCACCGGCAGCGTGGTGATTGCGCGCGGCAACTGGCACATGGAAGCACTGCCCGCGGCACGCCCCGGCGCGCCAGCGACAATTCACCTCACGCAGGACTCACCGGAGAACCATTGCCGCCCCGCTGTGGACACGCTCTTTCGCTCCGCGGCGCGCGTGTACGGCTCCGGCGTGCTCGCCGTGGTGCTTACCGGCATGGGATATGACGGTCTTGCCGGCGCGCGCGTCATTCGTGAACAGGGTGGATCTGTTCTGGCGCAGGATCAGGCCACGAGCACGGTGTGGGGCATGCCCGGAGCCGTGGTCCAGGCCGGCCTGGCATACAAGGTGCTTCCTCTTGCCGCTATCGCTCCTGAGATCCTGCGCCTCGCCGGCCACGTTGCCGCGCCGCCGGCTGAAGTTCGCAACCTGGCACGGATGGTGATTTAGCCATGCAACAAACCACGGGCCCTGAGTACGGCTATCTCCGCCAACTCGTCTTTGACGTGTCGCAAAACGTCCTCGACGCCTCGCGTGACTACCTCTTCGACACCCGCCTCAGCAAGATACTTCGCAACCAGGGCATGACGCGCCTCGACGAACTGGTGCGCAAGCTGCGCACGCAGAAAAATCCCGCGCTGGAGCGTGAGGTCGCCGAAGCCATGACCATCAATGAGACCAGCTTCTTCCGCGATATGCGCCCCTTCGAGCTGCTGCGCCAGGAGTTGCTGCCCAAAATCATCGAGGCGCGCCGCTTTCACCGCACACTCCGCTTCTGGAGCGCCGCCTGCGCTACCGGCCAGGAGGCCTACAGCCTGGCCATGGGGTTGCTCGAGCACTTCCCCATGCTGGTCGGCTGGAGCATCGTCATCGAAGGCACCGACATCAGCAGCGAGGTGGTGCAACGCGCCCAGGCCGGCCGTTATCACCGCATCGAGATGAACCGCGGCTTGCCCGCACGCTACGTGGTCCGCTACTTCGACCACGTCGGCGAGAACTGGATCGTCAAACCCGAGGTTCGCAAGCTCTGCCACTTCCGCCAGGCCAATCTCTGCGGCGCTTCGCTACCCTTCAACCGCGCCACCGACAGCTTCGATGTGATCTTTCTGCGCAACGTCATGCTTTATTTCGATATGCCTATGCGCCGCACGCTGCTGGCCGGCATCCACCGCCTGCTCGCTCCCGACGGCGTCCTCTTCCTCGGCTCCAGCGAGCAGCCCGCCGACCTTTCTCTCTGGACATCCGTCCTCGCCGGCGGAACCTGCTACTACCGCCCGCGCATTCCCAGCTAGAGTCTGTGATTCACTTGGGCGCGAATGGCGCTTTCGCCGGCTTGAGCGCGCCCGGTCCAACCTCACATGGACCTGTACGCTGACTTTGTTCTTCGGCGAAGATGGTAAGAAGGACCGCCCAAAGCCTTTGCGATGGGAATTGCGCTGCCTGGAGGCCGCGCTTCTGCGGAACGCAACACCCTCGTGGCTGCAAGCGGAGAAAAGAAGCGACATGAATTATCTGGAACGGTTCAAGGTTGCGCCGGGATCCAAAGTAAAACTCAAGAAGATGGACCCCGCATGCAAGGACGCCCACAAGAGCCACAAGTCCGCGGCTGAGGAGATCGCCCATCATCAGAAGAAACTCCGTGAGCTCCAGGACCTGCTTTACGCAGAGCACGGCCATTCACTTCTCATCTGCCTGCAGGCCATGGACACCGGCGGCAAAGATGGCGTGATCAACCACGTGCTGGGCGCGATGAACCCGCAGGGTTGCCGCGTGGCGGCATTCAAGCAACCCTCCTCGGAGGAGGCTGCCCACGACTTTCTATGGCGCGCGCACAAGGCCGCGCCTGCCCGCGGCGAAGTGGTCATCTTCAACCGCTCGCATTACGAGGATGTTCTGGTGGTCCGCGTGCACAACCTGGTGCCGAAAGCGGCCTGGTCGCGCCGTTACGATGAGATCAACGACTTCGAGCGCAACTTGGCCGCGAGCGGCACACAGATTCTTAAGTTCTTCCTGCACATCTCCAAGGAAGAGCAACTGAAGCGCTTCAAGGAGCGGCTCGACGACCCCAGCAAGCACTGGAAGATCAGCGAGGCCGACTACAAGGAGCGCGGCTTTTGGGATAACTACGTCGCCGGCTACGAAGAAGCGCTCTCCCGTTGCAGCACCGCCCATGCGCCGTGGTTCATCATTCCCGCCAACCACAAATGGTTTCGCAACCTGGCCATAGCGCGCATCGTCGTGGAGCATCTGGAATCGCTGAAGATGCAGTATCCCAAGCCAACGGTGGATCTGAAGTGCATCCGCCGCGAGTACCACGCCGCGGCAAAAGACGCATAGCCCTGCCGCAACCGGCTGGTTGCCGAATGCCCGTTCCGGCTTGGTTGGTTTCCCACCCTTTCGCAAAAGAGCGCGAAAGGATGGGGCACGGGCTGACTTGACCGCTCATTGACCTGCTGACCCGCTAACCTCTTGCTGACCTGCCGCCCAGCAGCCGCTCGACCTCGTCGTGCAGCCGTGCCGTGATGGCGGCCTCGCTCTCCTCGGGGCTGAAGCGGATGGCCTCGCCCACGCACACCTCGAGATGCCCCGAGCGAAACCAGCTGCGGTGGCCGGCTTTCATCTCGCCCAGGCCGCGGATGGCCGTGGGCACCACGGGCACGCCGCATTCTTTGGCGAGCAGCCCGATGCCGGGGCGGAAGCGCGCCAGTTGCCCTTCTGAGCGCGTGCCCTCGGGAAAGACCATCACGCTGTAGCCGCGGTCCATGGCCTTGCCCGCGTGGGCAAAGCTCAACTGGAAATCGCGCTGGCGCGGCAGAGGAAAGACGTTGAAGAGCGCCGTTGCCAGCCAGTAGGCGGGCGGGCCGAGCAGATAGATGCCCTTGTGTCCCGGCGCCCAGTCGGGATTCCGCCAGTGCCGGTAGTCGTCGAGCATGTCGCCCGCCATGGCCACAGCGATGTGGCGGCGCAACGGACCGGCGAGCGCGTATTGAATCAACGGGCTGTCGTAGGCCGTGACGTGGTTGCCCACAATGAGCAGCGGACCCGGCGGAAGCGGCTTTTCGGGCCTCACGACACGCGGCGCGGCCAGGAACCACGTGAGCGGACGCTGCACGGCCTCAAGGAAAGCCACGCGCAGCCATTGGAACGGCGTCCACCACGGCCACTCAGGATAGACAAAGTGGACGCGCGGCGCGGCGAGAATCCCTGTTCCCTGTTCCCTGGTCCCCGGTCCCTCAGTCCCTGCCTTCTTGATCCCTTGGTCCCTTGTTCCCTTGGTCCCTGTCTTCTCGCTCCCTTGCTCCCCTGCACCTTCCGCGCCTGCCACCAGACGTCGCAACTCTCCAAGCGTGTTCACGTCTTCAAGCAGCCCGTTGCCCTCGACGATGCCCAGCCGCTCCTCGATGGCTGCGGAAAGCTGCACGCGTCCCAGGCTGTCGAGGTGCAGATCTTCGGTCAGGCGCAATTCGTCGCCCACGCCTGGGTGGGCTTCTGAGGTGATTTGCGCGATGAGCGCGAGCAGCCAGTCGGAGGAGGGTCCGAAGTTGCCGTCAGCCGTGCCCGGAGCGCCGCTGCTGGTTGTGGCTGCTGCGGCCTGGATCCTGGCCAGCCACGCGGCCACGGGCTTGCGTCGCACTTTGCCCGTGGAGGTGCGCGGCAGATCGGGCTCCGGCCACAGTACCCAGCGGCTGATGCGCTGGAAGTCGGCCAGCCTGGCGTTGGCGCGCTCGATGGCCGCCGCGGCCTGCTCTCCCGAGCCCCGGCAGGCCAGCACCGCGCACGGCTCCGGGCCGGTTGGAGTCTCCATCGCGACCACCGCGCAGGCAGCAATTTCCGGCTGCTCCTCGAGGGCCGATTCGATGTCCTCCGGGTGGATGTTGAGCCCCGCCGCGGTGACAATCACCTCGCTCTTGCGGCCCAAAAACTTGAGTTCGCCCGATTCCTGCCGCTCCGCAATGTCTCCGGTCGCTAACCATTCTTCCTGACGCGGGCGGAGTTCGCCGCCCTGCCAGGTAGCCGCGGAAATCATGGGGCCGCGGACCAGCACTTCGCCGTCGGGAGCGAGCTTGACCTCGCGGCCTGTCATGGGTTTACCGATGGTGCCTTTGGCCACGTGGAAGGGATGGTTGAGCGTGATGAGCGCGGTGGTCTCGGTCATGCCATAGCCCTGGATCACCACGAATCCGAGTGCGTTCCAGAACTGCTCGAGCGGGCCGGGGAGCGCGCCGCCGCCGGAGATGAGAGCCCAGAACTTGAGGCCGAACGCGCGATGCACGGCGCGGAAACGCCACCAGCGGTGCCACGGGCTGATTTTTTGCGAGCGGGCGAGGCGTTCGGCCAGACCCGGATGGGTGGCTTCGAGATGAGCTTTAAGCAGGGCATGGACGCGCGGCACAGCGGCCAGAACGGAGATGCGCTCGGTGTGGATAAGGTCGACGATGCGCGAGGCGGCGAGCCGGCTCTCAAAATGCAATTCGGCCCTGAAGATGGGCGGGACCCAGAGCCCCATGGTCTGGCCGAAGACGTGGCTCAGGGGAAGCGTGTGCAGAATGCGCAGGGGATGAATGAGCCGTTCGTACCGCATGTACGGCTGGGCGCCGACTTCAATAGGATCCACGCTGGCCAGCACATTGCTGTGGCTGATGACCACGCCTTTGGGATCGCCGGTGGTGCCCGAGGTAAAGAGAATCTCGAGCGGGGTGTCCTTTGACAGACCGGAGACGGCTCCCATCTCCGCGGCAGGAAGCTGGCTGAGCCAGTCCTCGAAGGCAAGCGTGGGGAAGGCAAGCGTGGGAATTTCGGGCTCGGTCTGCTCCGCGGGCAGCTTGCCTAGCAGGAGCGCGTCGCCGACGGCGAGCCGGGGATGGACGTCGGCGGCCACGCGCGCGGCAAAGTCAGCGGATCCGGCGGCGTCGAGAGGAACGGCCAGCACCCCGCGCAGCAGGCAGCCGTGGAAGGCGGCGATCCACTCGGCGCTATTTTCAGCCCAAAGCAGTACCCGGTCGCCCTGGAGAATGCCCTGCTCGGCCAAAAAAGCCGCAAAACGGCCCGCCAGGCGCGCCAGTTCACCATACGTGGTCACGTGGCGCCGGTTGCCCCGATAGTGCACCACGGCAATCTCGCGGTCGAAGCGGCGAAAGTCGTCGATCAGTGTGGCGAGGTGGTCGCGCATGAATTTTCCCGGCAAGAACATGGTACGCGATGGCGGCGTGCGCCTGTCTTACGGCGGCCGTCGTACACTGGATTTACCGGGCTTTCCCCATGAAAAAACTCGCTATCGGCATTTCCGTTCTCATCACTCTGGCATTGATGGCCTGGGGTTACTACCAGGCAATCTATGTTGCGCCCAACGATGCCATGCAGGGCGAAATCTTCCGCATCATCTACTACCACGTACCATCGGCATCGGTCGCATTCCTGTTTTTCGCGGTCAGCCTGGTGGGATCGATCGGCTACCTGGCCTCGCGGCGCGAGCATGCCGAACGCGCGCAGATGTTTGATGCCTGGGCGCTGGCCGGGGCTGAAGTCGGCGTGGTTTTCTGCACCGTGGTGCTGACCACGGGACCGATCTGGGGACGGCGCGCTTGGGGCATCTGGTGGACCTGGGATGCGCGCCTGACTACCACCCTGGTTCTGTGGCTGATCTACATGAGCTACCTGCTTTTGCGGCGTTTTGCCGCGGGACCGCAGATGCAGACCCTGGCCGCCGTGCTGGGCATCTTCGGCGCGCTCGACGTGCCCATCGTCTACATGTCGAACCGCTGGTGGCGCACGCAGCATCCCGCGCCGGTCTTTGGCGGAGCGGAGGGCTCGGGGATGGACCCCTCGATGCTGGGCGCGTTCTTGTGGAACATGCTGGCGTGGTTTGCGTGGGGCGTGCTGATTCTGGCGTTGCGCTATCACGTCGAGCGGCAGCACCAGAAAATTGCCGCGGCCGAAGCGCAGGCGGCGCTCAACGCCTGATTGCAAAAGAGATTGAACACCGAGGGGAAACATGGATCCAACAGCGATTCTTGACCATCAGTTCCGCGTGGCAGCCTACATCGTCACCTGGGTGATCCAGCTTGGCTATCTGGCATGGCTGGGCACGAAGTGGCGCGCGCAGAAGCGGGACGCAGGGCGCGCCGGCGGCCTGGATCATCCAGGCAAATCTCCTGCGCGTTGAGATATTTAGCCACCTATATGCAGGAGCGCGTTTTCACGCGCTTCCATCGAAATTCCCATCTTTGAACCAGGAAAAGGCTGGCCCACAACGGCACTTTCGGCTTCACGTCGCGGTCTAAGTGGTATTGGATGTTTTTGGCGACCCGCCGATCATTCCCGTGTGGGCGGTTGTTGGATGCCGCCCGAGGGATCTTACGATGCACGACCTCATCATTGCTCTGGCTTTCGTCGGAATGATTATTGCCCCCGCGGTAGTAGCCGCGAAAAGCGCTGAAGCAAGGGACGACTCCGACTAAAGCCGCGCCGCACCCGCCCGGATACGCGCCAACCCCCGGATCTGCGTTGTTGGCCTCATGCCCGCTAGCGGTCGGAAGATCCGAACCATCCCAGGCGCCCAGCCTGGAAATTGCCCTCCGTTCTCCCAGCCAGTACACTGTGGGATCGGGGGGCGTGTCATGTTGGTCGTCATGAAGGCGCAGGCAACGCAGGAGGAGATTCAGGCGGTCTGCGACCATATCGAACAGTTGGGCTTTCGTCCCCATCCCCTGCCCGGGGCGCAACGCACCGCCATCGGCATCACCGGCAACCAGGGCGAGGTGAACCGCGGGAACCTGGAATCGCTCTCCGGCGTGGCGGAAGTCATCCGCGTATCCAAAGCCTACAAACTGGCCAGCCGCGATGTGAAAGAAGAAGACACCGTGGTGCGCTTCGCGGGGACGGGCGCGAGCATTGGCGGCCGCGATCTGGCCGTGATCGCGGGCCCGTGCTCCATTGAGAGCCGCGAACAGGCCTTTGCCATTGCGGAACAGGTGGCCGCGGCAGGCGCGCAGTTTTTCCGCGGCGGCGCATACAAGCCGCGCACTTCGCCTTACGCGTTTCAGGGGCTCGGCCTTGAAGCGTTGAAGATCATGGCCGAAGTCAGAGAGAAATTCGGGCTGCGCATCGTCACCGAGGCGCTCGACGCCGAAACGCTGGACCTGGTGGCGGAGTGGGCCGACGTGATCCAGATCGGCGCGCGCAACATGCAGAACTTCTCGCTGCTCAAGAAGGCGGGGCGGCTGCGCAAGCCGGTGCTCCTCAAGCGCGGCATGAGCGCCACGCTCGAAGAGTTCCTGATGGCCGCCGAGTATGTGATGAGCGAGGGCAACTACGAGGTGATCTTGTGCGAGAGGGGCGTGCGCACATTTTCAGACCATGCCCGCAACACGCTCGACCTGAGCATCATCCCCGCCCTGCAGCACGTCAGCCACCTGCCGATCCTCGTTGATCCCAGCCATGGCACCGGCCGCCGCGACAGCGTGCTGCCCATGGCACGGGCGGCGATCGCCGCGGGAGCCGATGGATTGATGGTCGAGGTGCACAACCATCCCGAGAACGCGCTCTCCGACGGCCCGCAGTCGGTGTTTCCCGCCCAGTTTGCCACCATGATGAACGAGATCGAACAGATTGCGCCGATTGTGGGCCGCAACCTGGCGCGAGGCGCCGCAGTGCTTCGTGAAAGGGCACGACTTTAGTCGTGCCGAAAAATACCGCAAAATAATTGACGGGCTTTAGCCCCTGAGGCAAGACACTCCAGTGACCAGCGCGCGTGAATCGAGAATCTGGAAGCCGGCACGACTCGCTGCCTTACTGTTTGCGCTGTCCCTCACCGGCTGCCGGCCGCACGATTTTCCGCAGTACCCGCCCAATTATCGCGAATACGCCTATGTGACCAATGGCGGCAGCGGCACGGTGACCGTGCTGGACGTGGTGGATGTGCGCGTGGACCGCGAGCTCGCCGTGGGACGCAATCCGGTGGCCGTGGCCGCAAGCCCCACGCGCAACGAAATTTACGTGGTGAACGCAGACGCCGCGAGCGCGAACGGCTCCCTTTCCGTGATCGATGCCGAGCACAACACGGTGGCGGCGACCATCGCCGTGCACCGGCAGCCGCTCTCGATCGATCTCGACGCGGACGGCGCGCGCGCCTATGTCGCGAACTCCGGTTCCAACTCGGTTTCCGTCATCGATCTGAAGGCGCGGCGGGAAGTGGCGCAGTTCGGCGTCGGCGAGCAGCCGGTGGCGGCGCGGCTTGCCGCCGATGGCAAGACGCTGGTGGTGGCCAATCAGGGCGGCAACTCCGTGACGCTGATGGATCCCGCCGACGGCCATGTGCGCGCGGTGTTTACGGGCTGCCCCGGTGCGGCCAGTCCCGTGATTCTGCCGGATTCAACCAAAGCATTCGTCGCGTGCTCCGCCGGCCATCAGGTAATGGTGATCGCGCTGGCACATTCCAAGGCCAATCCCAATCAGCCCGACCAACTGGAAGCGCTGATGGATGTGGGCCGCGCGCCCGTGGACCTGGCCATGAAGCCCGATGGCGGCGAGATCTTCGTGTCGAATTCCCTTTCGGACTCGGTGAGCGAGATCTACAACACCACGGACGAGGTAGGCGACACCTACATGATCGGCGCCGCTCCGGTCTTCGGGCTGGTTTCGCGCGACAACGCGCTGCTCTACGTGGCCAACCAGCGCTCGCAGGAAGTCACCGTTTATTCGATCGACGACGGCAGGCGTGTGAGCCCGTCGCTGCACGTGGGCGACGGACCGGCCGCCATGGCCTTCTCCGCTGCCGGCCACCTGTTGTTTGTGGCCGACCGCCGTTCGGGCGACGTGGCTGTGGTGCGCACCGCAAGCCGGTCGCTGTTCACCCTGCTCCCCGCAGGCCGCGACCCCAACGCCATCGTGGACAAGGCGTTCAAGGTGCAGTGAACAGTGATCAGTGGCTAGTGGTTAGTGGTTCGTGATCACTGTGGGCGGGTGGGTGCATTGAACTGAGAATTGCTTTAATCCTCGTCCTCGTCGTCGGCGTCGAGTTCATCTTCGTGCTCATAGATATAGTGCTTGAGATTGGTGCAGCCGTCGGCATATTTGCAGCCTTCGCAGTTGTCAAGCCCGTTGCAGACGCGGGCTTCGGGTGCGAGCTCTT
>Ga0326728_10000775_pt1 | contig 120730 bp, 107 predicted proteins | sample MB3enrmetagenome_FD_207602 | JGI IMG/M metagenome (GOLD analysis project Ga0326728, IMG submission 207602) | Lab enriched peat soil microbial communities from McLean, Ithaca, NY, United States - MB31MN | ecosystem: Environmental > Terrestrial > Soil > Wetlands > Peat | place: USA: New York... | reverse complement strand
GCCTTCGAACTACAACGCGGCTCTCGGTGGCCCTGCCGCCGGCCTCATCGACTGGTACCAGGTCAGCGCCTCCCTGCCGGGCTTTGTGGGCGACCCCACCTACAAGGGCGAGCAGCTGCTGATGTGGTTCTCCTGGGGGGTTCCACAGTTCTTGGAGCCGGTAGGTATCTTTCACGAGGGCTACGACTCCCTCGGCCCGGGCTTCCCGGTCCTTAGCGCCTCGGACGGGCAGGACCTCGCGAGGAGGCGCCCGGCCGAGCTGCTCCTCTTGAGCCTCACCGGCGCCGGGTTCCGCCGCGCCCTCGTGGCCCTCGGCCGCTACCAGCCCCTTCTTGTCCGCACGACGGTGCTGCACAAGGGCACCGCCGTGCTCCATGCGTGGCTCATCGTCCTCAGATTATTCGCACGGCGCTCGGTCTGGGTTACAAGGACGAGGGCGGTCATCCGCGTTACAGTCGCGGATTATCAGCTGCTTGGCGGCACACCCAAAGCTTTGCCGAGGCCGGTGCGGTCCGTCGCACCGGACAGCTATCCCTCTTGCCGAAGTGGCAGCCGAGGTATCTTGGTGTGCCGCGAGTGGGCGGGGACCGCTAGTCAGCCCTCTCGAAGAGGGGTGTGGTTCGGGAAGCCCTGGCAGCTGTAAGTAGAGGCAGCCGGCTGAACGGAGGTGTCGTGGCAACCAGCGCTAGCAGGGATGAAGGGGAGCTGAAGGGACAGCGGCGAATAGCGCTGGCTCGCGCGCTTCCTGCGAGTATCCCGCGCGAGCCGCGACGGCTGATCGAGTGGACGGGTGAGCGCTGCCTCCCGTGGACCGACGACGTGGCAATGGTCTACGAGCACTATCACCGGTATCTGTTTGCCGCAGCCCTCGCTCCAGGTCGGCGCGTACTCGACCTCGCCACGGGAGAGGGCTACGGCGCGGCCCTGCTCGCCACTCAAGCCGAGGAAGTGGTGGCGATCGACATCGACGGGACGGCCGTCGAGCATGCGCGGGCGAATTACCGCCTGGCGAACCTCACTTTCAGCCAAGCCGACATCCTGGATCTTTCGGAGCTGGCCGACGGCTCCTTCGACCTCGTGACCTGTTTCGAAGCTCTCGAGCACATCGCCGCGCACGACGAGCTTCTCGCCGAGGTGCTGCGGGTGATGACCCCCGAAGGTGCCCTGCTGGTGTCTACTCCGGACCGGCTCGTCTACGCGGAGGAGGAGGGCCGCCACAACCGGTTCCATACCCATGACGCGGCTCAGGACGAGCTCGTCGCACTCCTCTCGGAGCATTTCCCGCAGGTGCGTGTCTGGGGCCAGAACGTCGCGGTCGGGTCGATCATCGCCCCGTCCGGGCCCGAGCGCGGCTCTGGAGAAGTCCTGACGCTGGCCAGGGAGCAGGATGGCTGGACCCCCGGCGTGAAGCTCACCTCGACATACCTGTTAGCCGTCGCCTCGCGGTCTCAGCTGCCGGAGTTGCCCGACTATTCGACCCTGGTCGACATAGGCCTGGAGCTCGTCGTCACGAGGGAGGCGGAGCGGGACACGGCGCGGGCGGAAGTGACACGGCTCTCCGAGCTCGTCGCGACGAAGGAGGCCGAGCGGGACACGGCACGGGCGGAGCTGACCCAGCTCTCGGACCTCCTACGCACGAAGGAGACCGAGCTCGATCAGGCGCGATCGGACGGAGCCAGGCTTCTCGAAGAGCAAGGGGACCTGTACCGGGAACTGTCCGCCGACCACGACGACGCTCTGCGTTCGTTGCAACATCTGCGCCGTCGCGCGGCTCACCTCGAGCGTCGCCAAGAGGCGCTGCTGGCGAATATCAGGACGATCCGCATGGATCCCGGTCAGGCAGCCAACGAGCTGCACGAGCTCAAGAGCTCGGCCATCTACCCTCTCTTGGAGCAGTACAGACGCTCGGTGGAGCGTTTCGCACCCGCAGGGAGCTTGCGCCGTGAGAGCTATCAGCGCCTTGTCTCCCGTGCCGCCCGTTTGGTGCTGCCGCGTTCGGCTAGCTCATCGACCGGGGGAGGGATCCCGCCGCTCCCGACGGTCGCTGAGCCCGAGGTCAGCATCATCCTGCCGGTCTACAACAACTGGGAGCTCACAGTTGCCTGCCTGCGCTCGCTCGCCTTCGACATCTCGGCGGTGAAGTACGAGCTCATAGCCGTCGACGATGCCTCCACGGACGAGACCAACGAGTACCTGACGAAGGTCGAGGGCATAACCGTGGTGCGCCAAGAGCAGAACGCGGGCTTCATCGGCGCCGTGAATGCAGGGCTCGACGTTGCTCGGGGCCGTTTCATCGTGCTGCTGAACAACGACACCGTCGTCCTGCCGGGCTGGCTCGATGCCCTCATGCGGACCGTAGAGGTGGAAGAGAACGTCGGCATCGTGGGTGCCAAGCTCGTCTATCCCGACGGGCGTCTCCAGGAGGCGGGGGGGATCATCTGGAGAGACGGCTCAGGCCTCAACTACGGTCGAGGCGGGGACGCCGACGACCCGGCGTTCAACTTCGTTCGCGACGTGGACTACTGCTCTGGCGCGTGCCTCCTCGTCCGCAAGGAGATCCTGGACGTTCTCGGGGGGCTGGACCGCCGTTACTCACCGGCGTACTACGAAGACACCGACCTGGCTTTCGCGGCCCGCAAGCTGGGCTACCGCGTCGTGTACCAGCCGGAAGCCAAGATCCGCCACGCCGAGGGCGCGAGCAACGGGACCGACGAAGAATCCGGGATCAAGCGTTACCAGAAGATCAGTCGCGAGGCGTTCCGTCTCAAGTGGCAAACGGAGCTGCTGGCTCAGCTGGAGAGCGACCCCGCTCTCGAGCGGATCGCAAGCCGGCGCGGCGCCGCCGGCCAGGTGCTCGTCGTGTCCGACCGGGTTCCCCTGCCGGACCAAGACTCCGGCTCGAAGCGGATGTCGGAGTTGCTCCTGGCGCTGCGCGATCTCGGGCTTTCGGTGACCTTCGTCCCCAACGACGGCCAGAGGCAAGGTGACTACTCGACAGCCTTGCAGCGGGCGGGCATCGAGGTTCTCTACGGGCCCCTCGACGAGAGGAAGCTTCTTCGTGAGCTCGCTCCAGCGCTCGATGTCGCCATCCTCTCCCGACCGGAGCCCACTTGGCGGTGGCAGCCCCTGGTCCGAGAGTTCTGCCCTGAGGCGAAGGTCATCTACGACACCGTCGATCTCCACTTCCTGCGTGAGGCGCGAAGAGCCGAGATCGAAGCGGACCCGGCAGTCGCACGAGCCGCCGCCCGCTACCACGACATGGAGCTCGCCCTGGCTCGGATGGCAGATGCCACCCTTGTCGTGTCCGCGGCGGAGCGTGACGTCTTGCTGGATGAACAGCCAGAGCTTCAGGTTCACGTCGTGCCCAACATCCACGGGGAAGAGCACACGGGCCGCAGCTTCGAAGAGCGCAAAGGCGTGCTGTTCGTGGGAAGCTTCCCGCACCTTCCGAACCGTGACGCGGCTCACTGGCTCGTCGAGGAGATCATGCCCTTGGTGCGCCTGGAGGATCCGGATATTCCCACCTACATCGTCGGCAGCTCTCCGACAGACGACATCCTCGCCCTTGAGAGCGACAGCGTGCGGATACTGGGATGGGTCCCCGATCTCGGCAATCTCTACGAGCACGCGCGCCTCTCGGTCGCCCCGTTGCGGTATGGAGCGGGCGTGAAGGGCAAGGTGGGCGAGAGCATGGCTCATGGGCTGCCGGTGGTGACGAGCCGGCTGGGAGCCGAGGGCATGGGCCTCGAGCACGAGTACGACGCGCTCGTGGCGGACGGGGCGCCGGCCTTCGCGGCGGAGATCCTCCGCGCCTACCACGACGCCGAGCTGTGGACTCGCCTTGCGAGCAATGGCCGGCGCACGATTGCCCGGGCCAGTTCGCCCTTCGCGATCCGTTCGTCGCTGGCGAAGATCCTGGAGGAGATCGGCGTCAAGGTACGAGTGCCCGACGCCAGTCGCTCGTCCCTAGTTCACAGCGGTGAACAGGACGGCGATTAGCCCCCGGATCACCTAGGCGGGCCGACCGATCGGGTCGGTCAGCGTGGACCCACCTCGACGTCGGGCCAGACGGCGGCAAAGCGTTCGTAAACAGGTGGGCGACCGAGCACCTCTTGCACGAAACGCACGGCGCACATCGGGTTTATCGAATTCCGCAGGGGTATGACGACCGCGCGCACCTGCCAGGTGACGAAGTTGGCCCGCGCCGCCGGGATGAGAGCCGGCGCGGGGACGTGCTCTGTCGTGGTGACCTGCCAGCAACTGGCGAAGGCGGCTTCGGTCGCGCCCTCGTAGGCGTTGGCCGTGGTCGCCTCACCGGCCGGGATGCGGTACTCGAAGCCGTCGATGGACTGCCACACCATCGCCCAAACGTGAGAGCTGCGGGCGAGCGGGTAGGTGAGCAGGGTGCCACCGTCGATGTCAGGTACGGCGATCGGCCGCACGAACGCGTTCGGCGTGTACACCTGGCTGATGTTGTAGGGCCAGCCCGGCGCGAGCGATACGACACCGGCCACCGCCAGCACGAGAAAGACCGGGAGAGGCGAGTAGGCGATGCTGCGGGCCAACCTCGGTTGCCCATGGAGCCTGCTGTGCGGTGGCCTGGTCCACCGGGCGCGGTCCAAGACGACGGCCACGGCCATGGCGATGAAGAGCCACATGAAAAGGCAGTACCGGGCGGCCACCTCGCTCTGCACGAAGGGCAGGTGCGTGAAGATATCGAAGGGCAGGCGGATGGGTGTGATGTGACCCCAGACCCGCAGGCGCGAGCCCATGGACAAGAGCAGCGACAACGCCGCCATCACGACCGAGAAGCGGACGAGACCGTCGCGACGAAAACGGGCCGCACCCAAGATGAGGAGCAACAGGATCGGGATGCCGACATAGGAGCCGTTCTCGGCAACATCTGGCTGCTTGACCCCGAGCCTGGAGGTCAGGTACATGAACGAGCTCCCGATGCGCGACAGGCCGAAGGAGAAGTGCTGGTTCAGGGAGGGAATGATGAGCCCGGCGAGATCGGTCGACAGGTTGGCGAGCTCCTGAGGGGAATGGACAGCGCCGGCAACGTGCTCGGGACCGGTCCGGGCCACGATGGCGAACCAGGCCGCGAAAGGAACGAGCAGCACGACCCCGAGAACAATGGCCTTGGCGGCGTAAGGGAAATGGCTCCCGATGAGCTGTCGCCGTGCGATGCCAAGGACGATGACCCCTATGGCCGCCACGGCCAGGATTAAGGCGAGGACCTCGGCCGACCAGCCGAGCTGGACGATCATGACAAGCCCGAGGGCGATGCCCATGAGCCACCAGCGCCCCCTCTGGCGGACAAGTACCTCGTCGAGCAACAAGACCATGAGCGGGGGCACGATCGCCAGGAGAAGGAAGAGGTGTCCCTCGCCCTGGCCGATCATGTAGGGGCAGAACCCGTACAAGAGCCCGCCCACGAAGGCGGCCGGGATCCAGTTCGTGAAGCGGCGCAGGACGAAGAACATGGCCGCCGCCGAGCCGGCAAAAGCCAGGGAGAACAGCACGTTGAACGTGGCGACCGGGCCGGCGAGCAAGGTGACCGGGGTACCGATGGCTCCTGCGAGCGGCATCGAGGTGTTGTCGGCGAGGTCAACTCCCCAGGGATAGTTAAGCCAATTCGTGCGGAGAGGGTTCTGCAGATGGGTGAGGGCGTGGGCTCCCCATGCCAGGAACCACACTTCTTGGCCGCTGTCGCCGCAGGCGCCGCACTGCATGGTGTGGGTCACCCCGCCCGTCCACGAAGGCAGGTTCGCCATGACGCCGAGGCAGAGGTAGATGGCCAGCACGACGGCGATGGCAATCCTTCCCCGCCACACCGGCTTGGCGCTTGCGACAGAGGGCGCCTGCAGGTGCCCGGCACCACCGGTAAGGGGCGACGCCTGCGGGCGCTCGACGAGTTCTGGGCCCGTGCTCATCAAGGCTGCAGCTTGGCACAAGCCGCCGACCGGTGACAGACAACCATCACTGGACCTGACCCAAAGCGCAGGGCGCGGTGCGGCCGGACGGCAAGGATCGGAAAAATGAGCCGCAATCGGCCGGGTTATACTCGCTCAACATCCCACGCATTGGAACGGAGGAACTCGTGCTGATTGGGATCCTCACTGGTGGAGGAGATGCGCCAGGGCTTAATGCGGCCATTCGAGCCGTGGCAAAATTGGCTTTCCGCGACGGAGTCGAGGTTCTCGGGGTGCAGAACGGCTGGGCCGGCCTGCTCGAGGACGGCGATGTCAGCGCGCTGCGCCCTGCGGACGTGGCGGAGATCCTCAATCGTGGCGGCACGATCCTGGGCACCTCGCGGGTCAACCCCCTGGCGGACCCCGCCAAGATGGAGGCCGTCATTGCCAGCATCGGCCGTCTCGGCCTGGACGCGCTGGTAGCCATCGGGGGAGATGACACGCTCTCGGTGGCCGCTGCACTGGCGGATCGGGGACTGCCCGTCGTCGGTGTTCCGAAGACCGTGGACAACGACCTCATGGTTACCGAGTACTGCATTGGCTTCGACACTGCGGTCGAACTGGTCGCTGAGGCTATGGACCGGCTGCACACCACTGCTGCCTCACACCACCGAGTGATGGTGGTCGAGGTGATGGGGCGCGAGGCCGGCTGGGTGACGCTGATGGGGGGCGTCGCCGGAGGGGCCGACATGGTCATCATCCCGGAGTTCACCGTCAGTGTGGAGGAGGTCGTTGACCATCTCCACGCCCGCCGCCAGCAAGGCAGGACCCACAGCATCCTCGCCGTCGCGGAGGGAGCCGAGATCACGGGCCTGCCCACCGTGTTGGACAGCGAGGCACCTCTCGACGCCTTCGGGCATCCCCAGCTCAGCCGCCGCGGTATCGCCGAGCGCCTCGGTCGCCAACTGGAGGATGTAACCGGCCATGAGACCAGGGTCGCCGTCCTCGGCCATACCCAAAGGGGAGGCACGCCGACCGCCTATGACAGGGTCTGGGCGACGCGGGTCGGCGCTGCCGCTTACAAGCTCGTGCGCGAGGGGCGCTTCGGTCAGATTCCCATAAAGCGCGGCGACAACGTGGAGAGCGTCCGGCTGTCCGAAGTGGTTGCCGAACCCCGCCTGGTGCCTGAGGACCTGTACCGACTGGCGGAATTGCTGTACTGAGCCGTGTCCATCTCCGGGGTCCTGCCAAGTTGCTTTCGCGCGCCAACTTTCGCAATCTCGCCATCGTCGCCCACGTCGACCACGGCAAGACCACGCTCGTCGACGGGATGCTCTGGCAGTCGGGTGTCTTCCGGGCCAATCAAGAGGTCAACGAGCGGGTCATGGACTCGATGGACCTCGAGCGCGAGAAGGGCATCACGATCTTGGCCAAGAACACCTCCGTACGTCACGGAGGTGTGAAGCTCAACATCGTCGACACGCCCGGCCATGCCGATTTCGGCGGGGAGGTCGAAAGAGCCCTCGCCATGGTCGACGGCGTGCTCCTGCTCGTCGACGCCAGCGAAGGCCCGTTGCCCCAGACTCGGTTCGTGCTGCGCAAGGCGCTGGAGCGGCGTCTGCCGGTGGTGCTCGTCGTCAACAAGATCGACCGACCCGATGCCCGCCCGAAGGAGGTCGTAGACGAGGTCTATGAGCTCTTCTTGGACCTGGACGCCGACGAGGAGCAGATCGAGTTCCCGATCGTCTACTGCAACGCCAGGAAGGGGCGCGCCTCGCTCGATCCGGCCGTGATCGGGACGGACCTCGAGCCGTTGTTCCAGGTCATCAACGAGTACATCCCTGCCCCCACCTTCGAACCCGGCCATCCGCTGCAAGCTCTTGTCACGAACCTCGACGCTTCTTCTTATGTGGGCCGGCTTGCGATCTGCCGCGTGCTGAACGGCACGATCCGGCGTGGCCAGCAGGCGGCGTGGTGCCGAGCCGACGGGGTCGTGGAGCGGTTCAAGGTCGCCGAGCTGTACGTGTCCGAGGGGCTCGATCGCGTCGAGGCCGCCGAGGCCGGACCAGGGGAGATCATCGCCGTGGCAGGGCTGCCCGAGGTCACCATCGGCGAGACGCTCTCGGATGCGGACGACCCGCGGCCGCTCCCGGTCCTCATCGTGGACGAGCCGAGCCTCGGCATGACGATCGGGATCAACACCTCGCCCCTCTCGGGCACCGAGGGGTCGAAGGTCACCGCCCGCCTGCTCAAGAACCGGCTTGACGCCGAGCTGGTCGGCAACGTCTCGATCCGATTGCTGGTGACGGAGCGGCCGGACACCTGGGAGGTGCAAGGCCGCGGCGAACTGCAGCTCGCCGTGCTCGTCGAGATGCTGCGCCGGGAGGGCTTCGAACTCACCGTGGGCAAGCCGCAGGTCGTGACCCGGATCATCGACGGCGAGCTGCACGAGCCGGTGGAGGCAGTCTCGATCGACGTGCCCGAAGAGTTCCTGGGCGTCGTCACCCAGCTGCTCTCGTTGCGCAAGGGCCGCCTCGTGCAGATGGTCAACCACGGCACGGGTTGGGCGCGGCTCGACTACTCGGTGCCTTCCCGAGGCTTGATCGGCTTCCGTACCGAGTTCTTGACCGAGACCCGCGGGACAGGAGTGCTGCACCACATCTTCGACCGGTTCGAGCCGTGGCACGGCGAGCTGCGGACGCGTTCGTCCGGTTCGCTCGTTGCCGACAGGCGGGGCCTTACGACCAACTACGCCCTGTTGAACCTGCAAGATCGCGGGGCGCTGTTCGTCGGGCCGGGCGTGGAGGTCTACGAGGGGATGATCGTCGGCGAGAACGCCCGTTCGGAGGACATGGACGTAAACCCGACCAAGGAGCGCAAGGTCACCAACATGCGGTCTTCGACCTCCGAGGAGCTGGTCCGCCTGATCCCGCCCAGGTTGCTCTCCCTCGAGCAGGCGCTCGAGTTCATCCGGGAGGACGAGTGCGTCGAGGCGACCCCGCTCAGCGTGCGGCTACGCAAGGTCGTGCTCGATCAGGCCGAACGTGGACGGCGGACCTCTCAATCCAAGCGCGCTCGTTTCCAGGATGAAGCGCGCCAAGCGGAGGCCGATCGCCGCGCCGGCTGAGCCCGGTCGCCGCGCCGGCTGAGCCCAGTCGCCGCGCCGGCTGAGCCCGGTCGCGCGCCGATGCCGACATCCGCCCGAGCTCTCACCAGGCGCCTGTGCCCGGCGCGCGTGGCAAGGGGGCGGCGACTCCTCAGCGCCGGGTGCTCGAGGCGCCGAAGCCGGCTGTCGCTCGTCGCAAAGCTGCCTCGAGATGGGCTGCGTAGAGCACTCCCACCACCTGGCCGTCCTCGAGCACGGCGGCAGCGCGACGCCGGCCGCCGAGAACAGACTCGACCGCCACCGGGTAGAGCGGGTCTTCTGGGGCGAGCGAGGGAGCGAGGCGATCGGTGGCGTCCTCGACCAGGAGCGCCCCGGCTCGGCCCGCGAGGTGGTCGGCGGCGATCAGGCCCACGTACCGCCCGTGATCCACGACGGGCAACACCCGGCCCGGCGTCGCCTCTAGGAACGGCGCCACGACCGAGAGCGGGAAGCTGACCTCGAGGGTCGTCGGGTCGTGCACCATCACATCGGTGACCTTCAGCCCTCCCGTTGCCGTGCGAACCGCGGCGGCGCGCTGCTCACCGCCAGCGCCCACCACGACGAACACCCCGATCAGGGAGAGCCACAGGTCGAAGCGGAGCCCGACCAGAATCATGGCGAGGCCCATCACCCGCCCGATCCGCACGGCGAGGACCGTCGCCCGCAGATCGCCCCGCTTTCGTGCCAGCAGGGCGCGCAGTACCCGGCCGCCGTCCATCGGGATGGCGGGAAGCAGGTTGAAGCCTGCAAGCAGAAAGTTGACCCACATGAGCCGGCTCAAAAGTGCCCCGGAGAAAAGCGCCGGCGGCCACAGGCGTGCCCCTGTCACGTAGCCGACCAGGGCCAAGGCGAGAGCCAGGGCGACGCTCGCCAGGGGTCCGGCGATGGCGATGGCGAGCTCGTCGGAGGGCGGGCCCGGGAGGCCGGAGATCTCCGAGGCTCCGCCTATGGGCAACAAGACGATGTCTCGTACGACAAAGCCCCGGCGGCGGGCCACGAAGCTGTGGGAGAGCTCGTGGAGCACAACGCAGACGAAAAGCGCCGCGATCCACGCCAGACCCTCGACGAAAGCGAGCGCGGTCAGCTTGCTCCCCGCGGGAAGGACCACCAAGAGGACGAGCAGGGGGAAGCTCCAGTGGAGGCGGATCGGTACGCCTTTGATGCTCCCTATGCGAAGTGACCGACCCATGCCCGTACCCTCTCCTGGCTCACCTCGAGGTTACGGCGCGAAACGCCTCGCCCGGGTTCGCGCGGCGGGCGCGGACGGCGTCGGTCTAGCTAGCTTGGCGGCCATGGCTCGAGGAAGACTGCTGGTCGACCTCGGGCCGCTTCGCCAGTCACAACCGTTCCGGCGTCTCTGGGGCGGCTACCTCGTGTCGACTTTCGGCTCCCAGCTGACGGTGGTCGCGATCCCATACCAGGTGTTCATCCTGACCCACTCGTCGCTGGACGTGGGCCTGGTGGGGCTGGCCCAGATCCTGCCCGTGCTCGCCGGTTCGCTTTTCGGCGGTTCGATCGCCGACGCCGTCGACCGGCGGGCCCTACTTCTCCTCACACAGCTCTCGCTCGCGGGTTGCAGCCTCGGTCTCGCCCTCAACTGCTCTGGCGGTCACGCCACGCTGTGGCCGCTGTACGCCCTGAGCGCTCTCGGCGCCGGGGTTGCCAGCGTCGACAGCCCGGCGCGCTCGGCGGTGCTCGCCACCTTGGTGGGCCGGTCGATGTTCGCGAGCGCGAACGCTCTCTGGCAGCTTCTCTTCCAGCTGGGCCAGGTGGGGGGGCCGGCGATCGCCGGGCTTCTTCTCGGCCAGGTCGGCATCGCCTCGGTGTACTGGATCGACGCCGCCACCTTCGCCGTGTCATTCCTGGCGGTCGCGAGCCTTCCCGCTCTCCGGCCCCCCGCGGGCGGGACCCGCTTCGGCTTCGGCTCGATCGCCGAAGGTCTTCGTTACCTGAAGGGCCGGCCCGTGCTGCAGGGAACCTTTGTCATCGACCTGAACGCGATGGTTCTCGGCATGCCGCGGGCGCTCTTCCCGGCCCTGGCCCTTGTTCGTTTCCACGGCGGCGCCGGCACGGTCGGGCTTCTCTACGCGGCGCCGGGCGTTGGAGCGCTGATCGGTGCCCTGCTCTCCGGCTGGGTGGTCGCGGTCCGAAGGCAAGGGCGGGCAGTCCTGGTCGCCGTTGCCGTCTGGGGAGCGGCGATCGCCGCCTTCGGTCTCGTGCCGTGGCTGGCCGCCGGCCTGGTCCTGCTGGGGCTCGCCGGCGGGGCCGATGTCGTCTCGGCTGTCTTCCGAGGCACGATCTTGCAGCTCGAGGCTCCCGAGGCGCTGCGTGGCAGGCTCTCGTCTGTCCATACCGCTGTCGTGACAGGCGGGCCGCGCCTGGGGGACTTCGAGGCCGGCGCTGTGGCGGCGCTGTCGACGCCGCAGATCTCGGTCGTCTCGGGAGGGCTCGGTTGCCTCCTCGGCGTCGGCCTCGTTACCTGGCTGATGCCGAGCTTCGCCCGCTACGACGCCGGCGAGCCCGCAGGCCACGGGCCTGCGGCTCGAGGTGTGCAAGGCTAAGAGCATGGACATAGGAATTCTCGGAGCGACGGGCCCCGCAGGCAAGGCCCTCGCCGCCCGGCTGGCGTCTGTTGGTATGTCGGTGTCGATCGGTTCGCGCTCGGCCGAGCGCGGGGAAGAGACTGCTGCCGAGCTTCGTGACAAGTGGGCGGCGCGCGCTTTGGACCTGCATGGTTCCTCGAACGCGGTGGCTTGCGAGGCGGACATCGTCGTCGTCGCGACACCCTGGGACGGCGCCCCCCATACCGTTGCCGCCTTGGCCGACCGCCTCGAGGGCAAGGTCGTCATCTCCATGGCGAACGCGCTCTTCAAGGTCGGCGACGACATGGAGGCCGTCGTGCCCGCCCGCGGCTCGCTGTGCGTGGCGGTCCAGGATGCAGCCCCGCGAGCCCTGGTATCGGGCGCGTTCCATCATCTTCCCGCCCGCGGGCTCGCCAACTTAGACGAGCCACTGGACGCCGATGTCCTCGTCTGCTCTGACCACGTCGCGGCCACGAAGGCCACCATCGATCTCGTCGACCGCATACCGGGCTGCCGCGGGATCGACGCGGGCAGCTTGTCGGCGGCGGCCGCGATCGAGGCGTTCACGGCCGTGCTCATCGGCGTCAACATCCGGCGGCGCTCGCACGCGAGCATTCGGCTGACCGGCTTGAGGGTCGAGGGCGTCTAGGGTCTGACGCCTCCCGCGCAAAAAGCTGTAAACAGCTGTCGTGCAGCTATACGACACTGCCCGCCGCGAGGTGGTCCCGTTCACGCCCGGCGAGGTCGTGACGATGTACACCTGCGGGATCACCCCTTATGACTCGGCTCACATCGGCCATGCGGCCGTCTACGTCACCTATGACGTCTTGCAGCGGCGCCTGCGGGACCTGGGGCATCGGACCTTGTGCGTGCGCAACATCACCGACGTCGACGATGACATCTTGCGCAAGGCTCGCGAGCTCGGTGTGCACTACCTGGACCTCGCGGCGGGGGAGATAGCCCGCTTCGACTCCGACATGGAGGCACTCGGGCTCCTGGCTGCGTACTCCGAGCCGCGAGCGACCTCCGCCATCCCCGACATCCTCGGCTTCATCGGCATGGTGCTCGCTACCGGACATGCCTATCGGGCCGGCGGAGCGGTCTATTTCGACGTGTCCTCGTTTCCCCGCTTCGGGCAGGTGAGCCACCTCGAGCGCGACGAGATGATCGAGCTGGCCGCCTTGCGAGGCGGGCACCCGGAGGACCCTTTCAAGGACGACCCGTTGGACTTCGTGCTCTGGCAGCCATCTGCGCCCGGGGAGCCTTCCTGGGAGTCGCTTTGGGGCCCGGGCCGGCCGGGTTGGCACATCGAGTGCTCGGCACTCGCGATGCGCGAGCTCGGCACGACGATCGATCTTCACGGCGGGGGCAGCGATCTCATCTTCCCGCACCACGAGTGCGAGTGCGCCCAGTCGGAGGCGGCGACGGGGTCGCTGTTCGTCCGGCACTGGATGCACGTCGGCATGGTGAGCCTGGGAGGCGAGAAGATGTCGAAGTCCCTCGGCAACCTGGTCTTCGTGCACCAGCTGTTGGAGGAGGGCCACGACCCGGCCGCGATCAGGTTGGCCTTGCTCGCCAAGAGCTACCGCACGGGCTGGGAGTGGAGCGACTCGACGCTTGTCGATGCAGAAGATCGCCTCGACCGCTGGCGAGCGGCCGGCCGTGGGGAGGCCGCCCTCGAGCTCGTGCGGGCGAGGCTCGACGACGACTTGGACACGCCGGGCGCCATCGGGGCGATCGACGAGGAAGCAGGGGCCGGGCGCGGGATAAGCGAGGCCGCCCTCCTGCTCGGAGTCGCGCTGACCAACTGAGCCAAGGGCCTCAAGGGGCGGCGTTGCCTCAACGAGCCACCGGTAGCGGTTCGGTAGGCTGAGCCTTCCGAGCAGCCGGCCGACGGCTGCCAGCACGAGGAGTCTCAGATGTCCACCGAGATCACGGTCTTGTTGCCCGACGGGTCCGCACGCATCGTCCCCGCCGGCACGACGATCGCGGATCTCGCTTCGCAGATAGGGCGGCGCCTTGCCTCGGCCGCTGTCGCCGCGGAGCTCGACGGCGCCCTGGTCGACCTCTCGACGCCGCTGGCGGAGGGCGCCAAGGTGCGTATCGTCACCGCGGACACCGACGAGGGGCGCAGCGTGCTCCGGCACTCGACTGCGCATGTCCTGGCCCAAGCGGTGCTCAGGCTCTGGCCCGGGGCGCGCTACGCGATCGGCCCCGCCATCGTGGACGGCTTCTACTACGACTTCGAGCTGCCGCAGGGGGGGCGCTTTTCCGACGAGGACCTCGGCCGGATCGAGACCGAGATGCGGGCGATCATGGCCGAGTCCCAGCCCTTCCTACGGGAGGAGCACACGATCTCAGAAGGGCTCGAGATCTTCGCCGACCAGCCGTACAAGCGCGAGATCATCGAGGGCGTGGCACAGGCTGCCACAGGGCTCGACGACGAGCTCGCGGCCGAGGCCGGTGGCAGTCCCGGCGAGGTCAGCGCCTACAGGAACGGCCCGGGGTTCGTCGACTTGTGCCGGGGCCCGCACGTGCCCTCGACCGCTCGCCTCGGCCATTTCAAGCTGACCCGCGTGGCCGGGGCCTATTGGCGCGGCGACGAGCACAGGCCACAGCTGCAAAGGGTTTACGGCACCGCTTGGGAGTCCGAGGAGGCGCTCGGGGCCTACCTGCTGCGAATCGAGGAGGCCGAGCGGCGTGACCACCGGCGTCTCGGCGCCGAGCTGGACCTGTTCTCCTTCCCCCCCGAGCTCGGCTCGGGACTGGCCGTGTTCCACCCCAAAGGCGGCCTCGTTCGCAAGGTGATGGAGGACTACTCGAGAGCCCGGCACGAACAGGCCGGCTACGAGTTCGTGAACACGCCTCACATCACCAAGGCGGAGCTTTTCGAGACCTCAGGCCATTTGGGCTGGTTCGCGGAGGGGATGTTCCCCCCAATGGAGCTCGACGAGGGCCAGCAGTACTACCTGAAACCGATGAACTGCCCCTTTCACATCCTGATCTACAAGGCCCGGCAGCGCTCCTACCGTGAGCTGCCGCTGCGCTGTTTCGAGTTCGGGACGGTCTATCGCTACGAGAAGTCCGGTGTCGTCCACGGGCTCACCCGTGTGCGCGGCCTGACCATGGACGACGCCCACATCTTCTGCGCCCGTGAGCAGATGGCGGCCGAGCTGCACTCGTTGTTGAGCTTCGTGCTCGAGCTGCTGCGCGACTTCGGCCTCGAGGACTTCTATCTGGAGCTGTCGACCAAGCCTGAGGCAAAGGCGGTCGGCACCGACTCCGAATGGGAAGAAGCGACCGAGGCGCTCCGCCTGGCGGCGCTCGCCATGGACCTCGAGCTCACGCTCGATCCCGGCGGTGGCGCCTTCTACGGCCCGAAGATCTCGGTCCAGGTGCGGGACGCGATCGGGAGAACCTGGCAGATCTCGACGATCCAGGTCGACTTCCAGATGCCCCAGCGCTTCGCCATGGAGTACGTCGGACAGGACAACGCCCGGCACCAGCCGATCATGATCCACCGGGCCCTGTTCGGATCGGTTGAGCGCTTCTTCGCCATCCTCCTCGAGCATTACGCAGGGGCGCTGCCGACTTGGCTGGCACCGGTGCAGGTCCGTGTGCTGCCCGTGCGCGACGACCACGCCTCTTACGCGAACGAGGTGCGGGAGCGGTTGGTCGCAGCCAAGGTGCGGGCCGAGGCGGACAACGCCGACGAGCCCTTAGGGGCGAGGATTCGTCGCGCAAAGCTGGAGAAGCTGCCCTACATCCTCGTAGTCGGTGACTTCGACCTCGCCGAGAGAACAGTCGGTGTGAACGCACGTGGCTCCGACGCGCCCGAGCGCGGCATCGGCCTCGACTCGTTCGTGGAACGGCTGCGAGTGGAGGCGGCCCCTCCGATCCCGGGCCGTCTCGGCTCTCTCGACGAGGGGGCCCCGTGAGCCTCGACCACCTCTGGGCGGGGTGGCGGTCGAGCTATGTGAGCTCGTTCGACCAGAGTGGTGCCGAAGGCGGCACCGGCGGCGGCCCGACGTCCGGGGACGCAAGACCGGCGTGCGTCTTCTGCGCCATCGTGGCCTCCGGCGAGCCCGACGAGGCGCGTTACGTGCTGTGGACGGGCGCGTTCACCGTCGCGATCCTGAACGCCTACCCCTACTGCCCGGGCCATGTGATGGTCATGCCGATCCGGCACATAGGCGACCTGCCCGAACTGGAGCCCGAAGAGGCGAGCGAGCTGTCCGGTGGCGTTCTCGGTGCCGAGGCGGCGGTGAGGGCGGCCTACGGGCCCGACGGCATGAACATCGGGTTGAACCTCGGGCGGGCGGGCGGAGCGGGGATCCCAGCCCATCTCCACGTCCACATCGTCCCGCGATGGATGGGGGACACGAACTTCATGACCTCGCTGGCGGGGGCCCGCGTGATCCCCGAAGCCCTGGGCGACAGTTGGGCGAAGTTGCGGGCCGTCTGGAAGTGAGCAGTTCCCAGTCCGGAGCGGGCCGGGCGCCTCGGGTGTGGGCCGAGTGCCACCTGGAAGGGGACAAGGTCGTCGTCCGGCTCAAGGGGTGGCGTTCCCTCCTTGCCACCAAGTCCAGTCTCAGGTTCGACCTGGCATCGATCGTCCGCGTCGAACACGACCCGTTGGCCCGCGCGCATGTGAGGAGCGGCCTTCGCAACTGGCGCCACCACGGTCAGGGACTCTGGCGACTCGGCGTCTATCACGGCATCGACGGCTGGTCGTTCTGGTCGATCGGGCTCGGTCGCAATGCGGTGCTCATGGAGTGCTCGGGAGAGCGTTTCCGCTATGTGGTCGTCGAGGTGGCCGATCCGGGACGGACCGTGGGCGAGATCCGGGCGGCGGCAGCCCGCCTGAGCTCCCCCGTGCCCGGTGGCCTGGAAACGAGCCCACGGGCACCGCAGGCGCCCCTCGAGAAAGGTGCCCGCCGCGGGCCGGACGAGCCCGCCAGCGAGGAAGAATGAGTCAGTGACCGGTCATTGCCTAGACTACGAATCGCACCGCGAGGCGCTCCGGCGTGAATGCGAGCTGATCCTCGACGCCGCCGACGAGGATCTCGAGGTGCCGGTCCCGACGTGCCCGGAATGGCGTCTCTCGGACCTGGTCGAGCATCTCGGCGATGTCTTCATCTTCTGGCGCGCCCAGCTCGAGGCGGCGTCACCGGAGGCTCCGGCGGAACCGTCGCGAAGAGGCGTGCCCGCCGGGAGCGCTCTCATGGACTGGTTCGAAGGTACCTGCGCCGAGCTGCAGGTCACCCTCGGTGATCGCGGTCCGGGAGAGCTTTGTTGGAACTGGTCCGGCAACGACTTGACCGCCGCCTGGGTCGGCAGGCGCATGGCGCTCGAATCGGCAGTGCACCGCTACGACACCGAGCTCTCGATCGGCTCGCCGACGTCGATCGATCGGGAGCTGGCCGTTGACGGGATCGACGAGTGGGTATCGGTCCACCTTGCCACCGACGTGCCCGAGGCGCCGGAGGCGACGCTCGGAGGCGTGCTCTGCCTGGCGTGCACTGACGACCCGGCGGCGTGGACGGTAGAGGTTGCCGGCGGCCGGTTGCGCTGGCGCGAAGGAAGAGGGCCTGCCGATGCCGTCGTCGTCGGCTTGGCCTCGGACCTCTACCTGTACTGCTGGAACCGCAGACCTCTCGAGGTGCTCGAATTGACCGGCAGCCGTGAGGTCGCGCTCGCCTGGACCTCGCTGCTGATCTGATCGCCGTGCCCGCTCGGCGGGCCGGGCCTGCCTCTCAGCTCTCGGCGGCCTGCTTCGCAAGCCGTTCGGCAAGCGGGGCCGGCACCACTTCGTGGTGGTCGTGACGGACGACGAAGCGACCGCGGCCGCCCGTGAGCGAACGGAGGTCGGTCGCGTAGCGCTGGATCTCCGAGGCGGGCACCAGGGCGATGACGACTCGCTCACCGTGCTCCCCGGCCTCGGTGCCGAGCACACGGCCCCGGCGAGCGTTCAGGTCACCGAGAATGTCGCCCTGGTAGGCGAAAGGCACCGTGACCTCGAGCCGAGAAACGGGCTCGAGCACCACCGGACCGGCGGCCGCGATGGCTTCCTTGAAGCCGAGGGAAGCGGCCATCTTGAAGCTCATCTCGGACGAGTCCACCGAGTGGTACTTGCCGTCGTAGCAAGTCACCCGGACGTCGACGACGGGGTAGCCGTAGTAGCCGCCTGTGGTCATGGCCTCTTGCACGCCCTTTTCCACCGCGGGGATGAACTGGCGGGGGATGGCGCCGCCGACGATCGCGTCCACGAACTCGAAGCCCTCGCCGCGCTCCAACGGCTCGACGCGCAGATTGGCCACGCCGAACTGGCCGTGCCCGCCGGTCTGCTTCTTGTACTTGCCCTCCGCCTCGGCGGCCCTGGTGATCGTCTCGCGATAGGGCACGAGGACGGGCTCGGTCTCCACGGCAACGCCGAATTTCCGGTTGAGCTTCTCGCACACGATCTGCAGGTGCGTGTCGCCCATGCCGGACAGCACCGTCTGGTGCGTCTCGTCGTCGCGCCGAACGAGGAGGGCGGTGTCCTCCTCCTGCAGCCGGTGGATCGCCGTCATGAGCTTGTCGTCGTCCCCTTTGGCCTTCGGGTGGACGGCGATGGACAAGATGGGCGTGCGCAGCCGCGGGCCCTCTGCGACCACGGGTTGGTTCTTCGGTGCCAGGGTGTCACCGGTCAGCACGCCGGTGAGCTTGGCGACAGCGACGATGTCGCCGGCCGGCGCGGCCGAGGTCGGTTGGGTCTCCTTGCCGCGCATGACCTGCAGGGCGTGCAGCTTCTCCTCGGTGTGGTTGCGGCTGTCGTAAAGGGTCATGTCAGGCCTGAGCGTTCCCGAGAGCACCTCCAGCAAGGAGATCCGCCCTACGAACGGGTCGGCGATCGTCTTGAAGACGCGGGCCAAGGGCGGGCCGTCCGGGTCGCGCGGCAACTCGATCGTCTCGTCACCTGCACGCACCTTAAACCGCCCGCGCGCGAGCGGGCTCGGCCCGATCTCGCAGATCAGCGACGCCAGGCGATCGATGCCCACGCCGGTCAGGGCCGACCCGCACACGACGGGAAAAACCGTCGCGGCAGCAACGCCGTGGGCGAGGGTGGCCTCCAGGTCCTTGGTGGAGGGCACCTCGCCTTCGAGGTAGCGCTCCATCATGGCGTCGTCGCCGACGACGATCCCTTCGATCAGCGCCTCACGGACGCGATGCTCGAGCTCGGACATCTCCTCGGGGATCGGCCCGGTCGTCGGCTTGGAGGTGCTGTAGGTGATCGCCGTGTCGGTGAGCAGATCGGCGATCCCGTTGAACTCGGCCTCGCTGCCGATGGGCAGCTCCAAAGGTGCGATGCCCGACCCGAAACGATCGCGGAGCTGGTCGAGGGTCCTTTCGAAGTCAGCTCGCTCACGATCGAGCTTGTTGATGAACACGAGCCGGGGAAGGCCGAGCTCGGTCGCAAGACGCCAGGTCTCCTCCGATTGGACCTCGACGCCTTCGACTGCGCTCACGACGAGCACGGCGAGGTCGGCGACCGAGAGCCCAGCCTCGACCTCGGCGACGAAATCGGCGTAGCCGGGGGTGTCGATCACGTTGATCTTGCAGTCCTCGTAGAGAAACGGAGCCAGTGCCAGCGAGACCGAGATCTGCCTCTTGAGCTCTTCGGGCTCGAAATCGCAGACTGTCGTCCCATCCTCTGTCCTTCCCGCTCGGGACAGCACGCCGCCGGCCACCAGCAGCGCCTCGGCGAGAGTCGTCTTGCCGGAGCCGCCATGGCCTATCAGGGCGACGTTGCGGATATTCGCGGACGGCACGGTGTTCACGTCGGTACCTCACTTCCCGCGACCGGCTTCACCGGGGTGGCTGGTCGACAAGCTTTGTTTTGACAGGTTGGCAGCCTACCGGGCGCGTGCGCACCAGCAAGAGGCTGTGGGACGAGCTAACTGCTCTGGTAACCTCCTAAGGAGAGAGTGCGCGTCGCGCGGTGTAGTGAGACACGCGCTTTCTAGGCAGTGCTTGCCAGACAGGAGCGACATGATAGACGGCCACCGGGGCCAGCCAGCGGCGGACGGCAAAGATGATGCCCACGTCGAGGACCCGGCCGCGCTCGACCCTGGGTTGAGCGTCGCGACAGCGACGCCCGCGCTCGCCCCAGGCCCGGTCCAGCCAGCAAAGCCCGGGATCCGCAACGGCTTTGCGATCGGGTCGCGACTGGTGCGCCTCGGCGTGAGCGCGAACCAGGTCACCTGCCTCGGGATCGTGCTGGCGGCCGCCACCGGTGTCTGCATCGGACTCGGACACATGTGGATCGGCATCGTGCTCCTGACCGTCGGTGGCCTCATGGACACCCTCGACGGCGTCGTCGCGAAGGCGGCGGGCACGGCCTCGAAAAAGGGAGCTTTCTTCGACTCGGTAGCCGACCGCGTGGCCGACGCCCTCATCTTCGGCGGGGTCGCGTGGTACCTGGCCTCGGGTACCGATCCGAAGATGGCTTTGCTGCCGTTCGCGATCCTTGGCGTCAGCACCGTCATCTCCTATGAGCGCGCCAAGGCGGAGTCCCTCGGCTTCGACGCCAAGGGCGGCCTCATGGAGCGGGCCGAGCGCCTCATCCTGCTTGGTGTGGCCTTGCTGTTCCACGTAACCATGGTGCCGCTGCTCGGGCTGCTGCTGGCCCTTTGCGCCTTTACCGCCGTGCAGCGTTTCGCGAAGGTCTGGCGCCAGGCGAGCCCGGAGCTCGCGAGCTCCGAGAGCACTCGCGGAGCCTGGCGCCGTGGGCGGGTCGAGTCGCGCTGGCAGGCTTGGCGTGAGCCGCGAGCGGCGGGCACGAGGCGCCGGGCGACGACGCCGAGCCGTGTGCGTGCCCGGCGCCGGGACGAGCCGCTCGGTGTGAGGTTGCGCCGCGTGCTTGCCACGGAGCGCTCCGGCTTGCGCCGTACGCAATTTGGAGCAGAGCGTCGCAGCCTCGTGCGGTCCGGGCGTCGCCGGCAGACGGGAACCGATAGCTGACAGGAGACCTGTCGCCTGTCGGGCAGCCGGTGACGATCAGGGCGCGTCAATGGGCGCTCTACCTCGTTTATCGGGGCCTGGCGGCCGTGTTACGGCTGCTCCCCCCGTGGATTGCGGCAGCGCTCGCGACTTTCGCAGGCTTGACGATCTCGGCCCTTTGGCGAGAGAAACGTCCTCTCGTTCGGGCCAACCTTCGCCGAGTTCTCGGGCCCGGTGCCGACGAGGCGGTCGTGGACGGGCTCGTCACGGGTGCCTTCGTCTCTTACGCGCGCTACTGGGTGGAGTCGGCGCGAGTGGGGGCGCTGCGCTCGGACCAGATCGAGTCGACCTTCAGCATCGACGGCTTCGAGCGGTTACGTGTCGAGATGGCAAGGGGCAGCGGCGTCGTGGTGGTGCTCCCCCATGTCGGCTCCTGGGAGTACGGCGGCCGCTGGCTCGCCCAGCAGGGGTACCCGATGACCACGGTCGGCGAGCTGCTGGAACCGCCGGAGCTGTTCGAATGGTTCACCTCCCAAAGAGAAGCGCTCGGGCTGACGGTGCTGCCCCCGGGGCCCGGCACGACCGTCCGCCTCTTGGATACGCTCCGGGAAGGTCGAGTCGTGGGACTGCTCGCGGATCGCGACCTTGCGGGCAACGGAGTGGAGGTGGAGTTCTTCGGCGAGAACACGACCCTTCCGGCTGGGCCCGCCTTACTGGCTCTGCGCTCGGGCGCTCCCTTGATGCCGTGCGCGATCTATCAACGGCCTCACGGGCTCTACCACGCCGTCCTGCAGCCCCCGCTCGACTCGACACGCAGCGGGCGGATGCGCCCGGACGTCCATCGCCTCACCCAGGACATGGCCCACGCGCTCGAGGAGCTCATCCGCCTGGCGCCTGAGCAGTGGCACCTCTTCCAGCCGAACTGGCCCTCGGACCGGGACTCGGTCGTGAGGCTGGGGGAGCGAAGTCCCAGGGCGAGTACGTAGGCTGCGCTTGCATGGTGAAGGTCGACTCGCAGGCGAAACCCGTGACGGAAGTGGGGATCAACTCCCTGATCGTGCTGCTGCGGCTCACGGAACGGCCAGACCCGATGTGGGCGTCGATCTTCAAGGGCAAACTCGAAAAGCCGAGCGATTACGCGCTCTTGTTCTCAGCGTCCGAAGTGGGCGGAGCCGCCGCGGTTCGAGTGATCTTGCCTTCGATCTTGAGCGATGCGGACGCCGAAGCGATGCTTCGCTTCGCCGTCAAGCTCGTCGCAGAGGTTGACGGCGAGCACTCCGACCGGCTGCGCAGGATCCAACACCTCGAGCAGGTCGTCCAGAACATCGCAGGGAGCGTGCTCACCGGCTGAGCCCTCGCAGATAGCCTCGGGGCGAATGCGGATCGCCCTCATCTGCCCCTACAGCTGCACAGTGCCTGGCGGCGTGCAGACCCAGGTGCTCGGGCTCGCGAGGGCGCTGCGATCTCGAGGGGACGAAGTGGTGGTCGTCGCACCTGCTGAGACAGCACGCATGGCCGGTCGGCTCGACGAAGCCGCACTGGACGGTGCCATCTTCGTCAGGGTGGGCGCCGGGACCCCGGTGTCTGTGAACGGCTCGCGCGCCGCGGTCTCGCCGTGGCCGGCGACGATGTCGCGGACCCTCACGGCTCTGCGCTCGTCCGCCCCTCAGGTGGTACATGTCCACGAGCCGTTCGTCCCCGGCCCGACGCTGGCGGCGGTCCTGACCGGGCCTCGCCCCATTGTCGCCACCTTCCACCGTTGCGGGGCCGACTTCGCCTACCGGGTCTACGGGCACCTCGTCGGACCGTTCTCACGTCGGCTTGATGAGGTCTTCGCCGTGTCCGAAGAGGCCGCCAGCACGGCCCGGGCGTGTGTCGGGCGCCTGCCGAGGCGGATCCGGATCATCCCCAATGGCGTGGAGGTCCAGAGGTTCGCCTCGACAGATCCGTGGCCGTCAAGCGGTCCCACCGTCGTTTTCATCGGCCGTCACGAGCGCCGGAAGGGACTCGAGGTGCTGCTGGAGGCCTTCGCCCTCTTGCCGGCGTCCACGCACCTTTGGGTGCTCGGAGACGGTCCTGAGACCGGGCGGCTTCGGGCCCGGTTCGGCTCGGACGCCAGGATCGAGTGGCCGGGGCCTGTCGACGACGATGAGCGGGCCCGGCGCCTGGCCGGCGCGCACGTCCTTGTCGCGCCGTCCCTCGGGGGGGAGTCCTTCGGCATGGTGCTGCTCGAGGCGATGGCGGCCGGGACGGCCGTTGTCGCGTCGGACCTGCCCGGTTATCGGCTTGCTGCCGCAGGAGCAGCCCGTCTCGTGCCGGCGGGGGACCGCACGGCGCTCGCCGAAGCCGTCGCCGAGCTGCTTGGCGACGACGCCGAGCGGGAGGCTCTGTGCCAGCGTGGTCGCCGGCGCGCCTCGGAGTGCGACATGGGCGCCGTCGCCGACTTGTACCGAGACGTCTATGCCCGGTTGGAGCGCCCCGGGCGGGGGTAGCCTCGGAAGATGCCTTCTAACACCAGGGACCGAGCGCACTGGCAGCGCCGTGGCCCCGAGGGGGACGGGAGGGCCCGCCGCGCGGCCGAGGCTCAGCAGGCCGCCTACGAGGCTTCGCGGGCGGTTCTCGCCGTTGCCGCCCGTCGCAGGGACGCGGCCTGGCGCCACGCGGCTCGCGCGAACCGGCAACGGGCGGCGGCGGCCCTGGTGGCGCCCCTCTTGATCGCGATCGTGCTGATGGCCCTCGGAGCCGTCTCGACGGCCTTTTTGATAGCCGGGGCGGTGATCGCCTGTGCCGTCGCGGTCGTGTCCTCGATCGTTTGGGTGCGCGCGGCCGGCGTGCTGGCGCGTCAGCTCGGAGGCACGGTCGTCACCGCCGAGCGGCGGCCCTCCGCTCTCGGCGCGGCGGAGGCCGCTCGTCTCGTCGATGTCGCCGAGGGACTGTTCGCGGTCTTCGGTCTGCCGGGGGCAGAGATCCGCGTGCTCGACGACCCCGCTCCAAACGCCATCTCGGTCGGCAGCCCCCCTCAACGGGGGGTGGTTTTCGTGACGAGCGGGCTCGTGCTGGCCTTGGACCGGATCGAGCTTGAGGCCGTGCTCGCACACGAGCTCGCTCACATAAAGCGCGGCGACACGGTCTCGGGCGCGATCGCCGTCCTCGTTTTCGACCCGATCGGGCGTCACGTCCCCGTCTTCGCCAGGTTTGGCGACAAGGTCGCCGGCAACGCCCGTGAGACGATCGCCGACCTGGCCGCCGTCGGGGTGACGCGCTACCCACCAGGGCTGATCTCGGCGCTCGAAAAGATCGCCGGGTTCCCGAGCTGCCGACCCAAGTGCCTCTCGCGCAGCGTGACAGAGTCGACCTCGCGACTATGGCTGGCGCCCTTCGAACGGCCCAGGAACGACCGGGAACGGTTCGGGACCCTCGATCTCGACGAGCGTGTCGCCGTTCTGCGCGAGCTGTGAGCGACCGGCAAATGGGCGGGCGTCCCAAGCTCGGACTGGCAGGGGCATCCGAAGCGTGGTCGAATCATCACTTGGGCATCGAGGGAGGCTGAGGCGATGTCGGGCCATTCCAAATGGGCAACCACCAAGCATCGGAAGGGCGCCGTCGACGCGGCCCGGGGGAAGCTGTTCGCCAAGCTGATCCGCCAGGTCGAGGTCGCGGCGCGCGAGGGCGGCGGGGACGTGGCCTCCAACGCCACCCTCCGCACGATGTTCACCAAGGCCCGAGACGCCTCCGTCCCCCTCGACACGATCGAGCGGGCGATAAAGCGCGGCACCGGTGAGCTCGAGGGGGTGCGCTACGAGGCGATCTCCTACGAGGGCTACGCGCCCTCGGGCGTCGCGCTGATCGTCGAGTGCCTGACAGACAACCGCAACCGCAGCGGGTCCGAGATCCGGTCGCTGTTCTCCCGCAACGGTGGCTCCATGGCTGAGCCGGGGGCGGTCTCCTGGCAGTTCGAACGCAAGGGCGTCGTCATGGTCCCGAAGTCGGTCGGGGAGGACGAGCTCATGGCTGCCGCCCTCGACGCAGGCGGGGAGGACCTGCGCGACGAGGGGGACGAGTGGATGCTCACGAGTGCGCCCACGGACCTGAGCGGGCTGCGCAGCGCCCTCGACGCGGCGGAGATCGCCGTCGACTCAGCCGATCTAGAGATGGTGCCGAGCACGCGCGTCGAGGTCGCTGACGAGTCGACGGCCAAGCGCGTCCTGAAGCTCATCGAGCTGCTGGAGGAGCACGACGACGTGCAGGCCGTATGGGCGAACTTTGACATCCCCGACGAGATCCTGGAGCGCGTCGAGCTCTGAGCCTTGCTGCACGGTCCCCCGGCTCGCCGGTCGCGCAGGTTACCATCGAACGAGTGTTTGTCCTCGGCATCGATCCAGGCCTGTCCAGGTGCGGCTACGGCTGCGTGCGCTCTGAGGCCGGACGGACCTCTGCTGTCGCTGCCGGTGTGATCACCACAGCCTTGGACGAGGCCGTGCCCTCTCGGCTGGCGGTGCTGCGTTCCGAGCTGCACAGCCTCGTGCGCGAGTTCCACCCTGGCGTCGTCGTCGTCGAGCGCGTCTTCTTCCAGACCAACGCCCGTACCGCGATGTCGGTCGGCCAGGCGAGCGGCGTGGCGATGCTGACCGCCGTGGAGCTCGGCTGCGAGGTGGTGGAGTACACCTCGAACGAGGTCAAGCTGGCGGTCACCGGCTTCGGCGGCGCCACGAAGGACCAGGTGCAACGCATGGTGGCCCGCCTTCTCGGTCTCGACGCCGTGCCAGAGCCGGCCGACGCGGCCGACGCCCTCGCCCTCGCCCTGTGCCATCTGAGCACGGCGCCTTGGGCGCGCCTGGCACGTCCTGCGGCCGACGGCCCAGCGGCCCAGCTGGCCCGGCCGTGATCGCCTTCTTGCGCGGCGTGGTGACCGAGCGCCGGCCAATGGGTGACGCCTCGGTCGACCTCGTCCTCGAGGTCGGCGGCGTCGGCTACCGCCTGCTCGTCGCCCCGAGGACGGCCGCCTCGTTGCAGCTCGGCGAGGAGGCCGCCCTCTCGGTGCACACGCACGTTCGCGAGAGCGCTATCACCCTGTACGGGTTCGCCTCCGCCGAGGAGCGCAACGCCTTCGAGCTGCTCCTCGGGGCCCATGGTGTAGGTCCGGGCCTGGCTCTGGCGATCCTCAGCACCCACGGGCCGGGTGAGCTCGCCCAGGTGGTCGCCACCGGCGACGTCGAAGCTTTGAAGCTCGTCCCCGGCGTCGGGCAGAAGACGGCGGCGAGGCTGCTCCTCGAGCTGCAGGCGCGCTTTGACTATCTGAGCCCCGAGGCCGTGTCGCTGAACGGCTCCCGCCAGGCGGACCGCCCACCTTCGGTGGCGGCCGAGGTAGGCGAGGCACTGGCGCAGCTCGGCTACTCGCCCGAGGAGGTGAGAGCCACGATCCGCGCCTTGCCTGGAGAGGGGACCGTGGAGGAGCTGCTGCGCCTGGCGCTGCGCAACCTGGCGCCGCGACGGTGAAAAGGCCATGAGCCCCCGACGGGAGATCCTCGCCGGTGCCGGTCAGGGCACCGTCCAAGACGGTCTCGAACAGCGGCGCGACCCGACTCCCTTTGACGGTGAGAGCGCGTTCGAGGTCGGGATACGTCCGAAGCGCCTTGCCGACTTCGTGGGCCAGCAGCTGTTGCGGGAGAAGCTCGAGATCATCGTCGAGGCCGCCCGGCGTCGGGAGCAACCGGTCGACCACGTGCTGTTCGCGGGGCCGCCCGGGCTCGGCAAGACGACCCTGGCGGGGATCATGGCCTGCGAGATGGGCGCGGGCCTGCGGATCACATCCGGGCCGGCGCTCGTGCGAAGTGGCGACGTCGCAGCCATCTTGACCGACCTCCAGCCCGGTGACGTGCTCTTCATCGACGAGATCCACCGCATGGGCCGGGCCGTCGAGGAGCTGCTCTACCCGGCGATGGAGGACTTCCAGCTCGATATCGTCCTCGGGCGGGGCCCGACCGCCCGCTCGATCCGGCTCGACCTGCCGAGGTTCACCCTCGTGGGGGCGACGACACGTACCGGCCTCATCACCGGCCCCCTCCGCGACCGTTTTGGAATCGTGGCGCGTCTCGAGCTCTACAGCGAAGCCGAGCTCGAGACCATCGTGCGCCGCACCGGCGTGCTCTTCGGGGTCGAGCTGACAGACGCGGGGGCGGGCGAGATCGCCCGCCGTTCCCGCGGCACGCCTCGCCTCGCCATCCGCCTCCTCCGGCGGGTGCGCGACTTCGTGGAGGTCCGGGGCGAGGGTGTGATAACCGAGGAGGCCGCCCGTGAGGGTCTGAGCGTGTTCGGTGTCGACGAGCTCGGTCTGGACAGCGTCGACCGGAGGATCCTCGAGACCTTGTGCCTCCGCTTCGCCGGCCGGCCGGTGGGCCTTTCCACCCTCGCGGTGAGCGTGGGCGAGGAGCCGGAGACGGTCGAGGACGTCTACGAACCGTTCCTCTTGCAGGCCGGCCTCATCATGCGCACGCCGCGGGGAAGGCTGGCCGCGCCGGGCGCTTACGCCCATCTCGGCCTCGAGGTCCCGGGGCAGCTCTTCAGCCTCCTGTCTGTCGGGGAGCCCGATAATTCGGACGTTTCAGCGTCGCGTCAAGCGTCCGGGAGCGGCGGGGTGCAAGATGTGCTGTTCGCCACCGAGCCCGACGAGGACCGTCGCATGAAGGACCTCGATCTGGGCGACTAAGGTGACGGGTCGCATCATTCCTTGAGCGATAGGCCTAGCATGTCCCCTGTCCACGTCACCGCCGTCTCCAGCATCCACACCCTCGCGGCCTTCACAGGCCCATTCATGGTCGCTGCGACCAAGAAGTCCGGCAGCGGGGCTACCACGCTTATCTTCTTCCTCCTGCTGTTCGCAGTCGGGTACATGTTCTTGATCCGGCCGCAGCGCCAACGCCGACAGCGCCAGGTCCAAGCCGGCAAGCAGATCTCGGTCGGGGACAAGGTGATGCTCACCTCGGGCATCATCGGGCGCGTCGAGGGCTTCGTGGGCGATCGGGCGAGGATCGAGATCGCTCCCGGCACGGTCATCGAGGTCGTGCGTCAAGCGGTGTCGCAGCGTCTCGACGATACGGTCGACGGCGATCACGGTGTCGACGCCCCCGCCTATGACGGGCGTGGTCATGACGACCTTGTCGACGACGCCGGCCGCGACCCCTACTCGGTGGCACCCCTCGAACCAGGCGAGACGACCGATCCGGCCAACGACCACGACGGGCACCGCCCGGGTGGCAACGCGAGCGGAGGCGGCATCCGTTGAGACGGGGCTTGGTCGCCAGCGTCGTGCTCGTCTGCCTCGTCTGCTTTGGAGCGCTCGGCGGCGTCCTAGCCGCGGGCTGGTCTCCCAAGCTCGGCTTGGACCTCGAGGGAGGCCTCTCGGTGGTGTTCCAACCGGTCAACAAGGCCTCCCCGGCACAGCTTCAGACCGTGGTCAGCATCATGCAGCAGCGGGCCAACGGCCTCGGCCTCGCCAGCCCCAACATCGGGACCCAGGGGGGCAACATCGTCGTCCAGCTCCCCGGTGTGAAGAACTTCTCGAAGGTCATCGGGGAGATCGGCAGCACGTCCCAGCTCTTCTTCCGCCCGGTGCTGTGCGCGGCTGACGCCTACACAGCGCCCAGCTCGTCGACGACCACGACCTCGACGACCGTGCCGAAGTCCAAGTCGACAAGTACGACTTCCGCCTCCACGACGACCTCGGTCCCGCCGGCCAGCAAGAAGAGCACAAGCACGAAAGCGACCGTGGCGAAAAAGAAGAAGGCCGCCTCGTCCGGCTACGTCAAGCCACCGGCGTGCGGTTCGGCCTACGTCTACACCACCTCGACCTACGTCGGCGCCAGTGGGACGGGCGGTTCCTACAACCCCGGCCCCGGGCCGGACCCGGCTCTGACCTCGGTGCCGAGCACGCCCGCCCTCGAGGACACGGCGTCGCGAACCGTCCTCATCCCGGCAGAGAACACGGCAGCCACCGGTGGCGTGCCCCGTTACGAGCTCGGCCCGACCCCCTATGACGGCACGACGCCGGCGACCGGCGAGATCCTCGCCTCGGCCTCGACAGAGTATGAGGCGACCTCGGGACAGGGCTGGGTCGTGAACTTCACCATCAAGTCGCAGTACTCGGCCTTCTTCGACTCGATCGCGAAGCAGAACTACCACCTCCCTCTCGCCATCGACCTCGGTGGCAAGGTGGAGTCGGCGCCGACGATAAACGCCACCGCCTTCGGCGGTTCGGGTCAGATCACCGGCGACTTCACCCAAGGCCAGGCGAGCGCGCTCGCGCTCGTCCTCAAGTACGGCCAGATCCCGATCGCCCTCTCCACCCAGACGTACCAGACGGTGTCTCCGACGCTCGGGAAGAAGTCGCTGCAGGCCGGTCTCCTCGCCGGCCTCCTCGGGCTGTTGTTGGTGATGTGCTACACGATCTTCTACTACCGCTCGCTCGGCGTCGTCGTGGTGCTCGGCCTTGTGAGCACGGCCGCGCTCATCTACTCGATCATCTCCCTCCTCGGGGAGACATCGGCCGGCCTTACGCTGGACCTGTCGGGCATGACGGGCCTCATCGTCTCGATCGGCATCACCGTCGACTCCTATGTCGTCTATTTCGAGCGATTAAAGGACGAAGTGCGCTCCGGTCGGTCGGTCCGGTCCTCGGTGGACAGGGGCTTCAAGAGTGCCTACCGCACGATCCTGTCCGCTGACGCGGTGTCCTTCCTCGGGGCACTGGTGCTGTGGATCCTGTCCATCGGCGCGGTGCGGGGCTTCGCTTTCATGCTCGGGCTGTCCACCATCGTCGACGTGATCACGGCCTACACCTTCACTCGTCCCCTCGTGATCCTCCTCGGCCGCAACCGGATCTTCACCGACGCCAAGGTCTTCGGTGTCGCGAGGGGCCTGGCCGCACCCACGGCGGCCGGAATATGAGCACCGCTTCGATCGCGCTCGGCAGTGCCGAGGAGCGCAGGCCCAATGCACTCGTCCGGCTCTATCGCGGACAGACCCGCTTCGACTTCGTCCGCAGGCGGAAGTGGTGGTTTGCTGCCTCCTCGCTCGTGATCATCGCGGGGCTCGTCTCGCTCGGCGTAAAGGGCCTGAACTACAGCATTGAGTTTGTGGGCGGCACCTCCTGGGAGGTCTCGGCACCGGGCGTGACCGTGGCCCAGGCGCAGAGCGCGCTGACACCGCTCGGATTCGGCGGGGCGACGATCACTCAGCTCGCCAGCGGCAGCAAGGAGAGCCTGAACGTAGAGGCCAAGCTCACCAGTGGCAAGGCCGGCGTCAGCACGGCCGAGGCGACAAGAGTGGCGGCAGTCCTCGCCGCGCTGGCGCACAAGCCCGCGTCGTCGGTGTCGGTCGAGAACGTCGGGCCGACCTGGGGGAGCGACATCACCCATAAGGCTGTCGAAGCGCTCATCGTGTTCCTCATCGTGATCGCGGCCTATATCTCGCTCTTTTTCGAGTGGAAGATGGCGCTCTCGGCCATCGTCGCCGTCGCGCACGACATCCTCGTCACGGTCGGGATCTACTCCTTGGCGTCATTCCTCGTCACGCCGGACACCGTCGTCGCCTTCCTGACCGTGCTCGGATATTCGCTCTATGACACCATCGTCGTGTTCGACCGCGTGCGAGATAATTCCCGCGGTCTCGGCGCGACCGGGAAGCTGTCGTACACCGACGTGGTCAACCTCTCGATGAACCAGACGCTCGCCCGGTCCATCAACACCTCCCTCGTCGCGATCCTCCCCATCCTTTCCGTGCTCGTCCTCGGCGCCCAGGTCCTCGGTGCGGTCACGCTCGAGTACTTCGGACTTGCCCTGCTCATCGGGCTCACAAGCGGGGCGTACTCGTCGATATTCATCGCCTCGCCCCTCCTCGCCGTGCTGAAGGAGCACGAGGACCGTTACCGGAAGATCCGCGAGCGCCTCGAGTCGCGCGGAACCGCGACCCAGCTGATCTCACCGGCGGCCCTTGCCGCCGGTGCCCTGAGCGGACCAGAGCCGGCAACGAGCGTGAAGCGCCGCCGCGCCGGGGGTGTGACGCCGGCCCGACCTTCGACGCTGCGTCCTGGCTCGGCCCGCGGCGCGGCTGTCGCGGTCGCCGATGAGGAGACAGCCGACGGCGCTCCGGAGGCGGGCTTCGGGGACGACGGCACCGCAGCCACCGGCAACGGGGACGGCAAGCTCCCAGGACCCCGCGGCACGCCGAAGCGTCCCGCACCTGCGCCCCGCGCCGGCACGCCGACACACCGCCCACCTCCGCGACCCCGCAAAAAAGGCCGGCGCCGGTAACGCGCCGGTGCCCGTCCCCGTCCCTCTCGGCAGTGGGATTCCGGGCCGGGCTCGTCGCGCCCCGTAGGCTACGCGGCGATGATCGACATCCGCCTGGCACGCGAGCACCCCGACGAGTTCCGCCGCGCCCTTGCCCGAAAGGGGGCCGCCGCCGACTTCGAAGCCCTGATGTTGACCGACGCGCTCTGGCGGGAGCTGTCTGCCAGGGTTGACGAGCTCCGTGCCAGGACCCGACCGCGAGAAAAGCCGACCGAGGAGCAACGAGCGGCCCTCGTGGCCGTGGGCAAGGAGCTGCGAGAGGCCCAGAGCGAGCTCGAAGAGATCGAGCGGCGCCGGGCGGAGCTGCTTGCGGCGCTGCCGAACCCACCCGACGACAGCGCCCCCGACGGTTTCAGCGACGAGGACGCTTTGGAGCTGCGCAGGGTCGGGACAGTGCCCAAGTTCTCATTCGAGCCTCGCGACCACCTGGCGTTGAGCTCGCGCTGGGGCAGCTCCCGCGCCGGCGCCCTCTCCGGACCGGGCTTCGACCTGGAGCGGGGAGCGCAGGTGGCGGGATCCCGTTTCGTCTATCGCAGGGGTGCGGTGGCCCTCGTGGAGCTCGCCTTGTACCGATACGCCCTCGACAGGCTGGTAGGGCTGGGCTTCGAGCCTGTCCTCCCGCCGGTGCTGGTACGGGAGTCGGCGATGTACGGCACAGGCTTCCTGCCGACCGATGAGGTGAACCTCTACCAGCTCCCCGGCGACGGCCTCTACCTCACCGGGACCTCCGAGGTGGCCCTGGCCGGCCTTCACGAGAACGAGACCTTGCCCGTCGACGAGCTGCCATTGCGTTATGCGGGCTACTCGACCTGCTTCAGGCGCGAAGCGGGTGCGGCCGGCCGGGACACGCGGGGCATTTTCCGGGTGCACCAGTTCGACAAGGTGGAGATGTTCTTCTTCGCCCATCCCGAACGTTCCCGTGCTCACCACGAGGAGATCCTCGCGATCGAAGAGGACCTCGTGCGAGACCTCGGGATCGCCTACCGGGTCGTGGTCACCGCGGCCGGCGACCTGGGACCGTCCGCGGCAAAGAAGTACGACGTCGAGGCTTGGATCCCGAGCCAGGAGCGGTACCGGGAGATCACGTCCTGCTCGAACACGACCGACTATCAGGCGCGGCGGTTGAACATCCGCTTCAGGGACGGGGACGGGTCACTCCGCTTCGTCCACACCTTGAACGGGACCGCCATGACGGCCCGTTTCCTGATCGCCCTCCTCGAGGCGAACCAGGACGAGGAGGGCCACGTCGCCATCCCTGAGGTGCTTGGCCCCTACGGAGCTCCCGAGCGCCTCTGAGAGCCCCTGGGCGCCCCTGAGCTGCTCTGGGCGCCCCTCCCCGCCGTTCTTCTCTAGGCCCGAGGGTCGAGAGCCGCCGCGCCGAGCTGGTCGAGCGGCCCGTGACCGGCACCGAGGTGCCACTTCGAGCCTCCGCGGATCGCCCGGGTGACGAACCCTTTGGCCAAAAGGGCGGCCGCGAGCGGTTCGAGGCCGAGGGCGAGGTTGGCGGCGATCGCGGCTGAAAAAGTGCACCCGGTGCCGTGCACGTTGGGCGTCTCGACCCAGGGCGCACGAAGCAGCGTCACGGAGCGTCCGTCGAAGGCGACGTCGACGGCCTCGGTGTCGCGCCGGCGCCCGCCTTTTACGATCACGAGCCTCGGGCCGAGGCCCTGCAGCTCGCGGGCCGCGACCTCCATCGCTTCCAGGTCGGCGATCCGCCGCCCGGTCAACAGCTCGGCCTCCGGCAGGTTCGGTGTGACGACGACGCTCCAGGCGAACAGGTCGCGGTACGCACCCGCGACGTCGTCTTTCTCGAACATCGGCTTGCCGCTCGAGGCGACCAGCACCGGGTCGACCACGAGCGGCGGGAGCAATCCGGCCGCGGCGCGGCTCGCCAGCAGCTCGACCACGGCGGAGGTGGCCAGCATCCCCGTCTTGGCGGCTCGTACGGGCAGGTCGTCCAAGACGGCGTCCAGTTGTGCGGCCACCATCGCCGGCGGCACCGGGAAGAACTCGCGCACCCCGAGGGTGTTCTGAGCGGTGACAGCCGTCACGACGAGAGTCCCGAACACTCCCAGTGCCGCGAACGTGCGGAGGTCGGCCGCGACGCCGGCACCGCCGCCTGAGTCGGTGCCGGCAATGGTGACGGCCACTTTCGGGGTCCGGCTCGTCAATTCTGCGCTTGCGGGGTCGTGGTCTGTCACGGCGGCGATCCTAGGACCGCCTCGGCCGCTCCAACCGCCCCGCCAGCTGCGCCTTTGGGCCAGTTCGGCCCCGAACCGGCCCGGGGACGGTGGGCGCCTGCGCCCCGGACCCCGGCGTTCGCAGGAGCGCTCCGGCAGGCGGATACGCTCATTGGCGTGCATTTCGAACGGATCATCGGCTTGACCATGACCGTCGCCTACACCAGGGCAGAACTCATCGAGGATCTGGTCCTCGGTACCGTCTTGGCGATCCTCGGCTATGTCCTCTCGGAGCGCTGCAAGCGCACCCGCGGCGTGACGCCCTGGAACATGCCGTCGGCGCTTTGGGCTGTGCTGTTGTTCTTCTTGACAGTTGTCGGCGCCCTGCTCTACCTGATCGCGTACATCACCACGCGGCCGCGGACAGGAGGCACGCACTGGGACGGGCGTACGGAGGGCTGGGGCCCGGGCTCAGGCGCCTCCGGCCCACCCTCGCAGGGTTGGAATACGCCTGGGACGGGTCAGTGGGGGACACGCTCCCCTCAAGGCTGGGATGCTCCGGCTCCCGGCCGATGGGGCGCGCCACCCTCTGGATCCGGAGGGGCGCCACCCCCCGGGGGGTGGGAGGCTCCTCCGCCACCTGGGACGGCCTTCCCGGGCTTCGCGGCACCGGGGTCGCGGGGAACCGTTCCCGGCTCGGCGCCAGTTGTGCCCCCTCCGCCGTCCACTCCGAGGTCGTGGCTCGCCGACCCCTCCGGGCGCCACGAGCTTCGCTACTGGGACGGGACGAAGTACACCGAGCACGTGGCCGACGCCGGGCAGATCAGCGTAGACCCGCTCTGAGGCGGTGCCTCCGGCCGCTTTGAGGCTTGCCGGACGCCGGCGTAAAGGCAGGGAGCCGGTCGCGTGTATTGTCTGGCCTTACTTGCTGGGCCAAGGGCGTCCCGGCCATTAGCCGATGGTGAAGGCCGAACGGCTGAGCCGGATGTGAACCCGACCAGCTCCAGAGGGTCGCTGGTCGCCTGTGAGGGCTACGAGGACGCGAATGACCAGCAAGGACAATGTGGCGGGTTGTTACGACCCCGCGTACGAGCACGATGCCTGTGGGGTCGCGTTCGTGGCGGACCTGAAGCACCCTGCCAGCCATCGTGTCGTCAGCCTCGGGTTGACCGCGCTCGAGAACCTCGCCCACAGGGGCGCCTTCGGGGCCGACCCGGCTACAGGTGACGGAGCCGGGGCGCTCGTGCAGCTGCCGCACCGGCTCTATGCGGAGGTTGCCGGCTTCGATCTTCCCGAACCCGGCGGCTATGCCACGGGGATGGCCTTCCTCCCGCCAGAGCGCCGCGCCGCCCAGAACACGATCGATCTCGTCAGCCGTGTTGCCTGCGAGGAGGGCCTGAGAATTCTCGGATGGCGGGAGATGCCAGTCGAGATCTCCGCGGCCGGTGAGTCCGCGAGGGCCAGCGCCCCCAGGTTCGCCCAGGTCTTCATCGCGTCCGAGCCGGTCGGCGGGGCGCGGGGCGACCGCGCGCGCACCGGCGACGCCCTCGAGCGTCAGTGCTTCGTGCTGCGCAAGCGCGTGGAGCACTCCGACGTGGGCGTCTATTTCCCCTCGTTGTCGACCCGCACCATGGTCTACAAGGGGATGCTTGCCCCTCAACAGCTGCGAGCCTTCTTCCCGGACCTTAGAGACGAGCGCCTCGAGAGCCGGATCGCGCTCGTGCACTCGAGATTCTCGACCAACACGTTTCCCTCCTGGCCGCTCGCTCATCCCTACCGCCTCATCGCTCACAACGGCGAGATCAACACGCTGCAAGGCAACCGGAACTGGATGCGCGCCCGGGAGGCGTTCCTGGCAAGCGACAGCTTCGAAGGCGACCTCGGACGGATCTTCCCCGTCGTGACACCGGGGGGGAGCGACTCGGCCACCTTCGACGAGGTCCTGGAGCTGCTCCACCTCGCCGGGCGGCCGCTTGCCCACGCGGTGCTCATGATGATCCCCGAGGCCTGGCAGAACCATGCCGAGATGGACCCCGCCCGGCGGGCGTTCTACGCCTTCCATGCCTCGCTCATGGAGCCCTGGGACGGGCCGGCGGCCGTCGCCTTCACAGACGGCACCGTGATAGGCGCGGTGCTGGACCGCAACGGGCTTCGTCCCGCCCGCTACTGGTTGACCGACGACGGGCTCGTGGTCCTCGCATCGGAGGTGGGCGTCTTGGACCTCGACCCAGCGTCGGTGATCGTAAAGGGTCGCCTGCAGCCAGGACGGATGTTCCTCGTCGACACCGCCGCCGGCCGCGTCGTGGAGGACGATGAGATCAAGTCCTCCCTGGCCGCAGAGCACCCGTATGCACAGTGGCTCGCCAACGGGCTCGTCCATCTCGACGACCTCCCCCCGCGGATGATGCTGACGCCCCAGCACGCCTCGGTCGTGCGCCATCAGCGGCTCTTCGGGGTAACCAGCGAGGAGCTGCGCCTGATCATCGAGCCCATGGCCCGGACCGGGAGCGAGCCGATCGGCTCGATGGGCTCCGATACGCCCCTTGCCGTGCTCTCCGAGCGGCCCCGGCTTCTCTACGACTACTTCACCCAGCTGTTCGCCCAGGTCACGAACCCGCCCCTGGACGCCATCAGAGAGGAGCTCGTGACCTCCCTCGAGGCCACCGTCGGGCCGGAGCGGAACCTGCTCAAGCCCGAAGCGGACTCGTGCCGGCAGATCTCGCTCCCGTACCCGGTCATCAGCAACGACGACCTGGCCAAGCTGCTCTATGTCAACGAGCACGGGGAGACCCCGGGCTTCTCCAGCTTCGCCGTTGACGGCCTGTTCCCGGTGGGCGACGGTGGGCCGGGCCTCGAGGCCGCCGTCGACAAGGTCTGCCGGCAAGTGTCGGAGGCGATCGCCCTCGGCGCCAACATCATCGTGCTCTCGGACCGCAACGCCAACGCCACCAACGCCCCGATCCCGACGCTCTTGCTCACAGCCGCGGTGCACAACCATCTCGTGAGGGAGAAGGAGCGCACCCGGGTCGGGCTCGTCGTCGAGAGCGGCGATGCCCGCGAGGTGCACCACTTCGCCCTGCTGATCGGCTACGGCGCCGCCGCCGTCAACCCGTACCTCGCCCTCGAGTCGATCGCCGAGATGGTGCGCGACGGCCTCTTGGGCGAGGTGTCCGAGCGCGAAGCCTTCCGGCGGTACCTGAAAGCAGCCAGCAAGGGTGTCCTGAAAGTGATGTCGAAGATGGGCATCTCCACCGTCGCCTCCTACACCGGCGCCCAGGTGTTCGAGGCGATAGGGCTCGAGCGGGGCCTCGTGGACCGATACTTCGGCGCGACACCGAGTCGCCTCGGCGGCATCGGGTTGGCCGAGCTGGCCGAAGAGGTGGCCCGTCGCCACCGTTACGCCTACGAGGGACCCGAAGCCGGCCCGGGAGAGCTCGAGATCGAGGTCGGCGGCGAGTACCAGTGGCGCCGTGGGGGCGAGTACCACCTGTTCAACCCCGGGACAGTGTTCAAGCTGCAGCACGCGACGCGCTCCAAGCGCTTCGACGTGTTCAAGGAGTACACCCAGCTCGTCGACGAGCAATCGGAGCGGCTGGCCACGCTTCGCGGCCTTCTCCGCCTGCGCACTGGCGAGAGTGCCCTGCGGCCCCCGGTCCCGCTCGAGGAAGTCGAACCCGTCGCGGCCATCCTGAAGCGCTTCGCGACGGGCGCCATGTCGTACGGCTCCATCTCGGCCGAGGCGCACGAGACGCTCGCGATCGCGATGAACCGTCTCGGCGGCCGCTCCAACACCGGTGAGGGGGGCGAGGACCCGGAGCGCTACGTGCCCGATCCCAACGGGGACTTGCGCCGGAGCGCGGTCAAGCAGGTGGCTTCGGGCCGTTTCGGCGTCACGAGCGAATACCTCGTGAACGCCGACGACCTCCAGATCAAGATCGCCCAGGGTGCAAAGCCGGGCGAAGGCGGTCAGCTGCCGGGGCACAAGGTCTACCCGTGGATAGCGAGGACCAGGTACTCGACCCCGGGTGTCGGGCTCATCTCCCCGCCTCCCCATCACGACATCTATTCGATCGAAGATCTCGCTCAGCTGATCTACGACCTGAAAAACGCCAACCCGCGCGCCCGTGTCCACGTCAAGCTCGTGGCCGAGGTCGGAGTCGGCACCGTCGCGGCCGGCGTCGCCAAGGCGCACGCGGACGTCGTGCTCATCTCCGGCCACGACGGGGGGACCGGTGCCGCCCCGCTCACCTCTCTCAAGCACGCGGGTGCTCCCTGGGAGCTCGGCTTGGCAGAGACCCAGCAGACGCTGCTGCGCAACGGGCTCAGGGACCGCATCACCGTCCAGGTGGACGGTCAGATCAAGACCGGCCGGGACGTGATCGTGGCGGCGCTCCTCGGGGCCGAGGAGTTCGGCCTCGCGACCGCGCCCCTCGTCGTCTCCGGTTGCGTGATGATGCGCGTGTGCCACCTCGACACCTGTCCTGTTGGCATCGCCACCCAGAACCCCGAGCTGCGCAAGAACTTCACCGGGCGACCCGAGTTCGTCGAGACCTTCTTCCACTACATCGCCGAGGAATGCCGCGAGCTCCTGGGCGCACTGGGTTTCCGGACGATGGCCGAGGCAGTGGGACATGCCGAGAGCCTCGACATCGCCGCCGCCGTCGACCATTACTGGAAGGCGGCCAAGCTCGATCTGCGACCCATCCTCGAACGTGTCGGAGGTCCCGGCGCAACGCTGCACCGCACCCGAGACCAGGACCACGGCCTCGACCTCGCCCTCGACCGCGAGCTCATCGAGGCGTGCGGGGCGGCCATCTCAGAAGGCCGCCCGGTAGAGCTGGAGCGGCCCATCCGCAACGTCCATCGCACCGTCGGCACGATGCTCGGCTCGGAGATAACGAGGCGCTACGGCGGGGCGGGCCTGCCCGAGGGCACGATCTGTCTCAGCTTCCAAGGCTCGGCTGGGCAGAGCTTCGGCGCCTTCGTGCCCCACGGCATGACCATGACACTCGTCGGCGATGCCAACGACTACCTCGCCAAGGGCCTCTCGGGCGGGATTATCGCCCTCAGGCCGCCAGAGGCGTCGCCGTTCCGGGCCGAGGACCAGATCATCGCCGGCAACGTCGTGCTCTACGGGGCGACCGCGGGGGCGGTGTTCATCCGGGGACAGGTGGGAGAGAGGTTCTGCGTGCGCAATTCCGGTGCGACCGCGGTCGTCGAAGGCGTAGGCGACCACGCCTGTGAGTACATGACCGGAGGCACCGTGCTCGTCCTTGGTCCTACGGGACGCAACTTCGCGGCCGGGATGTCCGGCGGCATCGCCTTCGTGCACGACCCCGAGGCCATCTTGCCCAGGCGCCTGAACCCCGAGATGGTCGAGCTCGAGTCGCTCGACGAGGAGGACCGGCGTTGCGTCCAAGAGCTCTGCGAGGCCCATCTGGCCCGGACGGGCTCGGCCCGGGCCGCCCGGCTTCTCGCTCGCTGGGATGAGACGCTCGGCGAGATCGTCAAGGTCATGCCCCGCGACTACCGCCGCGTGCTCGAGGCGACCAGGCGGGCCGTGGAAGCCGGCGGATCGGTCGACGACGAGATAATGGCGGCGGCGCATGGCTGACCCCCGGGGATTCCTGCGCTACGAGCGGACGGGCCCGCGGCGGCGTCCCGTCGAGACGCGTGTCAAGGACTGGCGGGAGGTGTATCTCCCCTTCGGGCGCGAGGAGCTCGCCGAGCAGGCCGCGAGGTGCATGAGTTGCGGCGTCGCCTTTTGTCACGAGGGCTGTCCTCTGGGCAACCTGATCCCGGAGTGGAACGACCTCGTCCGCACAGGTCGGTTGGCGGAGGCGAGCGACCGCCTGCACGCCACGAACAACTTCCCCGAGCTGACGGGGCGGCTCTGCCCAGCGCCATGCGAGGGGTCGTGCGTGCTCGGGCTCGTCTCCCAGCCAGTGCTCATCAAGCAGGTCGAGCTGGAGACCGCAGAGTGGGCGGCGAGCTCGGGCGTACTCGCGCCCGGGCGCCTGAGACGAAAGAGCGGAAAGAAGGTGGCTGTGGTCGGCTCGGGCCCTGCAGGCCTCGCCGCCGCTCAGCAGCTCACCCGGGCGGGCCACGAGGTCGTCGTCTTCGAACGCGCCGAGCGCATCGGCGGCCTGCTGCGTTACGGCATCCCCGAGTTCAAGCTCGAGAAGGCGGTGCTCGACCGCCGCCTAGCCCAGATGGAAGAGGAAGGGACGCAGTTCCGCCCCCGGGTCGCGGTCGGGGACCTGGGCCAGCCGCGGCTGGCGGGTATCCCTGGGGCGGCTGCCCCGGATGCGTCCGTGGTCAGTGCCGCCTGGCTTCGCAGCGAGTACGACGCCGTCGTGCTGGCCGGTGGTGCCACCCGCCCGCGCGATCTCGCCGTCCCCGGCCGTGAGCTGCGGGGCGTGCATTTCGCCATGGACTATCTGAAGTCGGCGAACCTCGTGTGCGAGGGCAGGTTCCAGACCCCGCCGATCGACGCCGGCGGCAAGCGGGTGGCGATCATCGGTGGCGGCGACACGGGTGCCGACTGCCTGGGGACGGTCCACCGCCAGGGTGCCGCCTCGGTCACCCAGCTCGAGATCCTGCCGATGCCCGGCTCGGCCCGCCCGCCGGACAATCCGTGGCCGACGTGGCCGGTGATACTCCGCACGACCTCGGCCCACGAAGAGGGAGGCGAGCGGCTCTTCTCGGTGAGCACGACGGGCTTGGTCGACGACGGCTCCGGCGCCGTGGGGGCGCTTCGCGCCGAGACCGTCGGGGCGGGCAGCATCGACGGGCGCCCGTCGTTCGTGCCCGTGCCCGGGACTGGCTTCGAGCTCGAGGTCGAGCTCGTGCTGATCGCCATGGGCTTTGCCGGGCCCGAGACGAGCGGTTGCGTGGCCGAGCTCGAGCTCGGGCTCAACGCCCGGGGCAACGTCGCCGTCGACGAGTCCTTCGCGACGACGGTACCGGGTGTGTTTGCCTGCGGTGACATGGCGCGCGGTCAGAGCCTGATCGTCTGGGCGATAGCCGAGGGCCGCTCCGCCGCGGCGAGCGTCGACCGCTATCTCATGGGTCGCAGCGACCTGCCGGCGCCCGTCGTGGCGGGGCAACTGGCTCTCGCCTGAGTGCTCCGGCCGGCCTCCGGGAGGCTGGGGCCACAAGAGGCGCCCTACATAGCTCTCCCGACCGCCAGAGCGGCATTGCTGGCGATCCATTCCTCGAGTCGGGCCGGGCTCATGGGGTTGGCGACGTAGAAGCCCTGGAGGGCGTCGCATCCGATCGCAGTCAACTGCTCCATGACCGGGGCGGAGTCGACCCCCTCGGCAATGACCGACAGGCGCAAGCTGTGGGCGAGCTCGACAACGGAGCGGACGATGGCCCGCGCCGTGTCGTCGCTCAAGAGCGGCTCGACGAAGGACTTGTCGATCTTGACCGCCGTCACGGGGAGGCGCTGCAGGTACGAGAGCGAGGAGTAGCCGGTGCCGAAGTCGTCGAGGGAGAGCCTCACGCCGTAGTCGACGAGGGACTCGAGGCTGCGGAGGGCCCCTTCCGGGTCGAACATGACCGCGCTCTCGGTGATCTCGAGCTCGATGGACTTCGGGGGGAGCCCGGAACGGCTGACGGCCGTCGTGACGGCGTCCATGAGCTCGGGGTCGTGCACGGTGGCGGCAGACAGGTTGACAGCAACAGGTATCAGATATCCCGCGCGATGCCACGCCGCGCACTCGGACAGCGCCTTGGCGAGCACCCAGTTGGTGAGCTCGCGGATCATCCCAGTCTGCTCGGCCAGAGGAATGAAGGCGTCTGGGACGAGCAGCCCGCGCTTCGGGTGGCGCCAGCGCACGAGCGCCTCGACGCCTGTGACGACCTTCGTCAGGGCGTCGACCTTCGGCTGGTAGTCGAGGCGGAACTCACCCTTGTCGACCGCGTCGGCGAGCTCGCCCGCGAGCTCGAGGCGGGACAGGCTCGAGCGCTCGAGATCCTCGCTGTAGCGGCGGATGCCCCGCCGATCCGCCTTGGCCTGGTACATGGCGACCTCCGCCCGCTGCAGGAGGGCGGGCACGCGGAGGTTGGCACCGTTCTCGTCGACGGCCGCCTCGGCGACCCCGACGCTCCCGCGAAGGCGCAGCCGGACGCCACCGACGTCGATCGCCTCCGAGATCGCAGCCAGCAGTCGGGCAGCCAGGGCATCGGCGTCCCCGGTATCGGTGACGCTCGAGGCGACGACGGCGAACTCGTCCGCGCCGAGGCGGGCGACGATCTCGACGGGATCTCCGAGCTGGTGGAGCCGCCTCGCCACCTCGAGGAGGACAAGGTCGCCGAGGGCGTGGCCCAAGGTGTCGTTGACTTCCTTGAAGCGGTCGATGTCCAAGACGAGCACGGTGCGCTTCACACCGCTCAGCTCGGACTGCTTCGGCACGGCCATGGTGTGGCCGTGGTCGGCGAGCACGAGCCGGTTGGGCAAGCCTGTGAGAGGGTCGTGCAGAGCCTGGTCACGGATCGCGTCTTCGGCGCGGCTGCGGGCGGCGGCGGCGGCGAGGACGTTCGCGACGGCGACGACGAAATTCACGTCTTCCTCGGCGAAATGGCGTGGGCTCCGGCACCCGACGCCGAGCACGCCGCTGGGGGAGTCCTGGCCCTGGATCGGCGCCTCGATCACGCTCATGGCCTCCGCGCGGGTCCAGAAGTCCGGTATCTCGAAACGGGCCTCGCGGGCGAGGTCGTCACAGATCACCGTTTCCTGGGTGACGAGGGCGAAGCTGACCGGCGAAGAGGTCGGATCGGTCGAGAGCAGCTCCGGTCCCGTCCGGCCATGCCCGCGGCTGGCGATCAAGGTCACGAACGCCGTGTCCGTCATCGCCTCGAAGACGTGCACGAAGTCCACTTCCAGCTGCTCGGCGAGCAAGCCGACGGCGTCCTCGACGAGGTTGGGGTACGCCAGCCCGACCAGCGCCCACCTGCCGAGGTCGGCGAGCGCCGCCTGGCGCCCGGCGTTCGAACGGAGGCGCTCCTCGCTCTCGAGCAGGGATCTTTCGGCGCTCGCGCGGGCCGAGACCTGTGCCCCGTGGGCGGCGGCGAGGCCGATCTGATCGGCGACGTCTTGAAGAACCGTCCGCTCGGCCAGAGAAGGGAGGCCGTACGAGCTGGGACGGGCGAGCAGCAGCGCCCCGTGGACCTCAAAGCGGGCACGGACGGGCACTATGCACAACGCGGCCGGGCCCAAAGGCTCGAGAAGGCGAGGGGCCTCGGGGTCGTCCCACTCGCCGAGCTGGCTCCAGGCGACTTGCGGATACTCGAGCGGTCCGCCCGTGGTGAGCACCCGCCCGGCAAGGCCGGGCGCCGTGAACTGCCGGGCCGCCACGAGCGCCCGGGTCAGCCGGGCTTCGCTGATGGGATCTTGGTCAGCAATTGCGGCCACGTACAGATCTCCGGCTTGATCCTCGAGCCAGAGAACCGCCGATCCCGCCAGCGCCTCCGCGATGATGCGCGTCGCGAAGGCGCCAAGCTCGTCGATCGAACCGGGCCTTGATCCATCCCCGACGGGCGCGGCCAGGGCCCCGGCGATCGAGGCGAGAACGGCCATCAGCGGGCTCTCGTCGTGCTCGGGTTGCAAGGGAGGCGAGGACTGCCCCTCCTGGTGCGGCACCTCGAACCTCCTCGAGAAATCGCCTGACGTCGGCCAAGACTAGCCAGCAGGTGCCCGCAACAGGTGTTTCTTCGCCCGGGCCGGCCGACCCTAACATGGGAGATCGCGTGACGGCCGCCTGAGGCGGGCAGTGCGCCGGCCGCCGAGAGCAGGCACCGCAGGTCACCCGCGAAAGAGGGGGCACGCCGATGCGCAGCACCATGCAGGAGAGGCCTCTTCTGGTACGCGACATCCTCCGTCACGGCCAGCAGGTGCACGGCTCGAGCGAGGTCGTCACCTTCGAGGGAGACGGCTTCCGGCGCACGAGCTTCGCGCAGGTCGCCAGCCGCACAGAGCAGCTGGCGTCGGCGCTCGCGCGCCTCGGCGTCACCGGAGGAGAGCGCGTCGCGACCTTCTGCCTGAACCATCAGGAGCATCTCGAGACCTATCTGGCGGTGCCGAGCATGGGGGCGGTGCTGCATACCTTGAACGTCCGCCTCTTCCCGGACCAGCTCGCCTACGTGATCGATCACGCAGAGGACAAGGTGATCATCGCCGACGCCCTCTTGGCACCCGCGCTGGCACGGGTGCTTCGCGAGCGGCGGACGGTCGAGCATGTCGTCGTGGTCGGCGACGGCGACACGTCCTCACTCGGCGAGACGCTCGGCTACGAGGATCTCCTCGGCGCAGAGACGCCGGGCTTCGAGTGGCCCGATCTCGGCGAGACAGAGGCCGCCGCCATGTGCTACACGAGCGGGACGACGGGCCATCCCAAGGGCGTCGTATACAGCCATCGCTCGACATACCTGCATTCCCTGGCGTGCACCTCGGCCTCGAATCTCGGTATCTCGGGCTACGACCGGGTCCTGGTCATCGTGCCCCAGTTCCATGCGAACGCCTGGGGCGTTCCCTACGCGGCCTGGCTGAGCGGTGCGGACCTGATCATGCCCAAGCAATTCCTGCAGGGTGAGCCGTTGGTCCGCATCATCGAGAGCGAGCGGCCGACCTTCGCCTGCGCAGTGCCGACAATCTGGAACGAGGTGCTGAGATATGCCCATGAACACGGCTCGGACCTGTCGTCGTTCCGCTCCATCCTCTGCGGGGGCTCCGCCGTGCCTCGTTCCCTGATCGAGAGGTTCGACGAGCTCTTCCACGTCCCGATCGTGCAGGGTTGGGGAATGACCGAGACGAGCCCCCTCGGGGCAATCGCCCTCCCCCCGAAGAACCTCCCGCCCGAGCGGGAGATCGACTACCGCTCCAAGACCGGTCGGGTCAGCTTCGGTGTCGAGATCCGGGTCGTCAACGCCGAAGGCGACCTGTGCCCGCGCGACGGCACGTCGGTCGGCGAGTTCGAGGTCAGGGGCCCGTGGGTCACCGGCGAGTACTACGACGACCCGACTCCGGCGCGGTTCCGGGACGGATGGCTGCGGACCGGAGACGTCGGCACGCTGGATTCCGAAGGCTTCATGCAGATAAGCGACCGGACCAAGGACGTCATCAAGACCGGGGGGGAGTGGATCTCTTCGGTCGAGCTCGAGAACGTCCTCATGGGGCATCCGGCGGTGCTGGAGGCGGCCGTAGTGGCCGTGCCCGACCCGCGTTGGGAGGAGAGGCCGCTCGCCTGTGTGGTGCTGGCTGAGGGCCAACACCCGAGCGCGCCCGAGCTTGCCGCTTGGCTGAGTGACAAGGTGCCCGTCTGGTGGATTCCCGAGCGCTGGTCGTTCGTGCGCGAGATCCCCAAGACGAGCGTGGGCAAGTTCGACAAGAAGCTCCTGCGTGCCGGGCAGGCCAAGGGCGAGCTCGAGATCGTCACGGTCGAGCGGGCCGGGCACTAGGACCTCTGGGCGAGGGGAGCCACGATGAGCGACGAGACCTTGCGAGCCATCAGAGCCGAGCTCGACGCCTTGGCCGAACGGCTCGGTGACGCGGCTTACGACTCCTTGCGGGAACAGCTTCACCGCGGGGGCAAGCCTTCGAAGAGCGACCCGGACCTCGTGCGCGAGAAGTTGTTGTCCCGAGCCCGCAACGCCGTCGAACGCGCCTCGTCGCTCGTGGCCCAGGCCGAGGGCGCCGCAGGGGCTGAGGCGGGCGACCCGGGGGGCGAGGACGACTAGGAGGTATCGCCTTTTCGGCGGCCCGCGTGAGGGCGGCGGACCCGCGGTTTAGCAGCCCTTGGCCATCATCTCGACGATGGTGCGGCGCTCGTCTTGGGTGAGCCGAGGCCAGGTGTCGCGACGACGCGGCGCGCGCGAGCGGGGCTCGGCACTCATCGGTCCTGAATCAGCCCGAGGACGTTGCCGTCGGGGTCGGTGACGGTGGCCACCAGGCGGCCGCCACCGACGTCGCGGGCGGGCTCCTTCACGGTGGCACCCGCCGCGGTCACCTCGGCCAGCTTCGCTTCGATGTCCGCCACGTGCCAGTAGGCCACCGGCGAGGTCATGGCTTGCGGTCCACCGCCCGGCACCAGTCCGATGTGCTGGCCCGCGGCCTCGAAGCCGACGTAGTAGGGCGCCTCGTGCTGCGGCGCGACGCCGAGCAGGGCGGCGTAGACCGCCTTGGCCTTCGCCAGGTCGGAGACGGGATGGAGCACGGTCTTGACGCCCTGGGTGGAAGAGTCGGTCATGGTCACTCCTGAACTCGTGGGTCACATCGACCCGGTGGGATTGTTCGGGCTTTGTTGTGGGAAGTCTCTGCATGCCTTTGCAGCCCTCGACTGACGCCGCGGACGGGTCCCTCAGGGCGCCTTCTTCCCTCGCGCCGAGGGACGGGCCGGCTTCTTGGCCGGGCTGGGGGTTGGCTTGCCCTTCAGGTTGGAACGGTTGTAGGCGATAGCGGTCCGGACGAGCCGCCCGAGCGCCGCCTCGTCGAGCCGGTCCTTCTCGAAGATGTCGATCGCGCGCCAGGCGTTGCCTCCCAACCCCGCGTTGAAGAGGTGCTCCGCAGTCGGGAAGTGCGCCCCTTGGGCGAAGGTCCACTTCACCTTCCCGGCGTGGGGGTTCGCCAGCGCGACCATCCCGTCGCAGTACCAGACGGGTGTCCCCCTCCACTTCCAGTCCTCGGTGACCCCGGGGTCGGCCTCGAGCATGATCCTCCGGATGGTGGCCAGCACCTCGCCGCGCCAGTCCGGGATCCCCGCGATGTACTGGTCGATGCGCTCCGAGGCATTCACTCGCGACCCCCCCGCCCTCTCACCGCTTCCGGCCGCGGACGCGACGCAACCGCGTGAGGTCTCGCAACTGCCGCGCGGCGGAGAGTCTGCTCGTCATCTGCGAGATCGTGCCATGTCGCGCCGGAGCTGTCTAGCGCCGCCAGGCTGCACGGGCTTGCATCGAGGGGCGCCCTGAGCGCTCAGTCCCGAGGGGGCCAGCGGTTGATGGCGTTGATCAGCATGCGCAGCCGGCCGTGGGAACGCCGGTCGAACTCGAGCGCGATCCGCTTCAGCTCGAGGTGGTCGCGGCCGGCGCGCTCAGGCGGCAGCGGCCCGGTCCGCCAGATCCCCTTTGCGGTGCAGATGTCTGCGAACTCGTAGTTGAGGGCAGCCAACTCATTGTCGGTTGGTGCGTACCGGCAGCGTATGACCATGGTCGAGCCGACAAAACGCCTCGAGTGGTAGTTGCGGTAGAAGCCGAGGATCTCTTCGACGGCCACGCCGACGTCGTCGGTGATGCGATAGAGGGCCCCGTCCTCACGGTCGACCAGCCCCCGGCGCATGACCTCTTGGAGGAACCTCTCGAGCCCTTCCCAGTAAGGGTCGCCGGGAAGGTCGAGCAACACGATCGGCGCGGGCTCGGCCTTGCCTGTCTGCAACAAGGTGAACAGCTCGAAGGACTCATCGAGAGTCCCGAATCCGCCGGGCAGGACCGCGAAGGCCGAGGACTCCTTCATGAGCATGAGCTTTCGCGTGAAGAAGTACTTCATCTCTACGACCCGGCCCTCGGCCGCGAGCTGGGGGTGGGAGATGGTCTCGAAAGGCAGGCGGATCTCGACGCCAAGCGACTTTTCCGGGCCGGCACCGTCGGCTCCGGCAGCCATGATGCCAGGGCCGGCACCTGTGACCACGAGCCAGTTCTCGCGCGCCATGCGGGCAGCCAGGTCCACGGCCTGGGCATAGAGGGGATCGGAGACCAAGGTGCGGGCCGAGCCGAACATCGTCAGTTTCGGGATGCCCCGATAGCGTGAGAAGAGGTCGAACGCCCGTCCCATTTCGGCGAGCGCCGAGGCGGCGATCTTGAGGTCGAGACGACTGGCGTCGATATGGGCGAGGTCGAGGCCCGTGACGAGGATGTCACGGAGCAGGTCGCGATTCGCCTGCGCGCCGGAGAGGTCCAGCAGTTCGGAGATGAGGGCCGAGGCCCGTTCGTCCGACCCGGGGGGAGTCACGGGGGTCACGGTTCAGCCGCCGGCGGGCACGACTCGCCCGTACAGCGTCGTACGCTGCTCGAGGCGGCGCCCGACGGACTCGGCCAGAGCGCGGAAGTCCGCCTCTTCCATCAGCTGTCCGTGTTGCCCGCCGGCGGCACGGGAGATGTTCTCGTCCATGAGGGTGCCGCCCAGGTCGTTGCATCCCGAGACGAGCAGCTGCTTGGCGCCCTCGAGGCCGATCTTCACCCAGCTCGCTTGGATGTTGGGGATCCAGCCGTCGTAGGCGATGCGGGCCACGGCGTGCATGAGGAGCGTCTCGCGGAACGTCGGGCCCCGGCGGGCCTTCTTCTGGAGATAGATCGGGCTGGCCATGTGCACGAACGGCAGCGGCACGAACTCGGTGAAGCCGCCGGTCTGTTTCTGCAGCGCCCGCGTGCGCACGATGTGGCGGGCCCAGTGGCGGGGCTGCTCGACGGCTCCGAACATGATCGTGATGTTCGAGCGCAGGCCGACGCCGTGCGCGACCCGGTGCACCTCGAGCCACTGCTCGGTGTTCACCTTGTCCGGGCACAAGATCGCCCGGATCTCGTCGTCGAGGATCTCCGCGGCGGTGCCCGGCAAGGTGCGCAGCCCGGCGTCACGGAGCCGTTGCAGATAGAGCTCCAGCGGCTCGCCGAGCCGGCGCGCCCCTTCGCTCACCTCGAGCGCGGTGAAGGCATGGATGTGTATCCGCTCGGAGGCGGCGCGCACCGCTTTCAGCACCTCGAGGTAGTAGTTGCCGTCGAAGTCCGGATGGATCCCGCCCTGCAGGCAGACCTCCGTGGCCCCGGCTGCCTCCGCCTCGAGGACACGGCGGGTGATCTCGTCCAGCCCGAGCAGGTAGGGGTTGCCGCGCAGGTTCAGCGAGAGCGGTCCTTTCGAGAAAGCACAGAACCTGCACTTGAACGTGCAGATGTTGGTGTAGTTGATGTTCCGGTTGGCCACGAAGGTGACCACGTCGCCGACGGCTCGTCGCCGCAGCTCGTCGGCGACCTCGGCCACCGCCAGGACCTGGGACCCGCGGGCGCGAAAGAGGGTGACGATCTCGTCCTCGCCGGCCTCTTGCCCGGCGAGGACCCCGGCTAGAACCTCGCCCACGTCGTCGCTGGCACCCGTCTGCCCAGAGGTGACCACGAGGCTCGACAAGGCGGGACGGTCCAGGTGGCTCGGGCGATAGCCCGGGTCGAACCAGCTTTCGGGTAGCAGGCGCGGCGGGAGCATGCCGCCTCCGGAGCACCAATCGCAGTCGCGGGCGAGGCCCTCGGCATCGGCACGGTCCAGGACGGCATGACCCAGGTCGGTGGCGACGAATCTCGTGCCGGCCCATTCCGGATGGACGGCCAGGCGAGGAGCGAGCACGTGACCGTGCCTCTCGGTCACCTCGCGGAGGCGCTCGAGCGCCGGCCAGGCGCGCTCGGGATTCACGTGGTCTGCTGTCACAGGCGACACACCGCCCCAGTCGTCGATGCCCGCGCCGAGCAGCGTCGAGAAATCCTCGGTGAGATTCGGGGGCGCCTGGAGGTGGATCTCGGCAGGCAGCACGAGCCGGGCGGCGGCGATCGACCAGAGGTGCTCCTCGGCCGGGCACGGTGCCGACGCTTGCATGGCGGTACCGCTCTTGGGCAGGAAGTTCTGGACGATCACCTCTTGGACGTGACCGTGCCGGGCATGGTTGGCCGCGATCGCCCGCAGCGCCACGAGACGATCGGCCCGGGTCTCGCCGATGCCGACGAGGATGCCCGTCGTGAAGGCGATCTCCAGGGCTCCGGCAGCTTCGAGGGTGGCGAGGCGACGGGCAGGGGCCTTGTCCGGCGAGACGCGGTGACAGGCCAATGACGCAACGAGCGACTCGAGCATCATGCCCTGGCTGACGGCCACGTTGCGTAGCTGGGCGAGCTCGTCGGTGAGAAGCGCCCCTGCGTTGGAATGGACGAGCAGCCCGGTCTCGGCCGTGACGAGCCGGCAGCACTCTGCCAGATAGGCGATGGTGGACGCGAAACCGTGCTCGTCGAGCCACGCGGCGGCGGTCGGGTACCTCAGTTCCGGGCGTTCCCCGAGGGTGAACAGGGCCTCGTGACAGCCGGCCTTCGCGCCGGCCCGGGCGATGGCAAGGACCTGCTCGGGGCTGAGGTAGGCCTCGGAAAGGCGCGCCGGCGGCTTGGCGAATGTGCAGTAGCCGCAGCGGTCCTGGCACAGCATGGTGAGAGGTATGAAGACCTTCGGGGAGAAGGTGACACGCCTCCCGTAGCGGCGGTCGCGAACGCGGCAGGCCTCGGAGAGGAGGTCCGGCAAGGGTGCCGCGAGGATCTCGGCATCGGTGAGACCCGACTTGCCCCTCAACAAGTCGCCATCTCGCGCTCGGGGGACGCTGCCGCTCGGCGTCCGGGCGTCTTCAATCATGGGCTCACCCTAGGCCAAGCGCCCCGGAGCCCATCGCCTCCCGGTCGCACAACCAGATCACTCGCTCGGCATGGACCCGCGTCGCCGGGAGATCTTCCTGGCGCAGGACTCGGGTCATGGCCTGGTGCTTGTCCGCCCCGGCGACGGTGAACACGACGAGGCGGGCACGGGCGATCGCGGACAGGGTCAAGGTGAGCCGCGGGTAGCGATTCCGGCCCGAGGGGTCGACGTTGCGCTCGACGAGGCGCTCAGGAGGCGCCTCGAGGGCGGCCGAGCTCGGGAAAAGCGAGGCCGTGTGCCCGTCGGGACCCAGCCCGAGGTGGACCAGATCGAGCTGTGGCCGGGCCGCGATCACTTCCTCATAGGTCGCAAGGGGGGCGTTGCAGTCCATCGGGACAAAGCGCGGGCGCGGCTCGACACGCTCGATGAGCGCTTCGCGGATCATGCGCTGGTTCGCGTCGGGGTCACCGGCCGGCACGCAGCGCTCGTCACCCACGAGGCACTCGATCCGGCTCCAGTCGAGGCCGCCCGTCGCGGCGAGGCGCTCGTAGCACGAGCGGGCCGTCGAGCCGCCGGACAGGACGAGCCGAAACGACCCGTGCTCGCCCCGGCCGGGAGCGGCGGGGGCAAGGCGGACTCGTTCCGCGACGAGGTCGGCGAAGGCCGCCGGCACATCGTCGACGACGCGCAGGTCCCCGTTGGGGACGCCGGGCCGGACCTCGGCCGGCACCTAGGGGTTCACCCACTCATAGCCCTCGGGCTCCAACAGCCGCGCAGCTTCCAGCGGCCCCCAGGTGCCTGCGTGGTAGCTCGCCAGGTGCGGGTACCCCTCGGCGAAGGCCTCCTGCACGGGCTCGAGCAGCCGCCAGGCTTGTTCGACCTCGTCGGTGCGGATGAACAAGGTGGGGTCACCGATCATGGCGTCGAGCAGGAGGCGCTCGTAGGCGTCGGGCGGGTCGGACCCGAAGGCCTCCTTGTAGGAGAAGTCCATCCCCACCGTGCGCACGCGGTAGTCCTGACCGGGCACCTTGGCGCCGAAACGAAGCGTGATGCCCTCGTCGGGCTGAATGCGCAAGATGAGCGCGTTGGGTTGAAGTCCCCGCACGAGCTTGCCGGCAAAGGGAAGGTGCGGGGGGCGCTGGAACACCATCACGACTTCTGTCGAGCGCTTGGCGAGGCGCTTACCGGTGCGGATGAAGACCGGTACGCCCGCCCAACGCCAGTTGTCGACCGTGAGGCGCATGGCGACGAACGTCTCGGTCATCGACTGGGGGTCGACGCCGTCCTCGCTCCGGTAGCCCGGGACGCGCTGGCCGTCGATCATGCCGGCTTGGTACTGGCCACGCACGAGGGCGGCCTCCGCCTCGTCGACGCGCGGCGCGACGACCGAGCGCAACAGCTTGACCTTCTCGTCTCGGATCGAGGTCGGGTCCATCGTCGCCGAAGGCTCCATCAAAGTGAGGGCGAGGACTTGCATCACGTGGTTCTGGACGATGTCTCGCAGCGCGCCGGCATGCTCGTAGAACGAGCCCCGGTGCTCGACGCCTATCGACTCGGCAACCGTGACATGCACGTGGCCCACATAGCGCCGGTTCCAGACGGGCTCGAAGATCGAGTTGGCGAAACGGAGCGCGAGCACGTTCTGCACTGTCTCTTTGCCCATGTAGTGGTCGATCCGGTAGATCTGGGGCTCGTCGAAGCATGCATGCAGGGTCTCGTCGAGTGCCATGGCGGTCTCGAGGTCCCGACCAAAGGGCTTCTCGATCACGAGCCGGGCGAACTTGCCCCCAGTCCCGGGCTTGTTCAGTCCGTGGCGGGCGAGGCCACGTGCCACCTCCCCGAACAGAGACGGGACGGTGGCGAGATAGAAAATGCGGTTGCCGCCCGTGCCGCCGCCTTCGTCGGGGGAGTCGAGCTCGGTCACGATCTCGACGACCCTCGAGAAGGTGGCATCGTCGTCGTAGTCGCCGGTCACGTACCGGAAGCGCTTCACCAGCTCGGCCCAGGGCGCTTTGGCGTCGGGGACGGTCGCGAGACAGTGATCGCGGAACTCGTTGTCGGACCACTGGGTCCTCGCGACCCCGACGAGGCCGAAGCCCTCGGGCAGGGACCCCTCGCCCGCCATCGAGGCGAGCGCCGGCAGGAGCTTTCGGGCGGTGAGATCGCCCGAGGCTCCGTATATCACAAGCGCAACGGGCGGGACCCTGGCTGGAGAACGTTGCGTTGTCATGCGGACCCCTTCTCGTCTGCGCGGAGAACTGCATGGCCGCCGAACTGGTTGCGCAGCGCGGCAAGCAGCCGCAGTCCGTAGGAGTTCTTGTCGCGGCTCTCGAAGCGCCTGAAGAGCGAGGCGGCGATGACCGGCACCGGTACCTCTCGCCCGAGAGCCTCCTCGAGGGTCCAGCGGCCCTCCCCGGAGTCGACGACGTACGGCTCGATGCTCTCGAAACCGGCCCCGGGCCGCAGGGCAAGCTCCGTCAGCTCGAGCAGCCAGGACCTCACGACCGAGCCGTAGCGCCAGATGGCGGCGATCTCGTGCAGGTCGAGGTGGTACTCGTCTGCCTTGGAGAGGAGCTCGAAGCCCTCGGCGTAGGCCTCCATGAGCCCGTACTCGATGCCGTTGTGCACCATCTTGACGAAGTGGCCCGCGCCGACGGGTCCCACGTGCGCGTAGCCGCCCTCGGGCGCGAGGGCCAGGAAGATCGGCTCGGCGATGGCTATCGCCTCGGGGGTGCCACCCACCATGAGGCAGTAGCCGTTCTCCAGGCCCCAGACCCCTCCGGAGGTGCCCGCGTCGATGAAGTGCACGCCGCGCTCGGCCAACCGGGCGGCATAAGGCGCGGCGTCTTTGTAGTTCGAGTTGCCCCCGTCGATCACGACGTCGCCGGACTCGAAGCACTGGCCGAGAGTCGCCACCGTCTCGTCGGTCGGCTTGCCGGCAGGCACCATCACCCAGGCCACGCGGGGCGCCGACAGCTTCCCGGCCAGCTCTTGCAAGCTGGAGGCAGTGTCGGCCCCGTAGCTCGCGACTGCCGCTCGCGCGTCGGCTCCGAGGTCGAAGCCGACCACTTCGTGACCTTTCGCGATCAGCCGGCGGGTCATGTTGGCGCCCATCTTGCCCAGCCCGACCATCCCGATCCTCATCGTTGTGCTCCTCCCTCGCCGTCAGGTGCGCCGCATGTACCGGTTATCGGATCTCACTCAGCTCGTCTAGTTCGATGCGGATGACACGCCTGTCGTGGGCCACGAGGCTGTCGTGGTCCCCGATCGACTGGGCACTTATCAAGGTCGGGAAGTCATAGGGCTCACCGGGGATGGCAAGCTGCCCCGACGGGCTGGAGCGAACGATCTGGACCGCGATGACGCTGTTCGGCCCCCCCTTGTGGAGCTGGCCCGTCGAGTGCAGGAACCTCGGCCCGTAGCCGGCCGTAACAGCCATCTGATCGTTCGCGTCGCGCACCCTGCGGCGCAGCGCCTCGAGCTGTTCGTCCTGGCCGTAGGGCAAGTAGGCCTGCAAGGACACGTAGTCGTGCGGTCGTACCTGCGCGGAGATGAGGGACATCATGTCCTCCGGGGCCGATGAGGCAAGCGTCGGGAGCGGCAGGGCAGAGAGGACGCGCAAAGTGTTCGCCTTTGACTCGGCGACGTTGGGCTCGTCGAAAGGGTCGACCTCGAGGACGTGCCCGGCGATGGCGACGGCGAGCTCGAAACGGAAGAATTCCGCCCCGAGCGCTCCGGGCCCGTCCAGCTCGACGCCGATGACGTGGCGGTCGTCGCCGCGCTCGTCTTCGGTCGTGGGCACCGGCACGCAGCCGCGACCCTGCTTGCCCGTCGATTCGGCGATGAGCTGCTCGACCCACAGGCCGAAGGAGCGGATCTGTCCGCTGACGACGAGGGTGGTCTTGTCGCGCCCCTCCAGGGCGGCGCGGCCCATCGCCTCTCCGAGCGCGACGGCCTCCTCCCGGTCGACGTCGAGGGCGCGCTCGCACAACTCGGCCACGTCGTAGCCCATGAGCGCCGCCGGCACGAGCCCGAAGAACGAGAGCACCGAGTACCGCCCGCCAATGTCGGGCTGGTTCTCGAACAGGTGCCGGATGCCGAGCTCGCCTGCCTGAGCGGCGAGGGGGGTCCCCGGGTCGGTGATCACCGCGTAACGGGCCGGATCGGAGACCCGGCCGCGGGCGTAGGAGAACAGCACGTTCGGCTCGAGCGTCGTGCCGGACTTCGACGAGACGATGACGAAGGCTTCCTCCAAGGGCAGGGCCGCGACCGTCGCGGGGTCCGTGGTGTCGCACACGACGACACGGCGGCCCGGGTGGGCGACGAAAGCGTCCCTGACGGAGGCGAGCACTGCCGGGCCGAGCGAGGAGCCGCCCATGCCGAGAAGCACGACCGTGTCCTGGTCGATGCTGTCGGAGAAGGCCTTCAGTCTGCGCGCTTGGTCCAGCATCCGCCGGGGCGTGTCCAGCCAGCCGAGACGGTTCGGGGCGACGTTGCCCTCAGGCCACAAGCTGCGGTCACGCCCTTCCAGCCGGCGCAGGAGCTCTGAGCTCACGGTGCCGACCTGGTCGCGTCGGCCTTTTCCTGCAGCTTCCCGAGGAGGTCGTCGAAGGAGGCTGCGAAGGCGGCGACGCCCTCTGCTTCCAACACCTCGGCGACGGCGGTGAGGTCGATTCCGCACTCGGCCAGGCGTTCGAAGCTCGACTTGGCTGCGGCGAGATCGGACCCGGTGATCGGCACGACCTTTCCGTGATCTAGGTACAGCTCGAGCGTCTCCTCAGGCATGGTGTTGACGGTGTTGGGCGCGACGAGGGAGTCGACGTAGGCGAGATCCGGATAAGCCGGGTTCTTGGTTGAGGTGGAGGCCCACAAGGGTCGCTGGCGCCGGGCACCCGCCTTCTCCAGTGCGTCCCAGCGCGGGCCCGAGAACAGCTCGAGGAAGCTCTCGTAGGCAAGGCGCGCCTGGGCGACAGCGGCCGTCCCTCGCATCTCGAGACAGCGCGTGGCGGTGGGGGAGCCCGGGTGCTGCTTGGCCGTCTCCTCGAGGCGGCGGTCGACTTCGGTGTCCACGCGACTCACGAAGAACGAAGCCACCGAGGCAACCTTGGAGACATCGCCTCCGTGCGAGACCAGCTTCTCCAGTCCCGAGACGTAGGCCTCGACGACCTCGCGGTAACGCTCGAGGGAGAAGATCAGGGTCACATTGATACTGCGGCCCTCGGCGATCATGGCCTCGATGGCTGGGAGGCCCTCGCCGGTGGCGGGGATCTTCACCAACAAGTTGGGCTGCGCGATCCGCTCGTGCAGGTCCCTCGCGGACTCGATCGTGCCCTGGGTGTCATGGGCGAGGCCTGGCGAGACCTCGATCGAGACGAAACCGTCCCCACCGGCGCTCTCGTCGAAGACGGGCCGCAGCAAGCCGAGCGCCCCGGTGACGTCGGATATCACGAGGTCCCAGTACGCTTCCTCGACGCTCTGGCCGCTGCCAAGGGCCTCCGCGAACTCCCCGTCGTAGTCCGCTCCGACCGCGATCGCCTTGGCCATGATCGTCGGGTTAGAGGTGAGACCCCGCACTCCTGAAGCGACGAGCTCCGCGAGACGGCCCGAGGTCAGATAGGAGCGCTTCAGATTGTCGAGCCAGGGGCTCTGGCCCTCGAGGCGGTAAAGGTCCTGCAGTCTTGTCATGTGACCCCCTGCTGTTGAGCCCGGGCCCGGAGCAACTCGCGGGTCCGCGCGGCGACGTTATCGGCGGTGAAGCCGAACTTCTCCATGTTCACCGACCCGGGCGCCGAGGTGCCGAAGCGGTCGATGGCGACCGTGGCGTCCGCGTAACGCTCCCAGCCGAAGGAGGCGCCCGCCTCGACGGCAAGACGGGCGACGGCGGGCGGCAGGACGTCGTCGCGATAGCCGGCATCCTGCTGGGCAAACAGGTCCCAGCTGGGAAACGAGACGACGCGGGCGGCGATGCCTTCAGGCTCGAGGAGCCTCGCTGCCCCCAGGCAGTGCTGGACCTCGCTCCCTGTCCCGATGAGCACGATGTCGGGGGCCTCACCGCTCTCCCGCCCAGGCGCAAGGACATAGGCGCCGCGGGCAACACCTTGGCCGGCGAGCGCGCCCGTCTCCGCGAGCACGGGGATGTCCTGGCGGGTCAGCACCAACGCCGTCGGCCCCTCGTAGTCGACGGCGATGCGCCAAGCGGCCGCGGTCTCGTTGGCGTCGGCAGGGCGTATCACGCGAAGACCGGGCATGGCCCGCAGCGAAGCGAGCTGTTCGACCGGCTGATGCGTGGGGCCGTCCTGGCCGAGGCCGACCGAGTCATGGGTGAAGAAGTAGACGACATGGGCTTGAGAGAGCGCCGCCAGGCGAATCGCAGGGCGGGCGTAGTCGCTGAAGACGAAGAAGGTGCCGCCCACCGGGAGCAGACCCCCGTGCAGTGCCATCCCGTTCATAGCCGCGGCCATGGCGTGCTCGCGGATGCCGTAGTGGAGCTGGATCCCCCCGGGATGCTCGTGGGACTGGACCTCGGCGCCGGCGCCAAGGTCGACGCCCGTATTCCCGGTGAGGTCGCCGGCGCCGGCCATGAGGCCCGGTATGGCCGCAACGGTCGCCGTCAGGCACTTGTTGATGGCCTTGCGAGTGGCCATCTTGGTGCCGGCCTCGAAGCTGGGAAGGGCTTTTGCCCACCCCGCGAGGCCGGCCCCCCGCAGGCAGGCCTCGAAGCGGTCCTTGTCGGCGACCGAGACGGCCCGGCGGTGTTCCCAGGCCTCCCGCGTCTCTCGGCCGCGACGGGCGCATTCGCTGTAGAAGGCGGGCACTTCCTCTGGGACGTAGAAATCCTGGTCCACCGGCAGGTCGAGGAGGGCTTTGGTGATCCGGATCTCGTCCGGGCCGAGGGGATCGCCGTGTGCCTCCTTGGTGTCGGTTCGGTGCGGCGAGGGCCAGCCGATGTGGCTGCGGAGCACGAGCAGCGAGGGCCGGTCCGCCTCCGCCACGCCCCGGCGCAGGCCCGCCTCGAGGGCATCGAGGTCGTTTGCCACTTCGCCCAGGTACTCGACGTGCCAGCCGTATCCCTCGAAGCGCTTGAGGACGTCGTCTGTGTAGGTGAGCTCGGTCGCCCCGTCGATGGTGATGTGGTTGTCGTCGTAGACATACACGAGGCGGCCCAGCCCGAGGTGGCCCGCCAGGGAGGCAGCCTCGTGGCTCACCCCCTCCATCAGATCACCGTCGCCGCACGTCGCGAAGATGTGATGATCGACGAGCTCCGGGCCGAAATGGCCGCGCAGGAAACGTTCCGCGACAGCCATGCCCACCCCGTTGGCGAATCCCTGCCCTAAGGGCCCGGTCGTGACCTCCACCCCCGGCAGGGCGTGGACCTCCGGGTGGCCGGGCGTGCGGGAGCCCCACTGGCGGAACTGGCGCAGATCGTCCAGTTCGAGCCCGTAGCCGTTGAGAAACAGCATCGAGTACAAGAGGATCGACGCGTGCCCGTTGGACAATATGAAGCGGTCCCGGTCGGGCCACTCGGGCTGGCTCGGGTCGTGGCGCAGCACCCGCGAGTACAAGACGTGAGCGAGAGGGGCGAGAGCCATGGCCGTGCCCGGGTGGCCGCTGTTCGCGCGCTGGGGAGCGTCCATGGCGAGCCCGCGGATGACATTGACGCACAGCTGTTCCAGTTCGGCATCGGCCATGGGTGCCAGACTACGCGCGGCGGAGCGACCGTACGGTGAGCGCAGCGTCAGGTCAGCAGTACCCGATCAGCTGATCATCGAGGAGGCTGACCTGGGGACGAAACAGGTCTCCGTGAGGCGCACGGTCGCCATCCGCGCACGCACCATGAGGCGGATGACCCACCAGGCCGGGTCGATCTCGTGGCGTGCGAGGGCTAGCCTGGCCGAGGTCGGTGCCGCGTGATGGTTGTTGTGCAGGCCCTCGCCGCCGGTCACAAAAGCGAGCCATTGATTGTTGAAAGCGGTGTTGGGATAGCTCTTCTTCCCATAGCTGTGCCCGACGGCATTGATGGCGGCGTTGAGCGCCAGGTAGCTCAAAGCGTGGACGGCGGCGGCGAGGAGACCGAGCTGCCATCCGAGCAGGAGGCAGAGCATCGTGATGCCGATCCCGAGCCCGACGAAACCATGGTCGAAGAGCAACTTGTCCCAGCGATCCGGCGGCAAGTCCTTCGCGTAACGCTGCGTCGTCGTGCCGTCGCGGGCCACCTTGCGATAGAGGGCGGCGTTGGTGAGCTGAACGCGCCAGAAGCCGAGCAGCACGGGCGAGTGCGGGTCGCCCTCGACATCGGTGAAGGCGTGGTGCTTGCGGTGAACAGCGACCCACTGGCGCGGTCGTATCCCGGTCGTGAGCCATATCAGGACGCGGAAGACCATCCGGACCGAGGGCCGCAAGGTGATCGCTCGGTGCGAGAGAGCCCTGTGCAGGTAGATGGTCGTGCAGAACAGCGCCACCTGGCTGAAGGCCAAACCCACGAGGACCGCAAGCAGAACTCCTGGCACCGGGAAAGAGTATCAGGCAGCGCCTACCGTCTGGTAGGTAGGCTTGGCAGATGCCGAACCGACCTGATCCGGGCGAGACCCGGGGGGAGGCGGGGCGCTCTCCCTCGGCCCTGCCCGCTCATCTTGCCCGCGGGCCAGGAGTTACGACGCGCCAAGCCATCCTCGACGCCGCTTTGTGGTGCTTCGCCGAGCACGGCTTCGAAGGGACGTCGCTCAACGACATCGCCGAGCTCGTGGGCATCAGGCGTCCGAGCCTGCTGCACCACTTCCCTTCGAAAGAGGCCCTCTACCGCGAGCTGATCGAGGCTTCCTTCGCCGACTGGTTGACACGGGTAGCAGAGGCGACCGACCGGCCACGAGACGGCTGGGAGCAGGTTGATCGAGTGCTCACCTCGGGCTTCCGTTTCTTCGCGGAGAGCCCGGAGTTCGTGCGCCTCGTTCGGCGTGAAGCCCTCGAAGGCGGCGGGCCGATGGCCCGCGAGCTCGCTGTCGCCCTCCGTCCCATGCTCGAGCGGGCCACCGCCTTCCTCGAGCGTGAGATGGCCGCCGGCCGTTTCCGGTCGCACGACGCCCAGCAGCTGGTGCTCACGGGGTACGGGGCGCTGCTGACCTATTTCAGCGACGTCCCGTTCCTCGAGGTCTTGCTCGAGACCGACCCGCTCGGACCTGCTGAGCTGGAGCGGCGCCTCGAGCATCTGCGTGAATTCTTCCGGGCGGCCTTGAAACCGTGACCCGACCGCCCCGGAGACCGGCCACCGGCCGCCTCGTTGCCCCTTGCGTGCTAGCGGCAAGTCGGCCGGGCCGATAACCTGCGGTTTCATGTCGTTCATGTCCGCAAAAGGTGACGGCAAGCGCGCCGATCCCCGCGAGGAGGGAGCCGAGCTTTTCGGCCTCGTCCGTCGCTATGTGATCCAAGAGACGGTTGCTCCCCTCCGAACGGCCGCTCGGACGCTGCTCTTCGGCCTGATTGGGGCACTCTTCCTCGGTATCGGTACTGTGCTGCTGCTGGTCGCGGTGCTGCGCGTGCTGCAGACCGAGACGGGGTCGGCCTTCGCAGGCAACTGGTCATGGGTTCCCTATCCGATCACGGCCATTCTCGGCCTGGTCGTAATGGGCGCCTTTGGGAGCATGCTCCTCCGGTCTCGTGCCAAGCGCGCCGCCAAGCGAGGATAAGACCATGAAGCGATCGGAGGCAGGCTGATGACGATCCGCCTTGTCAGGCATTTGTTGCTCGCGAGCGATGCGTCGCGACCCGTGACGCTTTCCGACGTGGAGGACAAGCTACGCGACGTCGGCGGTAGTGCCGAGTCGCTGGTGAAAGCCCCCGCCCCGCCGGTGATCGGCATCGCCGTGGTTGCGGGGGTGGCGGCGTTGGCCGCGGTGTACCTGCTCGGCCGCCGACGTGGTCGTCGCCGGGCTTCAGTGCTCGAGATCCGCCGCGTCTGAGCGTGGCCGGCCCGGAGTGGGGGAGCGGTGCGTAGGTACCTCGATCGCTGGACACGCGACCTCGTCCGGCGTGGGTTTCGATCGGGGCTGATCGAAGGGAGCAACCTGTGGCTCTCGATCGGTGCGGTCGCCTGGCTCTTGCGTTTCTTGTCCAGGCGGCAGGCGCCAAAGGTGAGCGTGGAGAGTCTCCGTCTTGGCGAGTCGATCGTCGTGAGCCACGTGCCCGCTCCGCCCCGCACGAGGCGGGCCAGGAAAAAGGCGCTCCGGAAAGCCGAAAAGCTCGAGCAACGCTCGGCCAAGCTCCAGGCGAAAGCTCAGCTAAGCCGTCGCGATGCCCGCGCCGCGGCAGAGGCTGCCCTGGCCCAGGCGGCAGAAGCGGAGAAGCTGGACCGCGAACAGGCGCGCGCCGGCAAGGCTCGGCGCCGGCGTCGCGGCAAGCGGTCCGCCGCCCGGCGTCGCTCAGAAGGAGACCCCGAGGCGCCGCGTGGGACCTGAGGTCCCTCCGGCACGGAGCCGGACGCTCGCCGCGGGTGAGCGGGTCCTGCTTGTCGACCGCAAGGACCGCCGTTACCTCGTCACTCTCCATCCGGGCCGGTCCTTCCAGTCCCACGCCGGGGTGATCGAACACGACACCATGATCGGCCGCTGCGAGGGTGAGGAGGTCGAGGCCCGGCAGAAGGACGGCCGTGTGACGAACGCGGCACGCTATCTCGTGCTGCGCCCGACCCTGGCGGATGTCGTGATCGGCATGCCGCGAGGAGCGCAGGTGATCTACCCGAAGGACCTCGGGGCGATCTTGATGGCTGCTGACATATTCCCCGGAGCGCGTGTCCTCGAGGCCGGCGTTGGCTCAGGTGCACTTTCCATGGCCATGCTGCGCGCGGGCGCGGTCGTCACCGGTTACGAGCTGAGAGCGGACTTCGCCGAGCGGGCACGGGCGAACGTGGAGGCCTTCTTGGGCCCGGACCAGCCGTACGTGGTCCTGGAGCGCGACGTGTACCTGGGCATTGCCGCCGACGGTCTCGACCGCGTCGTGCTGGATCTCCCCGAGCCGTGGCAGGTTGTGCCACACGCCCAGCAGGCGCTCGCCCCCGGAGGGATCCTGCTCGCCTATCTGCCGACCATCAACCAGACGGCGGAGCTGCGCGGCGCGCTCCAGCACAGCGGGTTCGCCATGGCAGAGACGTTCGAGATCCTGCGGCGAACCTGGCATATCGAAGGCCGATCCGTGCGCCCCGACCACCGGATGGTCGCCCACACGGGCTTTGTGACCTCAGCCCGCCTCTTGTCGACCGGAACCCTCTTGCCGACCTGAAGGGGGCTGCCGGCCTGAACAGGGCGGACACTGGCCGAGCGTCATCGGTCATTGTGCGCTCAGTCAGTGACGATGAAGATGCACTCTCCCGGGCACTCCTCGGCAGCTTCCGTGACAGCGTCTTCGAGATCGGAGGCGACCGTCGCCGTCTGGGACGCCCCCCCGGGCTCGTTGAGGACCGTGTCACCCTGCTTCACGTACGCCAGGCCGTCGTCGAGGAGCGTGAAAACTGCCGGACAGATCTCCTCGCAGAGACCGTCTCCCGTGCAGAGGTCCTGGTCAATCCACACCTTCATCAGCCACTCATCTCCTTGGGGCGCTCGCTCCTTGTCGGCCGACTTGTGTCACGACCGCTTCCTCGACACGCAAGAGCTTACGGTCCGCGCAACTGCGAGTGGCGCAAGCTGGCGGGGTGGCTCCCAAGAACGCCGCCCCACGAGCAGACGGGCGCTGGTCGCGAAGGAGCGAGAGGCCGGGGCGAGTGGTCAAGCCGCTTCGCCGGTCACAGGTCTCGTGCGCCTCCGGCTCGTCAGTCCTTGACGATGAAGATGCACTCTCCGGGGCACTCGTCGGCGGCCTCGGAGACGGCGTCGTCGAACTCGGGAGGGACGACCGCCATCTGGGACTCGCCCCCCGGGTTGTTGAAGATGGCGTCGCCTTGCTTCACATAGGTCAGTCCATTGTCAAGGAGCGTGAACACAGAAGGGCAAAGCTCCTCGCAGACACCGTCTCCTGTGCAGAGGTCCTGGTCGATCCAAACCTTCATCCGCCACTCATCTCCTTGGGGGCTCGCTCCGTGTGGGCTGGCTTGTGCCGTTTTTCGCAAGGTCGAGCTTAGTGCCGTGCCAGGCGGTCCTCGCCAGACGAGGAGACACCTGGCACTGGTGTCAAACGCGTGCGGCCCCGGTGTAGGGTCCCGACGGGGACGAAGATCGCGCTGTGTGAGGAGGTGGGTCACACCGATGGAAAGCGACGGACACACGGGTTTCCCGGCAGATGATGAGGAGCGAGAGGAGCTCTACCGGCGGGCGGAGCAGGCCGAGGACGAGGTCACCGAGCTGCGGCGCCGGCTTCAAGAAGCGCCCGGGCGAGTGCGCACGCTCGAGGAACGCCTGCTCGAGACCAAGGGACAGCTCGCGCACGCGGTGTCCCAGAACGAGAAGTTGACCTTCACGCTCCAGCAGGCCAAAGAGCACATCGCCGCCCTGCGGGAGGAGGTGGACAAGCTCACCCAACCGCCTTCTGCCTACGGCACCTACTTGACTGGCAACGACGACGGAACCGTGGACGTGTTCGCGAGCGGGCGGAAGATGCGCGTCGCTGTCCACCCCGGACTGGAGGCAGAAGAGCTCCGCAAGGGCCAGGAGGTCGTTCTCAACGAGTCCTTGAACGTGGTTCTGGTCCGCGACCCCGAGCTCGGTGGGGAGGTCGTCTCGGTGCTCGAGGTGCTAGAGGACGGGCGACGGGCCCTCATCGTCGGACGGGCCGACCAGGAGCAGGTGGCAGAGATCTCCGACTACCTCGCGGGCGTCAAGCTGCGCGCCGGTGATTCCCTGCTGATGGACCCGCGCACCATGCTGCTCTACGAGAAGCTGCCCCGACCTGAGCTCGAAGAGGTCGTGCTCGAAGAGGTGCCGGACGTCACCTACGCCGACATAGGTGGCCTCGACAGCCAGATCGAGGCCATCACCGACGCCGTCGAGCTGCCGTACCTGCACCGGGAGCTCTTCGCGGACTACCGGCTGCAAGCGCCGAAAGGGATCCTGCTGTACGGGCCTCCGGGCTGTGGGAAGACCTTGATCGCTAAGGCTGTGGCGAACTCGCTCGCCCAGAAGGTCGGCGAGCGCACCGGCAATGCCCGCGTCAGGAGTTATTTCCTCAACATCAAGGGCCCTGAGCTGCTGAACAAGTACGTGGGGGAGACCGAACGCCAGATCCGCCTCGTCTTCCAGCGTGCCAGAGAGAAGGCCGAGGAGGGAGTTCCGGTCATCGTCTTCTTCGACGAGATGGACTCTCTGTTCCGCACTCGAGGCAGCGGGATCTCCTCGGACATGGAGTCGACCGTCGTCCCCCAGCTGCTGGCGGAGATCGATGGCGTCGAGGCGCTTCGCAACGTCATCGTGATCGGGGCCTCCAACCGTGAGGACCTCATCGACCCGGCGATCCTGCGCCCGGGGCGCCTCGACGTGAAGATCAAGATCGAGCGGCCCGACGAGGCCGCCGCCCAGCAGGTATTCGCCCGCTACCTCACCGACAACCTGCCCCTGGACGCGACGGACGTGGCCACCTTTGGCGGCGGCGACCCGAACAAGGCCGTTGCCAGCATGATCGAGCAGACGGTCGGCGAGATGTACCGGGCCGACGACGAGAATCGTTTCCTCGAGGTCACCTACCAGAACGGCGACAAGGAGACGCTGTACTTCAAGGACTTCTCCTCCGGGGCAATGATCGAGAACATCGTCCGCCGGGCGAAGAAGCTCGCGATCAAGCGCGAGATCTCAGGCGAGGGCCATGGCATCCGCCTTGCCGACATGATCGAGTCCATAAGGCAGGAGTACAAGGAGAACGAAGACCTGCCGAACACGACGAACCCGGACGACTGGGCAAAGATCTCCGGCAAGAAGGGAGAGCGGATCATCTACATCCGCACGCTCATGGGCCACGACGGGGAAGAGCGTGGCGGCCGTGCGATCGAGCGCGTCGGCACCGGGCAGTACCTCTGACCGCTTGGCGGGGATGCGCCGGTCGGCCCGAGAGAGTGGGGTAGCGTCCGAGCGTGGCGATAACGAAGGTCTGCGGTATCGAGACCGAGTACGGGGTGCAGGTCGTCTCGGGCGGCGACGCGAGCCCGACGACGGCGTCCTCGCTGCTCATCAATGCCTACGTCGCCGAGCTGGAGCGCAAGATCGGATGGGACTTCGAGGACGAGTCACCGGGTCGTGACGCGCGCGGGTATGCCCGCGAGGGTTCCATGTCGCCTGAGATCGAGACGCACCTCGTCAATGCCGTGCTCACCAACGGTGCTCGCTACTACGTAGACCATGCTCATCCCGAGTATTCGACGCCTGAGTGCTCGAACGCGCTCGAGCTCGTCCTCCACGACCGGGCCGGCGAGCTGATCCTCAGGCGGTCGATGGAAGCCGCCGGACAGCTCCTGGGTCCGGGCGAGGAGATAGTGATCTACAAGAACAACTCGGACGGCAAGGGCAACTCCTATGGATGTCACGAGAACTACCTCATAGACCGGGCGGTCCCCTTCTCACGGATCGTCCATGAGCTGACCCCGCATCTCGTCACGCGGCAGATCTACACCGGTGCCGGCAAGATCGGCGAGGAGGTCCCCTACGGAGGGGATGTCCCGCCCTTCCAGCTGAGCCAGCGGTCCGACTTCTTCGAGGAGGAGGTCGGGCTCGAGACGACGCTGAAGCGACCCATCATCAACACCCGCGACGAACCACACGCCGACCCGCAGAAGTACCGCCGGCTGCACGTGATCGTCGGCGACGCGAACCTGGCGGAGGTCGCCACCTTCCTCAAGGTCGGGGTCACCGCCCTCGTGCTGGCGATGATCGAGGACGACTTCCACGCCGGTCGGGACCTCAAGCTCTCGCAACCCGTGGCAGCGATCCGGTCGGTGTCGCGTGACACGACGCTGCGCACGAGGGTGGAGCTGTCCTCAGGCGACGCTCTGACCGCGCTCGAGCTGCAGTGGGAGCTGTACGACCTCGCTCGCAAGTACGCCGCCGAGCGGGGTCTGGAGGCCCTCGGGAACGAAAAGGTCGCTCGCCTGGTGCTCGATCGCTGGGAAGCGGTCCTGCAAGGCCTCGAGAGCGACCCGGAGTCCCTGGTGGGCCAGTTGGACTGGGTCGCCAAGCTCAGGCTGGTCGAGGCCTACAAGGACCGTCACGGGCTCGACTGGGACGACCCCAAGCTGGCGGGCATCGACCTGCAGTACCACGACCTGCGACCTGCGAAATCGCTCTTCGCCCGCCTGGCGATGGAAAAGCTCGTCGAGGAGGGCGACGTGGACCGGGCAACGATCGCGCCGCCGACGAGCACGCGGGCGTATTTTCGCGGGCGCTGCCTCGAGCGCTTCTCGTCGGCGATCGTGGCCGCCAACTGGGACTCGGTCGTTTTCGACATCGGGGAGGACTCGCTTCGCCGGGTGCCGATGATGGAACCGCTGAAGGGCACGGCACTGCATGTCGATACGCTTTTCGAAGGATGCGACACTCCGGCAGAGCTACTTAGGCGACTGGGCTCATAAGGAACGGTGATGGCAGAGCGCGAGCTGAAGAAGCGACCGACGACTAGCCGTGAGACAACCACGGCCGAGGAGGAGGCGCCGGCGACGACCGAGCGGGGCGACCGGCTGAAGGCCGAGATCGACGAACTCCTTGACGAGATAGACGAAGTCCTCGAGAACAACGCAGAGGAGTTCGTGCGCAATTACGTCCAAAAGGGGGGCGAGTGAGAGAAAGCGAGACCTAGTCGCGCCCATGAGCCTGCCCCTATTCCCTTTTGGTACTGACCCGGGACCGAGCTTCACCGAGCTGCTCCGCCGGACGCGCGTCGGGGGCGCCCAACCTGGCCCAGGCGAGGCTCCCGAGGTCACGAGCACCGGGCGCCTTCCCGGGTCGGCCGCGGTTTCTATGCCCGGGGTGGCCCACGGGACGACGATCGTGGCGCTGCGCTACGACGGCGGGGTCGTCATGGCGGGAGACCGCCGCGCGACCGAGGGCAACATGATCGCCCACCGTAGCATCGAGAAGGTCTTCCCGGCAGACCGTCACTCGGCGGTCGCCATCGCCGGCGCCGCAGGTACCGCGGTCGAGATGGTGCGGCTCTTCCAGACCCAGCTCGAGCACTACGAGAAGGTCGAGGGCACGCGCCTTAGCCTCGAGGGCAAGGCGAACCAGCTCGGACAGATGGTGGGTGCCAACCTGCCCATGGCCATGCAGGGCCTCGTCGTCATACCGTTGTTCGCGGGTTACGACTTGCGCCTGAAGACGGGTCGGATCTTCACCTACGACGTCACCGGAGGCCGTTTCGAGGAGACCGACTTCCACGCCACCGGCTCGGGGGGGCGTGACGCAAAGAACACCGTGAAGCTCGGCTACCGCGACCGGCTGGGACGCGAGGAGGCGATCGAGCTCGCGGTTGCCGCCTTGTACGAGGCAGCCGACGAGGACACTGCCACCGGGGGCCCGGACCCGCTGCGGGGTATCTACCCGGTGGTTGCGACCGTCGATGCCGAGGGTTACACGCGCCTCGAAGACGCCGAGGTCGCCGAGCATTTCAGCAATGTCTTGGAGCGCAGGCGCCAGCAGGGCGAGGTAGGTGAGCACAGATGACGATGCCCTACTACGTGGCGCCCGAGCAGGTGATGAAGGATCGCGCCGAGTACGCCCAGAAGGGGATCGCCCGAGGTCGCGCTCTAGTCGGGACCACCTATGACAACGGTGTGCTCATCGTGGCAGAGAACCCTTCGAACACGCTCCACAAGATCAGCGAGATCTATGACCGCGTGGCCTTCGCCGGCGTGGGCCGTTACAACGAGTTCGACCAGCTGCGGGTGGCAGGGGTGCGCCATGCCGACACCAAGGGCTACGCCTATTCGCGAGAAGACGTCGACGCCCGTTCGCTCGCGAACGTGTACGCCCAGTACTTGGGCCAGGTGTTCACCCACGAGATGAAGCCTCTCGAGGTCGAGATCCTCGTGGCCGAACTTGACCCGGTCGGCGACGCGCACCAGCTCTTCCACATCGCCTATGACGGCACGGTCGCAGACGAGCAGCGTTTTACCGTCCTCGGCGGCGAAGCCGACGCCGTCACGCAACGCATGACGGCCAGGTTCGTCCAGGGATGGTCGCTTCGCGAGGCCATTCGCGCCTGCGTGGCGGGCCTTCAAGGCCCGAACAGGACGCTCCAGGCCGGGGATCTGGAAGTCGCCGTGCTGGAACATGGGCCGTGGCGCAGGACCTTCCGGCGCGTCAGCGACGAGGAGGCAGCAGAGATGTTGGCCGACGGCGAGCAAGTCGAGGCGACCAGGCCTTCGGCACCCCCGCCGGGCGAGCCCGCGTCGAGCGGCGTGGGACCGCCAGCGGGGGACACGGGCGGTGCGCCGTCGCCTGACGCGCCCGCTCAGTGAAAAGATGCGACGATGCCGACGAGCAGGACGAGCGCGACCATGACGAGCACAAGAATCGTGCGGGTACGGTGGAAATGGGCGCGCCCGGGCAGATCCATCGGTGGCAGGTCGAGCGCGCCCACGTCCTCAGGGCCGAGATCGGCGTAGCGCTCGTCGAAGGCGGCGTCGACGGCATCGGCTAGCAGCAGCGAGCGTGCGAGCTCGAGCTGATCTTCGTGGACGAACACGCGCACGTTCGCTGGAAGGGGGTAGGGACCCTCGCTGAGGCCGCGCAGCTCGACCGGGATCCCCTCGGCGCCGAGGCGTGCCGCGAGCACGTGCCCGTGAAACGAACCCAGGACTGTCGTCAAGTGGACCATACGGTCGGATGGCTTCATCCAGTTCGAGGCTACCGTGGACCTCGGTGGATCGCAGGATATTCGGGATCGAAAATGAGTACGGCGTCACTTGCACCCTGCGTGGCCAGCGCCGCCTGAGCCCTGACGAGGTCGCGCGCTACCTGTTCAAGCGCGTCGTGAGCTGGGGACGTTCGAGCAACGTCTTTCTCGAGAACGGGGCCAGGCTGTACCTCGACGTGGGCAGCCATCCCGAGTACGCGACGCCGGAATGTGACTCCATCGAGGACCTGGTCGCGCATGACAAGGCAGGCGAGCGCATCCTCGAGGGACTGGTCGCTTCGGCCGAGAGCCGCTTGCGCGACGAGGGCATCCGCGGCGTCATCTACCTGTTCAAGAACAACACCGACTCTGCCGGCAACTCTTACGGCTGCCACGAGAACTACCTCACGAGCCGGAGGGACGACTTCTCGCATTTCGTCCAGGTGCTGATCCCGTTCTTCGTGAGCCGGCAGATCTACTCCGGGGCGGGCAAGGTGCTGCAGACGGCTCGTGGAGCGATGTTCTGTCTTTGCCAGCGGGCCGAGCACATCTGGGAAGGGGTCTCGTCGGCGACGACTCGGAGCCGACCGATCATCAACACCCGCGACGAGCCGCACGCTGACGCGGAGCGCTTCAGGCGCCTGCACGTGATCGTCGGTGACTCGAACATGAGCGAGTACGCGACGTTTCTGAAAGTCGGCGCCACGAGCATCCTGCTTCGGATGCTGGAAGACCCGAGCGTCGTCATCCGCGACCTCACTCTGGAGGACCCGATCCGGGCCATTCGCGAGATAAGCCATGACATCACCTGCCGGCGCGAGGTGCGTCTCGCCAACGGGCGCGAGCTGAGCGCCCTCGACATCCAGCGCGAGTACCTGGACCGGGCGATGCGCTACCAGGAGCGGCGCGGCCTGCCGGAACTCGAAGAGCGGGCCCTGTCGATGTGGAAGCACTGCATGGAGCAACTCGAGAAAGATCCGCTCGGTCTGGACCGCGAGTGCGACTGGGTGATCAAGTACCGCCTCGTCGAGGCCTATCGCGCCCGCCATCAGCTTCCCCTCGGACATCCGAGGGTGGCTCTTTTGGATCTCCAGTATCATGACGTCGACCGCAGTCGCGGCATCTTTTACCTGCTCCAGGCCAAAGGCCGGGTCGACAGGGTCACGACCGACGAGGCGATCACCGAGGCGATGGACGTACCTCCGGCGACCACCCGGGCGCGGCTCCGGGGCGAGTTCATCAGGCGGGCCAAGGAGAAGCGCCGCGACTTCACGGTCGACTGGGTGCATCTGAAGCTGAATGACCAGACGCAGCGCACTGTCCTCTTGAAAGACCCGTTCCGGTCTCATGACGAGCGCGTCGAGCGGCTCATCGAATCGATTTAGGCTGCTGGCCAATGACGGACCCGGGAAAGGCTTCGATGGACACGGACGGCCTGGAGGAAGACCTCGTGTCGTGGGGCGCCGTCGAGGATCTTGGGTCGCCTCCGCGAGAGCGGCCGGCACCGTATCTGTCAGAGGAGACGGCCCCGAGATCTGATGGTGGGACCGCCACGACCGCCACGACCGCGCAGCTGGCCAGGGCCCGGAGCGCGAAGCGACGGATCCTCGAGTGGGTCGTTGTCGTCGCGCTCGCCGTGCTCGTGGCCGCCGGCTTGCGCACCTATGTCGTCCAGGCCTTCTACGTGCCCTCAGGTTCGATGCTGCCGACATTGCAGATCGGCGATCGCATCGTCGTGATCAAGTTCGGCTACACGATCCACCGAGGCGACATCGTCGTCTTCAAGCGGCCCCCCGCGGATGTCGGCACCACGGACTTAGACCTTGTAAAGCGCGTCATCGGCCTTCCTGGCGAGACCATCTCGTCTGTCGGGAGCACGGTCCTGATCAACGGGCGGCCGCTCGCGGAACCGTGGCTGCCTGCTCTCACCGGGGCATGCGCCGAGAGCGCCGAGAACATCCCGCGCACAAAGATCCCTCCGGCGCACTACTTCGTGATGGGCGACTGCCGCGGCGACTCGGCCGACAGCCGAACCTGGGGGACGCTTCCGGCCTCGCTCGTCGTGGGCAAGGTATTCGTGATCGTGTGGCGTTTCGGGCACCCGTACCTGCACTGGTTCTAGAGAGGAATTGGCTTCATGAAGAAATCTCCCTGCCGGCGGGTCCTCCCGCCGGCGACAAGGTAGGATCGGTCCCATGGGCGGTCTCGATCCGGCCAAGATCTTTCTGCTCCTGGTCATAGCGCTCGTCGTCGTGGGTCCTGAGAGGCTGCCCGGGGCTGCGAGACAGCTGGGCGGTATGTGGCGCGAGCTGAACCGCATGCGGGAGAAGTTCGACGCAGAAGTCCGTGCCATGGTCCCGGACCTCGATCTGCCGAAGATCCCGACCAGCCCCTCAAAGGCCGTGAGCGGCTACATCTCCGGGCTCGTGTCGGGCATGGGCGAGTCCACCACGGCCGCAGGTGCGTCGGCCTCCGAGACGGTCGACGCCTTCGCGACCGGAGGCGGCAGCTGGACAGCTGGAGGCGCAGCGGAGAACGGCCAGTCGACCTGGCGGCCGCTGGTCGGAAGCCATGAGCCGTCGTCATCGGTGCGCCGGGCACCGGCGGTGCCTTCGTGGTCCTCGGTGGGCAGGCTTTCGGCGGACACGCGTTCGGCGGACACGGTCTTCGTGTTCGACGAGCCGAGCATGAACTGAGCCATGGCCGCCCCGGCGAGGCTGGCGAGGCTTCGCGACCGGACCGCGCGCCCGGATCCGGACGCGATGACCCTCGGCGAGCACCTCGCCGAGTTGCGCCAGCGCCTCATCGTCTGCATTTGCTCGGTCGCGGTCGGGGCCGTGGTCACCTACGTGCTCTACGACCAGATCCTGGCCGTCCTGCAGGCGCCGTACTGCCAGGCCGTGACCCATACGAGTTCGGCCGGCAAGTGCGCCTTCTATGTCACTCAGCCACTGCAGGGGTTTGCGCTCCGCCTCAACGTGTCGGCCTATGGCGGGCTCCTGATCGCCGTTCCAGTGCTGTTCTACGAGCTCTGGCGGTTCGTCACCCCTGGCCTAAAGGCGAACGAGAAGCGTTACGCCCTCCCGTTCACCCTGGCGACGGCTGTCCTGTTCGCCCTCGGTGCCTTCGTGGCCTATCTCACCTTCCCGCACGCGATGCGCTTTTTGCTCGACGTCAGCGGCCCCAAGAACACCATCGTGGCCATCTTGTCGCCGAACTCCTACGTCCAGCTGATCCTGCTGTTGATGGCGGCCTTCGGCGTGACCTTCGAGTTCCCCGTCGTCCTTGTCGCCCTCGAGCTGGCCGGTGTCCTCACACCCGCCAAGCTGACCAAGTTCCGGCGGTGGGCCATCATCGGCATGGTGCTGTTCGCCGGCATCGTGACGCCGAGCTCGGACCCGTTCTCGATGCTCGCGCTGGCCATTCCGTTGCTGATCTTCTACGAAGCCTCCATCATCATCGGCAAGATGCTCGGTAAGTGACCGGCTGCTTCCGAAAGAGGCCATGAAGGCACCTTTGGCCTCGGTCTCCTCCCGTGAACAGTTCGTCGCGGACCATCCGTATCCACTCGACCGGTTCCAGCTCGATGCGCTGGACGTACTAGACGAAGGACAGTCCGTCCTCGTCAGCGCACCGACCGGCTCGGGCAAGACCGTCGTTGCGGAGTACGCGGTCCATCTCGCTCTCGGCGAAGGGGCGAAGGTCTTCTACACCACGCCCATCAAGGCGCTGTCGAACCAGAAGTACGGGGATCTTCGTCGCAGGTACGGCGCTGACCGAGTCGGCCTTTTGACCGGAGACAACTCCATCAACGGGCAGGCTCCGATCGTGGTCATGACGACCGAGGTGCTACGCAACATGATCCACGCGGAGCCCGGTCGCCTCGCAGACTTGCGCTATGTCGTGCTGGACGAGGTCCACTTCCTCCAGGACCCCTACCGGGGAGGCGTATGGGAGGAGGTCATTCTCGGCGCCCCGAAGAACGTGACGCTCGTCTGCTTGTCCGCGACGGTGGCAAACGCCGACCAGCTGGCGGCGTGGATCTCCGAGGTCCGCGGCGCCACCGGCGTCGTCATCGAGCAACACCGGCCAGTCGAGCTGAAGAACCTGTTCGTGGTGGGGGACCGCTTTGCCGAGCACCTGCATCTTCTCCCGACATTCGTCGACGGCCGGCCGAACCCAGAGGCGGTCAAGCTGGACAACCTGCTCGCTCGGCCCGGATCTGGCCGGAGGGGCGGCAACGGGACCGGGCCCAGCCCTCAAAGCGGGCGACAGGCCCCGCCCGGGGCCAGGCCGCGCTCGCAGCTATACCGGCCCCGGCGCGTCGAGGTCGTCGATCGGCTCGCCGCCGAGCGCCTCCTGCCGGCGATCTACTTCGTGTTCTCCCGGGCCGGATGCGACGAGTCGGTGAGGCATTGCCTGGACGACGGGTTGAGGCTGACCACACCGGAGGAGCGCTTACGCATACGAGCGATCGTCGAGTCCTACGTGGACACCCTGACCGACGACGACCTGGCGGTGCTCGGCTACACGGTCTACGCGGCCGGGCTCGAAGCAGGTGTGGCGGCCCACCACGCCGGCATGGTGCCACCGTTCAGGGAGGCGGTCGAGGCCTGCTTCGCCGAGGCGCTCGTGAAGGTCGTGTTCGCCACCGAGACGCTCGCTCTCGGCATCAATATGCCGGCGCGCTCGGTGATCATCGAAGAGGTCACGAAATTCGGCGGCAGAGGGCACCAGGAGCTGACCTCGGGGGAGTACACCCAGCTGACCGGGCGGGCGGGCCGCCGCGGCATAGACGAGATCGGCTATGCGGCGGTGTTGTGCTCGCCGTTCCACACCTTCGCCGACGTCGCCCGGATCGCCGGCGGTCGCCCACGAGCCTTGACGTCCTCGTTCCGGCCCACCTACAACCTCGCCGTCAACCTCGTCCGGCGCCACAACAGGGAAGCTGCCTACGCCCTCGTCAGCTCTTCATTCGCGCAGTTCCTGAGCGAAGAGGACTTGGCGGGCGAGCTCGACGCCGTCCTGGGGGTGCTCGAGCGCCGCGGGTATCTCGCCGGCTGGAGCGTCACAGAGGCAGGAGCCCGACTGGCGGGCCTCTATCACGAAGCCGATCTCCTCATCGCCGAGGCTCTGGAGTCCGGCCAGCTCGACGGCCTCGACCCGGCGAGCCTCGCCGCGGTCGCGTCCGGCTTCTGCTATGAGGCCCGCAGGGAGCGCGAAGCCCCGTTTCCTGTCCCTACGGCCAAGGTCGCCCGACGTCTGGAATCGATCGAGGAGCTCTCCAAGGGGCTGTCAGCCGAGGAACAGCACATGCATCTGCCGGTGACGCGGGGCGTGGAGGGAGGCTTTGCTTCGCTCGTATACGACTGGGCGAGGGGCCGGGACCTTCGCCAGGTGCTTCAACCGACCGCAGGTTCGAGCCGGCGGGGCCGGCGGGCGGCGCCTCTCATGTCAGGAGGCGACTTCGTGCGCAATGTGAAACAGGTCATCGACCTCCTCCGGCAGGTGGCAGTCGTCGCACCCCAGGGCGAGACGGCCAAGGCCGCCCGGGTAGCGGCCGAGCGCCTGCTGCGCGACGTGATCGCCGCGTCGTCGGTGGTGACGATCCCCGTCGAGCGCGGGACCATCCGCGCCGGTGGGCAACCCGCACCGTAGTCTCGTCCGGGCATGTCAATGGCAGGTACCGAGAAGTTCACCGCCGAGGAGCGGGAGGTGCTCGGGCGGTACTTCACAAATCTCGACGGCCCGGTCTTCGCGCTCGTGAACCTGCCCGAGGTGGTCAAAGGTGCCCTGTTCGCCCGCTACTCGCGATCGTCGAAGAGCCTGCGCCGGCTGTTTCTCGACGAGTTCTTCGAGGAGCTCGACGTCGCCGGCGACACGAGCCTTGACGCCTCGGTCGGGTTGCGGCGCGCCGAGGAGCTCTACGCCCGCGTCTTCAGCGAGTACGGGGACGACTCGGTCGCCCAGCTCGGAGGGGTCCACCTCGCGTGCGAGCAGTCGTCGAACCTGCTGACGAAGATCCTGGAGCGGGGCCGGCTCATGTCCTACCTCGAGCAGTCGACTCGCTACATCCCCTATGACAGCCGCCTACCCTCAGGCCACTACCGCTACCACCGGGACCCCGCCGTGCTGGAATCGCCTCTTGGGGCCCGTTATGTCGGCGAGATGGACCGCATGTTCGACACCTACGGCGAGCTCTTGCCGACGCTGCAGACCTTCGTGCTCCGGGAGAATCCGAGGCGCGGAGGCGTCTCGGAGCTCGCTCACCGCCATGCGGTCCGGGCGCGCTGTCTCGATGCGCTGCGAGGCCTGCTTCCCGCCGGCTCGCTCTCTAATGTCGGCATCTTCGGATCGGGACAGGGCTACGAGCACCTGCTGCTGCGGATGCGCGCGCATCCGCTGCCCGAGGCCCGTCGCTACGCGGACCTCATCCTTGTCGAGCTGCGCAAGGTGATCCCTTCCTTTCTCGCCAGAATCGACCGGCCTGAGCGGGGCGGGGTGTGGACCGGGTACCTCCAGTCCCGCCGAGAGGCAATGGAGACGACGATGCACGATCTGTGGCTGACCGAGGTCCCGGCGCCCGGCACCTCGGTCAGCCTCACCGACTTCGACCCCGCCGGGGAGGACAAGGTCCTCGTGGCGATGTGCTACCCGTACTTGAACCTTCCCGAGCAAGAGGTCGCCCGACGAATCTCCGCTCTCGCTCCGGAGGAACGTCGGAGGATCATCGAGGCCTACGTAGGAGAGCGCTCCAATCGCCGCCACAGGCCCGGAAGGGCTCTCGAGTGCACTTCTTACCGGTTCGACGTTGTAGCGGACTACGGGGCCTTCCGGGACCTCCAGCGCCATCGGATGCTCACGATCGAGTGGCAGCACCTCAGCACCGATCTCGGCTTCGAGGTGCCCGCGCTCGTCGAGGAGGCTGGGCTTTCCGGCCGGTTCCTCGAGTCCTTGGAGCGTTCCAAGAGCCTGCACGACGCCCTCGCCCCTTACTTCCCCGAGCAGAGCGCGTACGCCGTGGCGCTCGCGTTCAACATCCGTTTCTTGCTGCAGCTGAACGCCCGTGAGGCGATGCACGTGCTCGAGCTCCGCTCTGGCCCGCAGGGACATCCCGCCTATCGGAAGATCGTCCAAGAGATGCACCGGCTGATCGCCGAGCAGGCAGGCCACCACGCCATCGCGAATGCCATGAGATTTGTCGACCACACCGAGACCGATCTCGGTCGCCTCGAGGCGGAACAGCGCTCGGAGTCCAAGCGGCAAGGCTTCGGGCCGAGCCTCTGACTGTCTGGCTCGAGCCTCTGACTGGGGACTTCTCATTTCCTCTTGACGAGCACTCTCCCAGTGGTCATAACTAGAGAGTCCCCTCAAGCCGAGGGCGGCTTCCGATAAAAGGGGAGGCTGTTCAAAGAGCCCAGGGGTGTTGCGAGTGGTGGGGACCCAGGAGTCGAGTAGAGAACGCCCCCGCCGGCATCTCAAGCCGGCGTATCGCCCGGGCAGGCGACAAAGGGTGGCCCCAAAGGCATCCTGGGTCCTGCCGCCGCCCCGCAATCGCAACGCCGGCCTCTGGCAAGTAGGGGGCGTCTGGCCGGAAGTCGTCCCAACCGAGCATTGGTGCCCTATAGTCCATCCGGCCGCGTCCCCGGCACCGGTTCCCCGGGGCAACGCGAGACCCGGCACCGATCACTTGAAGGACGCTTATGCGCAAGGACACTAAGGACACTGCAGATCTGGAAGAGCCCATCGAGGTGGACGATCTGGAGGTTCCCGAGGCCGACGAGGCGGACCTCGACGATCTTGCAGAGGCGGATCTGCTTGATGACGAGGACGACGACGACCTCGGTGACGTCGCGCTGGTCGACGATCTCGACGACGACGATGACGACGTGGTCCCCATCGGTGTCGTCGTCGAGGGCGACATGGCGGCGATCGAGAGCGAAGACGAGGACGAGGATGACCTCGACGATGACGACGTCGAAGCGAGCCTTGATGTGATCTTGAAAGAACGCCTGGTCGTCGTCGACGATGACGAGGACGAAGAGGAGGAGGCGCCCGATTCCGAGGACCGCGGGGAGGGCGCTCTTCGCGTGCTGCCCAAGCAGCCTGGAGAGTTCGTCTGCCGGTCCTGTTTCCTCGTCAAGAGCCAGACGCAGCTCGCAGACAAGAAGCGCCTCCTGTGCCGAGACTGCGTATGAGCAGAGCGCGTCAGGTCCGGGCGAGCCTGGCAGTAGCGTCGTCTCGTGGCTGAAGAACGACCCGTCTCCGAGACCCTGCTCGACTGGCTCCTCTACGCACCGCTGGGCGCGGCGACCATGCTCGTCGAGGAGCTGCCCCGGCTCGCAGAGCGCGGCCGCGAGCGTTTCGAGAAGCAGATCGGTGTCGCGGAGCTGATCGGCAGGTTAGCCGTCGCCGAGGCTCGCCGACGCCTCGCAGCGCCGCCATCGAGCCAGTCTCGCGAGGCTGTGGCTCCCAGTCACTCACGGGCAGGGACGCGGTCTCCGCTGCCGATGCCAGCCGACCCGGCACCTTCGGCGTCTCCCCAGGCGGCACGGGGTCCTCTCCCGACTCAGGACCATGAAGCTGAAAGAACACCCCGCCCCCGCAGCGGCGGCACGAGGAGGCCCCCTGCATCGGCGCCTCACGTGGGCAGAAGCGAAGGCAATGAGCTTCCGATCCCCGCCTACGACACGCTAGCTGCCTCACAGGTCGTGGAGAGGCTGGCTTCTCTCTCGCCAGCTGAGCTCGAGGCGGTGCGCAAGCACGAATCGGTCACTCGGCGCCGCCGCACCGTGCTGCACCGGATCGCGCAGCTCAACGCGGAGCGTGACGGCGCAACGGCCTGAGCTGCCCTCGCACGCCTAAGGTCACAGAACATGCAGCTCGAGACGCGTCATGGCACCCAAGGCGACGTGCCGGCGCTGGTGGAGCTCTATCGGCGGTTTCGGGAATCTCTCGTGAGCGAACGAGGTGGCGCCAGGTACCTGGCGAAAGAAGCATTCGCCGAGCCTCTCGATGCCCACTTCGAAGCCATGGTCGCCGACGACCAGCGGCTGGTCCTGCTAGGCACGCTCGACGACGTGCCGGTTGGAACGGCCGTCGCCCGACTCGAGGAGCTGCCGGACTCGTCCCACCTCGCCATCGTCGAGGTCCTCTATGTCGATCCGCCCGCGCGCGAGGTTGGTGTCGGCGAGAAGCTTCTCGAGGCCGTGGTCGACTGGGCTGGGCAAGGCGACGCCACCGGACTCGACGTATCGGTGCTCCCTGGTGCGAGGGAAGCGAAGAATTTCCTCGAGGGCGCCGGTTTCGTTGCTCGCCTGCTTGTCATGCACCGAAGGCTGAGCTGATACGAGGGTGAATGGGCGTGCGTGGGATGACGGCCGTGTCTCTCCAAGGCAGGCCGGCCCGCAGGGCCCTAGAGGCGTCGCGTGCGCGCTCTGTCCTGGTCGAGCGTCGCACACAACCGGAGCGGCCTTGGCCTGGCAGTAGCTCGCAACCCGGCCACCTGTGAGCCGCCGTGCGCTGTTGCACTACCCGAGGGGCATTCCAGTACGGCTAAGGCCTTCAGGAGCTCGCCGAGTCGGCGGGAGCCGGCTGGCGTGCTTCCAGAGGAGCCTCCGGCTCGGCTTCCTCCACAGAAGGTTCCGCTACGGCCTCGTCGGCCGTGGCCTCCGGCAGTGCGACCTCGTCGGCTGTGGCCTCCGGCAGTGCGGCCTCAGGCGCGGCCTCAGGTAGTGCGGCCTCAGACAGTGCGGGCTCGGGCAGTGCGGCCTCGGGCGCACCCTCGGGCAGTTCGGCCTCAGGCGCGGCCTCAGAAAGCGTGGGCTCGGGCGCGGCCTCCGACAGTGCGGCCTCGGGCGGTGCGGCCTCGGCCGTGGCCTCCGACAGTACGGCCTCGGGCGCGGCCTCAGAAAGCGTGGGCTCGGGCGCACCCTCGGGCAGTTCGGCCTCAGGTAGTGCGGCCTCGTCCACCAAGGTGGCGCTAACCGCTTCGAGGGGCGACTCCGGCAAGGCACCGGCTGCTGCCGTCTCCTCGGTCGCCAGGGGGGCTCCCGGCTCGGTCGCCGGAGCAGCTAGCGGCGCAGTCGGCGGAGCGACTCGCCGCGGGGGGCGTGCTGGAGGGCGAAGCGGACGCGGAGGGCGATTCGTCCGAATCGGCTTGGGTGGCGGTGGCATAGACAGACCAACCATCGGCGCCAGCGCCGGAATACTGCCCGCCGCCAGGCGGGCCTTGCGGACGACCTCTCCCGAGGGATCCTCTGGCAGACCCTCAGGGTGGATCTGGCGTCGGATCGGTGACACGACTGCGGCGTCGAGAACGGCCAGCCAGCGTTCGACCGGAGAGGTCGCGGTCATTGCGGCGCTCGCGCTGCTCGCGAGCCGCTCGACGAGTGCCGCTGGGAACCGAGCCGTCGGCTCCGGGGGCTGCGCGGAGAAACGAAGCGCCTGGAGGACCCGACCTTCTTCGAGGGCATGGATGATCTGTTCCTCCCAGTTGGAGCGAAGCTTCTTCACCCGCCGGTCGAGCTCCTCGCGGAGCTTGCGATCCAGCTCTCTGGCCGTCTCGTCACGCGGCGCTGCGGCCGCAACTGTCGTTCTCAAGTCTCGGAGGGAAAGTTGTTCGAGCTGGGCAACCGCTGCTTCAGCTCGGTCGAGCCAGATCGCCTGCTTGACGGACGGCGCGATTTGCTCGGCGAGGGCGAGGATCGCCTCACCCGAGAGCTCGGGCCTGCCTTCGGAGCGAGCGCGCTCGCGCTCTTCGGCGATCGCCCTACGGACTGCCGGTATTCCGCCGGCAGCGAGTCGCTCGGCGATCGGTCGTTGCTCAGGCGCCAGGCTTGCGAACAAGACATCGCGATTTGCTGTGCCCGGTTCGAACCGCGGGGCGGTCCGGCGCGGAGCGGTCTGCTGAGCAGAGCGCACAGCCGCGGGTTGCCGCGAGTCCGTGCGGGTTCGCTCGCCAGCGGGCGCTCCAGAACGAGGTCCACTAGCTGTGGGGGTTCGTGGGCGTCCGAGACCGCCAGGGGCTCTGCCGGTAGGAGAGGAACCGCTTGCGGGGGCTCCTTCCATCCGAGGACGCCGCTCGGGGCGCCGCTCGCCGACAGGGCGTGCAGGGCGGCTTGCGGCCGTAGAAGAGGCGGTGGACGAAGAACCCTTCGCCTGCATTCCTTCCATCCGAGGACGCCGCTCGGGGCGCCGCTCGCTCGCTTCGCCGACGGCCTCGGTGGACGGCAGCCGGCGCGTGTCCGGGCGTTCTCCGCCCCGCGACGGTCGACGATCACGCGTTCCACTTCGATCGCCGCGACGCGGACTGTCGAGAAGGTCACGCCGATCGCCGCGGCCGTGGCCACCCTCTGAAACAAGCACGGTCGTGACCGCCGGAACTGGCTTGGAAGACGCGATCAATTCGATGCGCCCCGCCGGCGTCGCTTTCTCTTTCGGGGGAAGCACCGACAGGATCGTTATCCCATCTATCTCGACTTCGGCCTCGACACGCAGGATATCTCCCACCTTGGCGCTGTCGGAGAGGAGCTTGCCATCGATGACACCTTTGGGCTGCCGCGCTCCGGCGGCGCGCCAGGTGTAGCTGCCGTCTCCCCGGGCGCTGGTCAATTCGATGTCGAGACGATTAGGCATGCTCCGGTCAAACTACCCTCTGCGGGCGTGCTTGCGAAGTGGGAGCCCTTCCGAGGGCTCCAACGGCCACGCGGCGCGGGCTCTTCGCCAACGCGCTACAACCTCAACCATGGAACGCGACGCCGGCGAAGGGTCCCGCCAGCAAGGGTTCTTGCCAGCCGCGTCCCCAGGTACAGTGCCTCAGACAACTCCTGTCCCACCCCTGGCGAGCCCATCTTCGACCGAGCCGGCTCCCTCCGTGGCGACTGGGAGACGCCGCGGGGGCGAGACGCACCGGGGATGGATCGGTGTTGTGCTCGTGGCCCTCTTGGTTGGTACTGGGACCGGACTGGGCGTTGGCGCAGGAGTCGCCGCAGTGATCCGCGCTCACGACACGACGACCGTCAAGTTCTCTCCGAACACGAGCGTGTTCCAGCACATGAGCAATGTGAAAACCGTACTCGAACGGGTCCTTCCTTCGGTGGTGGCGATCCAAGCGGTGGGACCTAGCTGCGCTTCTGGAGTGCTGAACGGTACGAATGAGCTCGACGAGGGCACCGGGATGATCCTTACCCGAAGCGGCGAGATTCTCACGAACAACCACGTCATAGCGGACGCAACCGAGATCAAAGTCACCCTCTACGGCAGCAAGAAGGCTTATCAGGCAACCCTTGTCGGCACTGACCCGAGCTATGACGTCGCGCTGCTCCAGTTGCACGGGCCGAGGTCGGTGAGAGCGGTGTCGTTGGGCGAGCCGGCAGGTATTCAGGTCGGAGAGGACGTCCTCGCGATCGGGAATGCGCTCGCCCTTTCCGAGAGCACCCCTTCTGTCACCGAAGGGATCATCTCCGCGGAGGGAAGGTCGATCAGAGCAGGAGGGGAAGACTGCGGCGGAACCGAGTCGCTGAAAGGCCTCCTGCAAACCCAGGCGGCGATCAATGCGGGCAACTCGGGAGGCCCGCTCGTCGATGCTACCGGGCAAGTCATTGGCATGAACACAGCGGCCGCCGCGACCTCAGCCGGCGAGGCACCCACCCAGAACATCGGATTCGCGATCCCGATCGGGAGCATCGAGGCGCTTCTGCCCGGGCTCCGCAAGGGGGGCACGATCGGGACGCCGAAGGCGTTCCTGGGCGTCGAAGTCGTGTCGGTTACTCCCGCGAACCGCTTCACTTATGGGATCAGCCCCACCAACGGTGCGCTGGTAGTGGGCTTGTTCCCAGGTGCTCCGGCCGCGATGGCAGGGATCCGCGTGGGCGACGTCATCGTCAGCTTCGCCGGGCATGCCATCGGCAACGACGTGGCTCTCACCGCGGCCGTGCGAGCGGCTCATCCCGGCGAACGAGTCACGGTGGTGCTGTACCGGGGCCGGGCGCGGACGATTGTGTCACTCGTGCTTGGCACCAAGCCGGCGCCGGAGCCTGGCACGAGTTGACGGCGGCGTTGTGCGCCCTTGGAGTCTTCTCCGCCGAAGGCCGTTCAGCCGGCGCGCAGCTCCACGGCCTCGAGCCCCTTCGGTCCCGGGCGGGAGAGGAATTCGACGCGTGCCCCCTCCGTTGGTGGCTCATCGGCGTCGCTCAACGCCGAACGGTGCACGAACACGTCTCGGCCGCCGGTGTCCGGGGCGATAAAACCGAAACCCCTGACGGGATCGAACCACTTCACGGTCCCGGTCGCCGGTCGCAGCGACCGACGGCTACGCGGGTCAGCCTTTGAGGCGTGCAGGTACCCGGCACGAACCGGACGAACAGCACGCCCAGCCCCCTTCCGGCGATCTGACTCGGCAGCCGCTGCCGGGTGAGGAGAGGTCCCCGTGCCTGCCGGGACCTCGCGAGACGAGCTCGAACTCGGACGCTGTGGGACCGCCGGGAGAAAAGCAGGCTGCTCGAGGGTTTGGGGAAACCCGAGCGCGCGCTGCATGGAGCGTGTCGCACCGGCCTGGTCGGGGGTGACGAGGGAGATCACAGTGCCATCCGCGCCCGCACGGCCAGTGCGACCAGAACGATGGACGTAGTCCTTGTGGTCACCCGGCGGGTCGAAGTGGAGCACGCAGGCGACGTTCTCGACGTGGATGCCGCGCGCCGCGACGTCCGTGGCGACGAGGACCCGGGCGGTTCCGGCGTGGAAAGCCTGAAGGGCACGGTCGCGCTGGGCTTGAGTACGACTTCCGTGCAGCGCCACCGCACGCACTCCCGCCCCGGCCAGTTGGCGTGAGAGCCGATCGGCGCCATGGCGGGTGCGGCAGAACACGATCGCCGTCTCGTGGCCGGCCACCACCTTCGCGGCGAGCGCCACGCGGTCATGACGCTCGACCTTCCAGAAAAGATGGCGCACTTCGCCGGAGGAAGCCTCCGCCAGCTGGACCTCGTGACGCACCGGGTCGCGTTGGTAGTGACGAACGAGGACATCCACCTCGCCGTCCAAGGTGGCGGAGAACAAGAGCACCTGGCGATCGACCGCGGCTTGATCGAGGATGCGCCGCACGGCTGGCAGGAAACCCATGTCCGCCATGCGGTCGGCCTCGTCGACAACAGCGATGCTCACATCCTGGAGACTCACGTCGCGCCTGTCGATGAGGTCCTCGAGCCTGCCGGGACAGGCGACCAAGATGTCGACCGCCGCGCGGAGGGCGCGGAGCTGGGGGCCATAGCCGGCACCGCCGTACACGGCGGCCACCGAAAGGCTCCGCGCCCTGGCAAGAGGAGCGATGACACCGCAGACCTGAGCGGCCAATTCCCGGGTGGGGACGAGGACGAGGCCTCGAGGCCGTCCGGCTCTAGAGCGCGACCGTCCCCCGAGTGCCTCTACGGCGGCGATTGCGAAGGCGAGGGTCTTGCCAGAGCCGGTAGGTGCCCGGCCTGACACGTCGCGGCCGGCGAGCGCGTCGGCGAGAGTCGCCTCCTGGATCGGGAAGGGCGTTGTGATCCCCTCGCGCTCGAGGAGCGCGATGAGATCCGCGGGCACGCCAAGATCGGCAAAAGTGGGGGACAAAGAGACTCCAGTCAGCTCAAAAAATGAAGGCCAACCAGAACATCGTCTCTAGGCCTCACCGGCGAGGGCCGGAAGCCGGTCAACCCGACCGGACACCGAGACATTAACAGGCATTCTCGTCACGGCTGCGCGGCAGCCGTCGGACACGGTCCCGGTGGCCGGTACCTGCCGCTCAATCGACCCCACGAGTAAGTCGATCCTGATCGACCGGCTCACACTCGACTGATCGGGCCCGTCGGGCAATCGATGGGGAAGCCGGACCACGCGCGATCGGGCGTTACCGTGGCGAGGAGCTTCAGACCCTTTCGTCCGCGGAGAATTCATGAGCGACTACAACAGCAACCAGAAGATCATCGAGGAGTTCCGCTCCTCCGGTGGCGAAGTGGGCAGGCAGTTCGCCGGCGCGCCGTTGCTGCTCCTCACCAGCACCCGTGCCAAGACCGGTCAGGAGCGCACGACCCCGATGATGTACCTCGCAGACGGCGACCGCCTCGCCGTGTTCGCGTCCAGGGCCGGCGCTCCGACCAATCCCGACCGGTACCGCAACCTTGTCGCTCATCCACGGGCGAGCGTCGAGGTCGGGACAGAGATCTTCGAGGTCGAGGCGGAGGTCGCGAGCCCCGCGGAGCGTGACCGCCTCTACGCGATCCAGGCCGAGCGCTACCCGGGCCTCGCGGAGTATCAGGAGAAGACGACTCGGGTCATCCCCGTGATCCTGTTGAGACGCGTCGAGCCGTGAGTGAATCGCCCGACCCGGCGAAGGTGCTGGTCGTAAGTGCGCATCCCGACGACGTCGACTTCGGCGCCGCAGGCTCGGTCGCGGTCTGGACTGACCAGAGGATCGAGGTCGCTTACTGCATCGTGACCGACGGATCGGCCGGTAGCGCCGACCCGGGTATCGCCCCCGGCGACCTCGTGCAGATCCGTCAGGAGGAGCAGCGTAAGGCCGCCGCCGAGGTGGGCGTCACCGACCTGTATTTCCTCGGCTACCCCGACGGCTCGTTACAGGTCTCATTGGAGCTTCGCCGGGACATCGCCCGCATCGTCCGGATCGTGCGGCCCCAGCGCGTGATATGCCAGTCCCCGGAGCGCAACTGGGACCGGATACGCGCGAGCCACCCGGATCACCTTGCAGCAGGCGAGGCAGCCCTTCAAGCCGTATACCCCGACGCGAGGAATCCTTACGCCCATCCGGAGCTTCTCGCTGAGGGACTCGAGCCTCATGTTGTCGATGAGGTCTGGCTCATGGCCTCGCCGCGCGCTCAACTGGCCGTGGACATCACCGAGACCATTGACCGCAAACTCGCGGCGCTTCGCTGCCATGTAACCCAACTGGGCGACCTCGACCGCCTGGAGGAGATGATCCGCGGGTGGGGGAGCGCTAACGCTGCAGCCTTGGGCCTGCCAGAAGGGCGGCTGGCGGAAAGTTTCCAGGTCATCGACACGAGGTAAGGAGGGCCCGCAGAGCCGGCGCGGCAGCGGTGTCGGGGTTTCGAGGGCCCCAGAGCGGGGAATGATGTCGAACACGGCAGGGTAACGACGTCGTCCGGCCGGGCGACGTCGTCACTCGCGAAATGAGGAGATCGCGGAGTGGCAAGAGGTACCCGGCGGGACGAGTAGGACGACCAGGAGCTGGACGAGTTCGTCGAGGCCGCCTCGGCCCGGCTTGGTGGAACAGGGGAGTGGTCACCGACGAGGCGAGCGATCCTTCTGGCTGAGCACCGCCACGACAATGGCGGGTGCCCAAGGGCGACGCGCGGTGGCACCTCTCCGCGCTCTTTCGCATGTCGCGCTATGAATTCGCCGTCGGCTTCTCTGGGGGGACACGCGCGACATGGTCGAGGATCGGAAGTGCGATAGCCGAGCCCGCTGTCCGGCCCAGCGTGACGGAAGCGTCGTGAGCACCCCCGAACCCCCTGCTCCCGGAAAGCCCGCGGCGCCGACCGGTGCCAAGCCCGCTCAGGCAGCCCTGACGGTTCGCGAGGAGGGAGACGAGCCCGCCGTCGAGAAGGCTGAGACACTGCGGTTACCGCTCCGAAACTGGGTGTTCCTTTGGGCTGTCCCCGTGGTCGTGGTCATCGTCGTGCTCGTCATCGTCATTGCCTTGACGAACCCGTAGTTGCAAGCGCTCACTCGGGGCGGTAGTGGGGAGAACTACATTATTGTAGTTCTCTTTGGACGTTAATCCGCGCGCGCCGTGCTCAGGGTCACCCGTCTTGGAACGCGCCATGATGGAGATGAAAAACTTCATCAAGGCGACAACGAACCTTTGATCCTGGCTTACGGTTCTTAGCCTGTATCTCTACTGGTCGGTTGCGAGACGCCGAAAGGCAGCCGGGTCGGCCGCCATCGCACCTAGGGCAGCGGCAAAGAAGGACATCTGAGCCGTTCGCTCGGTGCTCCAGAGCGGTAACAAGGGGCAAACCGCCGAAGAGAGACTGCGCCTCGAGGGAGACCTCTTAGTGCTTCAGAGCGTCATCAGCGTCGGACGTTCCGTCGTGATGGTTGAGACATCTGCTCACGGAAGGACGGGTGAAGCTTTGAAGCCGTCGAGTCGATTGAGTTCCGGCCGCCCGACTAACGCAGCCTTCCAGTTGCCTGCCTCGTCGCGTATCAGCGGTGGAACCGATCCCGGCGAGCTAGCCCAGTAATCACTTGGCTTTGCTGCCTCTGACCTGCGGTGGCTCTATAACGGCCACGAGCTCGATGTGTTCGGTCATCGGAAACAAGTCGAACCCCCTCAACGAACCCAGCCCCCAGCCTGCATCGAGCAGGACGCGGAGGTCGCGCGCGAAAGAGGCGGGATCACAAGCGACATAAACGATCCGGCGGGGACCGGGTCGAAGACCCGCAAGTGCAGCCATGACCAAGCGGCCCGCCCCCTCACGCGAGGGATCGAGCACCACGAGGTCGACATTGCCGAGCGTCTCGTTCACGAGAGCCGCTGTGACGGCAGCCTTACGAATGCTCACCTGGGGCTGATCGGCCGTGTTCCTCGCCGCGTCCGCACACGCCCATCGGTCTCGCTCGATCGCCAACACCGATCCGCTACGAGCCACGACGTCGCCTATCAGTCCAGCGAACAGGCCTGCCCCTGCGTACAGATCGGCCACTCGATCACCGGCGCTCGCCTTGAGACCCTGCAACACGGCCCGACCGAGAACCCGAGCGGCCTCGGGATGTACCTGCCAGAAGACGCCCGCGCTGACTTCATAATGACGCCCAAGCACCGAGAAGCCCAGCCGTTCGGGCTCCCGGGCGACGCGCCCGTTCACGACGAGACCAGCGTCGAGCGCCGGCAAGCGCCCAGGCCGGCGGCTACGAGTGTTGACCGAGACGACACGCTCGCCGCTCTCGGTGGCGAACACCTCGAGGTCTTCGACATCTGGCCACTCGTGTCCCTCCACCCCGAGAGCCTCGACAGCAGCCGAAGCGATGAGACAGCGGTCGATCAGCTGCAACTCGTGGGAGCGATGCCTGTGAAGTCCCACGCGCCCGGCGTCATCTACCCCGAACCGAACGCGTGTTCGCCACCCAAGACCGCCGGGGGCACCGGCAACTTCGGCCACCTCGACGACACGTTCTATACCGGCCAGACGGCGAAGCTGCTGAGCCACAAGATCCGCCTTGAGGCTCCGCTGCGCCTCGAGGCCGGCATGTTGCCAGTCACAGCCGCCGCAACGACCGGGGCCTGCATAGGGACACGGAGGGATCACACGGTCGAGGGCCGGTTCGATGATCTCGAGCGCGTCGGCCCGCAGGTACGACCTCGTTTCCTCGCTGATGGTCGCAAGCACCCGCTCACCGGGCAGGCAGTGACGGACAAAGACGACGCGACCGTCATCAGCCCTCGCGACGCAACCGCCGCCAGCCGCGATCTGTCCCGCTTCCAGCTCTATCAGTGCACGGTCGTTCACGAGGCGAGCATTTTCTGATGTCCTGGCGACTGCTGCAAGCTACACACGGCCCCGCCAGTTGACTGCGGTTGGCGTGCGGCTTCAAATCCCAGCTCCGCAGAGCTCTGGCGACGGGATCCGAGTGAAGGCCCCATTTTCTAAACCGCCCATAATGTCCGTTATGTAAGAATCAGGATTCTGGCGCCCTCGGAGGTGCGCCGAGGCGAGGTTGTGGCCGCCGGTCGTCGGTCTGGTGAATACGGTGCCCTCTCCCGCGGCCTGTACTTGCGGCCGAGAGTCTGGGCAACACAGGTTGGGCTGTTCCCCTCCGGCGTCATTGCGGTGCGTGTGCGGACCGTCGTGGGCGTTGGCAGCCTTTTCGTCATTGTCGCGCAGCCCTCAAGGACCCTAGCTCAGGACCTGTCAAACGTCGCCAGCCACGTCCGCTGTTCCTCGGTGTCCGGTACCGGAAGACCCCGAGCCGTCCCGATCCGCTGCCAGGCATCAGTGGGGCTAACTCCCTCCCGGACCAGCACGGCGGCGGCGATAAGCGACGAACGGCCGATACCGGCTCGGCAGTGGACGACGATGAACCTGCCCGCGGCAAGTCGTTCCCCAAGACAACTGACCAGGTCGGTCGCACCCGCGACCGTCGGGACTCCACGGTCGGGAATCGGGAACGAGACGTAGGTCAGTCCCGCCTGTGTCGCGACCTCCGGCTCGGCCGTCAGCTGGCGCTCGGCAACTTCGGACTCGGTGAGCGCGCTGACAAGGACACTGACGCCATCGTGCCGGAGCGATTCGACTTCGCCTGCTAGCCAGTCCTCGCCCCGCGGACAGGCCATCGTGGCAAGGCGACCGGGGCCGTCGCGCTGGATTAGGTAGAGGTCGGATTTCGTCGGCGCCGCTACTTGGGGAGCGAGTTGAGGACCGAACGAATCTCGGCGATACGACTCACCAACAAGCCTCTCTCGCAGTCGCCGTAGACGACTGGCCGGATGCTCCCCCCAGAGTACGGTCGCGACTCCAGGCCACATTCGGACTTCATGAACGCGAGCCACTTCGACTCAGTGCTCGCGACACCGGAGTGACCGAAGTAGGCGCCTTCAACCGACAAGGCATGGGTTAGCTCGTGGTCGAGTTGGGTGACCTGAGAGGCTGCGCACCGGTCCAGAGCCGCCTGTGACTTCGCCGTGCTCTCGCACCGCTTGTGGTAAGTGGGCGGAGGGATGGTGAACGACGGCTTGTCCACGACCAGCAAAGCGACCAGGTGCCCGCTATGTGATGTGGAAGGCGTCGACGCCGCAAGGGCGGGACCCGCTGTGCAGCCGACGAGGACTACCAAGGCCGCGACGACAAAGGCTAGGTGACCACGGCGGGACAAGTTAGCTCTAAGTTCCATGGTCTACTTCTTACTCGACGTTGCCGGGATCCGGCGTCCTGAAAACGTCTTCCGGGCAATGGCGTTGGCATGCCAGGAGCAAGATGCCCGGCATCGGGATGACATAGCCCTCGCCCAGCCCGTAGCTCGAGCCGGTGTAGTAGCAAGGCGGGACCGGCGGAGGCTCGTCGGTCGTCTGGTTCACGGTTGTTGTTGAAGTCGAACTGACGGTTGTTGACGTTGAGGTCGACGGAGAAGTCATCGTCGGCGTGGCGCTGGAACAAGCCGCCGCCAAGACTCCCAGTCCAACTAGGACTATGTGTCTCGCCTTAATCGACCCTCCTCGCTCACCGGCTAGGGCCTGATCACCCGCTGTCGGTACCCGGTTTGGCCTTTTGCCGGCCGTCCTGCGCCTCAGAAAATTCGTCGTCAAGACAGAAGCCGGCGGGTGAGTCGTCGCTACCAGCACTCCGGCCGGGACCGGGCGACAACAGCGCTCCCCCACCGCAGGGAAGATCGTTGCAGGCCGCGCCGTGAAGCAGTCGTTGTAGGAGAGGTCGTTATGACAAGGGAGGAGCTGACGATATCTGACTCCTTGTTGAAAATGAGACGAACTAAAGGTATCCGGTAGGAAACAAATAGGTCCTTCTCAAGGACCCGATCGAGCACCTCAAAGTTGCCCGCCGGCGTTGCTCTCCGACCGGTCGCCCGACACCAACTCGGAGGGTCAGCCCTTTGCCGCCCCGACCCCGGGCAACACCGCTTGGGCACCGTAGCCCTGAATCAGCCGGGGCGGCTGTAGTGGAACACGAAGTTCACGTTCGTGCGGTACTCCTCGAGCGTCCGTGCGTTCATGTATGACATCGAGCTGCGCAATCCGGCGCGATACCTCGAGGTCACATCGACCACCGAGCCCTTGTAGGAGACCATGGTCTCGGCACCTTCCACGTACTCGGGCTGCTCACCGCCATGTTCTTGTTGCACCGAGAAGGAAGCGGCGCCGCGCATGATCTTGTACTTGCTGCCATCGACAACGATGATGCGACCGGGGGCTTCGCGAGTGCCGGCAAGGGCAGAGCCGAGCATGACGGCGTCGGCACCCAGCGCCAGCAGCTTGCAAAAGTCTGAGGGGGTACGGACTCCCGAGTCGCCGATGACGAGCGCCTGGCGCTTCACCTGGGCGCATTCCCACACCGCGTAAGGCGTAGGAACGAACACTCCCGTCTCTGTCCTCGTCTCGCAGACCGAGCCTCCCGCGATCCCGACGCGTATCGCGTCGGCTCCGTGATCCTCCAGCCACCGGAAGGACTCGGCTGAGGCGACATTGCCCGCCACCACGAAGATGTCGGTCGCCTGAGCACGACACCACCTGATCGCGGCCTCGACCTGGACGTGAGCACCGTTGGCAGTGTCAAGGCAGAAGACACGAACACCGGCTTCATACAGCACCGAGAACCTCTCCTGGAAATCGCCGCTCACGCCGACGGCGGCGGCAGGCGGAGGCGAGGTTGCTTCGGCGCCATTGCCCTCCACGGCGCCGTGAACGCCCTCGACTTGGGAGGAGATCGTCTGGAACCGGTGGAGCACACCCGAGGCTCCCTCGGCCGCCAGTGCGTGGCACATCTCGGCTCCGCAGACATCTGGCATGGGAGCGCCGACGATCGGGAGGGACAGTCGAATCGGACCGAAGTCGATGCCAGGTTCGGCGTCAACGCGATGGGTGAGAGTCGAGACGACCCGCGGCACGAGACTGACGTCGTCGTAGTCGAAGGCGATTGGAGCCCCGTTGACACGGCTGCTCCAGGCGGTCTCGGCGAAAGGCTCAGGCATGGTCGTGGTCACCTCACCAGTGTGGCTGCAAGCGAGGGATCCTTGCTAGCGTCGGCGACTCCGCGCCGGCACGTCGCGGACGCCACGTGTGCCGGGCCCGCTCGTCACCCTCGATCACACCCGCCGGGACCTGTGCACGATCAAGAGCTCTCCAGCCACTGGAGTGCGGCGAGCGCTGCCCCCCGGGCGCCTGCCATGTCCAGGTCGGGAATGAGCGCGAACGAGACGACATCGGCCTGCTCCTCGCGAAGCGACGTGTTCTCGCGGATCTCCGCCAGGAACCACTCGCGGAAGCTCGACGAGGCCTCGACGACGCCACCGCCGACGAAGTAGCCGTCGGGATCGAGGAAATTGCCCGCGATCGTGAAAAGCCGGCCGAGGGCCATCGCCTGCTGCCTGAAGATCTCCCGGGCCAGAGGGTCCCCCGCCACCCCGTAACCCCGGACCAACTTGGCCGCCTCGACGATCGACTCCGCCGTCGTGAGCTCGTGGTCAGGAAAGCGCGCCAACCAATAGGGCAAAAGGTTGTTCTGTATGCCGGTCAGGGACGCGACGCTCTCGACGTCGCCGGCGAACCCGCAATTGCACTGCGGGATCGGCTGGCTCTCGGCAAGGAGTCCTTCCATCGGTATGTGGACGTGACCGAGCTCGCCCGCCATTCCGGCAGCTCCCCGGACGACACGCCCTGCCTCTATGACCCCGCCCCCGAGACCCGTGCCGACGATCGCCGAGACAGAAGACCTCAGGGCGGCTTCGCGACCGAAGTACGAGTCGTGAGCGTAAAGCGCCGCCGCGTTGCCGTCATTGCTGTAGATGACAGGAACGCCAAGGCGACGCTCCAGAGCGCCCCGGAAGTCGAAACGGTGCCAAGGCGCCTCGGAGAAATTCGTGGCCCCCCTCGCTGAGATGACGCCCTCCGCGCTCGCCGGCCCCGGCGTACCGAGGCCGACCGCCCGCACCAAACCTCGTGGCCTATCCGTGAGGGCGAGCACACGATCGAGGGACTCGACAAGAGCGCCGATCGCCACCTCCGGCCCTTCACGGACGCGGCTCGGGCTTTCGAACAGCTCGTTCACGAGGAACCGCCCCGCGCTGTCGAGCACCGTGGCGCTGTTGCTCGTGCCACCGTTGTCGAGGCCGACGACGACCCATGGCTCGCGGCCGCGGCTGTTCACGTGCGGGACTCTATCCTCAAGTCGTCGCCAGGCTCGCCACTGGCGGAGGGCCCCGAACATTACGCGTCCGCTACATTCGCTCGCCGTATCGCTCTACGCTGGCGACGTGAGAGCGCCCGGGCTGCGAGGCGATGAGCCAGAAGAAGGTACGTCTGATTTCTCTGCGCTCGTTGCGCTCCAGCCCGTGATGGACCTCCAGGACCGCACGGTCTTCGGCTATGAAGCCCTTCCCCGCGGACCGATGCGCTACGACGTGCGGAGCTTCGTGCGCGGCGCGCTCCTGGCGGTTCAGTACACGAGCCCGGCTCTGGTCTTTGTGCCCCTCGTGAAAGATCTTCTCGAGGACGAGGAGTTCGACCCGTTCACACAGGCCGAGGACATCGGGGCCGCACCCGGAGAAGTCGCATGGCTGATCGCCGAGTCCACGGCGCTCGGCCGCTCGGACCTCGTCGGGCGCCGGGTCGACCAACTACGGAATCAGGGATTCCAAGTCGCCCTCGCCGAGGTCGCGCCGGAGGTGCTCGGCCGCGGCCCGGTCGCCGACTTGATGCCGAACTTCGTGTTCTTGGACCCGACCTACACCGACTACGTGGCGACCGGCATCCGAGCGCGCGCTGAGCTGGCGGGTCTGCTCGCCTACTGTGCACGCCTCAGCGCACATGTCATCCCTCGCGGCATCGTCGACGACGCCACTGCCCACCGCATGATCGGGCTCGGCGTGCGGCTCGGGATCGGCCCCCACCTCGGATCACCTGCGCTCCTCCACGCCAGCTGGGCCGAGCCGGGAGACGAGGTCGTGTCCCCGGCCTGGTTCCGCCGGCAAGGAGTACGGGTGCTCGCCGCGCCGGGCGTGGCGCTGGACGCCCCGGCCCTCATCGCCAAGCTTCCGACGGCCGGGGACGTGCCCCTCGACGCCCAAGGCTTCGCCTGGTCGCTCGGTGAGGCGGCTCGCAGGATGCAGGCCGAGCACGAACCGAGCCAGATCCTCCAGGTCACCGCCGAGTACCTACCGCTCACGGTCCGCGCGGATCGCTTCGCGATCTTCGAGGCGGACTGGCAACGGTACAAGCTCCGCCCACGCGTGCTCGCGGGCGCAGCACTGGACGGGCTCCACGAGATGGAGATCTCCCTGGACAGGGGCATCACCGGGTGGGCGTTCCTGCGCGGCTACCCCTACAACTGCCCGGACACCCGCAGCCACTCCGAAGCCCTGCCGATCCCGGGACAAGACGAGTCGACCCTCGAGGAGTCGATGCTCGTCGTGCCGCTCATCGCGGGGGACCACCGGCTGGGCGTCATCGACATGTGGCGCAACGGCCTGTCCCAGTTCACCGAGGAAGATCTCGAGCGCTGCGCCCTTTTCGGCTACATCACAGCGGCCGCCTGGCGCAACGCGCAGCTGTATGCCGAGCTCGAGCGGCGTGCGATGACCGACACCTTGACAGGTCTGCTCAACCACCGCTGGTGGGACGAACTCGCTGCCCGTGAGGCGGCACGCAGCGCTCGGGCGGGAACTGAGATCGGGATCTTGTTGATCGACCTCGACCACTTCAAGCGCGTGAACGACCAGTGCGGCCACGCGGCCGGTGATGTACTGCTCCGCAATGTCGGACGGGCGATACAGGCCACCCTTCGGACCGGCGACGCGGCGGTGCGCTACGGAGGCGAGGAGTTTCTCGTCATGCTTCATGACACAGACGCGGTCGGGGCGATGCGGGTCGCCGAATGCGTGCAGGAAGTCCTCGCGAAGCTGCCTCCGCCCGGGAACGGGGTCGAGCGCATGACCGCTTCGATCGGAGTGGCCTTCTTTCCCCGCCATGGGGCGGTGCTCGAAGAGGTCGTGAACGTGGCCGACTCCGCCATGTACCAAGCCAAATCCCAGGGCCGGGACCGGATCGTCCTCGCACCCGACTCCCTGGCCAATCCCCTTTCGCCTCTGCGCCGGGAGGCGGACAGCTAAGGCGGAAGGCGAAGCGGCGCTGTCTTTCAGCCAGCCGGCCGGAGCGGCCGGACCGTCGAGGTGGCCATGCTCCGCCAGCCCCGGGCCATGGCAAAGGTGTCGAAGGCCACAGCGAAGTGGCCATCTCCCGCAAGCACGACCGCGCCCCCGTGACCGCCGCGTGCGCGAACCGATGCGAGGGCGTCGCTGAGCGCCGTTTCGAGCGGCGCTCCTGCCCTAAGGGCCCACTCGACCCGGTGTGCGAACCCGGCCACCAGGAATGACTCTCCTTCGCCGGTCGCGGAGACCGCGACACTCCGGTCGTCCGCCCAGGTTCCGGCTCCGACGATCGGCGAGTCCCCCACACGCCCGGGCAGCTTGCCGAGCCGCCCCCCGGTGGAGGTGGCCGCGGCGAGATGGCCGTTGCGGTCGAGGGCGACAGCCCCCACCGTTCCGCCGCGCGAGATGGGAGCGACGCCCTCGCCGGTGAGCAGGGCCGGGTCCCTGCGGGCGAGACCGGCGTCCTCACAGAAACGGTCGGCGCCGGCGCCGGCAAGCAGGATCGGACCTTGCGCCGGGCCTCTCAGCGCCATGACCGCTCGCGCGGCGCGCACGGGGCTCTCGGGCCACGTGGCAGCACAGACCGCCCCGACGCTCCCGCTCGCGCCTTCCATGACCGCGGCGTCGGTCTCGACCGTGCCCTTGGAGGTGGCGACCGCACCTCTTCCGGCGTTGAAGTCGCCCGAGGCCTCCAGGCAGGCGACGGCTTGAACGACGGCCTCGATGGCGGGACCGGCTCCGGCGAGTACTTCCCACGCAGCCCCGAGCGCGGCGGCGAGGCTCTCCTCGAGCCGGGCGAGCTCGCCCGCCGAGCTGTGACGGCGGAACTCGCCGGCTCCTCCGTGGATCACGACCGCGGGCGCCCCGAGCGCTCCGGACTCCAAGAAGACCCCCTGCGGCATCAGCGGGCGGCTTCCTGGTGCCCGCCCGGGACAGGTGGGTCGCTACGGGCGAGGAGGCCTTGGTGTGCCCGCTCGATGCGCCGCGTGGTGAGGCGCTCGACGACGAAGGCGAGGAACGGGACGAAGCCCGCCGCCACGAGTGCGATCATCTGCCCGAGGCTGAGACGGAACCGCCGCCCGAGGTCGGCCGCGGAGAGCAGGTAGACGATGTACAAGAACCCGTGTATCGGGCCGACCACCTGCACGACCGCCGGCTTGCCGGCCGCGTACTGGAGCGGGACGCCGACGAGGACGAGGACGAGAAGGCCGACGCCGACGACGTAGGCCATGGCCCGGTAGCGAAGGAGAGTGGATTTGAGGGCTCGGTCCACGAGCCCCTCAACGTAGCTTCCGCTCGTCTTCGGCGTTTAACTCGGCCAAGTAACGGTTGTAAGCAGCCAGCTCCTCGTCCTCTTCGTCTGCAGGTGGGTCCGAGCCGTTACTCGAAGCCCCGTCGTCGGCCCTCTCCGACGGCAACTGGGCGACGTCGGTGGGTTGCTCGTGGATGATCCTCCACCACATGTAGACGCCATAGCACGCAAAAAACGGCCATTCGACGGTGTAGGCCCAGCTGAGAGTGTTGCCGGACAGCGCGCGGTGCAGCTGCCACCATCCAAGAGCGAGGCAGCCCGGGACCACGACGAGCGCCGTCAGATGGAGCAGGACCGCCCGACGGGAGAACCACGCGGGACCCACGCCTTGAGGTTAGCCCTCCCCCACTTCGTTTCTCTCGCCGGCCTGCGCCCTCGCGCAAGCTCAGTCGCTGGCGCCAGCCAGGGTCTCCGGCACCTATGGTTGGCCCATGCGACCCTGGTCATCGACATATGCAGGCCGTCTCGAGGAGTTGGAGATCACGAGCCCCGCCCTCGAGGACAACGCCCTGGGCGACTCAGCCCGGCGGCCGCTTTATGTGTACCTGCCCCCCGGCTATGACGACGTACAGGCACGGCTCTATCCGTGCGTGTACGTCCTCCAGGGTTTCTTCGGGGCCCTGCCGGCATGGAAGACCCGGGCGAACAACTTCCGGCCGACATATCTCGAAATGGCCGACGAACTTTTCGCGTCCGGTGGCGCTCCGCCGTGCATCGTCGTGTTCGTCGACGCCTGGACTTCGCTCGGCGGCAGCCAGTTCGTCGACTCGCCCGCGACCGGGCGCTACCACACCTACCTGTGCGAGGACGTCGTTTCGTTCATAGACGGCAACTACCGCACCCTCGACGAGCCTGCCCATCGCGCGGTGCAGGGAAAGTCCTCGGGCGGCTTTGGGGCGATGGTCACTGCCATGATGCGACCGGACCTTTTCGGCGGCTTCGCCAGCCACGCGGGCGACGCCCTCTACGAGTGCTGCCACCTGCCGGGGCTCATCGAGGCCTACAGGACGCTCCGGGACAACTACGACTCCAGCTTCGAGGCCTTCTTCGCCGACTTGGCGACACGACCCGCCCTGTCGCGCCGCAGTGATGCGGAAGTCGTGTCGGCCTGGGCGATGGCGGCCTGTTTCTCGGCAGACGAGGACGGGACGGTGCATGTTCCCTTCGACCTGCGCACGGGACGGATCGACGATGCCGTCTGGGCGCGCTGGCTCGCCTGGGACCCCGTCAGGATGGTCCCGCTCCACGTGCCGGCCTTGCGCTCCCAGCGGGCGATCTGGGTCGACGCCGGACGCTCCGACGAGTACCACCTCGACGTCGGCGCCGAGGCCTTCGTTGCCGAGCTGGCTGCGATCGGCGTCACCGAGGTCGCGTTCGAGCTGTTCGACGGCACCCACGCGTCAATCGAGTACCGCTACCCGCTGTCGCTCGCCTATCTCGCCGAGCGCATCTCCTGAGCCCGGCCGCCGCCACGGCCCGGCCTGGCTCAGTCCCCGCTGCGCTGATCGAAGGTGACCACGAGCTTGCGGGCCGCCCGTGCCTCGTCCACACGTCCGACGGGAGTCGAGCGCGGGGCTGCCGCGGCGTCCTTCGCGTTCCCGGCCTCGAGCGCTTCGTTGGCGATCTGAAGCAACGCCTCGGCGAGCGCGGCCACGGTCTGGGGGCTCTCGGTCTCGGTGGGCTCGATCATCAGAGCCTCCTCCACGATGAGCGGGAAGTAGACCGTCGGAGGATGGAAGCCGAGCTCCATGAGGCGCTTGGCGACATCGAGGGCGGAGAGGCCCACATTGTGGTGGAGTGTCTTCGCGGACACGACGCACTCGTGCATCACCGTTCTGTCATAGGCGATGTCGTAGGTCCCGCGGAGACGTTCTTTCAGCCAGTTCGCGTTCAGCACGGCGACCTCAGACACGCGCTGCAGACCGTCGCCCCCGTTGAGGCGTAGGTACATCCACGCGCGGAGCAAGACGACGGCGTTGCCGTGCCACGAATGGACCCTCCCGATGGAGCGCTCCGGCATCGTGAGCTCGTAGCCCGATTCCGTGCGCGTCGGCCTCGGGCCCGGCAGGAAAGGCGCCAGCTCGGCACATACCGCCACCGGACCAGCCCCCGGGCCTCCTCCGCCGTGCGGCGTCGCGAAGGTCTTGTGTACGTTCATGTGCACGATGTCAAAGCCCATGTCGCCGGGCCGCACGATCCCGAGGATGGCGTTCAGGTTGGCACCGTCGTAGTAGAGCAGGCCACCGGCGCCGTGGACCGCTTCGGCGATCTCGACGATGTCGTCCTCGAACAGGCCAAGGGTGCTGGGGTTGGTGAGCATGATCCCGGCCACGTCGTCGCCGAGCAGGCCCCGCAGCGCGTCCAGGTCGACACCACCCCGGGCGTTCGTGCCGACGGTGGCGACCTCGTAACCGCTCAGGGTCACCGAGGCCGGGTTCGTCCCGTGAGCCGAGTCGGGGATGATCACTCGCCGGCGGCGCTCGGACTCGCCGTGAGCCTCGTGATAGGCGCGCATCAGCAAGAGGCCCGTCAGCTCGCCGGCCGCGCCGGCCGCGGGCTGCAAGGTCGCGGCCGCCATCCCGGTGATCTTGCAGAGGCTCTCCTCGAGCTCGACCAACAGTTCGAGCCAGCCCTGGGTGCACGAGGCCGGAGCGCCAGGGTGCACCTGTGTGAAGCCCGGTATCGACGCACCAGCGTCGGCGGCCTTCGGGTTGTACTTCATCGTGCACGAACCGAGTGGGTAAGCGCCGAGATCGACAGAGTACTGGCGGTGTGTGAGGCGGGTGAAGTGGGCGACGAGGTCACGCTCGGAGACCTCCGGCAGCGCCACGGGCTCGCTGCGCCTGAAGGGCTCGGGGACGAGCTCCTCGGCGGTCCACGCCGGCAGGTCCGTCGTCCGGAAGCTGGCGGCATGGCGTCCCGGCACGGAGAACTCGAAGATCGTCGGCTCGAAGTCGCGAGCGAGCAGCGGTGCTCCCAGGGCCCGGCCAGCGGGCATCGGGGCGCTCATCGGACGGCCTTTTCGAATGCGGCCGCGAAGTCGTCGATCTCGGAACGAGTGCGTCGCTCGGTGGCCGCCACGAGCAGTCCACCCTCGTAGGCGGTCCCCTCGAAGCCGGCCCTGACCGGCACCCCGGCAAGAAAGCCTTCCTCTACCAGCCGTTCGATGAGCTTCTCCGGGGCCAGTGGCGTCTTGATGGCGAACTCGCGCAACACCGGGGCAGTCGTCAGTGGCTCCACGGCGTCGATCCTGCAAAGCGCCTCCCGGGTGTAACGGGTGGCTCTCGCAGACCGGAGCGCCACCTCGCGCAGGCCCTTCGGGCCCAGCCAGGAAAGGTGGATGGCGGCGGTCACGGCCATGAGGGTCTGGTTCGTGCAGACATTGGACGACGCCCGCTCCCGGCGGATGTCCTGCTCGCGCGCCCGCAGTGTCATGACATAGGCGTGGCGGCCCTCCCGGTCGATTGTCTCGCCGACGATGCGCCCGGGAAGGCGCCTGACATCGGCAAGGCGGCAGGCGAACAGGCCCAGGTAGGGACCGCCGAAGCCGAGCGCGGTACCGAACGGTTGCCCCTCGCCCACCACCACGTCCGCACCGAGCTCGCCGGGCGGGCGGAGCACGCCGGCCGAGACGGGATCGAAGCACACGACGAGGCGGGCACCGAGTCGGTCGGCGACCGCACGGGCGGCGCCGATGTCCTCCAGGCAGCCGAGGAAGTTGGGAGCGGCGACGACGACCGCGCCGAACGGGCCATCGTCGACGACCTCGTCCCAGGAGGTGACGCCCCCGGACAGGGCCACGGTGTCGATCTCGTGGCCAGGGCCTCGTGAAAAGGTCTCGAGTTGGCGGCGCCAATGGGGATTGACGCCCTGGGAGCAGAGCACCCGCCGGTGGCCCGTCGCCACGACTGCCAAATTCACCGCCTCGACGAGCGCTGCCGCCCCGTCATAGAGGGAGGCGTTCGCCACGTCGAGCCCGCAGAGGCGGGCGATCATCGTCTGAAACTCGAAGACCGCCTGCAGGACCCCCTGGGAGACCTCTGGCTGATAAGGGGTATAAGCAGTGAGGAACTCCGAGCGAGAAGCGAGTGAGTTCACCACGGCGGGGATCTCGTGGTCATAAGAGCCCGCGCCCGCGAAGCAGACGAGGTCACGCCCGCAGGGCCGGTTCCGGGCGGCAAGGTCCTCGAGCCGCCAGGCCACATCCGGTTCGCTCATGGCCGGGGGAAGATCCAGACCGCCCCCAAGGCGAAGGGCCTCGGGAATCTCGGCGAACAGGTCGTCCAGCTCCTCTAGGCCGAGAAAGGCGAGCATCTCGGCGATCTCGGCGTCGGTATGGGCAACAAACGGTGCGCTCAAGACTTCGTCCCTTCTGTGGTGCTCGAACCCGCAGCTCGAACAGGATCACCATCGCCCCTGCCGGGCGGGACGGTCAACTTCTGGAACGGCGGCTTGACGACGACGGCCGGAGCCCGACCTCCACGCATCGCTATCTCCACCTCGGCCCCCAGCGCCGTCTCGGGGGGCAAGAACCCGAGCGCGATCCCGCGTTGCAGCACCGGCGAGAAGTTGCCGCTTGTGACCACGCCTGAGACCTCGCCGCCGATGAGGAGCGCATCCTCGTTACGCGGTGGCCTGCGACCCTTCGCGAGGAGGCCGCGTAGGCGGCGCCACGGACCGGTGGCCCGTTCTTTCTCCAGTGGTTCGCGTCCGCGAAATGGGCCTTTGTCCCAACTGACCACCCATCCGAGGCCGGCTTGCAGCGGGGTGATGCCGGGACCGAGCTCGTGTCCGTGCAGGGGCAGGCCGGCCTCCAGGCGAAGGGTGTCCCGGGCACCGAGACCGGCCGGCTTCACTCCGGCGCCGAGCACCGCTCGCCAGAAGGCGGGGGCGGTCTCGCCCGGCACGGCGCACTCGACGCCGTCTTCGCCGGTGTAGCCGGTGCCGGCGACTCGGCAGGGCACTCCTTCGAACTCGAAGTCGGCAACCGCGAAATGACCGACGGCGGCAGCCTGGGGAGACACAGTCGCCAGCCGCTCACGCGCCCGTGGTCCCTGCACGGCGATGACGGCCCGTTCGTGGGTCACGTCCTGGCCGCCGAGCACGGAGAGAACTCGCGCAGTGTTGGAGGCATTCGGCATGACGTCGAATCGATCCTCGGCCACCCACCACACGATGAGGTCGTCGAGCACCGAGGCGTCGTCTTTGTCCAGCAGATGCTGGTACTGGGCGTGCCCGGGTCCGATCTTGTAGAGGTCGTTGGTGAGGTTCGTCTGTAGCAGCTCGAAGGCGTCGGGCCCATGCACCTGGACGGTGCCGAGGTGGCTGACGTCGAAGACAGCGGCGTCGTTCCTGCAGGCGAGGTGCTCAGCGATCGTGCCTTCGGGGTACGACAGCGGCATTTCCCAGCCGCCGAAGTCCACTAATTTCGCGCCGAGCTCGATGTGCTCGTCGTGCAATGCCGAGTGTTTGAGGGTCACCCGGCCAATCTAGCCGTTGCTTCCGGCAGGTACTTTCCGAGCAAATTGAAGACATCGCGGCGGTAAAGGACCCTCACGCGGACCTCGGGATACAGCTCGGCCATCTGGCGGAGCTTGCGGTTCTTCACCGTCACGAGCTCCTGGCGGAGCGTCGTCAGCTCGAGGAAGACGTCGTGCTCGCTCAGGTAGAAATCCGGCCGAAAGGCACTTGTCGGCTGACCGTTGGCGCCCCAGGCGAGAACGAACTCGACGGGCTCGTACTCCCAGCTGACCTCGTAGTAGTCGAGCAGCTCGGCGAACAGGCGCTCGGAGTCATGGGCGAACCGCACCGCGGTGTGCGGTGGCCGCTCGGCCACCGGGTCGGATCGCCGGCCGGAAAGCGTCTAGCCTCCCTCGGCAAGGCGGGTCGCGCCGGGCGTCGGCGGGATCTCGGCGGCGACACCCTCTGCGACAGCAGTGGGCGCGTCGCTCCCGGCGACGCGGGCTGGTTCGATGCGCAAGATGGCCGCATCGACCTCACCTACTACTCCGGCCAGCGGGACGACGTTGAACACGCCCTGGCCACCGCGCAACAAGTCGATGATCTCCTCGCCGGTGCGCACGAGCACGGAGCCCTCGCCGACGATGACGAGATTGGCCGTCGTGAGGTCCTCTCCGACCGACTCGCGCAGGCATTCGATGGCGCGCCTGGCTTGGCGCAGGTTGACACCGCCGTCGAGGAGCTGCTTGATCACCTTCAGCTCAAGCAGGTCCCTGTAGGCATACAGCCTCTGGGACCCACTGCCCCGCGCCTTGGCGAGCGACGGGCGGCTCAGGCCCGTGCGGTCCCAGTAGTCGAGCTGCCGGTAAGTGATACCGACGATGCTGCACACCTGCGGCCCGCGGAAACCGACTTGCTCCATCTTGCGCCCCTGTCCTCAGCTACCGAGCGGCACCCCTTGCCCTGGTGGAGCACAGCGCGGTAATTACACCCTCGTAATGAAGGTTAGGGCTCGCGCAGCTCGACGTCAACGACCGGTCAACCCTTGAGCTGGGGATCAAGGGCCGACGTCTACTGCAGCTTGAGCTTCAGGGTTGCGAGACCCGGCGGCCTGCAGCTGGACGAGCCGCTCAGGAGGTGAAGTCCTCCGGCCGGATCCTGTCGAGGAACTCCCGGAATTCGCCGACGAGCTCGTCGGGGTTGCCCTCGACGGTGACGTCATCGTCGTCGGGCTCGATAACGAGCCCCTCAGTCTCCATGAGTTCGTCGGCGACGTACAAGGGCGAGTGCGTGCGCGTGGCGAGGGCTATCGCGTCCGACGGTCGGCACGAGACGACAACGTCACGCTCCCCCGCCCGAAGGTGGAGCTCGGCGAAAAACGTCCCGTCGCGAAGCTCGGTCACGAGCACCCGCACTACCTTGGCGCCGAGGGTCTCCACGAGCTCGCGCATGAGATCGTGGCTCATGGGACGCGGAGGCTCGACGCCTTGCAGCGCAAAGGCGATCGCGGTCGCCTCTGGTCCGCCGACGAAGATCGGCAGCGAGCGGCGCGCCCCCTCAGTCTCCTCCAACAGAACGACCGGGGTGCTCGTCCCCAGGTCGACACGGACGGCCCTTAGATGCACCTCGACCATGACAGCAACTTACCGCTGTGCGAGCCGCGCGAACATCGCAGCCGGGTCGGTACGCAGAATTGCCTCGTCGGCCACCTGCAGCCCCGGTAGGTTCCGGTAGCGCTCCTCAAAGTCCAAGCCGTAGCCGACGACGTGCTCATCGCTTATGACCTGGCCGACGTATCGGATCTCGACCGGCAGCAGCCTGCGGCTCTGCCGGTCCAAGAGGGTGCAGGCGGCCGTCGAGCGTGCACCGCGCAAGGCGAGCAGGCGGAGCACGTAGGCAAGCGTGAGACCGGTGTCGACGATGTCCAGGACCACGACCACGTCCCGACCGGCGACCTCGAGATCGAGATCCTTGACGACCCGCACCCGCGTCCGACCGTCGCCATAGGCCGAAAGAGCGAGGAAGTCGAGCTCACAGGGCCCGGGCAGCTCCCGGACGAGATCGGCCAGAAAACAGATGCTCCCTTTCAAGAGTGCGACAAGGACCACGCCATCGGGATAGTCGCGCCTGATCTCGCTCCCGAGCCGGTGGGCGATCGCGGCCAGCTCGCCGGCGGCGAGCAGGGACCTGGACGAGCTTTCGGGTTGGCTCACCCCCCGGTCAACTCGCGTAGGGTCGCTTGCGAGAAGCACCGCATCAGTGCCTCGCCGAGCTCGGCCAGCTCGGCAAGCTCTTCGATGGCGCGGGCGCGTGCCTCGGGATTGCGTTGGCGCAGGAGCGGTGTGACGACTTGGGCGAAAAGCCCTGTCTGACGGTCTGCCGCGTGCTTGAAGACCTTCAAGTGACGGGCCTCGATGCCGTAGGGAGCGAAGCGGGCCGCCAGCTTGGCGACGAGGACCGCCTCTTCGTCATAGCAATGGACTCCGGCCACCGTGCGACCGGCTATGAGGCCGAAATTCTCCAGTTCTTCGACGCCTGACACCTCGAGGCCACTGGCATTGGCGAGCTCGACAAGGGTCAGGCTCGCCCCGGACAGTCCTGCGCCCGGCAGCCCTGCGGTCGAGCGCGAGGGGAGACGCCGCCCGGGGCTGGCGTCGTTCTTGCGCTCCTCATCTCCGGCTTCGGCGGGGGCGCCGCCTTCACCCACCGTCTCCGGCTCGGTCCGAGTGCCCACCTCGGGGCCGCCTGCGTGCGCTCTGGCTTGAACGGTGTGCGATCCGGTCTCTGGACCAGGTGTGCTCGTGGTGCGTCGGCGTCGTGAGGCACCGGTGCTCCCCCCCGCAGCTTCCTCGGCGTCAGGCGAGCGACGCGCGGCGCCCTGGCGGGGCTTGCCTGGCGCATCATTACCCGGGGCCGTCGGGCCTGCTTCCGGGACGCGGGCGGCGGGCGGAGGTGCCTGGCTCGTGGCCACGACCGGTGATCCGGCGCGCTCCGGCCCGCGGTCGGCGGAGGCAGCAACGGCAACCATGGGCGCCACGGTCGCGAGCGCCGCCTGCGCTAGCTCCTCAGCGGCCTCTGCTGCCCCGGGCGCACCGACCAGCACCGGTTCTGCCTCTCGATCCGGGGGCGGGTCACCCATCTCGAAAAGGTGCGGCGCAGGCGCCTCCGGGTCGGTCATCCCGTTCTCGAGACGACCCTTGATCACCTTTAGGGGAAGGAAATGCTCTCGTTGCTGGCGCAGGATCCAACGAAGGCGGTCCACATCCGGTTCGTAGAACTTGCGGTAACCCGACGGCGTGCGCTCGGGGTCCAGCAGTCCCCTGCTCTCGAGGAAGCGGATCTTCGAGATCGTGACATCCGGGAACTCCTCGCGCAACAGCGCGAGCACATCCCCAATTGCAAGATAGGAGCGTTCCCCCACGTTGACCTCAGCCCGCGCTCGTGGAGAGGAAGACGAGCTTGAATTTGCCTATCTGGACCTCGTCGCCACCTTTCAAGGTGACGGTCTCGATCCGCTCCCGGTTGACATAGGTCCCGTTCAAAGAGCCGACGTCGGCCAGTACGTAGTGGGCGCCCTCGCGCCGGAACTCGGCGTGGCGACGCGACACGGTCACGTCGTCGAGGAAGATCTCGCTGTCGGGGTGCCTGCCCACTCGTGTGACCTCACCCGTTAGCACGAAACGCGCCCCGGCATCCGGGCCGCGCTTGACCACGAGCACACCCGTGCCTTCCGCGAGGTCGCCGGCGGGGACATTGATCTCCTCGTCGGCAGAGTCGCCCGAAGGATCCTCTGGCAGGAACGAGATCGTCGTATCTGTGCTCGCGGCAAGAGGCGCGCCGCACGATGAGCAGAAATTCGCTTCGACCGGGTTCCGGTGGCCGCAGTTGTTACAGAACACTCCTGTACGGTACCTGAGACTTACCCAGGCGCGCTCAGCTGTTAGTGCCTCAGTCACGACCCAAACAGTCATTGTTGCGCTTCCCGTTGCTTCCGCTCGGACTGGTGTGTGGCGCGGTCGGGTCTGACCGGCGATCTCTCAGGATTCGGTCAGCGCGCGGTAGCCGGCGGCGTCCAAGAGCTCCTCGAACTCGCTGGGAACTGAAGCTTCGATGACGCACAGCCAGCCTTCGCCGTACGCGTCGGCGTTGATGCGCTCAGGCTGATCGCTCAATGATGTGTTCACCTCGACGATGGTCCCGCCCACGGGCGCGTAGACCTGCGACACGGACTTGGTCGATTCGACCTCGCCAAGCTCTCCACCTTTGGCGACCCTGTCACCGACGGCCGGCAGCTGGACGAAGACGATGTCGCCCAGAGCCTCCTGTGCGAAGTCGGTGAGGCCGACCGTGACCTTGGCATCCTCGAGGCGCGCCCACTCGTGGTCAGAGGTGTATCTCAGGTTTTGCGGGACGTCCATTTCTCACGGCTCCTTAGGGGCGGGCAGTGAATCTCACGCTGCGGCGATCGTACTCACTCGCCGGCATGCACGCTTCCCCGCCCGATGGCCCAGGGCACCGGCCCGAGTCCCGCGGCCGGCTCAGGCCAGCGACGCTCAGGGCGTGCCTTCGGTGAGGATCCGTCTGATGGCGTCAGCCGCCCGCGCCGCGCGTTGCTCGGCCTCCGCTCGGCTTCTTCCCTCGGCATGGACATGAGTGGCCGGAGCATCCGGATCCGGTATTACGAGCGTCCAGCCGTTGGCGTCGATCGTCTTCAATCCGTCGAGCAGGACGAGCTCGCCAGGGTCTGCCTGCTCGACGAGAGTCCGCATGACGAGGCCCTTTTGCTCGAAGGGCGTCGGCACCTCCTCCCGGACGATGAAGGTCTCAGGGAGGCGGGTCACAACCTTGGACAGCGACTCTTTCCTCGAGGCGAGGAGGGAGAGAACTCGCACCAAGGTTGCCACGGCATCGAAAGCCGGCAGGAACTGCGGGAAGACGAAGCCCCCGGACGTGTTCGCTGCCAGACTGACGCGGGGAGAGCCCGCCTCCTCCAGCAACTGCACGCCACCGAGCTTGGTCCGCCGCACCTCCGTACCCGTCGCAGCGCATATCGCGTCCACCTGACGGCTTGCGTCCACAGGCACTGCGATCACACTCTCGGGCTCCGCACTCGACACGAGCAGGGTGAGGGCGAGCAGTGCCTCGTCGTCGTCGAGCACATGCCCGGTGTCGTCGACGAGGGTCAGCTGCTCCCCGTCTGGATCCAGCATCGCCCCCAGGTTGGCGCCCGAAGAGTTGACGAGCTCGACGAGCCGGGTCGCGTGCACTGCCCTATCGAAGCTGATGACACCGGCGGTCGAGACGTTCGGGTTGATCCCGAGAATGTCGGCTCCGAGCTTGGCCAAAACGTTCGGCATCACGAAGCTCGTAGCACCGAACGCGTAGTCGAGGACGAGCTTGAACTTCGCGCCCCGTATGGCATCGAGGTCGACGTGGTTGGTGAGCTCGTTCGTGTAGAACTCGAGGGTTCTCGATGCAAATCCGATGTCGCCAATCTCGGCCGCGAGCACCCGGCGTGACTCCTCGCGGTCGTAGAGACGTTCGATTCTCCGCTGCGCGGCATCGTCGAGGTCCATTCCGTCCTCGTTCAAGAAACGCAACGCCACGAACTGCGGGTCCCCGGGCACGAGCCGTACGCTGATGCCTCCCACGGCGGTCCCGATACGAGTGAGGAACCTCGTCACAGGCACCGTCGCGGCCTCGAGGTCCTCGACGTTGCAACCGGCGGCGGTGATCCCGACCATGGCCGCGCGTTTGAGCATCCGTGCCGCCCGGCTGGAGTCTCGCGAGGTGACCACCGTGGCGCCCTTCGGCAGCGTGGTCGCGTACGCCAGGGCAACCCGTAACGCCACCTCCGGCGAAAGGTCGACGTTCGCGATCCCTGCCACACCGAGACGCCCGAAAAGGCTCCGTGACCCCCTGGACTCCCAGATGATCGAGGAGTTCACGACAGCGCTGGTCTCGATGACCTTGCGCGGGTACACCTTCACGCCCGCCCCGACAACAGCCTGGCTCCCCACCCTGGTTCCTTCGCCGAGCACCACTCCTTCCTCCAGGTGCACTCCCTGGCGGATGTCGCAGGACCGGGCGATGACACAGCCACGGGCGTTCACGGCTGAGGCGATGTAGACGTTGTCGTGGATCACGCACCGCTCGATCACCGTGTTGTCGCCGACACGCACATTGGCGCCGATCACGCAGTGGCCGTGCAATTCGACGCCTGGCCCGATGCGGCAGTTGTCACCGACGAGCGCGGGTCCGACGATCTTTGCCGAGGGATGGATCTCCGCGCCTGCGCCCAGCCACACGTCGGGGCGCAGCGGGAAGCCCGGCACGTCGATGTGGACCTTACCGTCGAGGATGTCCGCGTGCGCTCGCAGGTAGGCCTCCAGCGTGCCGACGTCCTCCCAATAGCCGTGCCCCACATAGCCGTAGAGCGGGCGACCGGCTTCGAGCATCGAAGGAAAGACCTCAGAAGAGAAGTCGACCGCCCGGTCGCTCGGTATCCAGTCGAAGACCTCTGGCTCGAGAACGTAGATCCCGGTGTTGATCGTGTCGCTGAAGACGTCGCCCCAACCCGGCTTCTCGAGGAAGCGCTCGACGCGTCCCTCCCCGTCGATGATGACGATGCCGAACTCCAGCGGGTTAGGAACCGCCTGGAGGGCGAGCGTGACGACCGCTTGCTGCTTGGCGTGGAACTCGACCAGAGCCGTCAGGTCCACATCGGTGAGGACGTCGCCGGAGATGACGAGGAAGCGGTCGTCCAGCTCGTCTCTGGCATTGAGCACCGAACCCGCCGTTCCGAGCGGTGTCTCCTCGGTTGCATAGACGAGATGCACCCCGAGCTCCGACCCGTCCCCGAAATAAGTGCGAATCGTGCTCGCGAGGAATCCGACCGTGACGACTATCTCCTCGAATCCGTGCTGGCGGAGCAGGCTCACCACGTGCTCGGCCATCGGCGCATTGGCCATGGGCAGCATCGGCTTCGGCTGGTTGGCCGTCAGCGGCCGCAGCCTCGTGCCTTCGCCACCCGCCATGATGACGGCCTTCACGAGGTCACCGGCTCATGCTGGGCGCGCTCGCGGCGGCGCTCTTCGAGCGCGCGGCGAGCAAGGGGGACATAAGCCGCGGCAGCGACGAAACTGAAGATCAACGCCGGCACGAGTGCCACCCAGGTGACGTCGCGCAACACCCTGGCCCAGGTCGCGCGTTCGTCAGTGAGCAGGAACAGCGGGAAGCAGCACAAGAGCCCGAAGGTGCCGGCCTTGCCGACCCAGAGCACGTCGATGCGTCTCACCTTGAGGGCGGCGAGCACGATGACTGCCGCCGAGACGAGGACCTCACGCCCGAGCACGACCACTGCGAGCCAGACCGGGACGGCACCGTAGACCGTGATGGCGATGACCCCCGTCACGAGCACCAGGCGGTCGGCGAGCGGGTCAAGGACCTTGCCCATGGTGCTGACCTGGTGCAACCTGCGGGCCAGGTAACCGTCCAGGAAGTCGGTCGCGCCGACCACCATCAGCACCACCGTTGCCGCGATCCTCAGGTCAGGACCGAACAGCAGCCAGCAGAACAAGCCCAGCAACATGATCCGGGCAAAGGAGATCACGTTGGGCACCGTCCAGACGCGATCGAGGCCGCCGTCCTCGCCCCTTACGGCCTCGGTCGGCACCGACTCCACGTCAGCGAGTCTACGGGCCGTGCCACTTCCAGGGCCGCGTGCTGACCGATCGCCTCCCGAGCAGGACTGGGGGCTCGGTGCCAGCGCTGGCCGGTCTCGGCGCGTCTACAGCCGGCGAACGCGCTTGCCCGTCACGATGTTGGGCACGAGGCAGACGTAGCGGTCCGGCGAACCCTCGAGCGCCCAGGACTCAAGTGGCAGCTCCCTGGCCCTAGCGAGCTCATCAGCATCAGTGATGACGTGCGCCAACCCTTGGATCATGACACTCCAGCCCCGCTTGTGGTCGGCGTCGTAATGGTCGACCTCGAATGCCACGACGAACCCCGCCGAAGCGTCGTTCAGCCTTGTGCCTTGTGCCGAGCGCCAGACGATCTCGCCGTCGAGCAAGGCGAAGTTCACCGGCAGGACCACCGGCAGGGCGCGCGCGGTGAGGGCAACGCGACCGACAGGCTCGCTTCGCAACAGCTCGAGACAGTCCTCCCTGTCGAGCTCCTCGAAAACCATTCGCTGATCGCGGTCCACGATTCAAGAGTCGACCTGAGCAGGCCTTTCTCGTTAGAGGCGAAAGTCACGTTTCCGCAAGGCGTGCGTCGCCAGCGCGGACCAGAGCTCTCAGGTAATCGGCACCCGCCACTCGACCAGCGTCCCCGAGGGACGCCGCGCAGTGATCGACACGGAACCGGAGAGGGCGCGCGCCCGATCGGCCATGTTGCGCAACCCGTTTCCGGCGGTACGTCCCGCCGGAAGCCCGACACCGTTGTCGGCTACTGAGACGAGGAGCATCCCGTCCTCGGCCACGATGACGACCTCCACCGCTGATGCCCCGGCATGCCGGACGACGTTGGAGAGCGCCTCGGTCAGCACGGCCAGGACGTGCGGCTCCAGGTGCGGGCCCGTGGCCGAGTCCACCGGTCCTTGGAATCCGACACGCGGTTGGTAGCCAAGCTGCTCAGCGGCAGCTGCGACGACATTGTCCACCGCCGAACGGAGACCCGATCCAGCCACCGTGGGCCTTTCGAGGCGGAAGATCGTCTCGCGGATGTCGCGGATCACCTCGTCCAGGCCGTCGACGGCTGCCTCGATGCGCTCGGCGACTGGCCCGGCGGCCAGCCGCTCGATGCTCTGAAGGCTCATCCCGAGCGCGAACAGACGTTGGATGACAGTGTCGTGAAGATCGCGCCCGATTCGCTCGTGCTCGGCGGTGACCTGGAGTTGCTCGAGCGCGAGGCGCTCCTCTCCCAAGGTGAGCGCGACAACGGCGGCGTTGGCGAACACCTCGACGAGCGCCGTGTCGTGCCGGCTGAAGCCCCGCGTCCCGCGGGGCCGGGCGACCACGAGGACGCCCAAGACCCGCTCGTCAGCGCTCAGCGGACAGAACAGGCCGGCCCCGAAGCCGAGCGCCCTTATCTCGGCCGGAGTGGCCGCCTCAGTGGAAAGGTCATCAACGAGAATCGACACCCTCTGAGCCATGGCTCGCTTCGAGATGCTGCCTTCGGGCGGGATCTTGACACCGATCACTGAGCTGGCCCCCTCCCCTTCGGCGGCGCTGATCACGAGGTCATCTTTGCCAGACGGTGTGACCACCCAACCCAGCGCGGCATCGACCAGGCCGCGCGCCCGTTGCGCGACGAGCTTCAAGATGTTCTCGGTCCTTTCTCCGGCAAGCAGACGCTGGGTGATCTCGTTGACCGCGCGGAGACTTGCCTCTTGACGTTGGCGATCGCTGGCGTCACGCACGAACGCCGCGACCACCTGGTGCCCGCCCGCCGAGAACGGGGCAAGGCCGACGTCGATCGGGAACTCACTCCCGTCCCGACGCCGGCCTGTGAGCTCGAGCCCGAGCCCCATCGGACGGGCCGTGCGAGTCTCTGTGAAAGCCTGCCGGTCGCGCTCGTGAACGGCCCGGAACCGCTCTGGCACGAGCATCTCGACGCTGTGGCCGACGACTTCCTCCGCATCGAAGCCGAACAGCGTCTTGACAGCAGCGCTCGCCAGCAAGACAATCCCGTCCTCGTCAACCACGACCACGGCGTTCGGTGACGCTTGCAAGAGAGTGGCCAGATTGTCCGCAATCTCCGAAACCCTGGATTGCAAGGACTCGTCACGGCTTCTTTCTCTCACCGAGGCGAGAGCCTAGTCAGGGCGTCAGTTCGGGCGCCGCGAGGTAGAGGGCGCCCTTTGGCCAGCTGTCACGTGGCTACCGGGACCCCGAGCGGTCGACTCACCTTTCCGCAATACTTGCGCGCGGGCCGGCCCGTCGCAGACAAGTGCGTTGCAGGCCAGCGCCGGCCGTCGGTCTCGCCTAGCGCACTCCGGAGGACATGAGCTTGAAAAAGACCGTTCAAGCGCAGGCCACGATCACCGCCCCGCCAAGCGCGCTGTTTGCCTGCCTGGCCGACTACAGGTGCGCCGGGGTCTTCATCGAGGGCCTCGAGCAGCTCACGCCGGTCGGGACGCAGACGACAGGCGAAGGTGCGCAGTTCGAGGCGGTGCTCAAGGTCGGCTTCCGCACGCTTCGAACCACGATAACGATCGCCTCGCTCGATCCTGAGCGGAGCATCACCTGGTCCTCGGCCGGAGACGAGGGGCAAACTCTCACGTTCGGACTGGATCAGGACCACGAAGATACGACCGTGACCCTCACTGTCACCTACACAGAGCCGGGCGGAATCGCAGGCTCGCTCATTGCACCTTTCGTCGAGCAGACCGTCCAGCATCGGGCAGACGTGGCACTTGAGCGACTGCGCGACCACGTGACGCCGGACTGACGAGATCCGGGAAAGCGAAGCCGCGCCCTCGCCCGCACTTCAGCCGCCCCTGCGACATGCCGATACAAGATGTCGAGGCAAAGGGGTGGCGATGGAATACGCGGTGAAATGCGTCGTCGGGATCGAGCTCAAAGAACCGCGCCAAGCCAAGGGCGCCGACGGCCGCCATGGCATCGAGCGCCACGTCGAGGACACCATGCGGGAGCTGGAGCATCGCTGGATCTCCGAGTCGAAGGTCGATGTGGACTTAGCTCGGTCCGAAGCGAGCTTCCTCGTGGTCGTCGAGGCCGGAGATCAGCAAAGGGCGACCTCCAAGGCCTGGGGCGTGCTCTCGATGGCCGTGCACGCCGCTGGGGGCGCAACGTCACATCGACCCTTCCCCTGGGACGCCGCCTGGTCAGTGAGGCTTCTCACCGCCAAGGCAAGTCCCCGGGCAAAAGAGGACAGGGCCGCCGCTTTTGCCTAGATAACACGCTCCGCACACAACCGATGTTCAAGGGCGGCAGGGAACATGCCGACAGATTGGTGCACGACCCCCGTTGCCTTGCGAGGGAAGCATGGGGTCGTGCACCGCTATGAGTATCTCGCGAATGGGGCGCGGCGCGCGGATTATTTGTAGCGCCCTCCCGACTCAAGTCTTCTTCCCGACGGCCCGGTGAACTCAGCGGCTATTGTTCTCCTCCCCGGACCAAGCCGCCAGCAATCGGTTCGGCGGCGAGCCTTTGCACGACCTCACGGGCGTCCGGGTAACTTCAAGCCCCAAGAGCGCTCCGGTACTCGCCCGCTGCGAGCTCCGGTGCCCGCTCGGCGTAACCGCTCGCGGACAGCCGGGCTGCGCGACACGGGTCCAGCGCAAAGGAGCGGCAGCCTATGCCGACTGACGGAGGAGAAGATGGGCACTGGTGAAGGACGGTCCCAGCGAACCGGGACGGCCGCGCGGACAGGGACGGCCGCGCGGGTCGTCGGACACGGCCGCGAGACTGCGAACGGGCCCAGATCCAGGATCGCCTCGCGGATTGTCCGCTTGGGCTCCGAGACCGCGTTCGCAGTGTCGGCGGAAGCGGCCGCTTTCGCCGCTCAGGGCAACCCTGTTTACCCATTCCACCTTGGGGATCTCAACATTCCGACGCCGGCCAACATCGTCGAGGCGTCGTTCAAGGCGATCAAGAACGGCAAGACCGGCTACTGCCCCAACGCGGGCATCCCGGAGCTGAGGGGGGCGCTTGCCGCCGATGTGAACGCTTCCCACGGAACTGGCTACAGCGCGGAAAACGTCGCCATCCAACCCGGTGGCAAGCCGGTCATCGGCAAGTTCCTCCTGGCCCTCATGAACCCCGGCGACGAGGTGCTCTACCCGAACCCCGGCTATCCCATCTACGAGTCGCAAATCGAGTTCCACGGTGGTGTCGCGGTCCCCTACGGGTATCTCGAGGGCGCGGACGGCTTTGTCATAGACCTGGACGCCCTCGAGGCTTCCGTAACGCCGCGCACTCGCCTGCTCGTGTTGAACGACCTGCAGAACCCCCTGGGCGCCGAGTGCTCGCCAGAAGAGCTTGCGCGCCTCGCCGAGCTCGTCTCCCGGCACGACCTCATGGTCCTTTGCGACGAGGCCTACTTCGACATCCGCTACTCAGGACACAGCACCTCGTTGGCCGCGCTCGAAGGCATGGCCGAGCGCAGTGTCATCCTCTACACCTTCTCCAAGAAGTTCGCCATGACCGGTTGGCGCTTGGGCGCCGCGATCGGCCCGCGTGAGGTCATCGAGGTCATCACCCGGCTCAATATCAACGACGAGTCCTGTCCCAACCACTTCATCCAGCACGGCGCCCTCGAGGCGCTCACAGGCGACCAATCCGGGCCTCGCCAGATACTCTCGGTCCTGCGGGAGCGGCGCGACGCCGCGATCGCGATCTTGAACCAGACACCCGGCATCAGCTGTTACACGCCGAACGGCACCTTCTACCTTTTCCCCGACGTCACAGGCGCCATGCGACTGAAGGGCCTCACCGACGTCGAGAGCTTCCGGCGCGAGGTGCTTCACGCCACCGGGGTATCGGTCTGCTCGCGCGTGCATTTCGGCCGCCCCCGCCCTGGCGAGAGCGAGCAGTTCGTGCGCCTCGCCTATTCGGGGATCGACGAGCCGCAGATCGTCGAGGGCCTCTCGCGCCTGAAGGCATACCTGGCCGGCGACGTCGTCGGCATCTGAGCCCTGCCGGGTCTCCGGCCGCGCCCGAGGCGTCGGCGGTCTCGGATCCGCTGAGGCGACCCGAGGACACCTGCGCCGGCCAAGGTAGCGTTCCGTGTCAATCGTGAGAGTCCACCCAGCCCCCAGCGGCTCGGGCGCAACCGTGCTCGAGCGCTGGACCCGCGCCGTCATCCGCTGGCGCGTCGTCGTAATCGCGTGCTGGATTGCCATGCTGGTCGTCGGCGCCCTTGCCGCCGGAGCCCTGCCGGGCCTCCTCTCGACGTCGCTTGCAGTGCCGGGGACCGGCTCCGAGCAAGGCGACGCCATCTTGACCCAGCACTTTGGTGAGAACATCGAGGGCACCTTCACGGTGGTCTTCCGTGTCGGGCAGCCATCGGCCCGCACACTTCAAGCTCTGGACCGTCGCTTCGCTGCTGCTGCCAGAGTGGTTCCCACGGCACGGGCCATGGCCTTGCGCCCCGTGGGCGGGATCCTTTACGGAGACATAAGCACGTCACTTGACCTGCAACGAGCCGCGTCCGAGACAAGCGCCCTACGCCTCGCCTTGACCCGGTCGGGACTGCCTCCTGCCTATGTGACCGGAGCACCCGCGCTGCAGCACGACATCACCCCGATCCTTACGAACGATCTGCACAGGGGCGAGGTCATAGCCGTACTGGCCGCGTTGCTCCTCCTTGCGATCGTCCTCGGTCTCTCGGTGGCCCTCCTGATGCCGCTCGCCGTCGCCGCCTGCACCACGTTCAGCGCGCTCGCGGTCGTCTTTGCCCTCGCCCATGAGTTCCTCATGGTTCTCTACGTCCCCAACCTCGTCCAGCTCATCGGTCTCGGGCTCGCGGTCGACTACTCGCTCCTCGTCGTGCACCGGTTCAGAGAAGAACTGGCGGACACGGAACGACCAGTGGGCGACGCCATCGTGGCCACGATGGGGACCGCTGGCCGGACGGTGCTGCTTTCTGGCCTCGCTGTCGCGATAGGTCTCTCGGTCCTGCTCATCGTCCCGGTTCCCTTTGTCCGTTCCCTTGGCTTTGCCGGGCTCGTGGTACCGCTCGTCTCGATCGTCGCGGCACTCACGCTGCAGCCGTCCCTGTTGTCGCTGTTGGGGCGCCGCGGCATGCGGAGCTACTCCCTCACCCGGCTCGGCCCGGGGCGCGCCTTCAAGGCCGGTTTGTGGTCGCGCCTCGCGGCCATGGTGATCCGCCGCCCTCTCGTCGTCTTGGCCGGCTCGGCGGCGGTGCTCGCGGCGGCGACCTTCCCGGTCGCCTGGCTCCAGCTCACGCCCGGCTCTGTCGTGGCCATTCCACAGAACATCCAGTCGGCCCGTGCGATAGCTCTCCTCGGTGACCGGGTCGGGCCCGGGGTGATGACGCCGATCGAGATCGTCCTCGACGCCGGCGCTGCGGGCAGGGCGCGCGCGCCCGTCGTCTCCGCGGCGACGCTCCGGCTCGCCCGTGAGGTCCTCAACGATCCCGAGGTCTTCGTAGTGGCGATCGGCTCTCGAGCCCCTTATGTAGACTCCTCCGGCCGCTACGCCCGTGTGATCGTCGTCGGGCGGCACGCCTTCGGTGACGAGGCGACCCAACAGCTCGTAAGGCGGATCCGTCTTCAGTTTCTTCCCGCCGCCCACGTCTCCTCCGACTTGCGCGTCTATGTCGGCGGCGCGCCTGCCCAGGGCGTCGACTTCCTGGCTCGCGTCTACGGATCCTTCCCCTGGATCATTCTTCTCGTCCTGGCGCTCGCCTACCTCGTGCTGCTGCGCGCCTTCCGCTCGCTCTTGTTGCCGCTCATGGCCGTGCTGCTCGACGCCCTCTCGGTCGCCGCGAGCTACGGCCTGCTCGTCCTCGTGTTCCGCTTCGGCGTCGGCGCGGACGTCTTAGGCCTCTACCGCGTCTCTCAGATCGAGGGGTGGGTCCCGATCTTCCTCTTCGCGATGCTCTTCGGCCTGTCCATGGACTACGAGGTCTTCTTCGTCACACGCATGCGCGAGTCATGGGACGACTGCAGCGACAACGCTCGCGCCGTGACAGACGGTCTCACCCATACAGGTCGCGTGGTGAGTGCCGCGGCTTTGATAATGGTCGGGGCGCTTTCCGGGCTCGTGGCCGGGCGCGTGGCCGGATTGCAGGAGCTCGGCGTCGGGCTCGCGCTCGGCGTCCTTCTTGACGCGACGATCGTGCGTGGCCTGCTGATGCCGAGCCTGATGGCCCTGCTCGAACGTTGGAACTGGTGGCTTCCTACCCCGATCGCCCGCCTCGCCGGCATCGAGGCCTCGCCGCTCGTCGAGCGCGGCGAGGCCCCTCGATAGCCGTGTTGGTGTGAGCTACCCGACGACTGTGATCGCGAACCTGAACGCCGGCAGGTGATAGCCGAGGGCCAGGGCAGGCTCGTCCTGGGCGTAGGTGAGCACTGGCACCATCCCGTAAGGAGTGTTCGCGAACGACGGCGACAGGGAGTAGAGCATCGGATAGAGGTCGATCAAGTGTGTTCCGGGGCCGCCGGTCGCGTTCAGGTGCAGGAGAACGTCCCCGTTCGAGTTGAAGCCGCACCCGTAGCCTATGTAGCTGTTGTCGTAGTCGACGCCGACGGTGTTGTCGAGCTGCGTCCAGCCGACGCCCTTCAAGTGGATCGTGAAGGGCTGGCCTTCCTTGACGACGACCGAGGACACCCCTTGTCCGACGATGCTCTCTTTCACGTAGAAAGGCACCTGCGCCACGGTCTTGCCATTTTGCACGAGCTGCACAACGTGCCAGCCGCCTAGACCGTCGGGAACCGTGATCCTTGAGGTGAGGGAGCCCCCTGACGGATTAGCACTGCCCAAGGTCTGCGACACGAAGACCCAGCACGTGCTCTTGCAGTTGACTCGGTTGCCGACGACCGTGGACCAGATCAGCTGCACCGAGCCGGAGGAAAGTCCCGACGCCGTGAGGTCGACAGGTGTGTTCACCGGTCCGGCGCTGGTTGCGAGCTGCGCCTTCACGCCGCTGGGGGCGGCGAGACCGCTCGTCTGCAGCGTCGTCCGGGCGCTGACGGTCGGGGCGACATCGACCGGCCAATCAATGGAGGCCGGCGGCGGCCCGTCGTCCTTCGTCACGGTAAAGGTGACCGTGGCGCCGTTCGTGTAAGGGATCGGCGACTGAGGAACGTTCAGGTACAGGTAGCTGATGGCGTTGCCGATCTGGATCGTGTGCGAACCGACCGGCCCTGCGGCTCGGATGACTGCCCGGGCCACGCCGCGCGTCCAGTTGGCCATCATCTCGCCCACGTAGTGGTTGTCCCAGAGCAGCGATGCTCCGCCCGTGTAGAGGCTGTCACCGAGGCCGCTGTAGGTGATGGTGATCGGCGTGCCGACGGGGCCGCTCGTCGGCGTGACGGTGACCGTTCGCAGCGTTATGAACCCGCCGTGAGCCTCCTCGACGCCGTTGACGACGGCGTAGATGTCGTGCAGGCCGCCCCAGTCCTGGGGAGCGTCGAGCGACACCTTGAAGGCCCCGCTGGCACTGGTGGTGGTCGTGTCGAGCACCACCGCGAACTCCGTGTCGGATCTGCCCAGGTAGTTCACCGTGTCCGGCTCGGTCTGCACCAGCCATGTGGCATTTGCGGTCGACCACGTGAGCTCGACCTGCTTGTTCGCAGGCAGGTGCGAGCCTGAGATCGTTATCGGAGTCCCGGCTACGGCCTCGTCCGGGCTCACCTCAAGGATCCCCATGCTCGCGCTCGGCCGCGCGGGCTTGGCGATCGGGCCGGGAAGCGGGCTCACTCCCGGAATGGCGGGTGCACGGAGTGTCGTGTAGTCGACCGCAGTCGTCGCCGCGCGCGCAGACGTCCGCGCTTGAGAGCCGTTGCTAGCCGTGGCAACAGCGGTGCACAGCACCACGGCTGCTGCCAACACCCCGAAGGGCATAACCGCGAATCTGTTTAATTTCAAGCGCCTCGTCATGGGTTTCCCCCTCCTGGTAGTCATTTTGTGACGGTTCCTCGCTAGGGACGGCCTCTGTCAGCCGCCGGGTCATCTTGGTCTGTCTTGCGAGCAGGGTCGCCGGCCGGCGGCCCGATGGCCGTGCGACAGGCGACCCTGCTCGCGATGCTTGTTCGATTGTGCGCTCTACGAGCTGGGCTCGATCGTGAGCATCGACGCCACTTGTGGCGAGTCCTGCTGCGTAAAGACGCCCGTCTCAGACGGAACCGCCGCCGTCAGCCCGGCTGGAACCGGGTTGGTGACGACCGTGACGGAGTAGTTGACGACCCCGAGGGGATAGCTCGCCCCCACCGGCCAAGCGGCCGTCCAGTACGACACCGCCGGCTTGGTCGGGTGTGTGCCGTACACCAACGGGATGGCCGCCAGACCCGGGACTCTCACCCAGGCCTGCTTCACCGTGACGTTGGTGAGGTCGTTCCCGCCGGTGGTGACGTGAACGCCCCACATGCGGAAGACGACAACCTCCCCCCGTTGGAACAGGTTCGTCATCGAACAGCCAGCGTCGGCCGGCAGCTTCACTTTCCCGCCCGCGCCTTGGACCGTGTCCACGGAGAAGAACACGTGCTGGCCGGCATTCCCCTGGACCGGCGGGGCCAGAGTCGTCGATGTCGTGGTAGTACTTGCCGCTGCGTGACCCGTGGACGCTCCCGCGCTGGCGATGGCGGTTGCCATCGCGGCCACACCTATGGCCGCCACCAACCCGACGGCGATCCTGGTCCTGAACTTTGTCATGCCGATGCTCCTCTTCTCTTGTCTGGCTTGTGAGCTCATTAGCTCTTTACCGTCAGCTTTCCGGTGAGGCTGACTGTGAAATTGCCGCTCTGCGCGCCGCTCGTCCCACCGAGATGGAGGGTGCCCTTGAACGTGAGGCTCCCGGTCGCCCCGTTGCCTTTCCCGCTCCCACCGCTGGCCTTGGCCACGCCGTGGAAGGTGATCGTCACAGCGCCGCTTTCACCGCTGGAACATCCTTGCTGCGAACCGGACCGGGTGACGACGAACGTGATCTTGTTCGCACCGCCGGTAATGCTGCCCTTCCCACCGAAGGGGTCACACAGCGACGAACTGCTCTTCGGAGCCGAGCCATTGCCACTGGCCTTGCTGGCGCCGAAGAGCGAATTCTTCCCCGAGCCCGAGATCGAGGAGATCGTCACCGTGCTGTTGTCAATAAGCAGCGAGGCCTTGCCGGAGTACTGGCCGGAAAACGCGACGGTCTTCGTCGCCGCCGGGCCAGCGGACGCGGGTCTCGCTGCTGTCTTGGTGCTCGCGCCTGCCGCGGGGAATGCGGCACCCGCGAACAAGCCGACGATCGCCAGCGTGCCAAGAGCTGCGAAGGCTCCGAACATCCTTGTCAGAAATGGCTTGTTGACCATGCGAGTAAGCATTCCGGTTGAAGGTGAATAACCGATAGGGCCGAAAGACCCGACTCTCGTGGCTATTCGGCTTAGAACCGGCGTCAAGGCTCTCTCTCTTCTGTCACCGCGGTGTCTCTTCCAAACCTGCTCCTGACTTCGTGCTCGGGAGATTTTTCACGATCCGGCCTCGCCACCGCCCGGATGCGTGCCCTCCTTCGCCACTTTGCCGCCTGTGACCTCGGGTTTCCCCGGCTGCTGCTGGGACGGGCTTCTCCCCTGGTGCGTCGGAGAGCTCGCCTGATCTCGCCCTGGCTGTCATCCGGTCCACCCACGAGCCGCCGGCATGACGTACTCGCCTCGGGTATCCCGACGTGGAGGCCGAGCATGCCTAGCAGGCACGCGCGCTAGAGTCGAAAGTCCCATCCGCGTGAGGTCATTGGCCGGCATGGGATAGAGGCGAAAGTCCTCTCATACGCGGTCGCGGTTGCGCTGCCTGATCGACGGCGGGGTCGTGCTCCGGCGCTCAATCACCACTTTCGCCGGATGTCGTCAAGTCGTGAACTGAGCCGTTTCTCTCAAGGCTCTCCACCACCCGGGCGAGAAACGAGCGCGCAGTCGACCGGGCGACGCGATGCAACAGTGCCCGGTCGAGCTGACGTCCGAGCTCGCCAAAGGGTGGTACGTAAGAAGCAGACAGGGTGACCCGGCATCGGTCGGAGTCGAGTGGGGCGAGCTCCATGTCACCATCGAGCACGGGAAAAAGCCCTGGCAGCTCGCTCGATTTCCAGGAGAGGGGTACGACGAGCGCGTCTCCACGATCATGAGGCGGACCGAGTGTCACCCGCACTTTACGGGCCGCTCGTCCGCTCGCCCACGACGGTCCGATGCGGAAGTACAGCTCCTCGCCCTCCTCCTCGGCCGCGCTCGCGAGCGGCGCGAACCAGCTGCCGTCACCCATGAAACGCCCCCGCACCTCCTCGAAAGGACGCGAGACGTCGGCAAAATCCTCAAGGAAAAACCGCATTGTTCAACCCCCGTGCTCCTTGGGTGCAGGGTACGGATCGCTCTTGCCCCCCGATAGGGGCGAAAGCCCCTACGTTCTCGCCACAGGACCCGCCCTCGAAAAGGGCAAGCCTGTTACGCGCTCGGTCGGCATCCCGGTCTGCCTCCCTCAAAGAGGTACCTGCCCCGTCAACCGGCCACCCGCACAGAACGGTCCCGGCCGAAGGAAAGCGTCGGTCGCCGTCCAGCGGGACCAACGCACCGCCCTCCCTTCACGGCCGCAAGGTCCCTGTCATGTAGTGACGGATATGTTTCAAAGTTGACAATTATATGTCGAACATGTTACGTTTGTCGCATGACCAGACACTCAACCAAAGCAACAGCCATTGCCCTGATCGCCGCGGTGAGCATGTTTCTCTTTGCTTCCTCGGCACTGGCCCAAACCCCAACGACGAGAAGCACCACGAGGTTCCAGCATGCGCAGCTGGCGCTGGAACACCAGATCATCGCCCGGCAGGTCCAGCTGGCCCTGCTCGGGACCGAGGTTGCCAACGCCGCCAACGTCACCACCTCGGACCGTTCAGCTTTGTCCACCGTCATCACGAACGAGCAGAGCGCGCTCGGCACCGACGCCACCAACGCGGCCTCGGCGACGACGTTCGCTGAGCTCAACACCGTGCGCCAGGCCGTCATCGGCGACGAAAGGGTCTACGCGGTGGTTACCGCCCAGGTGAACCTCGTGCTCGCCGCCGACAACGACACGGTTACCGAAGGCGGCTACACCGCCCTCGTGACTGAGCTTGGACCATTGGTCACAGAGCTCGGCTCGACCCAGGCATCCAGCCTCCTCACCGACATCACATCTCAAGTGACAGCCGCCACGTCGTTGACCAACGGCGTCTCGGCTGATGCCCTCGCCCTCACCCCGGCGGGCTATCCCGGCAACGAGAGCCAGATCAAGACCTGGACCTACCAGCTCAAGCAGGTCGCACGCGATCTCAGGATCGCCACGCGGGACGTCAAGGAGATAGAGGCCATAGCTCTGAGCACGCACGGGTTCCACTTCCTGAAGCCCGTTTCGACGACGACCACCACCACTAGCTAAGTCGCCGTCCTCGTCGGGTGGGGCCTCCCCCGTCCCCCGACGAGTCCAGCAAGCAGGTTCGCCCCCCACTCGGAACCGGGTGGGGGGCATCTTCGTGCAGGCCGTCGAGTTCGCCCCTGTCCGACTGGGCGTGCCCTTTCGCCCGAGCGGGCCCGTGCGCGTAATCTCTGCGGGTAAGGGGGGCGGCCCGCCGGCCTTCGGGTTGGCGGGCTGCTTCGCGCCTCGTGCCCGGTCGGCCGATAGAAGGAGGGGAACCGGCCGACCGGGCACCGATGACCGCGGCGTCAGCGCGCGCCCGGGAGTAGGACAGCCCTACACCCCGGTCAGGACCGCGGGATACTGAAGCGGGTGCACGGCTCCCAGCTTCCCTCGCAAGGCAACAGGGGGTCGTGTGCCTATATTCATCGGACGCGGGCGCTGTCAGCTTGAGCTTTCGCAGCTCGCACGAACTGGTCGTAGACTTAGCCTCGACCGGTGCCTGGGCTCGTGGCGAGGGGAAAGCAAGCCTAGGCACGGGTCACCTTGCTGAAGCTTCGGCCGCTGTGGCGCGCCACCGGTCGACGGGGGAGACTGGTGCTATGGACGACGAAGCCATTGAACGGGTGCAGTCAAGAGTCGGCAAGCATGTCACCAACAGCGTCTGCCCCTTTTGTGGGACCGACGACTGGACTCCTATGACCGGCTTGATCGGGTTGATGGTGGCCGAATTCGATACCGACGCCCGGCCACGGGACGATGAGGATGCACTGCTGAGGTTCCCGACAGAGCTGCAGGGAATCAGGATCGTTCGCGAAGGTGCCGTGGCGTGGCAGTGCGGTAGTTGCGGGTTCGTGCGCGTCCATGCCGTTGCTCCTGAGTCGTTCGAGGCTCCCTAGTCGGCGGCGAGCTTCGCCCAGTCGCCAAGCGGGCTCAGTCGTGAGCGCGCGCCCGGTTTCTCGGCCAGCCGGTGCGCACCAACTGCGGCCTCGCTCGGCGTTGCCACACTTCGTAAAGCTCATCTGCCCGATCGTACGGGCCCAGTCGCAGCCCGAACCTGGCACCGCACACTCTTGAGCTGCCTATTGTCAGTCGGGCTGGCCGGATTTCGACCGGCGACCTCTTGCCCCCAGTTCTGCCCGGGGCATCCCTCGGACACCGGTCGTGACAACTCGTGACCAATAGTGCCCTCTCGCCCGTGTTTGTCCCGAGGCCATGAGCTCCCCAACGCCTGTCGCCCCAGGGCCGAATTGCATGCCGGACCGGAAGGCAACTGGAGGCGTTCGGCTCTGTCCTCTCCTCGGTCGGTTCGGTCACTCGATCGGCTGATGGGCCATCGAAGTCAGCTCTCGGCCGGCAAAGAGCCAGGCGACGAGCGCGGCGAACGCCGGCATGGCGAGGAGAATGAAGAGAAGATCCGCGATCGGGACGTTTCCGAGCGAGGAGATAGCCTTTCTCTCTCCCTGGTGCCCCTACTGGACAAGGAGGTTGCGCGTCATGACAACGCTCCGCCCCGCTACCGGCATGGTTGGCGTGGTCCGTTCAGGTCCACGTTGAACAGGACTCCGTTGATTCCCGCCGCGTCGTCGGCAGGACAGAAGCTGCTGAGCGGGATGCTGTACTCCGCGTCGA
>Ga0326728_10000774_pt1 | contig 120753 bp, 91 predicted proteins | sample MB3enrmetagenome_FD_207602 | JGI IMG/M metagenome (GOLD analysis project Ga0326728, IMG submission 207602) | Lab enriched peat soil microbial communities from McLean, Ithaca, NY, United States - MB31MN | ecosystem: Environmental > Terrestrial > Soil > Wetlands > Peat | place: USA: New York... | reverse complement strand
GAGGAGGCCCGCCACGTTCAGACAGGCAATCAAGAGCAGGCACGCGGTGGCGCCCAGCAGGATGTATAAGGGCGTTTTGAGATCGCCGACCATATCTTCAAGCAGTGGGCGGCTGTGCGCGGCTTTGCTGATGAAAGCATCATCGGGGTGTGCATCGTGCAGGCGGCGCACAATGACCGAAAGCTCTGCCGTCGCCTCTGCCGCGCTTACCCCGGGCTTCAGCCGTCCAATGGCAGCGAAGTCATGAGAATCCGGCGCCTCCATCTCTTGCGGCGGCTCCTCGTGATAAACCGGCGTCCACAACTGGGTAGTATGGGCCGGATACGCAAACCAGGCGGGCATGACCCCCAACACGACGTAGGACTTTGCATCGAGATGGATGCTCTGGCCCAAGATGGAGGGATCGCCTCCGAAACGTCGCTTCCACAATCCCCAGCTCAGAACAACCGTGGGGGCGGCGGATGGGCGGTCATCGGCGGCGGTGAAATTCCGGCCCAGTGCCGGTTCGACTCCCAGCGTGGGAAACAGATTCCACGAACATTCGGCGGAGTTCACTTTTTCCGCAAGCTGCCCGCCCGCTGACGAAACGTTGTACTGCCCACCGCCCACAATAGCCAGATCGGAAAAGCCATGGCTTTGCTTTTTCCATTCGGCAAATACCCCGGCAGCATTATTGTTATAGGGGAACTCATCATCCGAACTGTGCTCGTACAGACGAAGCAGGCGCGCCGGGTCTTTGAAAGGCAACGGTTCGAGCAAGACGGAGTGCACCACGGTAAAGAGGGCAGTAGTAGTTCCAATGCCCATGGCCAAAGTGATGACCGCTGCCGCCGCGAAGCCGGGATTGCGCCGAAGCTGGCGCAGGCCGTAGCGGATATCTTGAAGCAGCGTCTCCAGCCAATTCCATCCCCACATGTCTCTGCTCTCCTCTCTCAAAACCAGGTCGTTGCCGAAGCGCCTTTGCGCGGCGTAGTGAGCTTCCTTGGGTGATAGGCCGCCCTCGATCTGTTCCTGCTCGCGCAATTCGCGGTGCAGGCGCAGCTCTTCTTCCAAGTCGCGGTCGAATTGCCGGCGATGAAACAGCATCACGAGCCGTCTACCGAATTCGCTGAACCTACTCATGACGGTCACACCTTAAGCAATCTGAATTGCCCGCGTGATGGCGGCTACAACGCGTTCAAACTGGGAGACCTCAACCTCGAGTTGCTTTCGGCCGAGTGGGGTGAGACGGTAATAACGCGCCCGGCGATTCCCCGCCGTTACCCCCCATTTCGCCGTGACCCAGCCTTTAATGAGCATGCGCTGGAGCGCGGGGTAGAGCGAGCCTTCCTCAACCTGCAAAACCTCATCGGAAACCTGCTCAATCCAGCTTGCGATCTCATACCCGTGCAATTCTCGATGGCGCGCAAGGGCCTTTAGGATCAAAAGGTAGAGCGTTCCGGGAGGGATTTCGTTCTGGTGCATCACTTGTCTCCTTAACATAGTTAGACTATGCCAACGTTTAAAGGTTAGCACGGGCGACGAAGAATCGTCAATCTGCGTTGGGGACTGCGGGGTCGTAAGTGCTGTTGGGAACAATTGAGGATTGCAGGTTAGTGTGACAGGACCCCCTCACCCCCGGCCCCTCTCCCCCAAGTGGGCGAGGGGAGAGGGAACTGGTTGGGACTCGCGTTTGCAGGGGAAAAGAATCCAGATCGAAGTAGGGTTGATATTCTTCCCATCAAGGTTGCGCGGAATAGAGCGGCAGTCCGCCGCGGCGGACGAGCACTCCAAAGCTTCGCTCTTCCAAACAAGCCGCGGATCTACAAAACAGGTCCCGCCCCTTGCGCCCATGGATTTACAATTGACAGCCATCACGCGGGTCCCTATCCTGAAAAAGCGGGCATTCTTCTGATTCAGAATTGCCGAATCTCTTAAGGCCCTCGGACGTCTCCGGGCATGACGCCGCGGAGCGTCCGACGGAGGCCGAGGACGGATTCATTTCTTTCGAGGGTTTATGAATTTCAAAACACTTGCCATCCATGCAGGACACGACCCAAAGGAGCATCTTGGCGCGGTGATGACACCCATTTACCAGACTTCTACTTTTGCTTTTCGCGGCGTGGGCCAACCGGGTCCGTTTGACTACTCCCGCAGTGGCAATCCCACGCGCAAGGCGCTGGAATCCTGCCTGGCGCAGTTGGAGGGCGGGACGGCGGGATTCGCTTTTGCCACGGGAATGGCCGCGGAGGCCACCGTGCTTATGATGTTTTCAGCGGGGGATAACATCGTCGTGCACGACGACCTTTATGGCGGCACCTATCGCCTCTTCGAGACGGTTTTTACCAGCAAGCAGATTCGCGCCCAATACGTCGATTTGCGCAACACCGCCAAACTCCGTTCCGCTCTCGCGGCCAAGCCCAAGGCGGTTTGGATCGAGTCGCCCACCAATCCCCTGATGAATCTCGTGGACATCCGGGCGGTGTCAGACCTGGCGCACGAACACGGGGCGTTGGCCATTTGTGACAATACCTTTCTTTCTCCCTATTTTCAGTGCCCGCTCGAGTTGGGCGCCGATATTGTCACGCATTCCACCACCAAATACATCAACGGTCATTCCGATGTGGTGGGAGGGGCGCTCGTGGTGAAAGACCCTGCTCTGGCGGAGAAGATCGGCTTTCTCCAGAATGCCATGGGTACCTGCGCCGGCCCTCAGGACTGCTTCCTGGTTCTTCGGGGCGTCAAAACCCTGGCCCTTCGCATGGAGGAACACAACCGCAACGCGCTTGCCATCGCGCACTGGTTGGAAAAGCATCCCCAGGTTTCGGCGGTGTTGCACCCGGGACTTGAAAGCCATCCTCAGCACGACCTGGCGTTGCGTCAGACGCGGGGATTTGGCGGGACATTTTCCTTCCGCCTGCGCGGCGGAGAAGCGGCGGTGAACCATCTTCTGGCAAACTGCCGGATCTTCACGCTGGCGGAGTCGCTGGGTGGAGTGGAATCACTGATCGAGCATCCTACCACCATGACGCATGCCTCCGTGCCTCGCGAGGTTCAGTTGCAAATGGGGATCACGCCGGATCTTATTCGTATATCGGTGGGCCTTGAGGATGTCAGCGATTTGATCGCGGATTTGGACGGCGCCCTGGCCGGATAAAGTGGGCGATTCTCGGTAAGTCAAGAATTGATGTGCCCCTGGGGGACTGGGAGGGGCAGAAGCGGTTGGCTATCGACTAAAGCTGGCGGGGACGACGGGACTCGAACCCGCGACCTCATGCGTGACAGGCATGCGTTCTAACCAGCTGAACTACGTCCCCGTGAGAAAACAGTAGGCACTAAGCACCAGGCACTGTTCGTGCACATTATCTTCTTAGTCTTCGAAATTCGAAGCTTTGATTCCTGCAAGGTGCCTTCTGCTTACCGCCTACTGCCTACTGGCTCTTCTGGTGGGCGGTATCCGGCTCGAACGGATGACCTTCTGCTTGTAAGGCAGACGCTCTAACCAACTGAGCTAACCGCCCGGCTTCCCTTCGAGCGGGGGCTAAATTCTTTTGGCCCCCCTGGCACACGAACCTTGACAGTTCCAATCTATGGAATATACACTAGCTGTCTCGGATCGTCAAGGAAGACACAGACCCAACTATGCAGTTCCCGCGCGAGTACGTGGCCTACATGGCCAAACAGGTCTTGAAACGCCTCACCAAGGCCGGGCTCATCCAGTTCGACCAGCCCGAGTACGTCACGGAAGTGATGTATGAGGTTATGCTCGATGAGTTCAGTATCGAGGACCGTATTAATGATGAGGTGCGAAAAATCCTGGAACAGCACGGCAATGAGATGAAGGAGTTAGGCGCCACCTTCGAAGAAGCGTTCAAGGTTATCAAGAAACAGCTTGTGCGGGAACGCAAAATCATCCTCTGAACGGGCGGTATCCGGAGCCGATGAAATTAAGCCACGAAAAAATCATCCAACTTTCGCATCGGATCATGGCGGCGATCGAAGCTTTGGACGAAGTTGAAATCTTTGAAGAGCCCAACACCATTCGCCAGGAAATCGTCAAGATCCTGACCGAGTTGATGCACGAGGAAGAGAAGATCGACGAGGTCATCAAAGCCCGGATCGCCTCGCAGAAGCGCACCATCCCCGAGGGCAGTGGCGAGTGGGAGATTCTCTACCGCAAGTACTACAACGACGAGCTGCGCAAACTCGGCGTGGTTTTCAATTCTCCCAGCCATCCCTGATTCCAGAAGCCCACTCCTGAAACCCTGACTTTTCCCATACTCGCGGGTAGGCAGGCGTTTCCGCTCCTAACCCTGCAAGCGCAAAAAGAAAAGGCGCCCAGTCATCCGGACGCCTTCAATCCTGATGGGGAATCGCGGTTGTTCAGTCGCGCCGCTTGAGCACGGGCGGCTGGTCGTCGTCGCTTCCCGTGTCGGTCTTCTGCTGGCCCGATTGCGTGGAGGCGGTGTCGGGGGTTTCGCGCTTGCGCAGCGTGGGCCCGGAGTCACCCTTTTGGCGCTTGTGCTGGGTGATGAGGGATTGCAGGCGCGCCTTGACATCATCAAACTCCGAGGTCGATACCAGGTACTGGTCACGCTTGGGGAGAATCTTCTGAATCTCATCTTCCGACGCGATAATGCGATCGCCTGTGGGGGGATGGTCCTCAAAAACTTTAGCCATGCTTCCGGGGCTGCGCCGCTCTTCATCCATGACTTTGCCGAAAAAGCCGACGAAGGCGTTGGGGTCGTAGCCCGCCTTGTACATGTACTGCAAACCCAGGAAGTCGGCCTGCTTCTCCTCCGCGCGGCTGAACTTCAGGAAGGCCAGGGGCACGCCGTTCATGTAAGCTTCCAGCACGCCATAATAGACCGCCGCCGACATGGGGATGAACATCATGGGGATCATGGCGAACTGAAGAATGGTGGCCTTGGTCATTGTGCTGGCCCAGTGGCGAGCTGCCGCGTGGCCGATTTCGTGGGCGATGACGCCGGCTACCTGGTCTTCTTCATCGGCCGCCAGCAATGTGCCGGTGTTGATGTACATGAACGCTCCCGGCAGGGTAAAAGCGTTGATGGCGGGGTCGTCAATGATCTTGATCGTCAGGGGGATTTTGAGATCCGAGTTGCGCGCCAGGTTTTGCGCCACGCGGTTCACATATTCATTGACGACCGGGTCCTTGAAAATCTTGGCTTGTTTGTCAATCTGATCGGCATACTGCTTGCCGATGGCGATCTCCTTTTCCTGCGAGATGATGCTGCGATGTGCCACGTTGCGATCGCCGATCTCGTCGGGGTTGTCCTTCTTGTCGTCAGCGCGACCGGGAAGCGCAACCCAGCACAGGATCGTGACAAGCATTAGCGCTACGAAACGCCGTTTCCTCATGGCATGACTCCTTGTCCGCTATTATACCATTACGGGCGGCTCGACCGCTGTTTCCTTATTGCTCACTTGGGAGACTGCGAAACAGTTGCGTCTTTGATTTGCCCACCCCGCCCCTGATTTCGCGGGAACCTCCGCCTTTCGTCTGTGATCCACCCGTTCATTGGATTATGCATACCGCATGGGGGTTGCATCCGATGACCGAGGACATTGGTAAAATTGAGTTTACACGGCATGTTCCCCTGGGGGGCTCGGCTAGTCAGGGGAATGAAAAACTGAGCAATTCGCTCGCGTCGAGTCGTTAAGAATTTGTAACTTAAGCGGTTTCAATGTAATGCAAGCACTGTGCGGAGTTCATGTCATGGGGGCTGGCCACCCTTCAGATACAAAGTCATTAAAGTTAAGGGCAGGGAGGGCGGGGCATTCGGGAACTGGCAATTTGCGGAGTGCGGCAAGTTGCATTGCGCTCTGTTGCATTGCGCTCTTGACTCCGCGTCCGAGGACAGTTAGATTAGCTTAATCGGCCTTCAACTGAGGCTCGGATTCAGTTTCCTCTGATGGAACACCGTCTCTCCTTAAAGGAGCGTTAAGCAGTGGCCGTTTCCACGATTCGGTTAGGCCAAATCTGGCGGTTGCAAGTGACGGGCGACAATTGGTTGGTGACCAAAATCTATTCGGAGGTCTTCGCTTCCTACGCCGTTCTCAGAAAAGTGGGGGGTGGAGACACCGATGTTCGCCGCGTGAAGATTGAGCAGGCCGCCGACGGTGTGGGGCTTCCCGGTTTCATCTTCACTCAGGATGCGGAGGCTTTCTAGCGGCCCATATTCCTGCCAGGATGCAACGCGCGCGGTTATGACGCCAGCGCTGGCTTTTGAATCCCCGGAACAATACTCTTTATGGTTTCTGTCATTCTCGAATACCTTGCCGCCTTCATCATCTCCGTGATCTCGCAGACGGGTTATCTTGGTATTGTCTTGCTGATGGCGATTGAATCCGCCTGTATCCCGTTGCCTTCGGAAGTGATCATGCCATTTTCCGGTTACCTGGTTTTCACCGGGCGATTTCGGCTGCTCTGGGTGGGACTGGCGGGGGCGGTGGGATGCAATCTGGGATCGCTTGTGGCCTATTACGTCGGGTCTTTCGGAGGGCGGCCCCTGGTGGAAAAATACGGGCGCTGGCTGTTGGTCACTCACCACGATTTGGAGTTGGCCGACCGTTTCTTTCGGCGTTATGGCGATTGGGCCGTTTTCACCGCCCGCCTGCTACCTGTCATTCGCACATTTATCGCCTTCCCTGCCGGCGTGTCGCGGATGAACGTGGCGCGCTTTCACCTCTATACTTTTCTCGGATCTTTGCCGTGGTGCCTGGTGCTCGCTTACGCGGGAATGAAACTCGGCGAGCGCTGGATGACCCTGCGTGAATACTTCCACCGCTTCGACGCCGTTCTGGGCGTCTTGATCGTCCTCGGCGCCGTCTGGTTCATCCACAATCGCTGGAAAAACCGTCTGCGCGCGGCATAAGCCGTTCAGTTCCTGCCCTTGCAATCCCCTGGTTAGAAATCCTGGCCTGTTTTCATTCCACAATAGTTGGGGACAACTCACATTGGGGTTACAATCCGGAATGAGATGGAGCGAGATAAGTTTGAGGTTCTCGTAGCACGAGCTCTGGATGACCTGCCCGCGCCGTTCCGCGAGCGGCTCACCAACGTGGCCATCATTGTAGAAGACTTGCCGCCGGCAGGAATGGAGAACCAGGGAATACTGCTGGGTCTGTTTTACGGCATCCCGCGCACAGAGAAGAGCGTTTTCTATTCCACCCCGCCCGACCACATTTTTCTTTATCAGAAAAACATCGAAGCCATTTCGAGGAGCGAGGCGGACGTTGGCCGCCAGATCCGCGCTACCCTGCTGCACGAAGTTGGACACTATTTCGGGCTCGGGGAAGAAGAGTTGCGCGGGTTGTAAAGCGGCCGCTGCCGTTCCAGCTTCCTGAACTAATCCGCGTGGGCCTGAAGGCGGGCCGATAGAGCGTAAAACAGAATCGTAGTGGATAGCCTTGTTTGCCAGCGTACGCGTCAAGCTCGCAAACAATTCACACAAAGTTCACAGTTTTGAATTGACAGTCTCTTCCCGTGGGCGCAGTATGCAAACTGCCTCCTAAGATGCGGTGGGGGCGACCATGGTGGGACAATCAAACGGGCGGGTCCTGTTAGTAGACGACGAACCTCTTGTCCGAAATCTTATGTCCGGATACTTGGTGGCGGCGGGGTACGTCGTTCGGGTGGCGGTTGACGGTCTGGATGCGATCGGAAAACTCCGCGCGGGACCTCCAGACTTGATTATCTCCGACCTCGAGATGCCGCGCATGTCAGGGCGTGAGCTACTAAACGTAGTGCGCAAACGCTTCCCGCAAATACCCGTTATTGCTCTCCGCACTGCCGCCCCCGATCAAATGCCAGAGGAAGTGGCTGCCGACGCATACTTTCACAAGAACGGCTTCGAGTTTGAGCAGCTCCTGCAATGCATATCTGACCTGATCAGAAAACCACCTCTCAGAACTCCTCCCCCGCACGTTGACAACAGACCGGCCCAGGCAAGATGGGATACGGACGGACACTACATTATCGATTGCGAAGACTGCTTGCGGACATTCAGTATCCCCCGCGCCGCTAACATGGGGCAAAGTGAAAAGTGGACGGTCTGCGTGCACTGCGGGAGAGCCGTTCACTTCTTCGTAGCGGACGGAGATCTGCCGGGGCCTGCCCAGCCGTAGTTTCAAGTGGCCAATCCCATCCCTGCGCCGTGCTTATATCGATTTCACCGGAATCTTGACGATGTCGTCGACCTCGGCGACCTCGCGCATGATGAAGGGCTCACCGTACCGCACGCCGATCATATGGCCGAAGTGGCGGGCTTCCGAACCCATGTGGGTGTCGATGTCGACCCGGGAAGGGAACAAGTTCTGCATTTCCTTGGGCGGGGAAAACTGCGAGGAAAAACAGAAGATAGCTTTGAGTTTTTTCTCGAACTGCCCGGTGATATCCACAACGAACGTCGGCCGGACGGTGGCCACGTACTGCGAAGCGTAGATGATTTTAAAGGGCCGGTGGGGCTTTCCCGCCAGCGGTAGCTTGGCTAGCCCCGCCAGGAAGCACGCCTCGTAACCAAGGAGTCCGGTGGTGTAGTGGTCGGGATGGCGGCCTTTCCAGTAGGGCAGAATCACCGTACGGGGCTTGAAATCACGGATCTTCTGCGCGACCTTCATTTTGTTTTCGCGATTATTTTCCACTCCGGCATCAGGGAGGTTAAGGTTCTCGCGGTGCACCACCCCCAGCACCACGGCGGCGCGCCGTGCTTCCTTTTCGCGCAGAGCGGCGCTGCCGCGCGTGCCGCTTTCGCCTGCCGTGAGGTCGAGGATGCCGACGCGATAGCCCGCTTCGGTCATTTTGATGACCGTGCCCCCGCAGGTGATCTCGACATCGTCCGGGTGCGCCGCAATGGTCAGGATATCAACTTCCATATTCCGGTCTCTCTCCTTATTCCGGCCGCGATTTGACCGGGTCCTGGTCAAGAGTACAACTTCCACCATCTCACATGACAGAATTCTAAGAGCAAGGGTGGAGAGGCGTCAAGATGGGGCATCGGCGCCGCGCACGTGAGCGGCGCATCGGCGCGGAATCACGTTTTGGTCAACAGGGCAGGGTCGAACGCGGGACGGTCGAGGTGCGGCTTTTCGGCCCCGCGGTTGATGATCAGGAGAGACGAGCCGGGCTTGCCGGCCACTTTGCACTCAATTTGGCTGGCCGACCACACACCTCTTACCTGACGCAGTCCATAGTAGATGAACTCCTTCACCTCGCCCGAGGTCTTCACGACCTTCTCCACCTTCACCGGATGATAGATCTGCTGGTCGAGCCAGGTGGTTACGGAGGTGTAGTGGGTCTCATCGCCGGGGCCGGGTTCGCTGCGCAAGACCACGCAGGTGCGCTCTCCGTAACGCTCTTCCCGCAGGACGGTCTGGCGCCGCCACAGCGTGTAGTTTTCGAGCAGATCCTCGTAAGTGAAATCCGTAGCCAGCAGGCTCTCGCCCCACTTTTCCACGGGCATCTCTTTGAACATGCGGTCGCCCGGGTGGCCGGTGCGGATTGTTGCCGGTGCGTGTGACGGGATGACCAGAAGCATACGGACGCGCGCCGGCGGCGGGGCCGTTACTTCGCAGAAAATCCGCAGACCGTCGGGGAAAGCGTGGGCGCGGAAAGCGATGGTGTAACTCTTTCGCTCTCCGGAGGGTGAAACGCGCACCAGGCGGCCGCTGGCCGTATAGTCCGTCGCCTCACGCAGGGCTTGAACCCGCGCCAATACTTCCTCCCGCGTGGCGCCCGGCAGCAGGGCCACGGGCAGAAGCAACAGAGCGAGGAGTGTTTTCATGTGGAGCATAGCTTATGAGGATGCCGCCATGCGGCCGTCGCGAATATGGATGGTGCGCTGCGCCATTTGGGCGATGGCGGACTCGTGCGTGACAACCACCAGGACCATATTGCGCTTGGCCTGAATGCCCGTCAACAAGGCCATGATTTTGTCAGAGTTCTCGCTGTCGAGGTTGCCGGTGGGCTCGTCGGCGAGCAGTATCTCCGGGTCGTTCGCGAGGCTGCGGGCGATGGCTGCGCGCTGGCGTTCGCCCGCAGAAAGCAGATTCGGAAATTGCTGGAGGCGGTGCTCAAGCCCCACCTCACACAGCAGCGTCGCGGCCTTATCCTCACGCTCGCGCAAGCTCAGCTTGGTTTCAAACATGGGCACTTGAACGTTTTCCAGCGCCCTCAGGGTAGGCAGCAAATGGAAGGACTGGAAGATGAAACCCACGCGCCGGGAGCGGTAGGAATCCAGGTCGAAGGAGTTGGCGAGGTTGTGCCCCCGGAATAGGATCTCACCGCTGGTGGGCTCGTCCAGTCCGCCCAGCAAGTGGAGGAGAGTGGATTTGCCGCTGCCGCTGGGGCCGATGATGGCCACAAACTCGCCGGCGTTGATAGCCAGATCCACCCCGCGCAAAGCCTGAATGCGTCCCTCGTCGTAATGCTTGGTGGCGTTCCTCGCCTCAAGCAGATGTTCATTCATAGCGCAACGCCTCCACAGGGGAAAGGCGCGCTCCGCGTTGGGCGGGCAGGAAGCCGGCCAGCAGGCCAACCACTACCGCGATGCCCAGCGCTTCCAAGCAATGCGAAAGGGGAATCGAGCTGGTGACGAAGCTGGCCGTGAACGGCAGGCTCTCCAGGATGCGCAGCGCCAGCCACCCGCCCGCCACGCCGAAACAACCCCCCACCAGGCCCAGGACGGCGGCCTCGATGAGGATGAGTTTCATCACTCGCGAGCGCCTCCAACCCAAGGCGCGCAAGACGCCGATCTCCCGGGTGCGCTCGAAAACCGACATGGCCATAGTGTTGGCAATGCCCAGGGCCCCGATGAAAAGCGCGATAAGTGAAGTTCCCCAGGCCATAGAACGGGCCAAAACGACCAGTTGATTGTTGCGCGCACGCACGCTGGCGGGGAGAGCTTTCAGGCCGGGGCACGCGGCTTCAATCGCAGCCCGAGCCTCCAGCACGCGCTGCGGGTCGGGCTCCCCGCCGGGGCCCTTGCGCAGGTGCACATGGAAAGCCGTGACCTTTCCCCCGAGGTCCGAGATCTTTTGCAGTTGCCCCAGGGGCAAGACGGCCGCGCCGGCTTCCAGGGCGGAACCGCCCCGGAACACTCCGGCCACCAGGAAGGGCGAGCCTTGAATATCCATCATCTCGCCGGGCTTCTTGCCCAGGTTTTCCGCCAGCACTTCGCCGAGCATGACCTCGGGCTTGTCGTCTTGGAACGCGCGTCCCTGGAGAACGGTGAGCGTATCCATCTCGAAAGAACGGGCAGGCCATCCGTAGACCAGGGCGTTGACCTCAGGGGTGAGGTCCATCAGGTTCACGATCACGGGATCAGCGGCGGCGACGAAGGGAAGGGCGCGGAGCTTTTCCCCCACGCTTTCATCGACGAAAGTATTCAGGAAGGTCTTCTGCACAACGGCGAGGTCGGTGCCTGAACTTTCATAAAGCTTCGCCCACTGCTCCTCAAATGCACGTGCGAATCCCACCAGCGCCACGAACGCCGCGATGCCCACCGCCACCCCGCAAAGAGTAAGGGCGGTGCGCAGCCGGCGCCGAAGGAGGTTCTTGAGTGCGATTCGGAAGAAGGACATTGATCGGATCCATCCGCGAGGGTTGTTGGTTCGAATGCCTACGCCGGAGCCAGCTCCGCGAGTTTCGCCCAGAAGGCCTCCTGCGAAAGGCGGCAGCGCGCCGACGGTTTGGCGTACAGCGAATGAGCGCTCATCGACTCCCATATCTCCCGCAGCGGCTGCTGGCGGATATTGCCGAAGGAGTAGGGGGTGAAATCGCACGGACACACGTCGCCGTTGGCCCGCAAGTGAATCTGTACCATGGCGGCTGGACAGCCCTCGGCAACGCAAGGGTAAGCGATGCTGGAGAACATCGTCTGATGAATGATGCGTGGATACTCGGGCAGGGCCGTGTACTTGGCACGGAAGTCCACGATGTAGCGCGCATCCTCTTCGCTGAGCATGCATTCGTGCTGCGCCGCCAGCCGCCCGGTGGGAATGACGTCGAAGAGGAAGACTTCCAGCACGCCGAGGTCGCGGGCAAGGTCCATCATGGCGTCCAGTTCGCCGCTTTCGATCTTTTCTTTGGTCGCGTAGGTAGAGATGCCGGTGAGAATGTTGGCCTGCTGGCAGAGCTTCAAACCACGGTAGGCTTTCTCCGCCAATCCGGGGCGCTGGCGGTTCGCGTCGTGCCGGCCGGCGTCGGAATCATCCAAGCTGACGAACACACCGAACACGCCCCCCTTCTTCAATCGCTCGACGCTGTGCTCGCGGAGAAACTCCCCGTTAGTGAACAGGGTGCAGACGCTGCGCGACTTGTCGACGGCGGCGATAAGTTCGTAGATATGCTCGTAAAGTAAAGGTTCGCCCCCAGTCAATACCACGCAGGTAGTACCCAGAGCGAGGGTCTGATCCACCGCGCTCTTCAATTCGTCCAGGCGGAGAGCACTTCCCTCGCGCCGCGTCTTTTCCTGGTAATCCGACGCCGAGCAGTGCCGGCAGTTGCACTGGCAATTATACGTAACGGCGATCGTGATGACGTGAGGGGTGCGTGCCGCGGTGGCGAATTGCGCCGCGGCAGGGGCGGCGGCATTGGAGCGTAGCATGTTCTCCATGATCAGCTTGACGCGCCGGCGGGCGGCCAGCGACCCGAGCGGCGGGGTGAGAAGGGAGAAAGCCTTGGAGCCATCCTCCAATTCCACCAGGGGCTTGCCACTGATGTAGTAGTTCTCCTGGGCGCGGCGGTAGTTTGCCATGGTATTGCGGATTGCACTCCGCTGCCAGGCTTTGAGATCTGTGCTCATCAATTATCCTAAGCGATTCTTTGCTGGGGCATGTTTTCAGCCCCGCATCCGGGAAAGTCTGGACAAGGCACAGGGAAGTGCCGCCGCGCCAAGCCTTACTGCTTCCGTGCCCGTGCAGTATAACGAAAAGGGGAGCGGAGTCAACATTTTCCGTTGTCTGCCGGGAAGTTCAATCGGCCGGAGTGCACAGCCAGATATTATATGTTTTCCACCCGCTAAGATGCCCGCAGCGCGCGTGACGGCTAAAGTGGATAACTCCCCACCACTTTCATGAGGGAGCGGTGGATGCGGTGGACCAGTCCGGGGTGGGGAAGAAACATGAATGGGCAATAGCCTTCGACTACGGCGGAACCTCGTAAGCGGCAAGAATCCATCGTCCGCTCGTGCTCGTCGCCATCGTTCACGCTCTTGCAAATCCAAATGTTCTGGATGTTCGCTTGATTGCATTCGCGCGCCGCCTGGTCAGTGGGCAGGGGCGCACCGGTCATCAGCAGCGCGGCTTCCACCGGAGGCGTAATATCGGATACGCGGGCAAAACACTTTCGCCCGTCGATCTCGGTGGCTTGGGGATTTACCGGGACAGGGTCGTATCCCTTCGCCAGGAATTCGTGTAACAGCGCTCGGGAGAAGTGTTGGGGATCACGCGAGACGCCGACAAAGGCGACTCTCTTGCATTCCAGGAATTTGGTAATATCTTGTAGTGACGCTTCGCGCATACGGGAACCCCGCGGGTGAATCTAGGCCAAATCCCCGCCGGGCACAAGACACAACTTCTACACCCCCCTTGACAAGACCGCGAAGCGCGTTATCAATCAGGTACTATGAGCGAACAACCTCTTCGAGACCAAGTCGCATTAGTGACCGGCGCTGGAAAGCGGATCGGACGGGCCATCGCCTTGACCTTGGGCCGTGCCGGCGCGGATGTGATCGTAAACTACAACCAATCGCGGGAGGGCGCCCAAGCCACCGTGCGTGAGATCGTGGCCTTGGGAGTGCACGCCGCGGCCCTGCGCGCTGACGTCTCGCACCCACGCCAGGTTGACGCGATGTTCCGCGCCATCGAAAAGCGCTTTGGCCGGCTCGATCTGCTCGTCAACAATGCCGGCGTTTTCTTCCCCAGGAAATGGGACGAGTTGGAGGAAAAAGACTGGGATCGCGTTCTGGGAGCCAATCTGAAAGGTCCTTTCTTCTGCGCCCAAGCGGCGGCGCGAGTGATGATGCCCCAGGGACGCGGAAACATTATCAATATCTCCTCGCTCGGGGGCTTGCAGGCATGGCCGAGCTACATGCACTATTGCGCTTCGAAAGCAGCGCTCATATCCCTCACGCGCTCGCTGGCAAAAGCTCTGGCACCAATCATTCGCGTCAATAGCGTGGCGCCGGGGACGATACTCTTTCCGGATGAGGAGCGCGACGCGAGGATTCGCAAAATCATCCGCACCACACCGCTGCGCACGGCCGGCGCCGCCGATGACATTGCGCAGATGGTTCTGTTCCTTGCTACCCAAAGCGAGTTCATTACCGGCCAGGTGTTTGCCGTGGACGGCGGGAAGTCGATTCCGTGAATTGCAGCTTTCAGCTATCAGCATTCAGCTCTCAGCTTTACGCTTTCAGTAAGCAAGTAATGACCTGATGTAGCGCCGACCTTCAGGTCGGCACGCGCTGAGCTGAAGCTCAGCGCCACAGCAGACGAGGTCCGGGGTTCAGTGTTAGCTGTCGGCTGTTATCTGTCCTCTCCCTTTCTACTTCCCACTCGCAATCTCCTCCAAAATCTTTCGCAAACGCGCGAGGGACACTGCCGACTTGCCGAAGCGCAAGAGGTTGTAGAGTTTTGTGAATTCCATGACCCCCGGACCCCACGGTGTACCGAGGAAGGAAAAGGCGAATTCGCGAGGCGTTTGGGAAGGGGTTTTTCGAAAGCCCTTCTTCTGCATGGTTTGGAGCAGGCGCTGATAGGTGAGCGTGGCTTCGCGCGGGGTCAACTCTGTTTTGTGCCGGGCGAATCTCCAAGCTAGGCGAAAGCGCAATTCCGCCAGCGTCCCGGATCTGTCGGTCAGGATCAAGCAGACCAGGATGGCGAGCATAATCGCGAGGACCAGCATCTTGTGCGACATCAGCCAGCCCTCGACGCGGAAGGCGGCGCGGATTCCCTGGTGCTTGAAGTGCTCGAAGCGGCGGCGAAAGACTTGCTGGAAGTCGCGCGAATCCTGCTCCACCTCCCGCGCCAGGCGCTCCTGGTGGCTGAAGTCGTAGTTGATGACCCACTCACTCCAGAAGAGCGCCGCCGTGTCCACGTAGTCGTCCCATTCGCCGGGCAGAACAGGGTGGGGATCGGCCGGCGTGGGATCGAAGGGGATCCAACCGTAACCGGTGAAGTAGACCTCCACCCAGCTATGCGCGTCGCGGGCGCGCACCACAAAGTCCTTGCCGATGCGGTTGTAGGACCCGGTTTGAAATCCATTCGCCAGCCGCGAGGGAACATCCAGCGTGCGCAGCATCACGGCCATCGCGGCGGCGAAGTACTCGCAGTAGCCGGACTTGGAGCGGAAGAGGAAGCTCCCCACGGGGTCGTCCGGCTCGATGGCAGGCGGGTCCAGGGTGTATTGAAAGTTGGTGCGCAGGTAGGATTGAATGGCGGCGGCGCGGTCATAGTTATTGGCGGCGGAAGCGGTAAGAGTGCGAGCCAGCTCGCCCACGCGCGGGTCAAGCTGGTGCGGCAGGCGGAGATAGACCAAGCGAATCGGGTCCGGAAGTTGTGCGGGGGCTCGGCGCAGATCCCTTTCGGCAGGTAAACCGGTATCGGAAATCAAGTCATAGGCATAAGGGACGCTGAGATTCAAAGGATTGTGCAGCGAGCCGGTTTCATCCTGGTTGAGCAAGCGCACGCCGGAAAGTTCCCGCGCCTCGGCGGCGGCGAAAAGCACGTCCGTGGTAAGCGCCGCGCGCAGCACGCGGTAGCGCAGCAGATGGTGCGGGCGATGCTCCCACCCTTCCGGGGTGGGAATAACAAAATGCTGGTATGCTTCCGCCGGGATGGAAATCCGGTCGGCGTTGTCGTTGAACCACTTCTTGCCGTTAAAACTATTCAGCGTGACGCCCCGCCACTTGACCCCCTCATACGCTCGGGGATTTCCCTCTGGGATGATGCGCAGGACCACCATGGGTGAGCGCAGGATTTTGCGGATGTCTCCCAAGTTGACGGTTTCAGAAAATCCCGTAATGTTCTGGGCCTGCATCGATAGATTGGTCAGATACCCTGTGCGATAGCGGGGGATGACGAAAAACAAGACCGCGGCCAGGGTGAAGATTCCCACGGCCAAGCCCACCGCGGTCGTCAACAGCGCCTTCTCCACCGCCTGGCGGTTCTGCTCGGGCCCGCGGAAGGGGCCCTCCGGAGCCCGCCGCGCCGCTTCCATCCCCCGCTTGATTTCATAGCTGATGAACGTGGAGATGGCGAAGACCACGTAAAGCGTGAAGAAGGCCAGAAACGTGGTGCCCACGGTTAGCACGGCGCTGGCGAGCATCATGAGGAATGAGAGCGTGGCCAAATAGCCATAATCGCGATAGGTGCGGGCGGAAAAGATCTTCATGACTGCGGTGAAGAGCACCAAATGGACCGTAGCGGTCAACATGCGGTCAATGGCGCTGGGGCCGGGGGAGAAAATCAGGAAATCCAGGCCATAGAAGAAAATGTAGAAAATGGAGATTCGCGTGACGGTCTTGGGCCCCAGGGAATAATCGGCGCCGCGGACGTAGCTCCAAAGTTTGATGGTGAGCGCGCCACACATCATGACAATGGAAATCATGTCCAGCTTTCCCGTGGTGGCGACGGTAAGGAACCCCGTGGCGAGCGTCAGGAGCAGGGAAACCTCGAAGAAACGCTGCACGCTGATGTTTGCCTGCCGCTTCTCGACATCCGTGACGGCGACTTGTGCGGTCTTGCTCATGGCCTTGTACGACCTGATCCAGGATTCTATTCTACGGCAGAAAAACGCCGCGGCAAAATCGGTTCATCGGGCCATCGGAGGATCGGGTCATCTTGTCATCGGGCCATTTAAGTTTTTCCATTTTCGTTTTTCGATTTGAGGTCCTCGATTGTGATTGGCGATTTGCGATTGGTGATTTGCGCCGTCGGCAAACTGATTCATGTTCTCACCTGGTTCTGTCGATAACCGACACGGGGAAGTGTGCACGGCCCGGCTGAGGGCCATCGGGTGGGTCTGCCGGAATTGTGCTCTCATCCTGAGTGTCGTTCCTGCCGAAAACGATGCGGGGGAGTGTGTCACGCGGGGGTTGGGTCATCGGCCTTCCCGCCTTTCTGCCTTTGTCCTTTGCCTGTTCCGGGTCACCCGGCATTGCAATACCGTAGATTCTTGCTTTTTTGGCAAGAATTCTCGCGCCCATCGTAGGGCCGAACAGCGTTCGGCCAGGGCCAGCGCTGCTGGCCCCTACATTTTTGGTTGCGGCTCCGCCGCGCTACGCTTGATCATTGGGCCATCGAGACACTGAACCTCGGCTCATCCGTTCATCGGGCCATCGGACCATTGGCGATTAGCGATTTGTGATTTGCGATTTTCGAATTTCAAGTTTCGGCCTTCGAGTTTCGGTGTCAGCAAGTTGATTCATCATCTCGCCTGGCACAGCCGATAGCCGATGCAGGGGAGTGTGGGCGGCGCGATTGATTGCAAACTAGCGGCACTCCTCTACATTCCGCCTCTGGACCTTCTCCTTTTTCTCGTCACTCATCACTCGTCACCACCTTTGTGATCGGGCCATCGGATCGTCGGGCCACCGGGTCATCGGGCCATCGGACCATTGGCGATTAGCGATTTGTGATTTGCGATTTTCGAATTTCAAGTTTTCATTTCCGAGTTTCGATTCTCGGTGTCAGCAAATTGTTTCATCAACTCACGTTTCGCCGCCGATAACCGATACGGGGAGTGTGTCACGCCGGGTGGTAGTTTGCGCTGTTTTCCCTTTCGCATTCATGTGTTGTCCGCTTTCGTCACGCTTCCCTTCGGCCTTTGCCTTTCTCGTGTTACTGTGCACTCGTCACTTGTCACTGCTTTTGAGCGGCTGTACCCTTGCTGGTGGCTGTAGCATGATGCGCAATATTGGGCAGTTGCTCAGACTGGCCAAGGAGCTCGATGCGCGCCCGCCCCCCATGCCTGAGAACGTGTCCCGACGACACGGATTCCAGCCTGCGCGCCGGCGCGCCGCGACACATTAGACAAGGGATGCTCGCGCAGAGACGCAGAGGCGCAGAGAATAGATGAAAATGGAGAAGGAAAAGCCTGAGAACGAGCCGGGCAGAGGTGCGGGTTTTCTTCCTTCTTTTGTCGTTCCTGCTCAGTGTCACTGCGTCTCGGCGCGAGAGAAGCTCTTCGTGAGGATTTGCCGCTGTGACGGAGACAGTTGGCAGTTATCAGTAATCAGTTTTCGGTGACAGCCGAAAACCCGGGCCACTTTTACTGATGACTGAGGACTGATGACTGACGACTTTGTTTTCAAGGACATCGACGCCCAACTCGCTGCCGGTCTTTCGCGCCGATTCCGACTCATCCGCCAATTGGGCGCGGGCGGGATGGGTGCGGTCATCCTCGTCGAATCCGCCAATCAGAATGGCGGACGGTGGGCAACCGTCCGGTGGCGCTCAAGGTCCTGAGCCGCAAGCTTCTGGATGATCCTTAATTCCTCGTGCGCTTTCAGAATGAAGCGGCTTCCACGGGGCGCATTCATCACGCGAATGTCGTCACCATCTATGAATCCGGCCAAGCCCATGACGGCACGCCCTACATCGCCATGGAATTTCTGGAAGGCGAATCCCTCCGCCAAGCCCTCGCGCGGCGGGGTGCGCTGCCCGTGCCGGAGGTTGCGGAAATTCTCCAGCAAGCAGCTCGAGGTCTGAACGCCGCGCACAAGCTGGGAATCATTCACCGCGATTTGAAGCCGGATAGCATCTTCCTGACGTATCCCGACGATTTGGTAAGGGAGGGCTCAGCCCCCCGGATGGTTGGGGAGACTTCCGGGTTCCCGCCTTTTGTTGTCAATGGTGGGGAATCGCATACCTTGGGTGGCAAGTAGACTTGGTGGCCGACCGAACTAAACTGCGGCGGGGAAACCCCCAGGCCGTCGCGACAGTTTTAGTTCTCCAGATGTACTTCGACAGATGTATTTCGACTTGCGAAAGGGACCCCACATGAGTAAGATACCTCTCGACATTCATTAGGGTTGTACAAATCTTCCCTGGATTTGGAGGCAAAATGAAGAGGACAATTATCACTTTGACTATCGTGCTTGCCGCTTTGGTGTTGGCAATTGTGTTGGGGACGCCAAAGGCGCAAACCTTTAACTCGTCGGCAGCCATCGCTGCCCCAGCCCCTGCCGCTATGGCCGTCCCCATGCCGGAGCGCTGCCCGAGCATTCATGAGGCGCTCCATGCGCTCGAAGCGGCTGAGAGGGATATGCATGAAGCTCGCCACGATTTCTGCGGGCATAGGCGGGACGCCATGCAAGCAACGCACGCTGCCATCGAGCAGTTGAGGGAGGCAGAGGCTTGCGATAGGTGCAGGGAACACGAGTAGCATTGAATCAGGGAACAGCAGAAAGTTACCTCTAATTCGTGAAAGCATGACAGGGGCACGGCGCCCGGCAAACTCAGGCGTGGTGCCCCTTTGCTTTGCTAAGACCCTCCGGATCGGCGCCCATCCCAAACCAGACCCTGCCTCAAATGCCTCAAATTCCCCCTCTTGACAAAAGGCGAATAAAAAGCGAAACTAGCGAGAAGTCGGGCTTACTGGGAGGCTCTGGATGGGTTGCGCTTCACTGCGGGGACCTGTGGAAAAAACGCCCTTGGTGGGCATTGCGCGTATGGCGGCCCAAAGCCCTCTGGTGCGCGAGCGGGCGGAGGTGGAATACTTTCGCTTGGAAGCGCGCTCCACGCTGAACCGCGAGTCCAGCGGCCGCATGCCTTTTGCCTGGACTATCAACCCTTACCGCGGCTGCGAATTCGGTTGCCATTACTGCTATGCCCGTTACACCCACGAGTTCATGTAGATGTGGGACAGCCGCGATTTTGAGCGGAAGATTTATGCCAAGACCGGCGCCGCGGATCACCTGCGGGCGGAACTTCGCCAGGGGCGCGATAAAGGGCTGCCCATCGCTTTGGGCACGGCGACAGATCCCTATCAGCCAGCGGAGCGCCAATTCGAAATCACTCGCCGCCTGTTGGAATTCTTCGCGGAATTCCAAGCGCTGGACTTCTCCATTACCACCAAATCGGTCCTAATCCTTCGCGATTTGGAACTGCTCCAATCCCTCGCGGCGCGGCATCGCTTCAGCGTGCACATGACCGTCACCACGCACGATGAGCGCTTGGCTCGACTGTTGGAGCCCAAGGCGCCTGCCCCCGCCCAGCGCCTGGAAGCCGTACGGAAGCTGGCCCAGGCCGGAATTCGCGTGGGTGTGAACGCCATGCCCATCCTGCCTGGACTCAATGATGCGCCGCGTATGTTGGAAGCCCTGGCGGCGCAAGCGGCGCAGGCCGGCGCCCAATTCCTCTACGCCAATATCCTTTTCCTGACTCCTTCCGCCAGGAAGCAATTCATGCCGTTCCTGGAAAAGGAATTCCCTCAACTGGTCAAACGCTACCGCAAACTCTACGCGCGTTCGGCTTATTTGCGCGGCGAATACCCCGAAAAAATCACCCGTCTCATGGCGGAATTGCGCTCACGCTACGGCCTGGATGGCAATCGTGGGGAAGTGCCACCCGCCGCGCGTCACCCGCAAATGGCTTTGCCGTTCGGCTTGCCGCCGGGTGGGGAGGAAACACCTCTGGCGTTTACTGCCTGCCACAATCCGCGTTGAGCGCCGGGTGGCGCGTATCATTGATCTTCGTGTGGGGAGAATCCATCGCCAGCAAAAAAACCGCCGGCCTAATCCCCTTGAGGGGGAGGGCCGGCGGCTCTGCGGAGGACCCATTGCTGAAGGGTCAGCATGGGACGTACATTAGGGCCGGAATCCATAGCCTCGGCCATAGAACCCGCGGCCACGAAATCCGCCCCCGTAAAAGAACCCGAAGCTTGGTCCCCAGAAATACGGGTAATCGGGGCCATAATAATAATAGGGCGGTGGGTAGGGTGCGCATCCGTATGCTCCGGGGCAGCCGCGGTAAGCCGGCGCAGGACCCTGCCTGACGGCACGCTGAGTATTGAGGGTCCTCGCGTCAACAAAGGCCTGCGGCGCCCGCGCCGTCGAGAACGTGACCGGTTTAGCCAGGCGGAAGGTCAACTGTGACTCGGGGTATATGATGGTCGGATGCCCACGTGTTACCAACACTCCTATAGTCGATGCAACCAGCCCGGCCCCGGCGCCCATGGCCGCGCCCGGACCCCAAGCTGCGGCTCCGCCAATGGCGGCGCCGGCAGCGGTGGTCGTTACGATGGCGCCCGCGTCACGCCCCTTCGAAGTGGGACCGGTGATGCTCGTCAACTCCGTCTGAACGGGAATTTGTTGGCCATCCGCCAGCGTCAGCGTGCTTAACGTGATTTGCAAATGGGAGACGCCCTTTACGCGTCCTGCCTTCTTGGCGTCAACCACGCGCCCGCCAATCGTCTCTCCGCGCCGCGAGACCACTAAGCCGTCCGCTACCAGAGGTCGCGAAAGGGTGGCGGAAAAACTGTCGCCGGCCTTGTTCTTGTCCGAAGAAAGGAACTGGTCAACCCGCACCGTTACGAACGCTCCCGCGGGAATGGTGATCTTCTCCGGCACCGGCCGTGGAGCCGGAGCAGGGCGCGGAGCGGGCGCCGCCTGTGGCGCTGCTTGCGGGGGCGGAGGCGGGGGAGAGAATCGATGCCACCCCGGCGTAGTAGGTGGTGGAGCCTGCCCCGGGTCTGCGGGCGGATTCTGTGCGGGGTTCGCGGCCGGAGCCTGCCCCGGGTCGGGGGCGGGATTCTGTACTGGATTCGTGGCCGGATTCTGCCCGGGGTCCTGCGCGGGGTTATCCGCGGGATTCGCAGCCGGAGCTTGCGCCGGGTCTGGGGCCGGAACTTGCGCCAGCGCCACCATCGACATGGCGAACAAGCTCAGTACGCAGTAGATCATCACTCTTCGCAACGACTTAATTGCATGGCTCATCATAACTGCTCCCCTTTGGTTATCGCCTAAGGGTAGAGGCAAATCCTATGCCAAACCCGGCCATGCACGTAGCCTGCTGAAAATAATAGCGTTTTAACGACCGGCAGCGCTAATTTCGGGCCTCGCGTCTGGCCATATACCACCAGTCTGGTGGATTTCGGCCACCCTTGCCGAGCGCGCGCGCGGTCCGGTGCGACCGAGGGTGGGCTGGCATATCAGTGCTCACAGCCTTTCGCCTGCTGCCCTCGGCTAACTGATTTCTGCGCGCCGTTATTCCTCCGCCCAATTCTCCACAATCAATTGCGGGATTCGTCGAAACTCCCGGGTGTTGTTGGTCACCAGAATTAGCCCTAGGCTCAAAGCGTGCGCGGCAATCAGAAGATCGTAGGCTCCGATGGGCGTCCCTTTCCGTTCCAGGTCCGCACGCACCTCGCCATAATACCGGCCGACGCCAGCATCCAGGGGCAGCACGGGAATCAATCGTTCCGATTCCCGAATACGGGTCAGGTTCTCCTCACGCCACCGGCTCTTCCAAGCGCCACAAACCAGTTTCAAATGCGTGACAATGGACATCCCCACGTCACCCGGCCTTAGCTGCTTGAGGCGCGCCGTCCCGACCCTCCCGCGGCCCATCGCTTTTTCACCAGCGTGCTTCCGATACAGCACTAACGTTTCGGGATAGTCTCCGAGTGGGCGACCATTCGGGAGCTGTGCCCGGGCGGCCGGACGAACCGCCGGTCGAGCCCCCAAGACATCTTCCTTTTCCTTATGAGCGAGGCTCCCGAACAAAAAGGTCTTGCCTCTCTCGAGTCATACGTATACAGTGTATACATGCCTGCTCGTCCCACCGCCGACAGAATCGCCAGTGCCGCCCGACGCCTACTAAACAAAGAGGGGACGGAGGCCGTGACCATGCGCCGCGTCGCAGTGGCAGTCGGTATTACGCCTATGGCCATTTATCGCCACTACCCGAATCGCGCAGCGCTCTTGAACGCGCTGGCTGAGGAAGGGTTCGAGGAGTTGGCCGCGCGTCTGGCGGGCAAACGCTTTTCCGGCGACATTGAGGAGCGGCTCACAAAGTTAGCAGAGATTTACCTGGACCACGCACTTCAAAGCCCACGACTCTTCGAGCTCATGTTCCTCCAGCCGCGCGAGGGAGCTCGCCGGTATCCGCGAGACTTCAGAGCTGGCCGCTCCCCGACCGCTACCCTGATGGCCAAGGCGGTGCAGGAAGGCATCGAGAGCGGCCACCTTCGCCAAGACGACCCGTGGGAGATCGTTTTTGAGATGGGCGCTCTGTCCCACGGACTCATCATGCTCTATTTGGGTGGGCGCATGGGCGGGACTCCCACTCGATTCCGGGCCCTCTACAACCGCTGTTTTAGGAGGTACATCCATGGCATCCGCAAATAAGTGCTGGCGCTACGCAGCGTTTCTGGCGGTGAGAATATTCACCATCATGTTTTTTGCGTGGCTTTTCTCAGTTGTTGCCGTTGCTGGTCGCGCCTCGAACCAGTCGGCGAGCCGAACCTGGATCACTGACGTCACCATCATCTCGCCAGAGAATCTCGATCACATCGGGAAGGGCAGCGTGCTGATCGAAAACGACCGCATCGTCAGCGTCGAGCGAAAAGCAGGGGCGAAGAACCCTCTCGGCGCAACCGTGGTTTCCGGAAAAGGACTGTTTCTTATTCCAGGCCTTATCGACTCGCACGTCCACCTCGCTTCTGTTCCTGGGATGAGCTTTGATCAGGCGGAAAGCAAGTCGGAGATGATCAAGGAGTACTTCAAGCAACTCCCACGTTCCTACCTTTACTACGGTTACACGACAGTTGTGGATTTGGCAGTGGTCGATCACCAAGTATTGGATGACTTCCGGCAGGCCCCTCTGCACCCGGATTTATATAGCTGTGGCGAGCCTTTGGTTTTTGCCAATGGGTACCCGATGTCCTTTGCGCCCCCGGCAACACGTTTCAAGCGCTTTCCGAATTTTATCTACGATCCCAAGCAAGCCTCCAGTATTCCGTCCGAATATAAGCCGGAGGATCACACTCCTGCTGTTGCTGCAGCCTCGGTCAGGAGTTCCGGCGGGATTTGCGTCAAAACTTACTTCGAGCGCGGCTTTGCGCGAGACAGGCACTTGCCGGTGATGGGTCCAGATGTCCTAGCCGACATCCGCAAGGCTGCGACTCAGGCCGACTTGGTGCTCATGATTCATGCCAACTCATTTGAAGCGCAGAAACTTGCCGTCGAGGGAGATGTCGACGTTATCGCGCATGGAATGTGGCACTGGGGAGATCTCGACAAGAGGCCCGATCTCCCCGCCGAGATCAAACAACTCCTCGATCAAATCGTGGAAAAGAAAATTGGCTATCAACCCACGTTCCAGGTCTTGCAAGGCGAACTCGCGTATTTTGATCCCGAATATCTAAAGATAGAGGCCATTCCCCGGGTCATCCCCAGGGGAATGCTGGAGTGGTTTAACTCTCCCGAAGGTAAGTGGTTCAAGAAAGAAATTGTTGAGGACGATACGCCGGACGCAGCCATGCTCGAAATGTCTGACCAGGGGCCTCTCCGCCGAACGCGCCAAGTGGTTGCCTACCTGGCCAGCAAAGATGCCAACTTCCTCTTTGGCACGGACACTCCGTCGAGTCCGACCTATGGAAATCTTCCCGGCCTGAACGGCTATCTGGAGATGCAGCAGCTTCAAAATGCCGGGTTGTCTCTCGTACAGATTTTCAAAGCCGCCACGATCAGTAACGCACGGAAGTTCAAAATCGATTCGCAACTCGGAACCATCGAGCCGGGGAAAACTGCCAATCTCGTCCTGCTGAAAAAATCGCCGTTGGAGAATTTGGACGCGTACGACAGCATCGTTACGGTTTGGGTTCATGGAAAGCCAGTCGCGCGCGACAGTTTGGCAGTCAATTCAGAGAATCCTGCCCTTCCACAGAATGCGACGACGCAAGTGTTACCTGTCCGCACGTCAGAGCCGGTCAAGGAAGAAATGTTCGTCCGAATCGGCGGCATCGACCAATGGATCACCATCAAAGGGGATGATCGCAACAATCCGGTTGTACTTTTCCTGCACGGTGGACCAGGGGACGCCTGGAGTCCATTCGCCGACGCCATGTTCGCGGGATGGGAGAAAGACTTCACGCTCGTCCAATGGGACCAGCGTGGCGCGGGCAGAACCTACGGCAAGAGCGGCCCATCGATCGAGTCCACCATGACTGTCAAGCGCATGGTGGAGGATGGCATCGAGGTTGCAGAGTTTCTAACCAAGCATCTCAACAAGAAGAAGATCATTATCGAGGGCGGTTCCTGGGGCTCGATCCTCGGCATTTATATGGCTCATGCCCGACCGGACCTCTTCTATGCATATGTCGGCGACGCGCAATTGGTAAATACACGCAAGGAAGATTCGGCTAGCTACGCGCGTGTGCTTGAACTGGCGCGTACCTCTGGCGATCAGCAGGCTATCACAGCGTTGACGGCGATTGGTCCTCCGCCCTGGCGTTCGCTTTTCAAGAGTTGGCCTGTATTCAGAAAATGGAGACAGGCCTATCAGGCCAAGGAGGCGACTGCGCCGCGGGCTCCCATAACCATCAGCCCCGAGTACGCCTCGCCTGAGGAACGAGATCAGGATGCCGCAGCGGACGATTTTTGTTTTGAATACTTCTGGGGGCAAACCATGTCTGGGCCGCTGGAGCTGGTGGATCTTCCGGCTCTGGGGACGGATTTTGCGATTCCTATCTACATTATTCAAGGCGAAAAAGACCTGACCGCCCCGCCGGACCTGGCCAAGGCCTACTTCGACAGCATCAAGGCACCGCGCAAGCAATTCTATTTGGTGCCTGGCACGGGCCATGAATTGTCGGCCGCCGAACTAGATATGATCCTGAAAGTACTCGTTGAGCAGGTGCGACCTCTGACGCTTGGGAGCTAGGCTGGAACGAACAAACCACCACCGCAACGCAGACATTCTCCACACGATGCGAAGTCCGGAGGGCATATCTGTAGTTTACCCCGTTACCTTTGGCGATTGTGGGCGAGTGACGGGACACTCGGAAGCTATACCGCTCCAGAAGTCCCCTTCAGGGAAGTTGCAGTACTTGCTTGCGATCACTTGACCGTAGAGTGACGTCACCACCGAACCGGGTCGGAACAGTTCGGAAGGGGTGGCGGGGGGAGAGGCCGGTGAGCAGCTCGAATGCCGCGGAAAGATCCGCCGACCGCTCGCGCAGCACAATCTGGTTCCCGCGCTTGGTGATTTCCACCTGATGGGAGCGGAATCGATACTGCTTGGGAATTCACACTGCCCGACTGTTCCCGCTCCGAAGAATCTTGGTGATGGTCATGGGGGAGTATAAACAATGTGTGGAGATGTTGCAGGCCACAAAAAAGACGGCTTAATGGCAAAGATTATCCTTCCCTTGCCACCTTGGGGGAGGGAGGTGTTCTCCATAGAACAACTCTCTGGAGCTTCTACATTTCTGGCCAGGATTCTCCCCTTCAGACCTTCCGAGACCACCGCCCAGACCGCACTTCGGGTTATGGCCGTTTTACGTCATTGTGGATTATTGCCGGGCGATTGGGCCTGAAGCATGATTGCTTCCAATCCTGCGGAGGTCCTTGAATTCCGACTGTAATGGCGCAGTGCGGAAAAAAGCGCTGATCGACGTCATCGGCAGTTCGACACGAGCTCATGAAATCCTCCGCCGTGATCGAGCCCTGTCGCTCGCCATGATCCGGCGGCTCACTCAAATGTCGCGTATTCCGACAGAACGGGGTCTGCTGCCACGCCGAGGTCTGCAACGTTTGCAGCGATGTCCTGTCGGCACGCGAAAGCGTGCGCCGCATCGAAGCCTTGCTCAAAGTCACTCCCCCACCCAGCCGCCACGTCGCATTTCTCGACTTCGCCTGAACTTGCACGGCCCATGGGGCTAAAGGGTACTCGCTGCACGCTGTGTGTGGGGAAAACTCTTGACAGTCGCCGAGCGATTGTTGTAATGTCAATACAACGCCTAGCGTGGAGGTGCAAAGTGGCTTCAGCATTCGGGTCGTATTTTAAGGAAATGCGGACGGGAAAACGATGGAGCTTGCGCGGTTTCTGTGAGGCGCACGGCTATGACCCGGGGAATATCAGCCGGCTTGAGCGCGGCGTCTTCGCTCCTCCCGAGTCTCCCCAGAAGCTGCGGGAGTACGCTAAAGCGCTCGCCCTCAAAGAGGGTAGCGAAGAATGGATCGAGTTTTTTGACCGAGCCGCCGCGGCGCGAGGCCGGCTCCCGGCTGACCTGCAGGCCGACGAGAAGCTGCTCGGGCGCTTGCCGGTTTTGTTCCGCACCCTCCGGGGGAGAAAGGTAACACCAGAGAAGCTCGACCAGCTCGTGGACCTGATTCGAAGGGAGCACTCCGATTAGAATCCGCGTTGCCCGCCTCTCCTACAACGATATCCGCAGAAAGTCCGAGCAATTCCTGCGCGAATTTCATCCCGAGGGCTTGATTCCAACACCCATTGAAGAGATCGCTGAGATTAAGTGCGCCCTCGACATCATTCCCCTGCCCGGCATGCGAGAACTTCTGGAAGTCGATGGTTTCATTTCCAGCGACTTGACTTGCATCACCGTTGACCAATTCGTGCTGGAGAGGCGGGTGAACCGCTATCGCTTCACGCTCGCGCACGAGATCGGGCACTGGTATATGCACCGCGAACTTTACGCCGAGCTCAAGTTCGGCAGCGTCAACGAATGGAAGCAGTTCCACAAAGAGGTGGACGAAACCGATTACAACTGGCTCGAGTATCAAGCTTACGCATTCGCAGGCTTGGTGCTGGTGCCCACAGGACCTTTAAAGTCTCAATTCCAATCGGCTGCCAACGCCGCCGAGCGGATTGGATTCAGCCGGCAAAGTGACCCGGAGGCTTTCTTTGAGTATGTCACCGAAACCCTGCGCGAAGTCTTCCAGGTGTCCGACGCCGTGATCGCGAAGCGATTACGGTCAGAGAACTTGGATCGATAGGAGCAAAAGCCGCAGAGTTTCTGAATGGCCGAAACTCTGCGCTACACGGTTCGTTGGCCCCCTCATCACCTTCACTCTCAACTCGCGTCCTGCGGACGACGTGGAAACGACCAGCGGCGAGACGGTTCCAGACTCAGAGTTCAGCGACTGAATCACGCTTTGCTCTCACCTTGCGGCGCCCTCCCTATACGTCCTGACAGACCAATCGATTAGACGCTACGCCCGCTTGGTAACTACCCAGGAGTTCACTTGAAAGAACGCTCTTCCGACTGCAACCAATCCCTTCATTCGTGGTAGAATCTGCCCATAGGTTTTCTCAATCCTCGACAGCCGCGCGAGGTGGCTATGAGATTTCGCGAAATGCTGGCGCTTCTTGTCCTGGCGTTAGTGCTGGCTTTTGCCCCTTCCGCCAGGGCACAGGAAGCTACTCATGAAAACAACTCCGCTCCCCGTTCGAGCCAGAAAGCCAACCAAGCGTTGCCGCCAACCCTCCCGCGTGCGCAGGACTGGCCGCCTGCAATGCAAAAGGTTTACATGGACGAGAGCCATTGTCTGACCGGCCCTGAAATCCGCACCAACATGGACAACCCTATTTCGTGCTATTGCAGGGATGCAATCGCTGATGCCCGGTACGTGCATTTCACTTACCTTCTTCCGGGAAAGGACGCGAACCTTTACGGAACCTACCTTACGTTGCAGCGCGACGCTGAGGAACAGTGCAGTCGAGATACGGCTGAAAGAAATGACGCCGACTTCATTCAAAAAACAAACGATGCGATAACATCGAAGGACTGGAAATGGAGCGGCCCGGAGGTTGTGCGTACTTCCCCCCCTGACGAGGTGGTCAAACGGATAAAACCGAGCGGCGAACATGGTGCCGGGCGGTGGGTGCCCTACACGGTGCAACTGGTCTACCGCGATGCTCAGGGCCGTGTCACGCGGACAGAGGAGTACGCAACCCGTGAGTTCAGGCCGGTTTTTCTCGAAAAGCCTTGACGCGCCGATTTCGTGAAGGGAGGTGTCCTGACCATGACGAAGAGTGAAGCTTTAGCAAAGCTACAGAAGGCGACCAATGAGATTCCGGCGTTACAGCGCATTCCGCGAAAGGTTCCCGAATTCGAGAAATGGTTGAGGGACACTGAGGTCGCCATTAAGCGAATATTTCCTGATCAAACGGATCACGTTCAAGAGTTTATGGATGTTTCGTATTTACCCGGTTCTATCAGAAGGCCGAATTTCAGGGGGCGTGGAGGCACCTCTGACCGCGAGTACCAAGCAGCCCACGTGCGAGGCTTGGAGAGGGCGAACGCAATTCTTCAATCGATGATTACCGAGGTCCATGAATACTGGAAAGATGAATCGGCGGCTGCGATGCCACTGGTGGCCGGTGCTGGTATTTTGTGGGACTTGATTCATCCAGAAATTGCCAAAGTTGCGCGGACGCGCTTTGAATCGAACCATTTTGCCGACGCGATTGAAGCCGCTCTCAAGGAGGTGAACTCTGCGGTTAAGGCCATGGTGAAAAAGGCATCAGGCCGCGAGCTGGATGGCGCTGGTCTAATGACTACTGCATTCTCACTTCAGAATCCGATTATCGAGTTGGACGATATCTCAACCGTGAGTGGCAAGGACACTCAGCAGGGTTACATGCAAATATTTGCCGGGGCTATGACTGGAATTCGCAATCCCAAAGCTCACACCAACATAAGCATTGGGGAGACGCGGGCCATACACCTCCTCTTCCTTGCAAGTCTTCTGATGTACAAACTAAATGAGGCGCGGGTGTTGCCCTGAAGGCTGACCTTGAACGAACCTCGTACCGACTCCCGCGTCCTTCCTGACTTCCCAACCGCATAGCGTAGGCAACCGTATGTTACTGTGGCATACGGTCACTCGTTCGCCTCGATTTTGCTGATCGTGGGGCTAACTGCCTTCTCATGGCCGGGGGTACTTGCGACCCACTGTTGCAGAGATAGAGGAAGCCATTGCGTAATCTGGGGGCGTTCATGGTCTCCAGCACTTGTACGGGTAGCGACTTACCGTCAAATCAGTTGGGATAGGTAAACCTTACGCCGTTGACCGCGGGTGATCGTCGCACGTAGGCATCTGCGCCTCGATCTAGCCCTGTTGGAGACGCTTCCGCAAACATTCCATGTCCCACCAAACGTGGCGCCCTTCAGATGCGTGGATTCCGAGTGTGGTTCACACCAAAGGCCACGGACCAAACGCGGGGGCCCGGGCTGCCTGCTTTGCCACGATTCTTGGTGCGCGATAGTACACAGACTGAGCCAGTGCAAAAACTGGCTTAGCGGGGCCGGATGCGTTAAAATTCCAGCATCTGGAGGGCGGGAACGCAAGCGCCCAATTGGAGTAGTCGCCCGGGCCGATCATTATGCCCACTAAAGGTCGTCAGCCGATAGGTAAGTGGACGGAAAGCAGCGGCGCTAGCGACCGGGTCGCGGAGCTGTTGGAGGAGTCCGGCACCTTGCTGGAGTCACACCTCGGTGAGATCTGTGAGGCATTCTCAGGTGACCACCGGAACAAGAAAGGCGTAAGGCTTTCGGCCGAGGCCATAACATACGGACACGAAGACAATCTCAGTTCCCTCCGACAGATCGACCAACGCGTAAGCCTTTACAAGGAGTTCATCCTCGATGAGAGGACCGGTGTGCAATTGATGGTGGATGTCCTGGCGGAGGCCAAGTTCCGAAGGGATGTTGAAATCGTCGGTGTGGATCTACCCAAGGGCTCCTACAGACCGCGTCTACCGCTTGCAGGGTTTCTTCATGGGTCGCAGCTTTCAAGGGGAATCGAGTCGCTCACGCCTTTCGAGGGATTGCCTCTGATGAACCCCGTCTTGCTCGAGATTGCAGAGGGCACAACTCCCAAAAAGGTCTATGGAGAGAACCTGGTTCACAACGCGGCGGCGTCCCTGTACGACTTCATCACATTCGACCTAAAGGAGGACACCGAGGCCGAAGTGGTCGCCGAGGAGGAAAAGATACTCAGTGCCATGGGGCTCCCCCAGCGCTTTCAAAAATACTTGGCAGAAACACATTATTGGTGGGCCACCGTACTGCGTGATTGGATGGCAGAGAACCTAACCGATACCCACTCCCGCGAGTTCAACGGACGCCTCGGTGCGGGCAGGGTCTATCATTCGGTACACGGCTACGTCCCCATCCTATTCTTGAATGGCAAAGTGTGGCGATACCTGAGGCCAGGGTTCAAGCCTTGCGACTCTCTACTGACGAGGGTAAGGGTCCCCAACTGGCCAGGAGGACTACGGGCCAGCCTGGTCCGATACACCGTCGAGGCTCCCCTCCTCGTAACCAACGCGGGGGGCCTACGATCTTTGCTCGACTCTTCGTTGGAATGGTTCTTCGGAGTCGAGAAAGCGCTGAGGGTCTCCGATGAGACCCTTCGCTCGCGTTGGCCGATTGAAGCAGCGTTCTTTAAGGCTCTGGTAAAGCGGGAACTGGCGGAACACCCGGAGCGTAGTCTTCGTTCGGACCTCGACACATTCCAGTGGCTATAAGCTGTGTCTCTACGCAACTTTGCTGATTTGCAGGTCGCCGGTTTGAAAGCCCGAAGAGAGCGTCACCGAGAAGCAGTTTCTCAGAAATCCTCCTCCACATCCCGTCTCGCTTGGCTATAGCGGGCTCACTGGCCAAGAGGGCGAAACAACGAAAGTGAGCCTGCCTGGCAGGTCTCCGGATCAGCCGCCTCAAGGATAATGCTGCGGTCGCAAGCCTCCCTTGCGCCTCCAAAATCCACATTGCCGAGAAACGGCCTATCTTGAGAATGGTGCAACAATCGCGAACGCTCAGGCGATCGCCACGCCAATCACCAAGAAGTCCCTCGTTCAGACCGAAGCTTCGGTGACGGCGGGCAGTGTGGTAAAGCATGTTAAGACTCTCCTTGTACCTACTTGCACCCGTAGAGTTAAGAGCTTCGCTCTAACCCTCTGAAAGATTGCGGGCTGGGTTCCCCTGCCATGCTCCGACCATTTGGTATGTTGGCAAACAGCCCGGAAGTCACACAAGAGCTAAAATGAGGCTATTTCGGCTTACTGTGAATTACGCTTTGAGAGGCGTTGGAGGAGAACGCTCTTTTCCTGCAGGTTTCTGATCTTTCCGAAGTCTTCAAAGAGTTTCTGTGCGCGGTCTCCATCTGACACGTCCCATAATTTGCTGAGAGCGGCTTTTCGTCGTTTGTCCTCTGCGGGAAGGTTGCGAAGACCCTCGACCAAGATGCTCCTGACGATATTCTCGAAGTCTTTTCTCCTGCATTCGAGGAATTCCCTTTGCTCGTCTTTAAGCGGATCTCCGTGAGCGATCGTTGAGCGCACATCGTAAAGCTCTCGCAATAACTTTTTGGTGGATTCAGACTCCCCTGGGTCTCTGCAAACTAAACATGCGGCCCGTTCACGTAACCGCCGACTAACGAAATCCCCTTCAGTAACCAAGGCCGCCTCAAGCGCAATCATGTAATCCACAACGCGATCAACCTCGTTGATTTCGATTCCAGATTGCCTTTCAGCGTAGCAGTTGAATTCCTTGGCGCCCCCGTACAAGAAATACCGCCGAGCTACTGCAAACCAGGAAGAGTTCCATCCTGGCCTACTTCTCAATTGGTCGGCGAAGGCATCCCACTGCTGACATTCACCTTGGCTTAGTCGATAAGGAAATACTGTTGGTATGTCTGAGATCGTGCGGTATGGGTATTGGCTGAAAAGCCTCCCGTTCTCATCACGCACGCTTATTTCGGTGAATGAGATGTCGCCACACTTGAACAACCGTAATAGAAGTAGAGTGTCCTCTGTCTCCTCGGGGATACTCCCAAGTCCCGAAGGCGCTGGGCCCCTGCCGGGAGGAGGCGAGGAGTAGTGCTTCTCATAAACCCAGTCACCAAAGTTAAATCGCGCAAATGGAAAAATCTCGCTCGCTTGCTGAAATCTGTTCCCGTTCGGCCCTTCGAATTGGGGCACATTCCATATGCGGAAATTCTCAAAAACCAATTCTGCCTTTGCGGCGCTTGGCTCCCCTGGAGCACGGCTCAAGTTTTTGACCAAAGCGTAGGCAGTATGCACATTATCAATGCTAAGTCTCTGCGAACGCTTTTGTAAAGTCGTTAGACATCACACCTTGCATTAGTCTTGCGCCTGACTTCCCGATAAGCCCTGGTAAAATGTGCCCCTCCATCTACCCGACCGTTTGGTTTCGTGGCAAGCTTCCCGGTCGTTCCGTCCGCCGCCTCCAGTCCTTCGCAGATTCGTTGCTCCGGTTCGGACTCGCCGGTCGCCAGTTGACGACAAGTCGCTAATCACGGAAAGGCGGGCGACGGCATCAATAGCCGGCACCGAACCGCGTCGGAACAGTTCGGAAGGGTGGGCGTGGGGAGCGGCCCTTCCACCCCTTAGGGACGGAGTCCGCACCTCGCTGGGCTGGTTTGGGGTTTCAAGAATACAGAAACGCCAGGGAGTTGCTCTCCATCGAACAACTCCCTGCCCATGGTGTCGCTGGTTCTGCCGCGATGCCACTGACAAAAGACAAAAAGGGCGGGGAAACTTTCTCCCCGCCCTTGGTCTTGCGTCGCAGCAAATTAAGGATTCAAGATTCAAAATTCAAAATTCAAGATTCAACATTCTGACTCCTGACTCCTGACGGATTCAAGATTCAAAATTCAACATTCAAGATTCAACATTCTGACTCCTGACTCCTGCCTACTGCCTACTGCCTACTGCCTACTGCTTTACTGCACCCTGCCTGTGGTTCTTAGTACATCCCGCCGCCCATGCCGCCTCCCGGAGGTCCACCGTGGCCTCCGCCGGCATTCTTATCTTCCTTTTCCGGGAATTCGCAGACCAGCGCCTCGGTGGTGAGCATCAGAGAGGCGATGGAAGCAGCATTTTGCAGTGCCGTACGGGTGACCTTGGTCGGGTCGATGACGCCGGCTTCCACCAGGTCGCCATAGGTTTCGGATTGCGCGTCAAAACCGTAGTTGGCGTTATTGTTATTGCGGACCTTCTCGGCCACCACCGCGCCTTCGTGGCCGGCGTTGGCAGCGATCAGGCGCAGGGGCTCTTCCAGCGCCCGCTTGACGATGTCGATGCCGATCTGCTCATCGCCCGCGGCTTTGAGCTTATCGAGCGCGGGGATGGAGCGCACCAGCGCCACACCACCGCCGGGAACGATGCCTTCCTCGACGGCCGCCTTGGTGGCGTGCATGGCATCTTCGACGCGAGCTTTCTTTTCCTTCATCTCGGTCTCGGTAGCCGCGCCCACCTTGATCTGGGCGACGCCGCCCACCAGCTTGGCGAGCCGTTCCTGAAGCTTTTCGCGGTCGTAGTCGGAAGTGGTCTCGTCGATCTGGGTGCGGATTTGCTTCACCCGCCCTTCGATCGCCGCGTGCTTGCCCTCGCCTTCCACGATGGTGGTGTTGTCCTTGTCCACCGTGATCTTCTTGGCGCGGCCCAGGTCATCCAGCTTCACGTTTTCCAGCTTGATGCCCAGATCTTCCGTAATCGCTTTGCCACCGGTGAGGATGGCGATGTCTTCCAGCATGGCCTTACGCCGATCGCCGAAGCCCGGCGCCTTAACGGCGGAGCATTGCAGCGTTCCGCGCAGCTTGTTCACCACCAGGGTCGCCAGGGCTTCGCCCTCGACTTCCTCGGCGATAATCAAAAGTGGCTTGCCCGACTTGGCAATCTGCTCGAGCAAGGGGAGCAGGTCCTTCATGGAGCTGATCTTCTTCTCGTGAATCAGCACCAGCACGTTTTCCAGCACGCACTCCATGCGCTCGGGGTCGGTGACGAAGTAAGGAGACAGGTAGCCGCGGTCAAACTGCATGCCCTCGACCACTTCCAGGGCGGTCTCCATGGTCTTCGATTCCTCCACCGTGATGACGCCGTCTTTGCCGACTTTCTTCATGGCTTCGGCAATGATGGTGCCGATGGTGGTGTCGTTGTTGGCGGAAACCGAGCCCACTTGGGCGATCATCGCGCCCTCGACGGGCTTGGAAATCTTCTCCAGCTCACCCTTCACGTGCTTCTTCGAGCCGTCCTTTTGGGTTTCGTCGTAGCCGCATACGGCGCGCACGGCCATCTCAATGCCCCGCTTGATCGCCATGGGATTTGCGCCCGCCGCCACCGTCTTGCAGCCCTCGCGGTAAATCGATTGCGCCAGGACCGTCGCCGTGGTGGTGCCGTCACCGGCCACGTCCGAGGTCTTGGAAGCTACTTCCCGCACCATCTGGGCGCCCATGTTTTCCAATGGATCCTTCAGCTCGATCTCCTTGGCCACGGTCACGCCGTCCTTGGTGATCAGGGGAGAACCAAATTTCTTGTCCAGAACCACATTGCGGCCCTTGGGACCCAACGTCACTTTCACAGCGTTCGCCAGCTTGTTCACGCCCCGCAGAATCGCTTGGCGGCTTTCCTCGCCGTGGATAATCTGTTTTGCGTTTGCCATCTTGCCTCCCTCCAATTCCTTTCCTCCCCCTCCCGATTTAGTCCATCAGGATGGCGGAGTTGATAAGTTCGAATTTGCCCCCGCGGCGAGCCCGCGCTGGGCGGAGCCATTCGCCGCATTGAGCGCACGGCGGCGCTTACTTCTTGCCCGCTGCCTCTTTCTTGCCCTCGATAACTCCCAACACTTCGTCTTCGCGCAGGATCAAGTACTCGTTGTCCTCAACCTTGATCTCCGTGCCGGAATACTTGCCGAACAGGATGCGATCCCCCGCCTTCACGTCGAGGGGAATGATCTTCCCTTCTTCCGTCTTTTTGCCATTGCCGGCAGCAATCACTTCGCCCTCCTGCGGCTTCTCTTTCGCCGAGTCGGGGATGATGATCCCGCCCTTGATCGTTTCTTTTTCTTCGATCCGCTTCACTATTAGTCGGTCATGAAGAGGTCTAACATTCATAACTAGTTCTCCTTTCCTCCTCAAATTTGCTCGAGATTGGAATCACCGGGATTTGGCGGGCTTTGCCCCCGCCCGGAGGCCCCCTCGGGCTAGTGCAATCAGGTCCTAATCCATCAGTCTTGGCTCAGCCTCACGATTGGGTTCGCGACGCTTAGCACTCACCTGTTACGACTGCTAATGTAACCCTTGAGTGTCCGGTTGTCAAGCACAAAATTCGCCATAGAATCAGTGAATTAGCACTCGACAGTGGCGAGTGCCAATCCACCCATGCAGATAGGGTTGGTTTTTTCATATTTTTCTAAAACCATGATTGTATTATTGTTAATCTTCATGTTGGATCAACGCCCAGGCCCGCCTATCGATGCTGAACGGGCCATGATAAATCAGATTTGTTCCCAATCACGGCATACCTTATAATGTCAAATCACCATGAATAGCCCATGCCATCAGCGAGACACTTCGCACCCCCAGTATGCCCGCGCTTTCAAACTTTGGGGGCTGCTTTTGCCCGCCTGCCTTCTAGTCTTTGCGGGCACTGCCGGCGCGCAAGAAGAAGAGGGTGAAGAACCGCCCGCGGCTGAGACGCAAGCTGCACGAACGGCGCCGGATGTCTTCCTCCCCCAGATCATCGCGGCCCTACAGGGAGTGACTAGCGGGGACCTCGCCGCCTTGTCGAAGGCTTTGCACATTGGGGAGAAACTGGGAGCTACCGCTCCCGGCGGACCCTACAACACCCTTACGCCCGTGGGCGACTCGGGTCAAGATGGCGTGCCCGACATGCTTTTGCAGTGGGCTATTCCCGATGTCACGGCGGGAACTGAGGTGACCCCCGCTCCCGACTCGCGGCCCCTTTGGGCGGTTTACCTGCTTTCCTGGGATGGCGCGCATTGGAAGGCGTCGCGCCTGCTTGCCGGAGTCGAGAAGTTCAGTCCCCTCGTGATCAATTTGGGCCCGCCGGTGGGGCGCGGCTTGGCCATGGTGGTTCAGGAGGATGACCCCGCAACTGCTTCTCCCGTTATATTCCAGGTGAAGGATCACGCGGCAACGCTGCTCTGGGATGCGCAGGCGGACGACAGCCGTTACCATCCACTTCTGGATGGCAAGGTGAGCTTTCAAGATCATGCGGACGCGCCGGCGGAAATGATCGTAAGCGGTCGCGCTGATCCGGGGTTCCTCCAGGTCGACCCGAAGGGCCATCGCGGCTTCCAGGCGCGCGCGGTTTATCATTGGGACGGGAAGGCCTTCATTCCGGCCAAGACCGAATATTCCGCTAACCAGGATTACACCGTCTACCGCTTTATTTCGGCGCTCCATTTGCACGATTACAAGTCGGCCTATGCGCTGGTGGTTCCGGCAGAATTCCTCAAGACGGATTCGCCCACGCTGGATGCGTTCCGCCATTTGATTCAGGATAATTGGCCGGAGTTTCTTCAGGATGAAGTGTTCCAGGCGCTAGAGCCGCCCGCGGGCTCGCCCGACGAACACTTGTTCGTGTTGTCCAAGCCGGATAAGCATTACGTTTATCACCCGGTTTTTTCCAACGATGGTAAATTCCTACTGACCGGCCTCACTCGAACTCAGGAAACGTTGCCGGCAGAACCTTGATTTCGGGACACGGGATACGGGGCACGGGACACGGGAATCCGGAATCCTGAATCCCGAGTTGAATTTGGTGCAGGACTCCGATTTCAGAGGCGAGTGGTCCCATATGGATTTTGGCGGAACGTTGGACAAGAGCCGGTGCCTCGATTCCCGTACCCCGTGTCCCGTGTCCCGTATCCCGTGTTTCCTATGACTCTCTCTCACGCCATCCTTCTCTTCGTCGCCGCGGTGCTGGCCGGCGCCATGAATTCCGTTGCCGGGGGCGGCAGCTTCTTCTCTTTTCCCGCCCTGATTTTTACCGGAGTTCCTCCCATCCCCGCCAATGCCACCAACACCGTGGCGGTTTGGCCAGGGTCGGTGGCGAGCGTCTTCTCCTACTGGAAACGCCTGCCGAGGAACCCGCGCGTCATGGCGCCGCTGATTACCATCAGCATCATCGGCGGCGTAGCGGGCGCGGTGGTGCTTCTGCACACCCCCCAGGCTACCTTCATGCGATTGGTTCCGTACCTGTTCGGAATCGCCACCTTGCTCTTCGCGTTTGGCAAGCGCCTGACGGGAAAACTCGGCCGGGTGATCAAGCACGCCGGGCCTCCTGCCTGGCCTACCATCATCGGGCTTACCTTGGTGCAGTTTTTCATTGCCCTTTACGGAGGCTTCTTCGGCGGCGGCATGGGCATCCTGATGCTGGCGATGCTGGAGATGATCCATATCGAAGATATCCATGCCATGAATGGCCTGAAGGCGCTGTTGGGCTCGGCCATCAATGGCGCGGCCGTGGTGACTTTCATCATCGCCAGGCAAGTGGTGTGGCCCCAGGGGATCTTGATGATCGTCGGCGCCGTGGCCGGAGGCTATGCCGGCGCCCACTACGCGCAGAAACTCGACCCCCGCTGGGTGCGCGCGTCGGTGATCGGCGTCGGAACCGGAATGACGATTTACTTCCTGTGGCGATACTGACGGCTCGGGATTAGGGATTGGGGGTTCGGGATTCGGGGCGTGGGTTACGGGACTCGGGGTTCGGGATTCGGGGTTAGGGATTAGTGATACGAGGGACGGGACTCGTGACCCGGCATTTGGCCCTCTGGGTTTGGGAGTCGGCATTAGAGATTCTGTCCTTGGGACCCGGCATTGGGGACTTGAAATCTGGAATTCGCCATTGGGAATCTTGCTTGCCGAGCCACGAAACTCGACTCCCGGAACTCCCCAATCCATGACCTTGGACGTCGGATTCCTGCCCTCGGGCCTGATTTCCGTACCCCCGGCACTGACCCTGGGGTCTCGGATAACTCCTTATTTTTCCATAACATCGCGAGAAGTGATGTATAACTACTATATTTTTCATCAACATCGCGAGAGGACAAAAAACTGACATTTTTTCTACATGTGTTTTCAACGACATCGCGAAGCCCCCGTGCAAAAAAGGCCCCCCCCTTTTTCGATCCCGTGGGCGCATGTAGCTTATTAACCCTTTTAATATCAATTACATAGATTTTTGCATTATCTTCGCCGTTGACCGCTAACTCCATTTATTTTCTGGCACATCGCGAGAGGCTGCGGCCTTGTTTTTGGCGTTTTTTGAGGGCGGATTCTCATTTCAGCATGTGCAGACCCTTATGGCGCGACCGACCCCGCGCGGTCCATCGGTGTTCTGGATATGCAGGTCACGGGCGGGTCCCGATGAATCGCGACGCGCAAACGGCGCTCACTGCAAATTGCTTTCCGCCCTCTGGCCCGTGACAAACCCGCAAGACGCTGATCTTAGACGGTCCGTGAAGTGCGAGTCACAGGCTATTCAATCCGGCATGGCCGGTGGCGGTGCTGCTCTCTGCTTTCCGCCCGCCGTCTGCGGCGATCTGCCTATGCCGGCTCGCCGGGACGCGCCCAAGGCGCCTGCTATCTTCTGCCCGGCTGCTGTCCCCCGGCTCCTGGCCTCCTGCCTCCTCTATGCCCTAAATTCTAGGCTATACAGATTCCGTCCATTTGTCAAGACCAAACGGTCGCGGGCCGGGCGGGGAAGTGTTCTCTTGCTGTCCTGGGGGCTTGGTGTGCAGGTTGGTCTTTTCACCACCAAGTCACGAAGACACCAAGAAGGCTCTGGGCCCGCGCCCTGGGATTGTTTTCGGGGTGCCTTGGTGTCTTGGTGGTGCACTTTGATTTGTTTCCACCCGGTAGGCTTGATCACTACATTAGTGACCGTGGGCTTTCCCTTCGATGACAAGCCCACCGTCAATTCCAGCCGCATGAGCTTGATGCGGTCGGCGTGAACCTGGGCAAGGTTGTAGTGTGCCTGCTGGGTGAGCCAGCTTTTGGCGCTGCCTCCGAAAACCTTCGACAGCCTCACGGCCATTTCGGGAGAAATCCCGCGCTTCTCTTTCGCCAGTTCTGACAAGGTCGTGCGCGTGACTCCGAGTGCGGCGGCTCGACGCCGCCTTCGCCTCCCTCTTCCTCACTCGGGTTCCGCGACCATCACCTTCTCAATCGCTCGCCTTTATTGCCCGCTCTACCTCATCCTTGTTGGCCAATTCCAAGGCGGCGTCGAGCCGCACGCACTCCAAGACGCTACGCGTACAGCCCGGCGGTTCGCAAATAAGCCATGATCCCAGGCGATTAAAGGAGCGAGTACTTTTTGGCCTTTCATAATTCAGAATTCATAATTCAGAATTCGCGATTCTTGGTTCATAATTGATGGGTATGTCTCGCGAACCCAAGTCCGGCCTTGACGACAATCCGTACATCGAGTTCCGTCACGTCTGCAAGACCTTTGACGTCGAACCCGTGCTCGAGGATGTGAGCTTCGAGGTGCGGCGCGGCGAGATGGTGGCGGTGCTGGGGCGCAGCGGTGTGGGCAAAAGCGTGACGCTCAAACACATTCTGGGTTTTCTGAAGCCGGACGCGGGGCAGGTGTTTGTGGCGGGCCGCGAGGTATCCGCCCTGAGCGAAGAGGAACTGATGGACGTCCGCCGGCGCGTGACCATGGTGTTTCAATCCGGCGCGCTGTTCGATTCCCTTACCGTCGGCGAAAACGTTGCCTATCCTCTGCGCGAGCGAGCCCTGCGCGGAATGGTTGTGAGCGAGGCCGAAATCCAGCAGCGCGTTGATAGCCTGCTGGCGGATGTGGAATTGGAGGGCATGCGCGATCTGATGCCCTCTGACCTGAGCACCGGCATGAAACGCGCCGTGGCCATAGCGCGCGCCCTGGCGGCAGACCCCGAGTGCATCCTCTACGATGAACCCACCACCATGGTCGACCCGTTGATGGCGCAGACCCTCGGTGACCTGATCCTGAAGCTCAAGCAGAAGACAGGTCTCACCTCGGTCGTGGTGACACACGACGTGAAATTGGCGCGCAAGCTGGCGGATCGCGCCGTGTTCCTGGTGGATAGCCGCGTGGCGTTCTTTGGCACGATTGCGGAAATGGACCGCTCCACCGTGCCCATGGTCCAGGAGTTTATCCAGCTCGATGAGGTTTCTTTCTTGGGAGTCAGTCGATAGTCGATAGTTGATAGTCGATAGTTCCAAGCCGGACGCAAAGTTTATAGTTGATATTTCCAAGTCGGAAACTTATTGATTACTGCAGATCAGAGTGATAAGACCCCCTCACCCCCAACCCCTCTCCCCCAAGGGGGCGAGGGGAGTTGGTAGTACAACTGAATCAATCAACTCTCCCCTCGCCCCCTTGGGGGAGAGGGGTTGGGGGTGAGGGGGTTCATCCGTCACCATATTATGCAGAAGTCAGTAGTCCAAAGTCGCAAGTCAAAAACCACGAAGGTGCGCCGTGGTACGGCTCTCAACTTTTGACTATCAACTATCGACTTTCAACTCTCAACCCTCAACCCATGCTTCTTCTGAACCGCCGTGTCGTCGAACGCCTGCTGGACCTCGACCGCCTGATTGAGGCTCTGGGCCCGGCCATGGCTGATCTGAGCGCCGGGCGCGTTTCCATGCCCCCGCGAAACATCACTTTGGTGTCCGAACGGGGTGGGCTGCTGGGCGCCATGCCGGTTTATCTGCCTGCGACGCGCACACTTTCCACAAAGCTGGTGAGCGTTTTTCCTGAAAACGAAGCGCATGGCCTGCCTAGCCATCAAGCGGTGATTGTGGTTTTCGACGCGGAGACGGGCGCGCCGCGCGCCCTGATGGATGGAACCTTCATCACGGCGGCGCGAACCGCGGCGGGCTCAGCCTTGTCCGCACGCCTTCTGGCGCGCCCGGACGCGGGCGTTCTGCTCATAATTGGGACAGGCGTACAGGCTCGCGCCCACGCCGCCGCTATCCCGCGCGTGCGGCCTATCCGGGAAATCCGCGTGGTGGGCCGCGACCCGCAAAAAGCCGCGCGCCTCGCGGCGCAGATCGCTCAGGAACAGGGCATTAAAGCTCTCGCGTGTGAATGGGTGGCGCAAACCTTTGCCGGCGCCCACATCATTTGTGCGGCAACCCATGCGGCGGAGCCCGTGGTGAAGGGCGCGTGGCTCGATCCGGGCACGCACGTGACCTCCGTGGGCCTGAATCCCCAGGGATGCGAGATTGATGCCGAGGCGGTGACGAAATCCCTGGTCGTGGTCGAATCGCGCGAGGCCGCGCTGGCGCCTAATGCCGGAGGAGCCAACGATTTGAAATGGCCGATTCGCGATGGCCTGATCGGAGCCGATCATATCCACGCCGAAATTGGCGAGTTGATTTCGGGAATTAAACCCGGCCGCACCTCCGCTGACCAAATCACGTTCTACAAATCTGTGGGCGTCGCCGTCCAAGACGCCGTCGCCGCGCACCTGGTATTGGAAGCAGCGGGGAAGCAGGGGGTTGGACGCGAAGTGGAGCTGAAGTGAAAGTCAAAAGTCAAAACGCAAAAGTCAAAAGTCAAAAGTAAGGACGAAGCCGCCGTGCCTGGTGGTTTTGACTTTTGACTTTTGCGTTTTGACTTGTTCTTTCCTATGCCGACGAAGCCCAAAATGACCCTCGACCGCGTCCTCTCGCGCTTCGGCCTTGGCTCGCGCACGGTGGCGCGCGAGGCAATTGTGGCGGGCCGGATGAAGGTGAACGGCCGCACCGTGCGCGACCCGGACGTTTGGGTAAGCCCGGGTCAGGACACGTTGCAACTGGACGGCCAGCGCCTGAAGCCCGCGCGCAAACGCTATTTGCTCTTCTACAAGCCCAAGGGTGTGATCACCAGCCACGGCGACCCCGCCGGGCGCGATACGATCTACAAATACCTGGGGGAAGAGAGTAAGTGGATTGCCCCCGTGGGCCGGCTGGATAAGGACACTTCCGGCCTACTGCTGCTGACCAACGACACGGCCTTTGCCAACTTCATCACCAGCCCGGAATCGAAGGTCCCCAAGACTTATCTCGTGAAGACGAGCGCCTTGCTCAGCGAGGAAGTGATTGCGCAGCTCAATGCCGGCGTGGAAATGAAGCGCGGCGATTTGGCGGCGCCGCTCAGCGTGCGCCGGCGCGAGGATCGCGGCAAGTACACCTGGCTGGATGTGGTTTTGACGGAAGGAAAGAACCGCGAGGTGCGCCGCATGGTCGAGGCGGTGGGGTTCACGGTTTTGAAACTCGTTCGCACACGCATCGGACCGCTGACCCTGGAGGGATTGCAAGTGGGGAAATGGCGGGAGCTTACCCCCAGCGAAGTGGCTTCTCTCAGGAGGTTAAGAACACGGTAGAACCGCGGGGCGAGATTTCTGTTTAAGCACTCCGCTCAACATCCCTTTCTTGTGTCCAACCCAGCCACGCGTTCTCCTGTTCAATTGAATTTCTTGAGGAGCGGCCTATTCCTGCCAACCCTGGAATGAAGTCCGGCATCCTACCATCGACTACAGGGCATTCTTAGTCATTCAGTTAAACCATCGAGCGGAAAGGGCAAGCGTTTGGCCCATGCCAACTCTCGTCGCCAGTGACAAGCTTTATTCCAACTCGGTAAACCCGCAATGGGTGCGGTTGCTTGACGTACTGCAAATGAACGTGCCCTACGCGCGCTGCGAGGGCGCTGAACTCTTTCTGCCGGATGGGAAGAGGGTCCTGGACTTTCTCTCCGGGTATTGTGTTCATAACACGGGTCACAACCATCCTCGTATTATCGCTGCGCTGAAAGAAGAATTGGACCGCAGCGGGCCGGTGATGCTGCAGAGCCATGTGCCCGAACTTGCGGGCGAGCTTGCCTCCCGTCTTTGCGAAAGCACCGGGGGACGACTGAAGAAGGCCCATTTCACCAGCTCCGGCAGCGAAGGAGTGGAAGCCGCCATCAAATTCGCCCGCGCCCACACCGGGCGCGCCGGCCTGCTCTACGCCGAGGGTGCATTTCACGGGCTTACGTGTGGGGCGCTTTCCTTGATGGGCAGTGGCTTTTGGCGCGAGGGTTTCGGTCCACTTCTGCCGGATGCCAGACAAATCCCATTCGGGAATCTGGAGAGGCTTGAAGCACAACTCTCGACGAAGGAATGCGCTGCCTTTATCGTGGAGACGATTCAGGGCGAAGGCGGCATTCGGATCCCCGATGCGCATTACTTGCAGCAGGCCCAGAGGCTTTGCCGTGAGCATGGCAGCCTCTTCATCCTGGACGAGGTTCAGACGGGCATGTACCGTACGGGCCGGTTCCTGGCCTCCCAGTATTTCAGCCTCGATCCGGACATGGTGATTCTCGCCAAGGCGTTGAGTGGCGGGCTGGTGCCGGTGGGTGCAGTCCTATTCACGGACGATGTTTACAACTCAGTTTATAGCTCGCTCCAGCGCGCCATCATTCACACTTCCACCTACTCGGAGAACAGCCTGGCGATGCGCGCTGGCCTCGCGACCTTGGACGTGCTGGAATCCGAGCGCCTGGGCGCACGTGCTTTGTCCCTGGGCCAGTACCTGCGCCTCCGATTGCAAGACGCACTCGCCGGTTATGAAATGGTGAAAGAGGTGCGCGGCCTGGGCCTATTCTGCGGAGTCGAATTCCAGGCGCCTCGGCAATGGACACTGCGGGCTTCCTATGAAGCCTTCAAGAGAATCAACCCGGCGATGTTTGGACAAATGCTGGTGATGAGTCTTTTCCGTGAGAAGGGTATCCTTACTCAGATATGCGGCAACAACTTTCAAGTGCTGAAAGTGGCGCCGCCGCTGGTGGTCACGGAGGGCCAGGTTGACGAATTCGTAAGCAAGCTGCGCGAGGTCGTGGAGTCAATTCATTCTTCCACCGCCTTCTGGTCAGAGGCGTTGGGTCTGGCCCGGCGCGTGGTGAATGTTTAAGCGGGACACAGTCGGGCAACCGATGAGCTGTTTCGGCCGTAGTTGATTCCGCCCGCAGTTTGAAGCAGCGAACTTTGTGCCTTATGGGCTTACCAACAATTCAGCTTCTTGCTTTTGCCTTGGCGCAGGGGGCCTTGAGCCCGATCGGAGCCTCCTTGGGGACTTCGGCGCCCTTGGACCAGGGCTTTCGCCATATGTATAACCTTGAGTTTAGTGACGCTCACAAGACGTTCGCGGCCTATGTAAAGGGCCATCCCGAGGACCCTTTTGGCGCCACGGCGGACGGCGCAGCCTACCTGTTTGAGGAATTAAACCGGCTGGGCGTTTTGCAGACGGAGTTATTTGTTGACGACGAGGCGTTTAAGGGAAGAGAGAAACCCCTGCCCAACCCTACCGCCCGAGAGAAATTCAGTGGGGCCATCGCGCAAAGTCAGAAACTAGCAGACTCTACCCTTCAGCGTTCCCCGAGCGACCGCAACGCTTTGTTGGCCACGGTCCTGAACCTGGGTCTCGAATCCGACTACCTGGCGCTAGTGGAAAAACGCGACTTTGCTTCTCTTGCCTATACCAAACGCGGCGGGTTGGCGGCGGAGAAGCTGCTGGCGGTTGACCCCACCTGCTACGACGCCTATCTGGCCATCGGAGTTGAGAACTACATCCTGGGCTTGAAACCCGCGCCAGTGCGCTGGTTGCTGCGGCTTTACGGGGCGGAGACGGATAAGGAAATCGGCATCCAGAAGTTGCAATTGACCGCCACGAAAGGACACTACCTGCTGCCGTTCGCGCGGCTCCTGCTGGCCGTGGCCGCTCTGCGCGACAACAATCGAGACCAAGCTAAGGATCTGCTTCGGAATCTGGTTCAGGAATTCCCCAACAATCAACTGTACAGGAGAGAACTCACGCGGCTCCAGTAGACACCACCTCTTTCCTCCGGAGTCGCGGGTGAAATTGCAAACATGAAGATTGCGAGTGTTGGCAGTGCCTTCCCAAAACAATACTACTCGCAGCAGTTTCTCAGCGAGGCGCTCAAGAAATACTGGAAAGGCCGCCTCAATAACCCCGAGGTGGTGGATAGGATGCATGCGCACGCGGGAATTGACGGACGTTTTCTGGCGCTGCCGGTGGACGCTTACTACGAAATGACGACGTGGGGACAGGCCAACGATGCCTGGATTGAGTGCGCGCAGGAGCTTGGCCAACAAGCGCTCTGCCGGGCCTTGGCGGGTGCGGGGCTTGCTCCCCAGGATATTGATGCCTTATTTGTGGTCTCGGTCACGGGTATCGCCAGTCCTTCGCTCGATGCCCGCCTGGTTAATCGCATGGGGTTGTCGCCTAACATCAAGCGCATTCCCATTTTTGGATTGGGCTGCGTCGCGGGCGCTGCCGGCATCGCGCGCGCGGCGGATTATGTGCGCGCCTTTCCCTGTCACGTGGCCGCACTGCTTTCAGTGGAGCTATGTTCGCTGACTCTCCAGAAAGAAGACGTTTCCATGGCCAACCTGATTTCCTCGGCGTTGTTTGGCGATGGCGCCGCCGCGGCCATTGTCGTGGGCGCAGAGAGAAGTTACCCGGGGGCGGAGATTCTGGATACGCGCTCCGTTTTCTATCCGCAGACGGAACACATCATGGGCTGGGCCATTTCTGAAAAGGGTTTTCAGATTGTGCTCTCACCCACATTGCCGCAACTGATTGTTGACCATCTGGGCCATGACGTGGACGCCTTCCTGGGGGACCATGGCCTGGCTCGCAAGGACATTGCTCGTTGGATTCTGCACACCGGCGGCCCCAAGATTCTCGAGGCAACGGGCACGGCGCTGGGCTTATCGAAAGAGGATTTGGGGGCGTCGTGGGAGTCGCTGCGCAAGGTGGGCAATCTCTCCTCTGCCTCCGTGCTCCTGGTGCTGGAGGATGTTTTCAAGCGGCAGCGTCCGGAAGCCGGAACGTACTCATTGCTGGCCGCCATGGGGCCGGGTTTTTGTTCGGAACTGGTCCTTCTCCGGTGGAATTAATGGGCTCCGAAATATTGAGGACCGATGTTTTCATCGTGGGTGGCGGCCCGGCGGGCTTGGCCACGGCGATCGCGATTCGGCAGCGTGGCCTGAGCGTGGTGGTGGCGGATTCCGCCCAACCGCCCATCGATAAGGCCTGCGGCGAAGGTTTGATGCCCCACGCGGTCACAGCGCTGAAATCGCTTGGCGTGACGCTCGGTCCTGCGCAGGCCATTCCCTTTCGCGGCATTCGCTTCATGGGTGAGGGGAGGGTGGCGGAAGGTGCCTTCCTCCAGGGTTACGGGCTGGGAATTCGCCGAACTACCTTGCACCAAGCCCTGGTGGAGAGAGCATCGGAAGCGGGCGTGCAATCCCTTTGGGGGACGCGCGCGAGGAGCATCGGACGGGGAGAGGCTTACCTGGACTCGGGCAGAGTTCAGTTCCGCTGGATCATCGGCGCGGATGGACAAAACTCTCAGGTGCGCAAATGGGCCGGTTTGGACTGTGGACGCCCGCAGGAAACACGCTTCGGGTTCCGTCAACACTTTCGCGTTACGCCGTGGACAAACTTCGTGGAAGTTCATTGGGGCAGTCATTGCCAGATTGTTGTCACTCCGGTGAGCCCGGATGAAACATGCCTGGTGGTAACCTCCCGGTCGCCGCAATTCCGGCTGAAAGATGCCCTCACCCAATTTCCGGAAATCACGCGCAGATTGGAAGGGAGCCCGGGCGTCACCAAGGAGCTCGGCGCAATCTCGGCGCTGCGCGTTATTCGCAAGGTTTGCCGCGGGTCTATTGCCTTGGTGGGTGACGCATCCGGGTCCGTGGACTCGCTCACCGGTGAGGGACTGGGACTGGCTTTCCAGCAGGCAGGCGCCTTGGCCGAGGCGCTGGCCCACGATGACCTTATCCGCTACCAGGGGGCGCACCGGCGCATCAATCGCCAGCCGGAGGTGATGTCCCGGTTGCTGCTCGCAATGGAGAACCGCTCCTGGCTCCGGCGCCGCACTCTTGAGGCGCTCGCCAAAGAGCCTCACTTGTTGGCGCGTCTCTTGGCTGCTCATGCCGGGCCCTTTTCTCCTCGGATTTTCGGTTTCGGCAATATCTTCAGATTGGGCTGGAAGTTGCTTGCCACCTCCAGTTGAAGACTCTAATTCACGGAACCAATGACTTATGACCAAACTATCCCTTCTGCGGAAGAACCTTTGCACCCTGGCGCTCGCGATGCTTGCCCTCTTGCTCGCATCGCCGGGAGCCGCCCAAGATGCGGTCGTGGAGCTGGATCCGACCGAGACTCAGGTGAGCTTTACTTTGGGTGACGTCCTCCACACTGTCCATGGGACGTTCAAACTCAAACGCGGGACAATTAGATTTGATCCCACCACGGGACATGCCAAGGGACTGGTGGTGGTAGACGCCACCAGTGGCGACAGTGGCAGCCATGCGCGCGATCACAAAATGCACAAAGACATCCTCGAAAGCGTCCAGTATCCAGAGATCACCTTCGCGCCGGAGCAAGTGCAGGGGCAAGTTCTGCCGCAGGGGGATTTCAAAGTCCAGGTTCTGGGAACCTTTACCCTGCACGGGGCAAATCATCCCCTGACCCTGGTCATTCAGGCGCATCTTGCGGACGAGCAGTTGACTGCGGACGCGCATTTCACCATCCCCTATGTGAGTTGGGGGTTAAGGAATCCCAGCACACTGTTCCTGCGCGTCAACGACACCGTTGATATCGCGATCCACGCGGCGGGCCAAATCAAGGTCACCGCTGCCCACTGAAAACCTCAATAGCAACAGGGAAGGGACTTTTCCCCGCTGCTATCTTTTCCTTTCCTCGCAGCGGGCAGATGAGTACAATCTGTTTTTCATGGGGCGGGGCACGGCCGCGTGGCGAATCGAGCGGTCAGCCTCTGGTTGTGGAATTATGAAGAAAGTCTTGCGCATCATTTTGGGAGTCGTCGTTGTAGGCTTGGTATTGCACGCGGCTGACTTGGCCACGCGCGATTGCCGGGTTGCTCCTTACGTCTACGACGATTGCATGTGGATGGGGCTCCGCGCCCGCTTGGGCTTGCCCGCCAGCCGCTTCCTGCGCATGTCGGTTATGGAATGCGTAGGAATTGCTCTCGCTGCGGTACTCTACCTTACCTTCCGGTATGTGTTCCCACATCGAAAAGTGGCGCCGGCCGCGCCGGATTCCTCTCCGCCACTCATGTCCGAACCCCCCAGGGATTAGGATTTCCCGTGAAGCACGGATTGCTTGGGCCTTTCGTGCGCTCATGCCGGTTTGCCCCAGGTCACACAGTGCAGGGTTTAAGGGGTAAAATAAGAAATGGGGAATCCATGAATCAGGGCGCCTCATGGGGGAAAATGGAAAACGACAGCTGCACGCGCGGCCCACTTGCCATCGCCACCGCATTCGAAGTCACACTGGTTTTTACCGGAATTCTCATTTACATCTGGCGCTGGCAACATACCAGCCCTCGCGCCTGGATGGGGCTGTGGGCCTTGATTCTGGTGAGTCATGTGCTGCATCGAGACACCCTGCGCGGCCTGGGGTTGGGCCGGAGCGGCCTCGGCGCCAGCGCGCACTGCGTGTTACCGTTGGCCATTCTCTTGTGCCTGCCTTTGCTTTTCTATGGATTTGCCCTCCACCGCCTGGTGCTTCTTCGCCCCACCTGGCAATCGCTTATTCCGCTTTTTGGCTATGGCAGTTGGTGCGTATTTCAGCAATACCTGACGCAATCTTACTTCAATAATCGTTTGATGCTGGTTATTCGCGACCGCCATGTCAGATCCGCTCTCATTGGAATCATGTTCGGCGCCGCCCACATTCCCAACCTCATCCTGATGATCGCTACTCTGGTTGCGGGAATTGTTTTCGCGGAAGTGTTCTCACGTTATCGCAACATCTGGCCCTTGGCGCTGGCGCAGGCGGTGGGCGGGCTCCTGCTCGCCGCTGTCGCGCCGGAATCGTGGATCCATCACATGCGCGTGGGGCCGGGGTATTTCTTTTACGAGATTCGGTAGGGGAAGAAGTTGGTAGGTCGTAGGTGGCAGGTGGTAGGTGGGAAGAAGGCGGTAGTTGACAGGGCGCTTGTCTCTCCTCCCCTCCTACCACCTACGACCTACCACCTATGGTCTTACCTTCTTCCTCTGCCGCGGCAGGAACGGCAGGTCGGCGATTTGGCCTTCGAACTTTTCCGCCCAGCGGCCGGGAATTGCTGTGCCGCACTGGGGGCAAGCGCCTTTCGCGGTCAGGCGATAATCCAAAATGTGATAGCCAAACCTTTCAATAAGTAATTCGTGGCACTGGGGGCAAAAAGTGTTTTCAAGCTCGCCCACTTGTCCGGGCAGATTCCCCGCGTAAATAAACCGCAGTCCGGACGCCTTGCCAATGGCCGCCGCCCGCACGAGGTCGCGCGGCTGGGTGTCGGCGGGGTCGGTCATCTTGTAATCTTTGTGGAATGCCGAGACGTGCCAGGGCATGTCGGGAGAAACACTGGCCACGAACTCCGTGAGCCGCTTCAGCTCATCCTCGGAATCGTTGAAGCCCGGAATCAGCAGGGTGGCGATCTCAACCCAGATTCCCATCTCGTGCAGGCTGCGAATCGTTTGGAGAATGGGTTCGATTCGCCCGCCGAGATCGCGGTAGTGGCGGTCGTCGAAACTTTTCAGGTCAACTTTGTAGAGATCCACCCACGGGCGCAAGTATTCCAGCACTTGCGGCGTGCCATTGCCGTTGGAGACGTAAGCGGTCTCAAGCCCCGCGGCTTTCGCTTCCTTGAAAATGGCAACGGCCCATTCGCTGGTGATCAGCGGCTCGTTGTAAGTGCTCACCACAACTTTCGCTCCCTGCTGGACGGCGTCGCGAACCAGCTCTTGGGGCGTCGCGTGCAACGGGCGTGAAACGGCGCGCGGGTCGCGAAGTGCTTGCGAGGTGACCCAGTTCTGGCAATAGGCGCAATGCAGGTCGCAACCGAGCATACCGAAACTGAAAGCCAGCGCGCCGGGATAGGCGTGATGGAACGGCTTCTTTTCGATAGGGTCGCATTGCACTCCCGCCGCATAGCCCCAGGGAACCTGGAGCTTGCCCCCTTCATTGAAGCGGACTTTGCAAATGCCCACTTGCCCTTCCGGAATGCGGCAACAGTGGCCACAGGCAAAACAACGCACAAATCCCCGGCCGAGCTTTTCGTAAAGCTCGCCCTCGCGAACGTTGGCGTTAAGAACATCCTGCAGCGTGGCCATGAATCACCGCCTTCCGAAGGACGCGAAAATCGAAACTCGAAAGTCGAAAATCCCCGCGATCCCGCCTGCGAATTCCCAGCCTCGCGACTCTCCCTATTATTATACCCCTAGCGGCTACGGCTGCTTAGAACACGCGGCAAGACACGTGTGCATGGAAGGCTAGTGCCCCCGCTCTACGCCGGCCCCCCGCGATTTTCGAGTTTCGAATTTCGATTTTCGAATTTCGAAACCCGCCCTCAGGGTTGTTTCCGCCAGTGCAGGCCGCCGTCTTCGCTGGCCCATTGCGAGCCGGAAGTCGTGGTGATGGTGAGATGCTGCGGGTCGTGCAAGTGAATAGCGGTGATGGATTCCGTAACCGTGTTCGCCCCGGAGTTGATGGCGACTTCAGTCCAAGTGGCGCCTGCATCGAAGGAATGAAAGAGGGTGCCGCGCGCGCCACCCGCCCAAATATTATTCCCCAGGGCGGCAATCGCCCCGAACCTGATGCCGGGGGCGACCTGGACCGGTTCGAAGGTTTTTCCCCCGTCCGTGGAGCGCTGCACTTTGCCATCGGAGGAAACGCTCCAGAGGGCAGCGGGCGTGCCCGGCCCATATCCGATACTCTTTTCGGAGGCCCGCATCGCGACCACGGGCGCTTCAGCCGTCATTTGAACTGTTGCCTGAGCGGCCATTCGTTGTGCAAATCGCGCATGGACGGCGTCCCTCGAGCTAGTTCCGGCATTCGCTCTTACGACCGCGACGCTCTCGTTTGTCGCGCCCACAGGTTGCGCATTGGCCGTGACCTCGACAGATGGGGTTATCTGCCGCACAGTTACCTGGCCAGCCTGCGAATCGGCGCTTGCCTTCGCCGCTTCCTCGGGCGCGCTCATGGTCGCGCCGGCAAGCCCGGATGAGGGGGCAGGCGCGGGAGCAGACTCGACGGCGATCTCGCGTCCTACTTCGATTTTCTTCTGCTCGACATTGGCCGCCTGGACACCCTCAGTTCTGAACGTAGCAGGCGCGCGGGTGGAAGCCATCATCGTCGCTTGCCGTTTAGCACGGGCGCGAGCGCCGATATCATTCCGCGCCAGTTCCCCGTGGGAGCCTGATGCGCTTCCCACCGCCGCCGGTTCGCTGTTGGATTCTCGGGCCTCAAGTTTCGCCATATCTTGGGCAGGCTTAGGGGGCGGCTGGGCCCACGGCGCGGAGGTGACGCTTTGGGGAACACTCGTGCTCCCCGCTGGAACCGCTGGGTGCGTTGCTTGCGAAATCTCCGGATGCCCTTTCCACATCGTCGGATGCAAGACCACGACGACGGTCAAAGCACCCAGTACCGCTGCCATCGCGCCCCAACGGAGAACGGGCCATGGGTTCCAACGCCCTGCAGCCCGCGCGCGAAGAGGTTCGGCCGCCGGCTCATCCGCAGACCGAGCTAAGGTTGCAACCTCGCGGCAGTCCGCACACTGACTGAGGTGATTCACCACCTGCGTGCGTTCCCGGTCCGTAAGCGTCTTCTCCACGAAGGCCGCGAGCAGGTTAGCGTCGGGATGTTCGGCGCCCTGGAAAGCCTCAGGCCCCCAAGCAGCGCTGGCAGATTTCGGGTCTGCCTTCAGCCTTGCGAGCGCGATTTTGGGTAATCCTTGCATAATCTCGTTGCGGTCTCGGTGCTATCGACCGTCCTTCTGCGATTCGGCATACGCTACGTATTGCCTACCGCCTTCTTCTATCGACCGTCTCCAAGAGTGTACGACAAGCCGTACCCCTACTATTATGGAACGGTTTGCTGCCCCTTTTCTTGCATTAATCGGCGGCGAACGTCCAAGGAAAGTTCGGTCACCTCAACCTCCAGGGTTTGTTCCGCCTCTTTCCGGTTCATGCCGCGTTTCATCAGGCCGGATAGAATTGCATTGCGCGTCCCGGCCGTGATCTTCTCCAACTTCCGGCTGATGGTGGATTCGTGCACTCCCAGCAGGCGCGCGATCTCCGCCAGCCGGCGGCCATCAAGGTAGTAATTGGCCAAAATGAATTTGTCTTCCGCCGCCAGAGACCCCAGCGCTTCGTCCGTGGCCTCGCGCAGACGCGCGTCGATGGCCTGGGTGGGGTCGGGCGACTCAGCTTCAAACTGCGCTCCCGCCTCGGCCTGTTCTTCCAGGCTCACATACCGCTGTTGGCGGCGAAAGCGATTCACGTATTCCTGCGCCAAAACGGCCCGCAGCCAGCCCTCCAGTGAGCCGCGGCCCGTGAATGAGTTGAGCTTGGAGATTCGCCCGCCCTCCGCCGTGCGCGTTCCGTAGAGATCGGCATAAAGAGAATCCGCCAACTCGCGGGCATTGGCATCCGCCGGCACCATGGAGTGCGCCGCGCCAAAAAGCTTCTCGCGATAGCGGGTCAGGAAAATCTCCCAGGCAGACTCGCTGCCTAAGGCGCAGCCGCGGGCCAACGCCAGTTCCTCGAGGCGAAGGTGAGTAAGAAAACTCGAAACTTCCGAAGCCATGGCGGTGGCAGGAAGATACTTGGAGGCGACTTCTTCGAGAACGACGGAGAAAGCCGCCAGTGTCAGGCCGAATTTCTCCGCCCCGGCTTCGCGGTGAAGCTGGGCCGCGAGCGATTCCCCGATGTTGATCTTCGCTGGGCGGGTCGCGGTTTCCTGGCTGCCTCTCATGGGATTGGACCTTGGCAAAAGACGGTCGTCAGTTGTCAGTCGTCAGTTGTCAGTTACAGTCTAAAACAGGCCAGCTTCTACCGGTAACTGAAAACTGATGACGGGTTTCTGCCGGCCTACCCCCATCCGGGGGGCCCGAGATTTGGATGCAAGAATTATACCCTGAGTCGTTCTTCCCACAGACCGGGACTTAAACGCCCGGTCAACCATGAGGGGAGGAGACGATGATGACGCGAAAGCAGATTCTAGGTTTAGGTCTGATGTTAACTTTGGCAACAGTAATGGTCCTGCCGATGAGGCCGGAGGTTGGTAAGGCGGGCCAGGTTGGGTCGACCTATAAGGTACTTGCACCCATCAGCCGCGGTAACTTGACCATCTTTCCGGTTGTTGCCGATCGCACCCACGATACGCAAAACTTTCTGACCCTTGATGAGGGTGTGCGCTCAGGCGAGGTAGTGGTAAGTGAGGCTGGCAGCGTGCGACCGCTCATTCGCGGACACCAGGGGTACATCCCCCGCGACGGCGCGGAAGTGAACCGCCTGGTTCTGGTGAATAACTCTGACCGCCCCCTGATTCTGCTGGCGGGCGAGATTGTGACCGGGGGCAAGCAGGACCGCGTGGTGGGCAAGGATCGCATTGTTCCGCCCAAGAGCGACCCCATCGACCTTGCGGTGTTTTGTGTCGAGCCCGGGCGCTGGGTGGCCACCAAATCGGACTTCGGTTCATTTCATTTCCAGATGGCGCAGCCCAGCGTGCGGCGCAGCGCCATGGCGGATCAAGATCAGCAGAAGGTATGGGCGGAGGTTCACGCCACAGCGCAATCCGTAGCCGTAGAAGCCAGCCCCGCCGCCGCTCGCGCCATCGGAGGAACTTCCTCCTATGCCGGCGTAATGGCCAATGAAGAGGTTAAACGCAAGGTTGATGCCGTCGCCGTGCCCATTGAACAATCCTACCTGGGGCTGATGCGCGAATTGCGCGAGCGCAACGCGGTGGGCGTGGTTGTGGCGGTGAACGGCCGCATCATCTGGGCCGATATGTTTGCCAGCACGTCGCTCTTGGAAAAATACTGGCCCAAACTTATCCGTTCCTACGCGGCCGAAGCTCTGACCCAGGGCAGGAATGCCGAGCGTCCGGAAATGAAAGATGCCCAGGCCTTTTTGGACGACTTCGGAGCGCGGCATGAGGCGCAGGAAACCGAACCCGGAGTTTTCCGCCGCACCGAACTCACAGGCAGCGACTTCACCGCTTTCGCGCTGACTTCGCTCCTGCCCGGGACGGGGTTCGACGTTCATATTGCCAAGATGGTGGATTGAGGGGGAAGGGAGCAGACGGAAGCCCGGATCCTGCGTGTGCGGGGTCCGGACTTTTCTCTACACAAAGCGCTCTTCCTTTTGCAAGATGGAAGAAATCTCCCGTGCAGGGCCAACGCAATCCTCTGTCGTGAGTGATAAACCAAACGCTTGATTTAGAACGTCCCTCACAATAATCTCGACCCTATTGCCAAAGAAACCGCTTTTGATGGTAAGAATGATATCTGAGGCTTCGATCGTGTACCCGTTGAGATCGGGGACAGTGTTCGCCAGCTCTCCGAGGGGATTCCATCGCTTCAGCATTGCTGCTACTTCCGCAAGGACTTCTTCATTCATAAGTTTTCCCGCTACTGCTTGCTGCCTTCCGCCTCAGAGCGGCGCGCGCTCCAGCGAAACAATAAATTGGATGCCTTCCACATGCTTGGTTTGTAGACCCGCGTCATTTGTGATGAAGAGATCCACACCGGCGGCGGCAGCGCATGCCAACTGGATGGCGTCAGGCGCGCGAATCGACCGGTCGCACCGCAGTCGAGCGTAAATTCCCGCCGCCTTGGCGTCAAAGGGAAGCATTTGGGAGGTAGCCGTGAGGGTCTGCTCGTACTCCCGCGCCAGTTCGTCCTCACCCCGCTCAATGGGTTTCACCAGAATCTCCCCGAGCGTAAGGGTGGAGGTCACCAACTGGTCCCCTCGCTTGAGCATCGACCGCCGCAGCCTGCTCACGCGGCTGGAGAGCTGGCCATAATCCTCGAACAGGTAGATGAACAGGTTGGTGTCCCAGAAGATGCGGCTCATTCCCAACCCTCGCGCAGGCGCCGGACGTACTCGTCAGCGTGCTCATCTGACCATAGACCCTTGCCGGAGCCGAGTAGGGCCAGCAGGGGGTCGCCCTCCTGCGACGATTGCGCTGCCGCCGCGGACCAGTCGCGATACCAAGCGAGCAAAGGGGTGTAAGCCGAAGGTAGATCCTCAGGCGCCGGAGTGATCTTGGCCCCTTCGCGCGCCGGATGATAGGTGTCACCTTTGCGGAAAAGCCGCCGCCGTCCGCTAGCAGTCTCAAAGAGCATTCGGTAGCGGCCAGGATTCGGCGGGCGATTGGCCACGCAGTGCTGATCTACATGAACGTAGACGCCGGGCCGCAGCGGTTGCTCAATGCCCTCCTTTTGAGCGCGGGCGACGATTTCATTCACGGCGAAATCAGCTCGCTGGGCTTGCTCTCGGTGGAGCAGCGCCGTCGCGATCCAAACCTCGTCGGCGACCTTAACATTTGTTTTCGTAGAAGTCGCTGTGGCCATTCAAAAACCTCATCAAATAGTTTGTACATCAAATACATTGTAACAATGTAACTTAGTCTGGCTTCGTTGTCAAGGAAAAATCCTTGCCAACCCTATCCCGCTCCTCATTCGCGCTTTGATAGGCCTTCGACTTTATTGCCGCACTCTTACTCAATCGCTGCCATTCGAAACTATAGCCATTGTCTGGATTCCGGCTCCGGGCCCGGGACAGGTGGTAGCAGAGGCACGTGTACTTTACGTTCCTCTGAGGTTTTTTGTTCATTCGCATTAATAAACGTGTAAACGCCCATCGTGTCAATAGCCGCGGAGGTGGGTTGAAATGCGCCCACCTCTGCCGTTAGAGACGCGCTACCCTACTATCTACCGGCTACCCTTGCGACCTAACGTAATACCTCAAAGTGGGTCATCTCCGGGCGCAATCAGCTTCTTCTTTAGTGCGCGGGCTCGTTGTTCCTCGCAGGCTCAAAAACGGCATTCCGTAGGAATTGCTCGGTTGTCCATGGCGGGCTCTCTCCCCCCAAGTACTTGTGGAACCACTCGAGGTGGGCGGTGTAGTAGAGCGCCATCTCGTACCAGCTTGGCCAGTGGCCGGCCTTGGAATAGATGATCAGTCGTGAGGGTACATTCATTTTCTGAAGCGAAGTAAACATCTGAAGTGACTGAGTGTAGGGAACCCGGAAGTCACGCTCGCCGGAAATGACCAGGCAGGGAGTCTTGAACTGCTTCACGTAATAAGAAGGCGAGAATTCTTCGTAGTCCGCCGAATTCCACGGCTGCCCTTTAAGGTCCCACTCGGGAAACCACAACTCCTCGGTGGCGCCGTACATCGAGCGCAGGTCAAATACGCCCATCATGGAGGCGATAGCCTTGAAGCGGTCCGTGTGGCCCTCGAACCAATCCATCATGTAGCCGCCGTAGGACCAGCCCATGGCGCCCATTCGTTCCGGATCGACGTAGGGTAATTTAGCCAGGGCGTCGGTGACCTTCATCAAGTCGTCGAACACCGCGCCTCCCCAATCGCCCGAGATTTCAGCCGCAAAGTCCTGCCCGTAGCCGGTTGAGCCGTGCGGATTGGCGAAGGCAACGACATAGCCGGCGCCAGGATAAACCTGCCAGTCGCCGCGGAATGAATCCGCCCACTGCTGCTGGGGCCCGCCGTGAACATTCAGGATGAGCGGATATTTTTTGGCCGGGTCGAAGTCATGCGGCTTGACAATGAAAACCTCGATCTTCGCCCCCGCCGCTCCCTCCACCCACATCCTTTCGGCCGGGCGGATGTCCACCTCCTGAGCTACCTGGTCGTTGAGGTGCGACAGTTGCCGGGGAAGGGTAGCCTTGCCATCCCTCAGGTCCACTGCAAAGATCTCCACCGGCTCGCCCACCGACCGCCGCGCGTAGACCATCCGGCGGCTGTCAGGGGAGATCGCGAATGAGTCGATAGCCTTGTCCAACAGCACTTGCCCGACCGCGCGGGACCCCAGCATCACCTGGAAAACGGGGGTGTCGCCTTCCACGGGCGCAGTAAAGTAGATTGACTTTGAATCCGCTGCCCACTGGAAGTCTTCCACCCAATTGCGGAAGGATTCCGTGAGCACCTGCGAGGCGCCAGTGGAGCGATCGTAAATGGCGAGGCGGAAGAGGTCGGACTCATAGCCGGGCTGCTTCTGCAACCGGTAAGCGATGTATTTCCCATCCGGAGAGTACATGGGGTTGCCGTCGAAGGCAGGATTGGAAGCGGTAATGTTGCGCGCCGTTGGCGGGGCGCCGGACAGCGGGACAATCCATAGGTCACTGTTGGTTGAAGAGGCCGGCGTGCGGTCATGGTTGGAAGCATAAACCAGTTCCGCGCTGTCGGGGGCAAAGTCATACTGCAAGGAGCCGCCAAGTTGGAACGGTGGCGAATCGAAGTCCCCGGGCGTCAAGTCGCGCACCGCACCCGTGGAAACATCCGCCAGCAGGATGTGCGTGCGCTTTCCATCCTTCCATTCCGTCCAGTGGCGGTAGAGCAACCCGTCGGCCATGTGGGCTTGCAGCGGCCCCTTGCTCCAGCGCTCGGCGATCTTCTTGTTGCAGGCGTCGTCAGCGCCGCACTCGGGATAAACGTCGCTCGAAAAGGCAATCCACTTGCCGTCCGGAGACCATAACGGATCGGAACCCCCCGTGGAGACGTGCGTCAGTTGCCGCCCTTCGCCGCCGGTTGTCGGCATGACGTAGAGGTTTGCGTCGCCATCCCTCGAGCTGACAAAAACAATCCACTTGCCGTCAGGCGCGAAGACCGCCGAAGACTCGTCTTTCTCGCCGTAGGTAAACTGGCGCGCATTCCCTCCATCCGCGTCCATCATCCAGACGTGTTTGCTGCGTTTGGCTTTTGCCAGGTCGGAAGTGCCCACCGTAAAAACGACCGTTCGGCCGTCGGGAGATAGGTGAACGTCTTCCATCGCGCGGACCCGATACAAATCCTCGAGGGTGAAACGACGCTTGGCGGCCTGGGCCGGAAAGACCAGGAACAGAAAGCAGATCAATGTTGAAAGCAGCTTTTTGCGCATTACACTCCTCCATGCGGTAAGTAGATCAGTCGGCTGATTGGGTGATTTGAGCACAAAGCCACGTTTACTCGCAACACGTTTCCGGTTTGCGAGTCCCGCTTTCGACTTTCTTCCCGCACTCTTCCTCAATCCCTGCTATTCTAGATGATAGGCGCTGTCTGGATTCCGGCTCCGGGCCATGGACAGCGGACGAAGTGGTTCCTCTATCGGGAAAGCCGCCAAGCTTCCGAAAAATGAAGCTCCGCCTGATACGCGCAACTGCTTTTGCCGGGCACGTCAAGTCCGGCGCCTTCATCTTCGACTTAGCCCCTTTGACCCAGGAGGATTGGTTTTGAACACCTCGATTCGCAACATTGCCATCATCGCGCATGTGGACCACGGCAAGACCACTCTGGTGGACGCCATGCTCCGGCAGAGCGGCATCTTCCGCATCGGCGAGCCCGTGGTGGAGCGGGTTATGGACTCCAACGAGCTCGAGCGCGAGCGCGGCATCACCATCCTGGCCAAAAACACCGCCATCACTTATCACGGTACACGCATCAACATCGTCGATACGCCCGGCCACAGCGACTTTGGCGGCGAAGTAGAGCGCGCCCTGAAGCTCGTGGATGGAGTGCTGCTGCTGGTCGATGCCAGTGAGGGCCCTCTGCCCCAGACTCGCTACGTATTGCGCAAGGCGCTCGAGGCCAAGCTGCCTCCCATCGTGGTGATCAATAAAATCGACCGCAGTGATGCGCGCCCGCAGGAGGTGCTGAACGAGGTCTACGACCTGTTTATCGATCTCGACGCCACCGAGGAGCAACTCGAATTTCCCATCCTTTACTGCATCTCCAAGGACGGCATCGCGCGCGAGACTCTGGATGGCGCTTCGGAAAACCTTCAGCCGCTTTTTGAGACCATTCTGCGCGCCATTCCCCCTCCCGCCGGCGAGCGCGACGCCGTGCTTCAGCTTCTGGTTGCCAACCTGGATTACAGCGAATACCACGGACGCCTGGCGCTGGGCCGCATTTTTTCCGGCACGCTGCGGCGCGGCGACGAAGTGGCCATCGCCAAACTGGACGGAAGTTTCCAGAAAACCCGCATTACCAAACTCTACGGCTTCGAGGGGCTGGACCGCATTGACCTGGAATCCGCCGAGGCCGGAGACATCGTGGCCATCGCCGGGGTGGAGGGCATCACCATCGGCGAGACCGTGACCAGCGCTGAATTCCCAGCGCCGCTGCCGCACATTCCCATCGATGAACCCACCATCTCCATGGTCTTTACCATAAACACCTCGCCTTTTTCCGGGCGGGATGGCGCGTATGTGACCTCGCGACACTTGCGCGAACGGCTCGACAAGGAACTGCTCACCAACGTGTCGATCCGCGTGGAAGATATGGGCACCCACGACTCCTTTAAGGTGATGGGCCGGGGCGAACTCCAGTTGGCCATCTTAATTGAGATGATGCGGCGCGAGGGTTATGAACTCGCGGTGGGGAAGCCGGAAATTATCACGCGAACGGTGGACGGCAAGCTCCAGGAACCTTCCGAACAGCTCATTGTGGATGTACCTCAGGATTTTGTGGGTGTGCTGATGCAGGAAATCGGCATGCGCAAGGGCATCAATCACAAGATTGTGAGTCACGGCACGGGACACGCCCAGAGCGGCCGCGTGCGCCTGGAATTCACCATTCCCTCCCGCGGACTTATCGGGCTGCGCGGGGAAATCCTGAAAGCCACGCGCGGCACCGCGGTGATGAATACCCTGTTCGATGGCTACGTCGATTGGCAAGGAGACTTGCCGACGCGCCTCACCGGCTCGCTCATCGCCGATCGCGCCGGCCGCACCACCGCCTACGCGCTGTGGAACCTTCAGGAGCGCGGCGACCTGTTCGTGCAGCCGGGTTTGGAGGTCTACGAAGGCATGGTGGTGGGGCAGAACTCGCGTTGGGACGATATGGACGTGAACGTGGTCAAGGAAAAGAAACAAACTAACATGCGCGCCTCCGTGGCCGACGAAGCCATTCGCCTGATCCCCTTTCGCCCGCTGACATTGGAAGAATCCATCGAGTTCATTGCCGAAGATGAGCTGGTGGAAGTCACACCCAAATCCATCCGCCTGCGTAAGAAGATCCTGGAATACAACAAGCGGCCCAAGAAGCATAAGCACCCTATGCAGGAGTGAACAAGCAGCGCGGGATTACACTTTTCCCATGGCGGAGTTCAAATCGGGATTCGTGAGCTTGAATGAACAGTATGGCGCTTAGGACGTGAGTTGCACTTCACCATGGGGGGTCGCGAGGCGCGCGAGCATGAGTGGTTTTTCTCCAGGCGCGACCTGAACTTCAACGCCCAGCGTTTGGCAGTTGCGCGCCAACTTCGGCGCGTCCGCTGATTGCAAGCTGAAGTGATCGAGAATACATCCTCGCGGCGCGTCCGCGGCCGGATGAATCGAATTGCGGTCCCACTCGATGAAGAACGGAAGCAACCCGCCGCGGTCATCCTGCAAGCGGAACAATCTCCAGCTCAGAGTTTTGCCGTCCGGACGCGAGCGCGCGCCGTCATGCGGTCCGTCAATGGGGAAGCCTGCCTCGACCGCCGTCTGCGCAAGGGCGTTGAGATCCGGCGTGTGCACCGCCCAGGCAATGAGTCTAGGTTCAGACAGAGTGAGCACCTGGGTGAACCAATTGGGCGAAGATTGTTCGGGATCAGGCGCGATGATTTCCAGGTAGCAGCGCGGCCCGAGCGCTAATAATGCGTTCCGCGTGCCCCGGCCGGGATGAACGCCGCCGAACGTCGCGCGCACGCCCGACCGCTGCTCCACCCAGGCAACGCCCCGGTCGAGGTCGTCAATTCCGAGGATGAGGTGGTCAAGACCTGTCAGCATGGTTCCCCACTCATCACCGAGAGGGGAGCGGCTCCCCATCAAGCAGCGAACTTATACCCCTGGCCATGCACGGTGATGATGTATTTGGGTTGTCTGGGGTCTTTCTCCAGCTTCTGGCGCAGCCAGGCCACGTGCACGTCCACCGTGCGCGTGGGAGGCGCTGAGGCGTAGCCCCAAACGTCCTTCAAGAGTTCGTCACGGCTCACGATCTTACCCCGATGCTTGAGGAGGTAACGGAGCAGTTGGAATTCCATGGTCGTAAGCGTGGTAAGCGTGCCATCGCGGAACACTTCCGAACTCCGCATGTCGATGTGGAGCGGCCCAATATCGTAAGAGTCCGGCCCTTCTTCGCCCATCCCTCTCTCGCGCCGGAGCAAGGCCTCCACGCGCGCCAGGAGTTCGGCCATGGCAAAGGGCTTGGTGAGGTAGTCGTCGGCGCCGATTTTAAGTCCCTTGACCTTATCGGTAATCTGGGTGCGCGCGGTGAGCATCAGGATGGGCGTAGTGAAGCCGCGCTGCCGCAGCTCCTGGCACACTTCGAATCCCCCTTTGCCCGGCAGCATGACATCCAGAATGATAAGCCCGAAGCGATTGCGCGCGGCGCGTTCCACAACTTCTGTTCCATCGTATACCACATCAACCGTATACCCCTCGCTGCGCAGACGATCACTGAGAGTGAGCACCAGCCCTGGTTCATCTTCGACCAACAGGATATGAGAGTTCATGGGGTCGCATTTCTCCTTGGGGGCTACGGCCGGCCTTGAGCGGTGCAAACCCTTGCCACATGCAGCTTGCCCGCACGCCTCACCGCGCTTGGAAAGGGCTGGACGGAAGCCCCGCCCTTCCGGCATTTCTTCCAACGCATCCCAGCGCGAAGTGAAATTTCCACTAGACGGCGGTGGCGGCGGGGAAATGCAGTGTGAACGCACTCCCTTCACCCACGCGGCTGGTCACGGTCAGCTTTCCGCCCATGGCCTCCGCGGCTTCCTTTGCCAGGCTCAAACCCAAACCGGTGCCATGCGTCTGCGAAGCCCGAGCGGCGTTCCCGCGGTAGAAAGGTTCGAAGATGTGGGGAATCTCGCTGGGCTCAATTCCCTGACCTCGGTCCTGGACAGTGATCAAAACCTCGCCCGCCTCCGGCCCCGACCCGGCGCAGGCGCGAATGGCCATCCATCGGCCTCCCGCGCCATACTTCAAGGCGTTGGTCATGAGGTTTTGCAGGCAGCGGCCGAGAGCTTTGGGATCCGCCATGACCGGAGGAAGCCCGGGGGCCACTTCCTTCTCGACGGTGAAGCGGTTGGCGGTGGTGAGATGGGCCAAATCCGCTACGGCGGAATCAATCGTCTCCGCTACGGGCACAGGACGCGGCTGGTATTGCAGGCTTTCCTTGCGCGTGGCAGCGAAGAGCAGTACCTGCCCAATCATGGCGGCAAGGCGTTGGGCCTCATTGCGGATGAGCGCGCCATATTGTTTCACCTGGGCGTCTGACTCCACCACGCCGTCGGCAAGATTCTCCGCCGCGGAGGAGATGACGCTGACGGGAGTGCGCAGTTCGTGAGACACGCCGGCGACAAAATCCATTTGCATCTTCGCCAGCCGCCGAATTCTCAGCGTCCAGACTACAACCAATGTCACGCTGGCAGCGAGCACCAGCAATACGCCGAAACTGAGCAGCAAGTCGCGTCGCCAGATGATCGCCACCGTATCCGCCAGCGAACCCCCCGGACGCCGCACCTCCAAACGCCATCCCGCGGCGGAAGCATCCGCGAGAATCGGCGTGGCGAAGAAACCCCGCGCGCGTCCCGGGGGCTCAGGCCCGCCTTCTGGGGCAGGGAAAGGAGGAGGTGACATCCTTTCGCGTCTTGCCGTGCTGCCCGGCTGGCCGGAATTCCTCTGGCGCGCTTCAAATCCCCGCCCTCGGCGTTGACTGAAAAGTTGCAGGGTTTCGTCTGGCGAACTCAGCAGGTCCGGGGAGGGGTGCGCCTCCGATGAGTAGATGAATAGGGGAGGATTCGCGGCATTGACAATGGCCACTTCGTACAGAAGGCCCTTCGCCCCGCCGAAGTACCTCTGGGAAAGTTCGGGGAGGAAGCGCTTCAAAAACACATCACGGTTCAATTCGACAATCATGAATCCCGCGGGCGAGAAATCCTGCGGCCGATCTCTTCGATTCCTCCGACCGCGCCAGCCCGGCTGGGGAATGGGGCGCACCATTGCCAACGACTCGCCTTGGAAACGCCAGCGCAGCCCCGCAGGTACAAACTCACCGCCTCGCGAAGTTGGCGTGGAGACGAGATTGGCAGTGTCGCAGAGAACCCCTAGGCGCGCGGGGCACGCCGTAGCCTGAAAAGTGTCTTCCTGCTGTGGATTGAACTGAAGGAACGAATAGCTCTCACCCTTATCTTTCCTCCAAAGATAATAATTGGCCACCAGTTCCCGATGATCGGATGACCGAGCCCAATCTCCGCAATCCTGGGCGTAGAGATCCTCAATCGCAGGAGCTTGATTGGGCTGGCGGTAGGTGAAGCTCGTACAAATCCCGGCCAGCTCGCGACGGACATCCTCGCGAAAGCCATTCATGCCGGCCTCGAGCGCGGCCTGCTTCCTTTCCAGCTCCGCCGTCCGAACCTGATTGCTCCAGCGGAATTGCAAAACCCCCAACACCACCAGCAACACGCTGAGACCGGCGATAATCCCGATGGCGCCGAGAGACTGTTTGAGCTTTGTAGCCATAGACTTATTATACGATTCAGATGCGCGCGGCGCTACATAGGCTGCCCGCTGGGCAGAGTTGCCGCACCTTGTCGTGATTGCCATCCGGGGTCTGTGATCACGAGCGAGGTTTTCGGGCGCGGGCCAGCGTGCCATTTGGTGATTGGCGATTTGCGATTGGTGATTGAGCGATTTTCGAGTTTCGTTCTTCGAGCTTCGTTCTTCGAGTTTCGATCTGCGATTTCCCGCCCTAGCCACGGGGCCTCCGATTTTTCCCTTTACAAGGGGCTAGTATCCATTAATAAGTGTTTGTATGAGCTTCAAAAAGCTGTGCAGGCATGATTGGGCAACCCTTTTATCCAAATGCAATGCGCTGCAAACAAATCGGCAGTATCATCTTCACGCGTCAATTCCGTCTCACTGACGGACTCGCCGGTGTCGTCCATTTCCTCTTGCCGTGATCGATGCGGGCGCGCCATCTAAATCAGGGTCGGCGAAAAGCCGGGTGGCGCTGCCGGTGTAGTCGAGGATGTTGAAGTAGTATTTGCCGTAGTCGTCGCGCTCCCGCGTGCCGCGCCCGATGATTTGCTTGCAGTCGGTCAGGAAACTGATCAATCCGACCAGTGCCCCGTTCTTACAGGTGGGAACATCCACGCCGGGGGACAATCCGCAATCGCACGGGAAGAAGGGCAAAGCGGGCTGTAGCTTGGCTCACATCATGATTGAGGTTCCGGGAAGGTAATAATCTGGCCATGGCCGAATGCTGTTCGGGCCCTACTCGTCCAGCTTTTCAAAGTGACCGTGGTGATGGACCACCTGGTGGTCCTCCCGGGTTTCCAAATGGCTGGTGACTTCGGTTCGCATCGTCGCATCCTGTTGGATTCTCTCTTCAATTTTGGTGGCGAGGGAATGCGCAGATTCCAAAGAAGTGTCTTTAGGAAAGAGCAGATGGAATTCCACCCAGGTGGTATTGCCGGCATTGCGCAGCCGCAACCCATGGAAATCAACCCCGGCGGCGGCAGTCATATCCGTGAGCAGGCGCCGGATTTGGGCCTGGGTGGCGGGATCGACTTCATCCATCAATCCCCCGATGGATCGGCGAATCAACTTGCTTCCCATCCAAAGGATGTTGAGGGCGACAAGAATTGCCACCAGAGGATCAAGACGCAGCCAGCCCGTGAGCAGCGTCAATCCCAGCCCCACCACCACGCCGAGACTGGTCAAGCAGTCGGTGAGAACGTGCCAGCCATCGGCCTCGAGAATCAAAGACCCGTACTTTTTCCCCACCCATACGAGATAGCCGCCCAGAGCTCCATTGATTAAACCCGCGGTCAGAACCAGCAAAGCGCCAGTCCCCAGGTTCTCCAGTTTGGGCCCCGCAATCCACCGGAGAATGGACTCATAGACGATGTAGAACGCCGCCAGCACAATCATGGCGCCCTCGAATCCGGCGGAGAAGAAGGCGATCTTGTCGTGACCGTAAAGGTGACCGGGGTCAGGAGGCTTTTGGCTCAACCAGAGGCTGTAGGAGGCAAAGGAAACCGCCACCACGTGGACTACCGATTCGGCAGCGTCGGAGAGAATGGCCGCGGATCCGGTCATCCAGTAGGCGAGCAGTTTGGTTCCCAGCATCAAGAAGCCGACCGCCAGGGAAACCATCATGGCGAGTCGGAGTGGACGCGCTTCCGGGGGGTTCGGAATGTCCGCGGCAGCCATCATGCTTCTCCGAACTGGAAACTTATCCGATTTCGGATTTCAGCATTACCTCAGTCGCTAATCATACCACCGCGCGCACCGTATTTCAGGGGGCGGGACAGAAAACTATCGAAGGGGGTTTCGTTTCGATCTTGGTTTGGACATTTTTAAATCGGAGGCGTTTCCTCTTTTTCGCTTGTCATCCAGCGAGAAAATCCAGACGAAGGTAGCGGCAGCAGCGATGATGACCACGCCAATATAAAGCCAACCCATGGGTCCGGGGAGGACGAAGTAAACCGATGAGCCGGCAAACCCTATAAGCAGAAGCACGGTGGTGACGGCCAGCAAAACCGCGGCGGCGACGGCGCGGTCGGTGCCGCCATCGCTCGATCGTCGGCGTTTGCCGCGTAAAGTGTTGGCGTGCATTTAATGTCCCCCGCCGGATTTCACATAACTCAAGAATCGCCGGGCCAAATTGCTAACCCGGCCCGCTTGCCGAAGACGTAGCGCTTCGGGGGTGAGGGGGTCTATCCGTCACCATATTATGCAAAGGTCAGTAACCCCACTTACCGCCCAAACTACAATACAAACTAACTTTTCGGAACATCCATGCGGTTCCACCATCCGCCGCCTAGCGCCTGGAACAAGGCGGCAGTATCGGCATAACGATTGGCCTGCGCCTGCACCAGATTAATCACGGCTTGCTGATACGCTTGCTCCGCGCTTAAGAGCGCCAGGTAGCTGGCGTAGCCGGACTCATATTGTTTTCTGGACAAGTCGAGGGTGACGCGCGCGGCATTCCTGGCGGCGGCTGCGGCCTGCAAGGCTTCGGCGTCCTGCTGGAGCGCATGCAGCGTGTCCGCAACATTCTGAAAGGCGGTCAGGACCGTGCCGCGATATTGTTCGGCGGCCTCGGTAAAAGCGGCTTGCGCGGCGCGCTCCCGATGCCGCAGGGTGCCGGCATCGAAGATGGGCTGCGTCACACCCGCGCCCAAATCCCAAAAGCCATTGCCGCCCGAGAACAATCGGCCCAACGCCACAGCCATGCTGCCGGCATCCGCGGTCAACGCAATGTTCGGGAGGCGATTGGCCACGGCAATGCCAACTTGGGCGCTGGCGGCATGCAGGTTTTCCTCCGCCTGACGCACATCGGGGCGCTGCTCCACGAGTTGCGAAGGAAGGCTCAGCGGCAATTCCTGCGGCAGTTGCAAATTCGCCAACTCGAACTTTTCCGCCAAGTCCTGGTTGGGGAATCCGCCCGCCAGCGCTGCCAGCAGGTCGCGCTGCTCGGCCAACTGCTTCATCATGGGGGGCATGGTGGCCACCACTTGTGCGAGCTGCGATTCCTGCGCCGCCACGTCGAGCTCGCTGGCATACCCTTTCTTACACTGTTCCCGCAAAATCTTGAGCATGTTGGTGTTGATGTCGATGAGCTCATCGGTGGCGGCCATCTGCCCCTGCAAGGAAGCCTCTTGGATGGCTGCGGCGGCCACGTTGGAGCTCAGCGTGATGTGCGTCGCGGCCAGGGCAAAGCGCGCCTGCTGCTCCTGCGCTTGCAAGGACTCCACGGTTCTCCGGTTCAAGCCGAAAACGTCCGGCACAAACGAAACGCTTACTTGCGGCGTGTATAGGCTGTAATTCAACGCACTGGTGCTGGTGACCGGTGAAAGGTCGTTCGCTGACTTCGCCCGCGTCGCGGAAAAACCGCCCGTAACACTGGGATAGTAGAATCCTCGTTGGGCCAGCACATTCTCTCGGGCCACGATCAAAGCCGCCTGCGCCGCCTTGAGGTTGGGATTGGCTTTCAGCGCGCGCTCAATCAAATCAATGAGGGGCTGGGAGTGGAACAATGTCCACCATTCTCCCGCAATGTCCTGCCCCTTCTGAAAATGTTGCGCCTCCCCCCCCGCCACGTTGGCCGTGCTGCTGGTGCTCGTAATCGGAGTCGGCGTATAACCGCCCACATCCGGAGGAGCAGGCTTCTTGAAGTTAGGCCCAACCGTGCAGCCGGCGGTGAACAGTAACGCCGGGGCGGCGATGATGGGAAAGAAGCGCGATAGGCGATTTCGAAACATAGGATGGGTTCCTCAAGGCTTGTGTTTCATTCAGGTTCCGTCGAGCACCCCCGTATTGCCGCTGTGTGAGTTCAGCGATCCACCCACGACCGCCGGGTTAGGGCTGCGATGGCGCACCGGGTTGAGCGATGGCGCGGCCGGACGGACAGCGCTCTCGGTTTGAACCAGCGCAGGGTTGTGGACCGCTGCATTCCCGACGAATCCGCCACTTGCTGCGCCCCCGAGTTTGTCTGAGCGCAACTGGGGATGATTCATGGAATTCCCAGTCAGGGAACGTGGCCGGTTGTTCGCAAGCGGCTTGGTGTGATTCACCTTGGTCAGGCTGGCACGGCTGAGGGGGTGATTCATGTCAGAAGGCCGGCCGTGGTCGCGCCGCGAGTCAGCAGCTTTTTCCCCGGTCTCGAATCTCCCGCCGCGAGGCGATGTGCTGTGATGGGAATGGCGCGGATGGCCGCTCGCGGTGTTCGCGAAACTCGCGAAAGTTGTGGATTGGGAGGCTGGACTCGAGGGGACAGCGTAACCTGTCCCCGGCATTAATGCCGCCCAGATCATCGTCACGAAGAGGAGGCATAGGGTTTTCATCCGACTTGAACCTCCGCTACGGGGTCATGGTCGCGGCCCAGAAAAATCATTCTGAGCGCGGGCACGGCGAGCAGCAGCATGACGGGGCCCACCAGCATCCCGCCCACGATCACCGTGGCCAGCGGACGCTGCACCTGGCTGCCGATCCCCGTGGAAATGGCCGCGGGAAGCAGGCCGATGCAGGCGGAAAGCGCCGTCATCAACAGGGGCCGCATACGGGTGCTGGCGGCGCGGTACATCGATTCCACGGGGGGAAAGCCCTTGAGCCTCTCGTGGTTGTAAAAAGTAATCATCAAGATGCCGTCCATGACGGACACGCCGAAGAGCGAGACGAAGCCGACGGCGGCGGAGATGCTGAAATTGAGGCCGGAGACATAGAGCGCCAACACGCCGCCGGCAACGGCGAAGGGAATCCCCGCCAGCGTCAAAAGGCAGTCGCGCACGTTATTGAACAAGCCGTAGAGCATCCCGGCAATCAGAATGAAGCTGATGGGTACAATGACGTACAGACGTTGCTTGGCTTCCTGAAGGTCGCCGAACTCGCCCGCCCAAACCAGCCGGTATCCCGGCGGCAGCTTCACATTGTCCGCGATCCGTTTCTGCGCCTCCTTCACCGTGCCCCCCAGGTCGCGGCCCCGCACGCTGAACTTGACCGGAATGAAGCGCTGCACGCCCTCGTGATAAATCCAGGCGGCGCCCGTATCCAGGGTGATCGTGGCCAGTTCGCTCAAGGGGATGTAGGCATTGGCGCCGCTGGGAGTTTGATAAGCCACCTTGATGTTGCGAATGCTTTCGATGCTGTCGCGGTACTCCGGAGTGTAGCGGACGACCAGATCGAACGCCCGGTCGCCCTCCAGCACCGAAGTGGCCACGGCTCCGCCCATGGCCGCTTGCACCACATTATTCACATCCCCGGAATTCAGGCCGTAGCGCGCCGCCTTGGCGCGGTCCACTTTGATGTTCAGGTTGGGCTGCCCGAGGACGGGGAAGATGCCCAGGTCGGCAACGCCCCGCACCTGGCTCATCTGGTCCCGGACCTGCTCGGCCAGGTTGGTGATGGTTTGGAGATTGGGACCGATGATCTTGACGGAATTGACGCCTTTGACCCCCGAGATCCCTTCCTCGATGTTGTCCTCGATGTATTGGGAGAAGTTGAAGACGACCCCCGGCAGCTCGTTGTTAAACTCCGCTTGAATCTGGTTGGTCAGCTTCTCCTTGGTCAAGCCTTTGGGCCATTCGTCAAAAGGCTTGAGGGGTGCGAAGAGCTCGACGTTGGAGAAGGGCGCGGCGTCGCTGCCGTCGTCGGGCCGGCCATGCTGCGATACCACCGTAAGCACTTCCGGGTGGCGCAGCAGAATCTGGCGCATCTTTCGCGTGGCCGCCTCGCCGTCTTCCAGTGAAAGGGTGATCGGCATCGAGGCGCGAATCCAAAAATTGCCTTCTTCCAGGTGGGGGAGAAATTCGCTGCCCAGGCGCGCTCCCAGGAGTATGCATACCGCCAGGAAGGCGGTGCCGATTCCTACGGTCAGGGGACGCCGATGGAGCGCGAACCGCAGCGCCGGATTATAGATACGGTGCAGCAGGCGGACGACCATGGTCTCGGTTTCCTTCAGGCGCTTGGGGAGCAGCATGGAGGAAATCACGGGGGTGATCGTGAACGTGGCGATCAACGCTCCCGCCAGGGCGTAGCCGTAGGTGCGCGCCATGGGGCCGAAAATCTGACCCTCGACTCCCTGCATGGTGAACAAGGGCACGAAACCGGCCACGGTGATGAGCGCCGAGAAAAGGACCGCCTTGTCCACCTGCATGGCGCTGATCAGAATCAGCCGCAATCGATCCGTCCATCCGCGGGCCGGCGTGGCATGTTCCGAGGACCGCGTCGGGTCGGGCCCCCAGGAGCCTTCCGCCAGACGCTGGAGCAGGCTCTGTCTTTCTTCCGCGTCGCGCTGAAAATTGCGGAAGATGTTCTCCACCAGGATCACGGCCGAATCCACGATGATGCCGAAATCCACTGCGCCCACGGACAGCAGGTTGGCGCTTTCGCCCTGCATCACCAGCAGAATGGTGGCAAAGAACAGCGCGAACGGAATATTCAATCCCACAATGGTGGCGCTGCGCAGATTGCCGAGGAAAATCCATTGGATCAGGAAAACCAGGATGCATCCGAAAATCAGGTTGTGCAGAACCGTGTGCGTGGTGAGGGCGATCAAGGAGGAGCGGTCGTAATAAGGAACGACGTGGACTCCCGGCGGCAGGCTGCCATCGTGATTAATCTTCTCAATGGCCTCTTTAACCTTGGGAATCATGTCGGCGGTCTTTTCCGTGCGCCGCATCACCACGATCGATCCCACCACATCGTCATCATTGTCCTTGCCCAGAATGCCGAGCCGGGGGCGAATGCCTAACGACACCTTGCCAACATCCCGGACCAACACCGGGACGCCGCTCGACTGGGCGAGAACCACATTCTCGATGTCGTCAACCTTGTAACCTTGGCGCAAGTCATCATTGCCGCCGTCATCAATCAGGCCCACGCCGCGAATATTGATGGATTGCTGGCCAATGCGGATTTCGCGTCCGCCCACGTTGAGGTTGGAATTGCCCAGCGCCGCGAGGACTTGGGGCACGGTAACGCTGTAGGCCTCGAGCTTGTGCGGGTCCAACTCGACCTCGAATTCCTTGGTGGGACCGCCCCAACTGTTGATGGCGGCGATGCCGGGAATGGTCAAGAGGCGGCGCATGACAATCCAATCCTGCACCGTGCGCAGATTTACGATTCCGAAATGCTTGGGACCGACCACCTGATAGCGATAGATTTCCCCCGTCGAGCTGTTGGCTTGGATGGTGGGCACCAGACCGCCGGGCAGGCTGACGTTCTGTTGCATCGCCACCGAGGCCTGGGCGTAGGCGAAGTTGTAGTCCACCCCATACTTGAAGTTGACGCGCACAAAGGACAACCCATAGAAGGAGGTCGAGCGGATCACGTCAATGCCAGGCGTGGTATAGAGCCCAATTTCCGTGGGAATGGTGTAGTAACGTTCCATCTCCTCGGCGGAGAGGCCCGGCGCCTGGGCGGTAATCTCCAGAATCACCGGCGTGGGGTTGGGGTAGGCCTCAATGTTGAGCATCTTGAAGGCAATAAAGCCGGCAAGAGTAAATAGCACCAAGCCCAACACCACGATCGGGCGGCGGCTCAGGCAAAATGCGATAAGAGATTTGAACATAGGATCAGTGGTTAGTGGCTAGTGGCTAGTGGTTAGCGGAAAGTGGACACTGTCTGCCGAGTAGAAAGCATTCACTCAGCACTTGCCACTAGCCACTAGCCACCAGGCACTAGCCACTGCTTTTAGTCGCTGGGAGGCGCTTCCAGCATGTTGCTGAGAAACACGGCGCCGTCCGCCACCACCAGTTCTCCGCGCTGCAATCCCGCAAGAATCTGCACCTGGCCGTCCTGGCGCAGGCCGGTCCTGATGATTCTCAGCACAAAACGGTGGCGATCGGTGGTCACCCAGGCCGTCATCGTGCCGTCGGCTTCACGCACTACACCATTGGCGGGAATGTCGATGGATTCCACCGGGTCGTGGACGCGAATGACGAAGTTCGCCAGCATTCCGGGATGCAGCTCGTCTTTGGGGTCCGCGATCTCGGATCGAATTGTTACCCGGTGCGTATTGGGATCAACCGTCTCGTAGATTTTCGAAACCTTTCCCCTGAACACGCGGTCAGGGTAGGACATCACCCGCACTTGCACCGGCTGGCCTAAATGAAATTGTGGGACATCACTTTCTATGACATTCGCCAACATCCATTTGATCGATACGTCAGCCACCGAATAAGGCGCCGGCAGGTTTCCCGGCTGCACCAAAAATCCCGGCTGCGCGTTTTTCGCGGTGATTTTGCCGGGAATGGGACTGCGCACCACCAGGGCGGGATCGATCTTGCGTGAGGCGATCATTTGGTCAATTTCGGCGTCGGTTTTGCCAAACACGCGGACGGCATCGCGCGCGGCTTTGAGCGCGCCTTCCGCGGTTTGCTGATCGGAAGTTGCCTGTTCCCTCTCGCGCTCGGCAACCCCGCCCAAACCCTGGACACGTATCAGTTCCTTATTGGTCAGGACGAAAGTGGCCGCCGCGCCGATCAGCGTTGACTCCGCCTGGATGAGGTCAGGGCTTTTGATGGTGTAGAGGGGCTGATCCTTCTGAACTTCCGCGCCCAGTTCCCCTAAAGCCTGGATGATGGTTCCCTGATAAGCCGGGAAAACTTGCACGGACATGTCTTCGTCATAATCAATGTTGCCCACCGCTTCCTTCTCCACGGGAAACAGGTAGCTTCCCACCGGCTCGATCTTGATCGAGTTCAGTTGGCTGGGCGAAAGATCCAGGGTCACTTCGGTCGGGGACATATTGGATTTTGCGCCTGCTTCCGGCGGCGGATTGGCGTTGGCAGCCTGACCGTGACCGCGGCCGGATTTCAGAAGTCCCGTGGCGACGGCAATGGCCGCTGCCACCACCAATACCACAGCGAATCTCTTGCTGATGTGAAACGGATGTTGCATCGTTTTCCTCCGACCGTCCGAGGTGTTCGCGTATCGTTCTGTCCCATGAGACGGCGTCACTGCGGGACGAAGCTTCAGATTGAGGTTAAGGCTCCGCCGCGGTCGTCTTCCAGTTATCTTCCGGGCAGTAGGGCCTATCTCTTGGACACTAATCTTCCGGCCACCTTGAGCCTATCTTTTGGTCATCGGTGCAGCGGCGAGCGGATGTTTTGGTAGAATGGCCAGCAGGGGTGGGTCTGTTTCGCACGAAAGCGTTGCCGGGCACCATGCGGGCGGTAGCGAAATGTTTACATTCTCTCTACGATTCAGTCGTACCAAGCTTCTCCTCGTCGCCGCGGCGATGATTTTGACCGTGGCCCTGATCGATTGGTATGTCGAACTGAACGTCTCTTTTGGCTTTCTGTATCTTTTCCCCATGCTGATCGTGGGAAGCTGCCTGCCGCCCTGGCAGGTCGCGATGGTGGGGGGACTTTGCACTTTTCTGGCTGAAATATTTGGTCCCTTTCCGTGGGAGGCCGCCGCGGGAGTTCCCCGTGACATTTTCATGGTCGCCGCGTTTTTTGGAACAGGCCTATTTGCCCACGAGTCGGCCAAAAACCGGCGACTTACGGAGCAGCACGTCCGTGAGGTCGAGCAAGAGGCCGAGTTGCGGCGCGACGCGGAACTCCAGTTGAAAGCACTCATCGAAAGCAGCCCGGCTGCCATCCTGACCGTGGATTCAGCAGGCAAGATCGTGATGGCCAATCAGGCCGCCCATTTTTTGCTGGGTATTGAGCCCGGGACCCTGCCCGGCGAATCCATCAAGGATTTTATACCGCCCCTGGCCAGTATCCCGCCCGCCGACGATTCCACGCCCAGCTTCCGGACCGCGATGCAGTGCAGCGGACGGCGGAAAGATGGGGATGTGTTTCTCGCCGACGTTTGGTTTTCCACCTACCAGACCAGCGCCGGGCCCAGGCTCGCGGCCATGCTGGTGGATAGCTCCGAGGATCTTCGCGACAAGGAGGAATCCAGCCTCCATCACCTCATGGTGGCGTCGCGCCTGGCGGTGGGCGCCGTATCGCACGAAATCCGCAACGTGTGCGGGGCTATCTCCGTGGTGTACGAAAACCTTTCGCGCCATCACGAGTTGATTGAGAATGAGGACTTCCGCGCCCTGGGGAATCTGGTGGAAGGTCTGGGAAAAATCGCCACCCTGGAGCTTCGGCAAAGCGCGGGAAGCGAGGAGATAGCCAGCGTGGACCTGGCCTCGGTGCTCGACGAATTGCGCATTGTGACCGCGACTTCGTTGCGAGAGATGGGTGTGCACTTTCGCTGGCACGTTCCCAAAAACCTGCCCCGCGTGTGGGCGGAGCGCCATAATCTCTTGCAGGTGCTTCTGAACCTCAGCAAAAACAGCCAGCGCGCCATGCGGGACCAGGAGGTGAAAGAGCTCAGAGTCAGCGCGTGTGTGGAAGGCGGGCGCGTCGTGGTGCGGGTCCGCGACACGGGTCACGGCATTTCCAACCCGGAACGTCTGTTTCAACCGTTTCAGGAAAGGGCGGATGCCACGGGGCTGGGGTTGTACCTCTCGCGAGCTCTGGTGAGGTCATTTAACGGTGACCTTAGATACGAACCGGGACCTCCGGGGTGCTGCTTTGCTTTGGACCTCATGCCTTATGCGAGCCTGGGGGATGAGGAGGGAGCGCCAGAGGCGAATGGATAAAATCAGGATCCTCTTACTGGACGATCACGCTCTTTTCCGCGAGGGCCTCAGCCGGCTGCTGGAGGGCGAGGCCGATTTGGAGGTGGTCGCTTGTTGCGCGTCGGTGGGTGAGGCCACCGATGTCTTGCACCAGCAACCTGTTGATCTTGTCTTGTTGGATTATGACCTGGGGAAAGAGCGAGGCTTCGAGTTCATTACGCAAGCCCGGCAGTGGGGCTTTAAGGGAAGATTCCTGATGGTCACCGCGGGAATGAGTGACGCCGAATCTGTACAGGCACTCAATCTGGGCGTCAGCGGGATCTTCCTGAAACACAATTCGCCTGCCTTGCTCGCAAAAGCGATCCGCAAAGTCATGGGGGGAGAAACTTGGCTTGACCAGGGCTCCATTCAGGCGCTGGTTGAGGCGGCAAAGCGTCCGCAAAGGTCGGGCAGCCCCTTTACGGAACGGGAGAATCAAGTGTTGCAAGGTGTGTTTGAGGGGCTGACCAATAAGGAAATCGGTGCACGCCTCAGCATCTCGGAAAGTTCGGTGAAGGCGGCGATGCAACAACTCTTTCAGAAGACGGGTGTGCGAACCCGCAGCCAGCTCGTACGCATCGCGCTGGAAGAATACAAGGTGCGACCGAAGGTGAAGTAAAGGCAGAGGGGGAGGCGGGGCATCCCTTCTTGCCGACCGTTAGGGGGGGTGGGCAGCGGTCGAAAAAGTCCCTAAGGAGCCTGCTTCGGGTGCGAACGATCACACGCCGGTTCACAAACTCCTATTGTGCTGATACAATTCTTGATGTATCGTTCTCGGCGGACGTTTCTGCACGAGTTGCGGTCATTACGAGTCCGTGCTTCGCGTTTTCAGGTTAGAGCCGGCAAGGCGTGGCGGAATTTGTAAAGAGGATATTCAAAATAATTTCGCCCTCCTTCAAACCCAAACGCGGTAATCGCGCATCTCAGCCTGCGGTGGTGCAAAGGCGCGCACCTTTCCCGGGACTTCAACGTGCCGGAAGCCTTTGGTAGTTGCGGGGAGAGGCCGTGCAGCGCCCCGGCAGGTTCTGCTCCTGGACGCATGGGCGATGCAGCGCGGCCAGGGGCAAAGAGCGGAGTTTCCGCTGCCGGCGATCGAGCCGGAATCAGGATAAGGGTTTTGCCGCCGGGAATGAGCCGCCGTCGTGGGGGCACGCACGGTTAGGAAGTTGGGAAAGAGCCTGCCGCGCCGCGTTCCATGAGTTGGCGTCGGATCGGGACGGGAAGTGCGACCCGATTTAATCAAGTTCTGTTTTTTAAGGTTGCAATTGAGAGTTTGTCGAGCCCTCCGGCCGAGATGCGGAGTGGGAAGGGCACAGGGCAGAAGGCGCTCAACGCCCCGGCCCCCATCCACCCCCGGCTGAGGAGTATGTCTTAGGAAGAAATTTGCTTGGGAAGGGGACACGTGAAGTGAGGCTAATTTACACGTTCCTGCTCGCTGCCTTTTTGATGGCACCAATCGGGATGGCGCAATCCACTCCCGACCAAACACCTGCCACGCCGCAACCACCCCCCGGCGCGGGAAATGCCGAGAAGAAGGGATTTCTCCACATGCCGGGGATATTCCACCGCGGGGAGGGAAAGGCCAAGGCGGAGAAACCCGCCAAGCCGCAGAAACCCGCCACGCCGGCTAAACCCGAAAGCGCTCAAGGCCCTGGACCCACGGCCTTTGTGCAAGCCGAGGGAACCCACTTTAACATGGGCGACGTGCTGACCTACGACTTCGATCTCGGATACAGATTCAATGCCCATACCTCGGCGGATATCGGCGTGCCGCTCTATTCTACCCGCACTCCGTTCTCCGTCATCAGCACCGCAGACTGGCGCGACACGACGATCTTGGGGACGCCCTATATCGACATCCGCTACGATACTAAGCACGACAAAACGAACTTTACCACGATCCTGACCGCTGCGGCCGGCATCAATATGCTCAAGACATATTCCGACGGCCGGTGGACCGGGGACTGGTTCAATCACCTCGATCGCAACTACCAGATTCTCAACTACGAGACCGCGTTCAGCCCCTTTCTGAATTTTGGCTTTGGCACGGGGACCATAGACCGGCAGGTCATGGCCCGGCCTTACGAGCTCGCCCGCCCGTATGAAACCCTGGGCAATATCGGCAATGGTGAAGTCGGCGGGGCATTTATCATCAAGAAGAAATACCGGCTGGAAGGCTCCGTTTACGGCCTTGCCCCGGTGGGGCCGCAGAAGGTCTATAGCCGTTTCGTCTCGCCGGATAACCTTCTCGGCGGTGACGGACATCACAACCGTTTTTGGGATGAGTGGTTCGAAACGGGCGGCGAGTACGTCAACACGTATGGTTCGGGACCTTCCAGGATCGCCCGTGACAACGGTTTTGGCACGTATCTTACGATCAACCGCTACAAGAATTTCAGCCTCCAGCTCGGCTATACGAAGAGCGTCCACTACGATTATGGCGCCGCTTTCATTATGTTGCGCTATAACTTCACGGATATTTTGCGGAACTTGACGACGGGCGAGTAGCTGGCCCTTCGCCCGAGGATGAACAGAATAGAGAATGATTCCGGCGGTCGCCCGTCGCCCAACCGTTATCCCACCGACCGAGCGACCCCGAGGTAATGACAAGAGGACCTTTGAAAACTGAGAGCCGGTTCAGATCATCCCTCCTTTCTTTCGTGGTTGGAATTTGCCTGGTGCCTGCCAGCCCCGCGTGGGCGGGCAACTCCGCCGTGCCTGAGCGGACCTTGGCGCCGCCCGCCGTCCGTCCTTACGTCCTGCCGCTGAGTTTTGAGTTGAACCAGGGGCAGGTGGATGAGCAGGTCAAGTATTTGGCCCGAGGACAGGGTTACTCGCTGTTCCTCACCCCTGGGGCCGCAGTGCTCGGCTTGCGAAGTGAGGGCGCGGGGAACGCTACCCGATGGCTGCGACTGGGGCTGGAAGGCGCTACTACCGCCTCGGCCATCAGCGGCGAAGAGCCGCTTGCCGGTCGGAGCAATTATTTCATGGGGAACAATCCGGCCGAGTGGCGGACGAATATCCCTACTTTTGCCCGCGTGCGATACGCGCAAGTATATCCCGGCGTAAATTTGATCTATTACGGCCGGGAAGGGCGGCTGGAGAATGATTTCGAAGTAACTGCCGGAAGCAACCCCAAGGTGATTTCCTGGCGACTGGAAGGGGCGGATCGAATCCGCGTCGACGCGGCCGGGGATTTGGTCTTGACGGTGGGCGGAAATGAAGTGCGCCTGCAACAGCCTCGGGCCTATCAATTGCACGGCCAGCAACAGCGGGAAATCCCCATCCGCTACCGGGTTCATGGCCAGAACGTGAGCTTCGCGCTGGGGAAGTACAATCGGCATCAGGAGTTAGTGATTGACCCGGTGCTGACCTACTCGACTTATCTGGGGGGCTCGGGCGGTGATACGGCCTTTAGCGTGGTTGTGGACTCCTCCGGCGATGCCTATGTGACGGGCGTCACGGCCTCTACCAACTTCCCTGTCAGTTCCTCCGTCTATCAGACTACGAACCAGGGTGACGGCGACGTCTTTGTTACCAAATTCAACCCTGCGGGCAACGGGATCCTGTTTTCCACCTTCCTGGGGGGCACGGGAGACGATATACCCGCGCAGATCCTGCTTGATCCCGCTGGTGACATCTTCCTTGTCGGGAGCACCACATCGGTAAACTTCCCCACCACTTCGGCAGTATTTCAACCGAGTTATACCGGCGATCAGGACGCTTTCCTGACCGAAATGAAACCCGACGGTTCGGCTTTAATTTACTCCACTTACATCGGGGGCACGGGGATTGATTACGGGACCGCCGTGACGCTGGATTCATCCGGGAATGCCTACGTGACCGGTTCCACCAATTCCACGGACTTTCCCACCAAGAATCCGTTTCAGCTCGGCAATGATGGTCTTTATGATGCCTTCGTGACGGAGGTAAGTCCCACCGGGGCGTTGGTGTACTCCACCTACCTGGGTGGGTCGTTATCGGATTATGGCACCGGCATCGCCGTAGACGGCAGTGGGGATGTGTACGTGAGCGGCTACACCTACTCGACCGATTTCCCCACGCAAAACCCGATGCAAAGCACGCTGGCGGGCGGCTCGGATATCTTCATAACCAAATTTACGCCGGGCTCCAGCGCCTTGCTGTTCTCCACTTATCTGGGCGGCTCATCCCTTGACCGGTCCCTGGCTATGATCGTGGATTCCACGGGGAACATTTACCTGACCGGCGACACCCAGTCTCCCAATTTCCCGGTGACTGCCAACGCCTATCAGTCCACGCTGGTCGGCACCGACAATGCTTTTATTACCAAGGTCGCGCCGGGCGGATCAGTTCTGGTTTTTTCCACACTTTTTGGGGGCGGGGCGACGGATCAGGCAAGCGCCCTGGCGCTCGATTCCGCCAAGAATGTCTACATCACAGGCTTTACGCAGTCGTCGAATTTCCCCCTCTTGGACGCTTTCCAAAATGTCATGGGCATATCCGGCGCCGGAACCTGCCAGTCAACAAACCTCGTTAATCTGGCGCCCAATTATCTCTGCCCCAACGCCTTCGTAGCCAAGTTCACGCCCTCGGGAATTCCTGTCTACTCTTCCTACTTGGGGGGAAACAACACGAATTCCGGCCAAGGTATTGCCGTTGACTCCTCAGGGGCAGCCTACGTGGTGGGCGGAACGCTCTCGCCGAATTTCCCCGCCACCGCCGGCGCGTACCAGTGGCAATTCCAAGGATCGAGCGTCAACAGCAATGCCTTCCTCACCAAGATCAGTCCCCAGGATGCTCCTTCCGTGGCGCTCAGCCCCCAGCAGATTAACTTTGGCAATGAGCCGCTCGAGACCGTCAGCACCATAATCCCGGTCACGCTGACCAATGCCGGAAGCGCCCCGCTGAGTATCAGCAGCATCACCGCCAGTGGGGATTTCCAACAGACCAACACCTGTGGAACCTTCGTGGCAGGGGGGGCAGGTACTTGCGCCATCGAAATCACTTTTACTCCCACCTCGGTGGGGCTACGGACTGATGAAATAACCATCGATGACAATGCGGGTGGGCCGCACGTTATCACCGTTACGGGAAACGGTGTGCTTAAGGGCGGGTCATTGCTTTTCACCCCGGCCAAGATGACGTTTGGCGCGCAAACCGTCGGTACCACCAGCGCGCCCCAGACGGCTCTTCTGACTAATAACGGCAATCAGGCGGTCACGATTACCAACATCACCGCCCCGTCCGGTTTTGAAGAGACCAATAACTGTGGAATTAATTTCACCATCGCCGCGGCGTCGTTGAACGTCGGCCAATCTTGCAGCATCGCCGTGAGTTTTACTCCCACGTCCACGGGGAGCGTCACCGGTAGTCTCCTGGTTGCGTCGGACGCGGTGACCGCGTCGACCTCACTGCAATTGGCGGGCACCGGGAGCCCGGTCTTCACGCTTTCTTCCAATTCGCGGTCGAGTGTTGTTCTCATCGGCTCCACCACGGCGACCTTTACCATCTCTGCTTCCGGCCCCAGTTCGTTCCTGACCAACATTAGTCTGAGTTGCAGTAGTGGCACGAGGTGCGACTTTACTCCGGGGTCGATCCCCGCCGGAGGATCGAGCACGCTCACGGTTACGAACCTTTCCCCAGGTTCCGCGAATCCCACGAACTTCACGGTCAGCGGCACCAGCGCCGGGCAGACTTCCAGCGTTGGGTTGTCCATCTTTTTTGCCGACTACTCGCTGGCGGTGACGCCCTCCGGCACCACCGTGACGGCGGGGAACAATGCCACCTATACCATTACCGTCACGCCCGCGAACGGATTCAGCGAACCCGTGCTCTTGAGTTGTCCCCCTGCTGCCCCCGCTATCCCCGTGGGAACAGTGTGTTATTGGACTCCTCCTAACGTGACGCCATCGGGAACGGGAACATCGGTTCCCAACGCCCAGACGACGGTTTCCAGCACCTTGACGATCACCACGACGTCGGAATCACGCCTCTTCCGCCATCCGCCTCCACCCAAAATTCCGCCCGGATTGACGCGCTGGATTCTCCTTTTGGCCCTGCTGGCGTTGTTGGGGGCGATGGTTACGGGCTTTAGCCGGTCCGCGCTTTGGATGCGTCCCCGCTTACGCCTGGCGGTGCTGTTGTTCGCGATCTTTTTGGCGGCCTCGGGGGTGGGTTGCGAGAACTACGTGAACCCGGTTAATATTAATCCCGTGGTGAATGGTACCCCTGCTGGCACCTACTACATTGTGCTGACGGGGACCCTGGGAAACGGCAGCCGCGTTACGCGGACGGCCACGGCGATCCTAACGGTTCTGCCCTAGCCTTGGCGGGGCGAGCCCTCGCCGGGCCTCGTCACGCCGGGGTATGGCGCGGGACGAGTTGATGAAACAGAAATAGAATCTCAGAATCTGGATTATTTCCGAGGAGGACAGTCGTGAGTGGAAGGAGCGGCACTGCCACCTGCGCCCAAGGCGCAAAACCAAGCGCGATTAAGAGAGGCCGGCGCCTCCCGTATTGCCTGCTGTTGATTGCACTATTGTTCGGTGCGGCTATTTTGCGGAAGGACCTGGGGGTGGGATTTCCCACCGTCCAACCTCGCTCGAAGGCCCAATGGGCACACCTTTATGCGGCCTTGCCGCTGAGTTTTGAGGCCAATCATGGGCAAACCGACCCGAGCGTGAGTTTCCTCTCGCGCGGGCGCGGGTATGCTTTGTTCCTCACCCACGGCGAGGCCGTGCTGACGCTTCAGAACCCCTCCTCCGCCGCCGGCGGGCAGCAACCATCGCCTCCCCCCGCCGCGCTTCGGCTGCAGTTGCTGGGCGCCAATACCCATGCCGTCGCCACCGGCAGAGACGAGTTGCCCGGCAAAGCCAATTACTTCCTTGGCAACGATCCCAGCAAGTGGCGCCGGAATGTTCCCACCTACGCCAAGGTCAGATACGAGAGCATCTACCCCGGCGTCGACCTGGTCTATTACGGTAACCAGGGGGGAGAACTTGAGTATGACTTTGTCGTCGCGCCGGGCGCTGACCCCCAAGCCATCGCCCTGGGGCTGGAAGCGGATCAGGCCTCGAGCAAGAATGGCGCGGCAAAGCCGCCGCTCCAGATCAACTCGGAAGGCAATCTTGTGGTCCAGCTTCCCCATGGCGAAGTGCAATTGCACAAGCCCGTGGTTTACCAATCCGCAGGGGCGGGCGCGCCACCGGCGGCAGACAATGGACACCGCACCGTCGTGGAAGGCCATTACGCCCTCGACGCGCAAAACCGCGTGCGCTTTGAGCTGGGCCCCTATGACCACAACCGGCCGCTGGTGATTGACCCCATTCTCATTTACGCCACTTACGTGGGTGGCATTGGGGGTGACACGGGTAACTCCATCGCCGTGGACTCCTTTCTGGATGCCTACGTTGCCGGCTTCACGAACTCTTCCAGCTTCCCCTCCGCCGGGAAACCGTATCAGTCCGCCTACGGCGGAGATACCGACGCCTTCATAACCAAGATCAATGCCGCGGGAACCACGCTGATCTATTCCACTTATCTTGGCGGCTCCGGCACCGACGTTGCCACGGCCCTTGCCCAGAGCAACGGGAGCGCCTACGTCACCGGTTACACCAGCTCTACGAACTTCCCCACCGTCGCCCCGATTAGCACGGCGTTTCCCTTCCAACAGAATTATGTTAAGGGCGCCAGTAGCAACGCCTTCGTCAGCGAGCTCTCCAGCGACGGCAGCACCCTGGTTTACTCCACCTATTTGGGCGGCAGCGTCGCCGACTACGGGCAGGGAATCGCCGTCGATGCCAATGGCAATGCCTATGTAACCGGCTCGACCCAGTCACCGGACTTCCCCACCCAGAGCCCTCTGCAAGGCAATCTCAACGGGTCGACGAATGCCTTTGTTACCGAGGTGAATTACACCGGTGAGGGGCTTATCTACTCCACTTACCTGGGAGGCTCCGGACCCGACGTCGCCCAGAGCATTAAGGTGGATAGCGCCGGAAATGCCTACATCGCGGGATACACCTTCTCCAGTGACTTTCTCACCGCGAACGTGCCCAAGACTCCTCCCATTCAAAGCACTTTCGGCGGCGGGACTGGGGCGGATGCCTTTGTTGCCGAGCTGGGCGCGGGAGGTTCTCCCCTGGAGTTTTCCACTTTCCTGGGCGGCTCGGGGGATGATCGCGCCTATGGACTCGCCTTGGATGGTTCAAACAACATTTACATCGTGGGCACGACCAGTTCCAGCGGTGCGAAGCCATTCCCCACCACTACCGGCGTATACCAGCCCGCGCTTAAGGGTTCTTCCAATGCCTTCGTCGCCAAATTGAACAAAGGCGGAACGCAACTGGGCTACTCGACGTACCTGGGGGGCAGCGGGACCGATCAAGGGTTCGCCATCGCCGTAACCTCGGGGGGAAATGCCTACGTTACGGGCTCCACGAATTCCTCCGACTTCCCCACGCTGCTTCCGGTGGAAGCAGTTTTGGGACTCAGTGACAATAATTTGTGCGGGTCGGCTCCCTGCCCCGACGCTTTCGTTACCCAGTTCAATTCCCAGGGGACCGGGTTGGTCTACTCCACTTATCTGGGGGGCAATGGCTACGACTCCGGCCAAGGCATCGCGCTGGATAACACCGGCGACCCCTACATCACCGGTACCACCATTTCCACCAACTTTCCGGCCATATGGGGCGGCTCTTATAAGTCCACCCTGACCGGCACGGCCGGCAACGCGTTTATCGCCAAAATCGATTCCGCCAATAACCCCAATCTCGCCATCGTGCCTTCCACGGTGAATTTTGGCAACGAGACCATAAGCGTCACCAGTGCCTTGCAGCAGATCACCCTCATCAACCCGAGCTCGGCCTCCCTGGTGATTACGTCGATTGTCGTCACCCCGGTGGGCAACTCGAGCACGGTGTTTACGGAAACGGACAACTGCGTCGGCACTCTCAACCCCGGCGGCGGCTACTGCACCATGTACGTGGCCTTTACGCCCAACGGTACCGGCAACGAGAGCACCATAATCACCATCACGGACAACGCCGGAAACCTCCCGGGCAGCCAGCAAACCATTAGTCTCTCGGGCTCCGGGATCACGGCGGCGACCTCGGCCGTGGTCAACCCCACCAGCCTCTCCTTCTCCAGTCAGGCAGTGGGTACCGTAAGCACGCCCCAAACTGTCACCATTACCAATACCGGCACGCAAACCTTAAACATTACGAAGGTTTCGACAGGCACCACCGGTGACTTCGCTTACACCTCTCCGAGCTGCCTGGCCGTGCAGAACACCCTCGCCGTGAATCAGAGTTGCACCATCAGCGTGACGTTCTCCCCCGTGGCCACCGGCACGCGAACGGGGACGTTGAGCATCAGTGACACTGCCACCGGCAGTCCGCAGAGCGTGGCGCTTACGGGAATAGGGGCCGCTGACTTCTCGCTCTCCTTACCCAACTCCTCCGTCACCGTAAACCCCACGATAATCGGCAGCACCCAGACAACCTTTCTGATTGAAGCGAATGGGCCTACGGGGGCCAACGCTTTTACCGGCACCATCAGCCTGGCCTGCTCCGCCAACACCACTTGCGCGTTCAACCCCACTACCATTACTGCCGGGGGCACCAGCAGCACCACTACGCTGACGATCAGCAACCTCACCACCACGCTCTCTAATCCTTATGCCTTTACGGTGACGGGCACCAGCGGCTCGCAAACGACCTCGCTTCCGATTAATCTCGAGTTTGAGGATTTTGCCCTGTCTGGTACCCCCTCGAGTGCCGTGGTTCAGGCAGGTCGCGCCGCGTCTTACACCATCATTGCTAATCCCCTGTACGGCTTTAACCAACAAATCCTGCTGCAATGCACCGGGACGCTGCCGCCCGACTCCGTCTGCACCTTTACGCCCTCGGAACCGACTCTTAATGGCACCACCCCTTCGAGTGTCGGCCTGTCCATCAGCACGGTGAAGTATGTCCCGACTACCACCCATACTCCGCCTTGGTTCCCCCAGGGCAAGCTTCCACCCTTGATTTTTGGGCTCCTCAGCCTTGCCGGGCTCGCCTCCCTGGCGTTCGGCAATCGACGTCGAGCCCGCCGCGGATGGCTGGGGGTGCGCCTGGCGACGCTGAGCGTGATTTTGGCGCTCAACCTGGCGATGGCCGCTTGCCGTCCCGCGTCGCTGGTTCAGTCTGGGACCGCCACCGGGAATTACACCATTCAAATTCAGGGCACATTGGCTTCAAATACTTCGGTGATTCGCACTACGACGGTGGCCTTGTCCGTGACTTCGACGGCGCCTTAAACTGCGCGCGAAGGCCTTTTTGCCGCGCCTAATCGGATAACTCAACTACCGCAGCCGGGCTTGGGCCCGGCTGCATTGTTTTGCGGCCACAGTGATTTGTATTCGCGCCCTCCTTGTAAGCTGCGGAAATACGCGCCGGACTCTCATTCTGGTGGATCCAAGGCGATCCGGAGCCCTGCGGGGAGGTTTTCTGAGGGCAAACTCCCCCGAAAGGACCTGCTATGTCCATGAAAATGCAGGGCCGGAGTTTTCGCCGGGTGCAAGCCTTGCATGTAAGTCGTTTGAATAGAATGACTTGAAAGTGAATCGCGAAAGGCCCTGGGAGTGGCGGGCATTCTCGCTTTAACCATAGTCAGAATGGCGAGATGACCGGAAATAACCGGAATCACGTTCCTCCGTTGTTGACCTTGCAGTTTCATCTACGGTTGCTCTCCCTGACCTCTGTGGTCTCAGTGTTGAAACCCTCTCTGAGTTGCGGCTTTGCCGCCCTGTGCTACTATCGATGTGAAGCAGACAGAAGGAAGGCGCCAGGCAGAGAGACACCATGAGAGCTGTTTACCTTACCGGGTTAAGACAAATGGAACTGCGCGATGCGCCGATGCCGCGCTTGAGCGGGCCGCACGACGTCCTGCTGCGGGTTGACGCGCTGGGCGTGTGCGGATCGGACATCCACTACTACACGCAGGGGAGGATTGGACCGCAAGTGGTGGCGTTTCCGCAAATCCTCGGCCATGAGCTTGCCGCCACCGTGGTGGATATTGGCGCCGGGGTGAAGGGCCTCCATCCCGGCCAGCGCGTGGCCGTCGACCCGCTGGTAGCTTGCGGCGAATGCGACCAGTGCCGCGCCGGACGCCAGCACACCTGCCGCAACCAGAGGTTTCTGGGCTGTCCCGGGCAGTTGCCCGGCGCGCTGGTGGAATACCTGGTGTTGCCCGCCGCCTGTTGCATTCCCGTTCCCGACTCGCTCAGCGACGACCAATCCGCTCTGGTGGAACCCCTTTCCATTGGCGTGTACGCGGCGCAAATGGCCCAACTCGCGCCCGGGGCTCGGGTGGGAGTGGTGGGATCAGGTCCCATCGGCTTATGCACGCTGCTGGCAGTTCGCGCCCTCGCGCCGGCGGCCGTGGTTTATGTGACGGATTTGGTGGACGAGCGCCTCTCCGTGGCGCGCGCCTGCGGGGCCACTTGGACCGGCAATCCCCGGCGTGAAGACGTAGTGGCGGACCTCCGTCGCCTCGAACCCCTGGGCTTGGACGCCGTGTTTGAATGCGCCGGCGAGCAGGACGCGCTCGACCAGGGCGTCGAACTCCTGAAGCCGGGCGGGGTACTGCTGGTGATCGGTATTCCGGAAGTCGATCGCGTCAGCTTCAACATCAACCTGCTGCGCCGCAACGAGCTGCGCATCCTCAACGTGCGCCGCCAAAATCAATGCGTCGAGCGCGCCATCGGACTCATGGCCGGTGGGGGCGTCGACGTCCGCCCCTTAATCACGCACCATTTCCATATGGAAGAAACCTCCCGTGCCTTTGATCTCGTCAGCACGCGGAGCGACGGCGTGGTAAAAGCTATCATCCGCATTTCACCGGAATAATGACCGTACCGTATGGTAGCCCTTCACGGCCTTCAAGCCAGCCGGGATCCTTCATTTCCAGGGTTCTAAATTGCCCACTTCCGAGAATTGCTTGCTAAGACCAGCATCGTTGAACCGCAGCCCGGGCCGGGTAGCAATTCTCCCCCTCATTTTTTTCCGGAAACGGTCGATGAGAATATGCGAGGTGTGAGAATCCGATGCGCGAACAAACCGCCGGCAAAGAGACAAGCCAACTCGCAGGACCTGGCTGGTTCAACTGGATAGGAGAGCATCCCGGAGTCGTGCTGCTGGGCGCTCTGGTGGTGGCCACTTTGGCGCTCGAGAACTCGCCGGAGATCGAAGACATCGAACGCGATCCCACCGGCGAGGAAGTGCCTCTGTTCATTTGAACGGCCGCCGGCAGAACCCGCCCCCGCGTATGTCCCCACACCAGGCGCCGCGGCGCGTTTAATTCCCCAAAGGGCGGATGAATCGGAACTCTGCACTCTCCCCACGTAGGACCCATTTCTTCCCCAAACAAATGGTGGCGTCGGCTTTTCCGGCGCTGGCCCAAAAGATGGCACGCCACCCGGTTCCTAAGAGAATCGTTTCCTTTGCAGGAAGAAAAGGGCGAGCAGATAGAAAAGTGCGGAAAGCGCCAGGATATAACCCAGGGAGTAAAGCAGGTAGAGCCAGTCATGGGTAGGAACACGGAAGCTCGAATAGATGGCCTTGGTCTTTGACTCGAAGGCACGGGTCATGGGCGCCATAACGTAGAGAAAATGGAAAAGGTGCTCCAAGCTTCTCAAGATGACGCTCTTACCTGCAACCTGAGAGGCGCCATGCATCAAAATCCGCAGGTAATAGAACAGGGAACCGTTGAAAACCAGGGCAAAGGCCACGGCGACAGCCGGGTGGAGGACGGTGGTCAGAAAGATAAAGTAAGCGGCCATTCCCATCGCGGCCAAAAAGGTGTCGAGAGAGATAAAAACCAAACCAGCTCGAACCGGCACGTGCCAAAGGAACGACAGGGCGACGGCGCAAATCAGGACGAACCCGATGAGCAGGAGCGAAACCAGGGCGGAAGCCAGAAACGTCGATGCCAGCCAGACCGGCGGCGGGCAGGGCTTGGTAAAGACCATTTTCAGGCTGCGGTTGCTCAGGTGGGATGACATGACCAGCAGGCCCAGCGCCGCCCCGAAAAAGATGAGGAACTCATTGAAGGTTAGAAAAATATCCTTTAAGGAGTCGAAGCTGGCAACTTTGGAATGGGCGAGGAGCGCCGGCAGGGAGCCCAGCGAGGCCAGCAGCAGAAAGACCAGTCCGAACGCCAGCAGTAACCGGCTGCGGCGAAAAAAGGTAAGATGTGTCAGGGTGTTGGCACGCAGAAGCTCGCCCATCAATTAACCTTCTTCTCGCCCGGGGCGCCGCCTTGGAGGATTCGAACGAAGGAGTCCTCCAGCGAGGCTCTTTGCAGCGAACATTCAAGCACGCGCAGGCCATTCTGCCGGGCGTAATCCATGAATTCATAAAGCTGCGCTTTGGGAATATGGCCGCGCAGGGTGCTGCCCTGGCGGTCCGTCACCGTAAGGTAGTCCGGCACGTTGCCGTCCGCTTCCACCGCCACATTGTAGAGATCCTGGTTAAGCGTCATCAGGGTGTGGAGATCGTCCTGGGCGATCACCTTGCCTTTTTCCAGAATGGCGACGCGCGTGGCCAGCATTTCAATTTCCGAGAGCACGTGCGAGTTCATCACGATGGTCGCTCCGCGTTTGTGGATATCACGCAGGATTTCGCGGAACTCACGCACGATGATGGGGTCCAGGCCGCGCGTAGGCTCATCCAAGAAGAGCAATCGGGTTTCCACCATCAGGCACTGGGCGATTCCCACTTTTTGCTTCATGCCTTTCGAACACTTGGCCAGGGGCAGCTTTTTGAAGGGTCCCAGCCCCAGGCGCTCCAGGATGTCGTCGACGGCTTTGGCCGGCAGGCGCTTGCCGTAAAGCGAAGAGTAGTATCGCGTCGCCTCTTCCACGGTGAGGTAGAGGTGGTACTGCGGCTCTTCCGGCAGGTAGGCCACCGTCGAGTAAAGCGACGAGCCCAGCTCGGGAGTCCGTCCCATGACTTCGATCCTGCCGGAGGTGGGTTTGAGCAATCCGAGGAAACAATACATTGCCGTCGATTTGCCCGCCCCGTTCTGCCCCACCAGGGCGAAGAAATCGCCGTCGCGCACCTGGAGGCTCATGCCGTCGAGAGCGCGAATTTTCGCCCCCGCCAGGCCGCGGCGAAAGTGCATATGGACGTTTTCCGCAACAATCACATCGCCCCCATGCAGTAACGTTTGTTGAGCGCTGTCTTGATCTCGGCATCCGTCTGGTTTTCAAATTTCTCCGTCGCCAGCGCCTTCTTGATCTTGGCCGCCGTGTTGCACGTGCAGGCCTCGACGCGCTTATTGCACCCGCACGGACAATCCATATGGGCGGCGATGCGCTTGCCGCGCGCATCAAGCTTGAGTTCTTCTTCCTTGGGTTGCACCCGAGCGGGCGCCGGGGGAAGGGTCTGTTTTGCCACCTGTTTCTTGTATTCCTCCACCGAGATCACGGCCCCCCTCTTGAGGAGTTGCCGATTCACCGTGAGGAGATTGTCGAAGGCAACCTCAGCATTGGCCAGCCCCCCCACTTCGTAGAGCTCCACTCGGCCGTCCACGCCCACCAGCACCGTGGTGGGATACCCGCTCACGCCGTATTGCCTGCCGATGGAACCCTCATCAATCCCCGCGGGAAAATCCAGTTTCAACTCCCGCCGGAAGTCCTCCACGGGGTCGGGCTTTTCCCCGGCGTCAATGGCGAGCAGGATGAACTCGTCATTTTTGTGCTCGTTGTAGTATTGGTTCAGCTCCGGCATCTCCTCGCGGCAGGGGCCACACCAAGTGGCGAAGAAGTTGATGACAATGACCCTCTTGCCGATGTTTTCGGAGAGCTTAAAAGTCCCGCCCTGGGTGGTCTTCAGTTCGAAATCCGGAGCGAACTTTCCCTGCCAGGCGGCGCGACTGTTCATCCCCCAGTCGGATTCACGAAACTCCTGCTCCGTCGGCTCAGGCTTTATCTTCCATTGGATAATGCCCACCAGCGTCAACATCAACACAATCATCACCGGCAAAATCGGAGACTTCACACTGCCCCCCGCGGGATTTCAATCTGACCCGGTGTAAACTGCTTGCCAAGCGGTTTGGCCCAAGGCGCCACGCACCCACCGGGATACAACGAAGGCCGAGAGCAACTTGCTATGGATCTACTCGAAGCTCTGGCGCGTCTATAGTTGTCCCGTCCATATAATTCTGTCAAGCCAATACGGAACGGGCAGAATGATGTCCTTCGCTGCGATTAAAACGGCCTACTTCGTTATCAGCATACCCTTGCTTTCGGTGCCCGCTTTTGGCGCGTAATGCTGCCGCCATTGCCATTCACTGTCGGAAAAATACTCCGCCCGCAGGGCGCGAATCATCGCCATCAGGGTGGACAATCCCCTTCTTACACAAGCAGTTAGCCTGAGGCACGAGATCGGTGATGCAGTTGCACTTTGCTGAGCCGGAGCCCGCGACGGCGGGCATTGGAAAAGTGAGGCTCATTATGATGACGAACCCCGTGATCGATTGGTTTTATACTTTATCAACACATCCGCGATCAACAGCAGCGCCGCGTGTGCAGAATCCGCTCGAAATCTCATTAGGCGATCACGCGACCAGCGCCCATCCCACCCATATTCGCGAGCAGGCGAGCATCCTGGCGGGGGCCGAAAAAATGGCCTTGGTTTGGATGGCCCAGCGCCTGCCGCGTTGGGTCAATTCCGACCATTTAACCCTGCTGGGGTTCGCGGCGATGCTTCTTGCCGGATTGGCTTACTGGGTGTCCAACCGGAACCGCTGGGCCTTGCTCATCGTCGTCCTAGCGCTGGCCCTCAACTGGTTTGGAGACAGTCTGGACGGCACCCTGGCGCGCGTTCGCAACCGGCAGAGGCCGCGATACGGTTTCTATGTCGATCATGTGCTCGACATGGTGGGCACCTTTTTTCTCGTGGGCGGCTTGGCCCTTTCCGGGTTTATGAATCCGTTTCTGGCGCTGGGAATGCTCACCGCCTACTTGATCGCGGCGGCAGAGGAATTCCTGGCCACGCACGTCCGGCAGGTTTTCCACCTCTCGTTCCTGGGATTTGGTCCCACCGAGCTGCGCATCATCCTGGCCGTTGGAACGCTCTACCTTCTCCACAAACCCTGGGTTCACCTGGGCAGCCTGGGGGTGTTTCGACTGTTCGACGTAGGCGGAGCAGTGGCGATTGCGGGCATGGCGCTGAAACTTGTGGTCTCAGCAGTCCGCAACACCCGCGCACTCTATCTGGCGGAAAGGCTGCCGCGATGACGCCGGCATGGGGCTTGTGGCGGCTAGCCGACCGGCGGAGCGCGGGCATCCTGCCCGCCTTCTGTGAATTCAAAATCGGTGGTAGCCGGAATCCGGCGCAACGGCATCGCCTAAGTGACTTCTTCATCAACCCGCCAAAGCTCAGCGCCAGTGCGCAGTTGCGCCGCTGGGTCGCTTTCAATCTGGTGGGAGGACTGGGCATTCTGATTCAACTCTCCACCCTGGCGTCGCTCACCGCCTGGGTGGGGCTGCATTACCTGCTTGCCACCGCATTGGCCGTGGAGGCAGCCGTGCTCCACAACTTCGTTTGGCATGAGCGTTGGACCTGGCGAGACCGCGCGGACCACGATAAGCCGGGACGCTGGAAGAGGCTTGGGCGTTTTCAAATCACTAATGGCGTGCTTTCGGTGGGCGGAAACATGGTTCTGATGCAGGTGCTTGTGAGCGCATGGGCCATGAACTACACCCTGGCCAACGTGGTGTCCATTACCCTCTGCTCCATCCTGAATTTCCTGGCCAGCGACCGCCTGGTTTTTCCTGCCGGCGGAAACGGCGCGCAAGGAAGATCGATGCCCAAGGCCCGCCCGTAGGTCCGGCAATCTTCATGGGGGGCGCCTCTTGCACCGCGCCGTGATATGGGCGGCGTGGGCCGTCAGATGGCGAGTCGGCTTTAATCTTTTCCGCCCAAGATCTCTTCCCGCAAGATGTTTCTGAATCGTCCCTTGCTCACGTAGTGATCGGAAAGCAGTCGGCCATTCCACAACAGACTGAAGGCGCCATAATATGACGGCGCATTCTGCGCCTCGCGCGCGCTTTTGAGTACAGTGACCCCTAGGTTCAGGCCATATTCCGTCGCCATCTGGGAGAGGTCATGCACCGACTTCCAGAGCATCGGGCATTGGTCCGAATACACGACGTGCAGGCCTCGGTACTTCGCGCTGTTGCCCTCAATATCGCGGAAGCGCGGCTCCACGCCCTCCCTCGACCGGTGCACGACCAGTTCGAATCGATCGCGTTCCGCTATTTTGGTGAATCCGTCGTTCAGGAAGATTTTCTTCCCTGCCATCCACGTGCCGTTACTGACCATGGCGGCGACGCCGGTGCTGCCGGCTCGTTCCGCTTCCTCGACACAGGCCTGAATCAGCCGGCTTCCCAGCCCCCCGAGCCGCTGCCCGGCGGCGAACACCCACAAGCAATGGACAAACAGCCACCCCCGGGCGTCAACCGGCCTCCAGGCGAATTCCCCCGGGACATATTCGAGGAACGCCAATGGCTTTTCCTTCTCGTCACGAAACAACAGGATACGCAATCCTTCGGCAAAGCGCTTCCGCAGCCATTTGACCTTGCGTTCGTAGCCGGGATTGTCGCGATTTCTCATGCAGCCGATGCCGCACTCCGACAGGTTTTCGGGGCCGACTTTGACCAGGGTAACCTTCTCCATCGCGGCAGTCTCCATATCAGGAAGGATCGCACAATCGCGACATTATCACAATCCTGCCTGCAACCACGAGTTCGCCGGAACGGACCGGTGCCTGAGATTGTGAAAAAGGCTCCCCTCCTCAGATGCGGAGGGGGGTGCTCCGAGCGCCGGGGTGGTGTTGACATCTGGGTGGTGCTGACGCCGGGGTAGTGCTGAGAAAAGGGCAATGCTGACGCCAGCGGGGTGCGGAATAGGAGGTGGTGGGCAGGGACAAATCGGGGAGGTGGCCACGGCCAATTCGTCTGGGGAATTGGCCGTGGGTTCGCGATCGATGGGAAAGCCCACGGTCACAAAAGCCGTGACCGCCGCTACCCTATTCTGAAATTCCTGCCCTCGCCCGTTTGGGCCGGATGATAATTACCAACGCCATAAGTCATCAACAAGCGCAGTGTGATTGGGGATTAGCGGTGTACGGGGCCGCCTCCGCCGCCGCCGGAAGAGCCTCCGCCTCCGCCGCCGGAAGAGCCGCTACCACCGGAATAGCCTCCACCTCCCCCACTGGAGTGCCCCCCACCACCGCCGGAAGAGCCGCCACCACCGGAATAGCCTCCACCCCCGCCACTGGAGCGCCCCCCGCCGCCGCCGCTGCTGCCGCCACCGCCCCAAGAGCCGCCACCGTGGGAGCCTCCTCCCCCTGATCCGTGGGACGCGATGATGGCCCCCGAGCCTCCCGAGCCGTGCGACGTGATGGTCCCGCCCCCGGAACCGCTCAGGCCACCGGCGCCACCCATTCTTCCACCTCCGCTCGAGGCATTCCCGCGGAACTCCCCGGGCGAGCCGCGCACCGGAACATGTCCGCCCAGGGTTGTGCCTCCAGCGGCGCGCAAGGGTTCATGGCTGGCACGGAAATGATGACCCGCAAGCAAGGATCTTTCCTTTGCCGGATCGCCTCCCATCAGCACTGCCGAAGGCGCGGAACCACGGTGCGGGGCAAAGCCTGGTTTCCCCCTGCCGATCGGGGCGGGCGCAGTCGCGGCAGAACTCTTGGATGTAGTTCCCGCGCCCATCGCCAACGAGGCTGCCGCACTCGACGCTCGCAGGCTCGGTTCAAAGGGCGGCTGCTCGATTCTGCTTCCCGCCGTAGGCATCATGTGGCTCAGCATCTGGGGAGTAATCCTCTGCTGCTTCTGGACCACAGAGGCCGGAACCTTGACAATTTCCCTGGCGGGGGTATGGCGAGGGGGCCCCGGTGGGCGAGGCCTCGGGCGGGGCTTGGGGCGAACCGGCCGCCAACCGATCCATCCCCGTCCTGCATACCAATTAACCCGCGAAGGGTGCCACGCCGGGCAACCGTACATCCGGCCCATCCCGGACCAGGCAAAGCTAGCGTCGGCCAGCCAGAACCAGCCCAAGCTATCTTCAAAGTCCCACCGGCCGCAGTGGTCGGTCACCCAGCCCCAGGGTTCGCCGGAAATCCACACCCAGCCCAATCCCGGGTACCACACCCACCGGCCATTGGTGTAAGGTCCCCAGCCTGCCCGCGAGTAAGGCGACCAGCCCAATCTGCCATTGGGAAGCGCGACCCATTCACCGTAAACGTCCAGGTCACTCCAGCCGTAGCGCGGCCCCATCGCATGGACGGCCTCGTCTTTTTGCGTGAGCTGCACCTGCTTATCCCGGGCCTCCGTCCATCGATCCCAAGCGTCCCGGGTAATTCCTTCCGTGGTTTTGAAGGCCAACTTAGGGCTTTCGGCTGTATGTTTCAGGGTCTTGCCGGCGCCGAGCTTTGTCGACTGGTCAGCCCTGGCGACGTCAACCGAGCCGCTGAAGACCTCCACACGAAAGCGGTCCTGGTCCAAGTCCGTGCGGAATTCGCACTTGCCATCAGCCGTCACCGTGGCATCAGCAATCTTGACGTGATAGACGTCGCTAGTTGCAGCCACGAAGCTGGGCGCGCCGTTTTTTTCGTGGGGAGGGGAAGATCCGTCCCCGGGCAGGAAATTGAACGTGGCATATCCCTGCTCGAACGTCATGCCGTTCAGCTTGTTGCCGTTCGAGTCGAGCGCCAGTTGATGGAAAAGCAACCGGGATTGTTCACCGATGCGGGCGGTGGAGCCGTTTTCAAATTCCACTTCCGCGTAGCTGCGGCCGGAAGTGGAGAGCTCGAAGCCTTCCTGAATTGGCGTGTTCAGCATGGCTTCTTCCGCTTCCGCCGCGCCGGGCCGTTCGAGCATCACCGTGCCGCTCACATAACTCAGCCGAACCACCCGGGCGTGCGATTGTGCAACCTCCGCTTCCGCCGATGGGTAGCCATCCCAGGACTTCCCCTCCTCCAAGGTCATGGAGAGGGAGTAGGCTGAGACAATGACCGAGCCAGCCCACACACGCACCTGCATTCTCCCGGCATTGAAGAACACTTGGAATTCGGCCCGGCGGGGGGAAGTCACGGTGGCGGCACCCACCTGCACCTTGTAACTATCGTGCCCTTCCGGGATGAATTGAAAATCGGCAAGTCCCTGTTTCAGGGTGAAGGCATTCAGCCTGTTCCCATTCGCATCGGTTGTTAATTGAGTGAATACGGCGTCGGTGCTGCCGTTCAGTTCAACTACGGATTCGTTTTCCAGTTTCACGTAGGCAAAACTCATCAACGAGGTCGAAATCTCAGACCCTTCCTCGATGGGCATGTTGAGCTCAGCCTGGACCCCGGCAGTTGCGCCTGGGCGCTTCACCATCACTTTACCGGTGACCAAACTCAGCCGCGCCGAGCGTGCTGGTGAAGGGTTCTGTTGTTGGCTAAAAAGAGCTGCTGGTAGGAAGAGCAGCCCCGCGACCACAACCACGAGTACACGTCGTAAACGATCGCATCTCACGGGTAGCCTCCAGCGGGGATTTTTACAACCGCTTTACATACCTACTGACGAATCATCCGCCCCAGAGGTTTCCACTTCGAGACCCCAGGCAAAAAGATATGTGGAGCAGACGCAATGCTACCTGAGACTACATTGCAAGGCCGTGGATTCTTGTTTTCTTGTCAAACTTTTTGCCCGTCTCGTAGGGGAGCTTGCCCTGCCCCCGTGTAAGGCAACCAGCCGATTCTGCCGTTGGAAAGCCTGGCCCATTCGCCATAGGTGTCAAGGTGCATCCGTCCGTAGAATGATCTTTTGGGGAGGATGGAGGGTCCTTTTCTGGAAGCACCACTTATCCCGTGCCTCCGTCCATCGGTCCCAAGCGTCCTTGACAATCCCCTGCCGGGTGTAGAAGGCCGATTCCGTGCCGCCGGATTTGTGTGCCAGGATTTGGCCCTCGCCGAGCTTGGTGGACGCGGTGGAAGTGGCAACATTCGCCGAGCCCTGGAAGACTTCCACGCGAAAGGTGTCCTGTTCCAGGTCCGTGCGGAATTGGCACTTGCCGTCGGCCGTCACCGTCGCGTCGGCAATCTTGACGCGATAAACATCACCGTGGGTGGGCAGAGAGTGGGTATCGCCATCCCCTTTTGCCGAGGACGAACCGTTGTGCTTGGGCAGAAAGTGGAACGTGGCATATCCCTGCTCAAACGTCATGCCGTTCAGCTTGTCCCCGTCCGCATCCAACGCCAAGCGATGGAATAACAGCTTGGAGTTCTTGCCCAAGCGGGCGGTGGAACCATTTTCAAATTCCACTTCGGCATAACTGTCGCCGGATGTGGAGATCTCAAAGCCCTCCTGGATCGGTGTGTTCAGCACGGCCGGTTCCGCTTGCGCCGCCCCCGGCCGCTTGAGCATCACCGTGCCGCTCACATAACTCAGCCGAACCACCCGGGCATGCGATTGTGCAACCTCCGCTTCCGCCGATGGGTAGCCATCCCAGGACTTCCCCTCCTCCAAGGGCATGGAGAGGGAGTAGGCTGAGACGAGGACCGAGCCTGCCTGCACCCGCACCTGCATTCTCCCGGCATTGAAAAACACTCGGATTTCGGCCCGGCGGAGGGAAGTCACGGTGGCGGCACCCACCTGCACCGGGACCGCTTCGGCTGCGCCTGGGCGCTTCACCATCACTTTACCGGTGAGCAAACTCAGCCGCCCCGAGCGTGCCGGGGAAGAGTTCTGTTCTTGGCTAAAGAGAGCTGCTGACAGGAAGAGCAGCCCCGCGACCACAACCACGAGTACGCGTCGTAAACGATCGCATCTCACGGGTAGCCTCCAGCGGGGATTTTTGCAACCACTTTACGTATCTACTGGCGAATCATCCTCCAAGCAGGTTTTCACCTTGAGACCCCAGGCAAAAAGATATGTGGATCAGACGCACCGCCACCTGAGGCTGCATGGCAAGGTCGTGGATTCTTGTTTGTTTGCGGCTCCGCCACTCGGCGCTATCCCGCTTACACGCCGCCCACGGGGATGCGCACGGAACCGAGAACGCCGGAGCCCGGATCGCGCACCACCAACTCCAGCGACGTCGCTCCCTGCGCGAGGTTCACCCATTTCTCCATCCGCAACCCTTGGCCCGCAAGGCGTTGGGCTCCGCCGGCCGCGACGCGCATCTTCATGTCGAATCGGGAAGCATCCAGGACCTTGCCGTCAGCTCCCGTCTGAGCAAGAACCAATGCCAGTTGCACGTTCCCGCCGTCGCTCCCAGCCGGAAGCGTGATGTTGTGCATGTCCACGTTGATGCCCAGGAGGGCGCGGTCCAAATGAAAGGGCACGACCTTATTGGTCGCCATCACCCGGCGGGTGCCGGTGCGATGGGTGACTTTTTCGAGCGCGACCTTCAGCCCCAGGCCCGTCGAGTCAAGAGGGTTGAAAAGGGCTTCGTTGAACAGGGCGTCAACCTGGTCTCCGGCCTTCGCAGGCTTCGCAGTTTTCGCAGCTTCGCGCATGGCGAAATACCCCTGGCGGTAGCGCAAGTGGACGCCGGGCTGCGAAACCTGTATCTTGAGCGCATGGTATTTACCGTCCCAGTGGACGTCATGAGCGTAAAAACCCAGCGTGTAGCTGGCCTCGGAATCATCCGCGGCGGCGCGCATGACGCGAGCAAGGTCATTGGTGTTGACGAACGCTTGCCCGCCGGTTTGGCTCGCCAGTTCCTTCATCGTGCCCTGCGTTGAATAGAGTTCATTCCAAGCGCCCGTACCGGGCACCGCCGCCACCAGCCCGCGGGGATCGACGGGATAAATGGCCAGGTCGGCCTTGTTCAGAGCTGAGCTTAGCGTCTTGTACGCCCGACCGAAATCCGCCGCAAAGTGGATTTGGTCCCCCGTGTCGCCGGGCTGGCGATTCCCGTCAAAGCCAACGGAAACCGGAAAGCTGCTGGAAACCCAGATCAGGTTCTTGCGCCCGGGGAACTGCCCCAGATAGTTGGCAATGGCCATCAGCACGTCCAGGGTGCGCTGCACGCGGTCATTGCCGAAGAAGTCGCTCTGATGCTGCACGTTTTGCTGCAGCAGCATCTCCCCCTCCGCCAGAGCGAGTTCTTCGCCCGCCGCGCCCGCCGCTGCGGAGTTGGGACTGCTGCTGCCCGCCCCCGGAGTCGGAGGTATGCCCGAGCTGATCCCCTGCGCGATGGTCGTCGGGCTGGGGCCCGAAAACGAGTCGGCCATTGGGGTTCCAGGCCCCATCACGTTGTACGCCGCCTGGTCCTGGTCGTCAAGGTACCAAGGCGGCGTCACCGAGCCCCCGACTTCCCTCGGGTTGCGAATCTTGGCATTTCTCAGAGCCGCCAGCAAGAGTTGCGGGCTGCTGGTAAAACTTTGCAGCACGTCGAGGCGGTCGCCCAGCGCAAAGATGGCGACGCGGTCCTCCGGCCTGAGCTCTTCCAGAAACCGCGTCACTTCCGTGCGCGCCCAACTTTGGTCACGAAAGCCGGTGTTCAGGCCGTCGAGAAGAACCACCGTGACGCTCGGCAGTGTGCCCGGGACGCGGTTGGAAAACACATAGGGCGGCAAGGTTTCCACCGCCGTGGAGGTAGTGGGAAGCCCGGAAAAGACCTCGATGGGAACCTCTTTGCCGTTGTCATAAAGCTTAAAAGCGTCTTTCGTCAGGTTCTTGATCGCCTGCCCATTGGCATCCCGGGTGACGACACTGACTTCCACCAGGCGCGTTTCAGCTCTAATGATAGCCTCGTCATTGGGGGCCTGCACGTTGGCGGAATCGGCCGAGGCGGCAAGCATCGTGAGAAAACTCAACAGCAGGACCGCATGCCATTTCATAGTCTTTCCACCCTTGTCCCGATCCGAAGCGAGAATTCGGACCGCGTTTTTCTGTGACCTTGCCATCACACCCCGACCCAGTCCCCGGCGAGTCCTTTCCGTTAGGGCTGGTAGCTGGGTAGCGCCGACGTAGCCGCCGTTTGGCTTCGTCTGCGGCTTTTCCCGTGGGCATTAACCGCTTCATGAACGGCCGATAACGTTGTTGGCACGTTAAGAACCGCGGAGGAAGCTGAACTACGCTACCTCCGCGCTACCCCACTACCCCGCTTAGACTAAAGACGCTCTAATGGTGTCCGGCGCCACCACCGGCACTGGCGCCACCGCCTGCACTGGCGCCACCGCCGCCACCGCTGGAGACGCTTCCACCTCCACCGGAATGCCCGCCACCCGAAGACGCACCACCCCCGGAATAGCCGCCTCCACCGCCGGAGTGTCCGCCGCCCGAGGAGCCGCCGCCGGAATAGCCCCCGCCGCGCGAGCCTCCGCCGCCTTGTCCGTGGGACATGACGGCGGCCCCTGACCCGCCGCCGTAGGAGCGCGAAATGATGGGCGCGCCCCCAGGGCCACTCGTGCCACTCGAGCCCCCATGCTTGCCACTACCGCTGTAGGCGTTGCCGCGGAACTCACCTATTGACCCCCGCACCGGAAGCCGTCCCCCCAAGGTTGTGCCTCCCACAGCGCGCAAGGGTTCACGATCGGAACGGAAGTGCGGGTTGGAAAGCAGTGCACTCTCCCTGGCCGCATCGCCCCCCATGAGGATGGTCGAAGGCGCAGAACCGTGGGGCGCGAAGCCAGGCCCCGGCCCACCCATCGGCGCGGATGCGGGCATCGCCCCCGCAGCCGTGGTATTGCTGCTGGAGGTGGTGACTGCCGCCGGCGCCGGCGAGCTTCCCGCGCTCGGGGGTGGCGAGCTCAGTTCGAAGGGCGGGTGCGTAATCGGGTCTCCCGCCGTGGGCGGAGTATGGCTCACGATCTCGGGGGTAATCATCTGCCGATTCTGAACCACAGCCGTTGGAACCGTGACCATTCCTCTGGCGAGTTGGACGGAATGAGGGCCGGGATGACCGCCCCCGGGTGGAACGGGCTTCGGATGACCGCCCCCGGGTGGAACGGGCTTCGGCTGACCAGGCCTCTGCGGCGCCCAGCCGATCCATCCTGCTCCCCCATACCAACTGACCCGCGAAGGCCACCAGAGTCCGCAACCGAACATGGGGTCCATCCAATACCAGCCATAGCTAGGGTCGAAGTCCCACACGCCGCAGTGGTAAGGCAGCCAACCCCAGACTTCATTGGAAATCCAGGTCCAGCCGAGTCCCTGGTACCATTCCCACCGGCCATTGCTGTAGGGCAACCAACCTGCCCGCGCGTAAGGCAACCAGCCGAATTTGCCCCAGGGAAGCGCCTTCCATTCGCCATAAGTGTCAAGCTCACTCCAGCCATAGCGGGGTCCAATGGGACGGATGGCCTCGTCTTTTTCCGTAAGCTGTACCTGCTTATCCCGTGCCTCCGTCCACTGATCCCATGCGTCCTTCACAATTCCTTTCCGGGTGTTGGCAGCCATCTCCGTGCCGCCGGATTGATGTTCCATGATCTTGCCTTCGCCGAGTTTGGCAGACAAAGTGGAAGTGGCAACATCCACCGAGCCATTGAAAACTTCCACGCGAAAACTGTCCTGCTCCAGGTCCGTGCGGAATTCGCACTTGCCATCGGCCGTCACCGTCGCGTCGGCAATCTTGACGCGATAAACATCACCGTGGGTGAGCTGAGAGTGGGTATTGCCATCCCCTTTTGCCGAAGGCGAACCGTTGTGCTCGGGGAGAAAGTGGAAAGTGGCATATCCCTGCTCAAACGTCATGCCGTTCAGCTTGTTGCCGTTCGCGTCCAACGCCAGTTGCTGGAAAAGCAATTTGGAGAGCTCACCTATGCGCGTGGTGGAACCATTTTCAAATTCCACTTCGGCATAACTGCCGCCGGAAGTGGAGAGCTCAAAGCCCTCCTGGATCGGTGTGTTCAGCAGGGCCGGTTCCGCTTGCGCCGCCCCCGGCCGCTTGAGCGTCACCGTGCCACTCACGAAGCTCAAGCGCACCACCCGCGCGTGCGATTGCGCCTCCGCCTCATCCTCCGACGGTTGATACTCCATGAACCTCCCCTTACCCAGGGTCAGGGAGCCGGAGTGGGCTGAGACTACGATGGAGCCCGTCAACACCCGCGCCTCCATCTTCCCCGCGACGAAATCCGTTTGGAATTCGGCCTTGCCATGGGGAGTTAAGGTGGCGTCGGCAATCTTCACCCTGTAAACGTCCTGTTGTTCAGGGATGAAATAGAAACCGGCGTATCCCCGTTCCAACGTGACGACATTCAGTTTATTTCCATCCGCATCCGTAGTTAATTGCGTGAAGTCGACTTTGGTGCGTCCGCTCAGCTTAATCATGGAGCCGTTCTCAAGCTTCAGGTTGGCAAAACTGCCGGCCGTTGTCGACACCACAGAGCCTTCCTCGATGGCGGTGTTCACCTGCGCCTGGACCGCTTCGGCTGCGCCTGGGCGCTTCACCATCACTTTACCGCTGACCAAACTCAGCCGTACCGAGCGCGCTGGGGATGGGTTTTGTTGTTGGCTAAAGAGAGCTGCGGGCAGAAGGAGCAGCCCCGCGACCACAACCACGAGTACGCGTCGTAAACGATCGCATCTCACGGGTAGCCTCCGGCGGGATTTTTACAACGACTTTACTCTACTTCTGACGAATCATCCGCGCAAGAGGTTGCCCTCTTTAAGGCTCTAGGGAAAGAATATTTTGAGCAGACGCAATAGTGCCTGGGGTCTTGATGCCCTAAACACGGGGGGACAGGAAGGGAAGGGTCTCCCACGCGAAATATTTGACAAAATGACCGATTATCCCGCCGCTCTCACCCGGGCAGCCGATTTGGGCGCAAATGCCGATTGCATTCAATGGGATGCCCCCAAACGCAGCCGCAGTGAGGGCTCGTGAGGCATTCCCCCCACCGACGCCTTTGAGGACCAGCGGGGACCCCAGAGGAGATCTGGAATCGATTCATTTTGGCCCCGGTCAATCTCCCCTTACCCCCTTGGGGGATAGGGGCCGGGGGTGAGGGGTTTTATCCGTCACCGTGTTATGCTGAAATCAGTAGACTCTATACTTGACTCTATACTCGCCTTGCTTCGCCATCCGAACAGGTGTATACACCTGCATGGCGGATGCGGTTGTGGTGACTTTGGGGCCGACACTTCGATTCGGTCGAGGACATAGGCCACCTCGAGGCAAAGTCGTGCTACCGGCAGTCGAAGGCAATGTGGAAATGCTGCGATTCAAACCAAGTGCGATGCTCATGAGCCAGTACTCACAACCGCGACTATCGAGAAACCGCGTGGTCCACGGACACGAAGTGTTCAAGAATCTCATGCTTGCTGCAATCGTTCTTCTTTGCACTCTTCCCTGCTTCGGGAGAAAGAAGGAGCACCCACCGGACCCCGCATGGGCCGGAATAACTGCCCGGGGCCGGATGCTGGCGGAATATGACGTCGCGGCCTGGTATGCCACCGCCGCGGTTCTTGCCGGGCACCCGGCAAAGGGGAGCCTCACCGGTTATGTCGCGAAGAAAACCGACACTGGTTGGGTGGTTGCATTCGGCCGGTTAAATGACGCGCATGACAAGTTCCTCGTCGCCTACGTGGCCACTCAGGGAGCCACACCTCAGGAGTTCAAGGCCGCCCAAAACCTGCCGCCCCAGGAGGACACGGGCTTCTTTTTCCTGGCGGTCAAGGCCCTCGAAACATCCCGGCGGGACTTTCAGGGGCAGAAACGTCCGTACAACGGTGCCGTCCTCCCGGCGCAATCAAATCAGATGTATGTGTACATCTACCCCGCCCAGACCACCGCGGGAATCTACCCGCTGGGTGGAGACGTTCGCTACATTATTTCTGCCGATGGCTCGACCATTGTTGAGAAGCGTCCGTTGCACCGGACGATTCTGGATTTTAAAGCGCCCGGAAGCCTTGTGCCCGGCGTAGGGGGTGGGGTCCACGTACACACCCTGACTGACGTCCCGGAGGATACTGATGTGTTTTATGTTTTGACCAGAAAGCCTTCTGTTCCGGAGTTCGTTGCAGCGGGCAAGCGGCTGTACAAAATCCAGGTCGATGGGACGATCATGCTTGTAAAATGGAAGCGCTAGAACAGTTGGAGGATTCAACCAACGGACGTTAATCATTAGTGAAGATACTTGGGAGGGAGAAAACTCATGAAAAAACTGATTGGGCTTCTTGTGTGTGTTCTCGTAACGCTGGGCGTCGTCGCAGCGCAAGAGAAAACGACGCCGGCTGCGGATCAGGGCATAAAGGTTGAGAAGATTGTGGCCGCGACCTCCGTGGCGAACCTCGAGCCGGTGGGCGAAAACAAGGAATTTGACGCTTCCGTGGGCACCGTGACCTGCTGGACAAAAGTCACCGCCAAGACCGTTCCCGCGACCATCAAACACGTGTGGTACTTCGGCGACAAGAAGGTTTTTGAGCATCCTCTCGACCTCAAATTCGCCTCCACGCGCACCTGGAGCACCAAGTCGGTCAAGCCCGGAAGCTGGAAGGTCGACGTGACTGACGACGCGGGTGCGGTGTTGTCCTCAGTCAGTTTTACAGTGAAATAGCGCGCTGGGTGAAGCGTAAGCGGGCAGGGCAAGCGTTGCGCGGACCTCTGTCTTCAAGGGTTGGGGTTCTTCCTACGGACCTCGGCATAATGATTTGCAGTACGCAATAAGTTTCCGGAATCCCCTGAGGCCCGTCCGCTGCCTTCTGCTGAGTGCAGCATCACGCGGTAACAGTAACCGTGAGCGCATTTCCCGGCATCACGGCAACCTCACGCTCGAAGGTGATAACGCGCCGTGCGGTTTCGGTTTTCACGCTCGCCCGCAATGCTTCCGTCCCCAGCCGCGCCGAGACTTTGTTGATCTGGCCCTTGGCAAGGCCATTTACGGCCAAGCGCGACACCACGATGTTGCCTTCGGCCGCCTGCACTTCCACGCGCTGGCCCTGGGGTTTGAGCGCGTGCGTGAAGCTGCCCCATCCGGAAGGGACTGACCAGAAGCAGCGGAACTCCTGGCGGCGTGTGCGCGGCATCAGAGTGAGTTCGCGCTCGAGAGCCGAATAGCGGAAGCCGCTCCAGGCCACCAAACAGCCCCAGCTTGCCATGGCGCGCGCGTAGTGGTGTCCGCATTCGGGCTCGTTCCAGGGATTGCGCCGCTCGCCGTCAAACCGCCGGCGCGCGGATTCCACGATGCTGAGCGCCTCCGACGTCATTCCCTCGAACGCCAATGAGGCCGCAAGTTGGTACTCGAGTCCCGTCCAAATCTCGCCAAAATAAGGAAAAGGAATTTCCGGACGTTTGCCCAGGGGATACGTCGCCACCAGGACTCCGCCTTCGTCGTTCAGGGCGTAGGTGCGCTGAAGATCCGGGTGTTCGCTCAGGTTTGGCCGGTAGTTGTACTTATAAACCGACTTCAGCGTGGCGCGCACATGCGCTTCCGGCAAGAGATATCCAAGGCCCGCCACGTGCGCCAGGCATTGGCCCAGCAACTGATCCGCCAGGCAGGCGTCACCCATCTGGTAATCCGGCTTGAGAGTGTCCCCTGCTCCCATGCCCACTCGCGTACCGGCGGCGATTTGGTCCTCCGGCCGCCCCTCGACTTTCTGAATGTAATACTGGCCGTTAAAGAGATTCTGGTCGAACCAGCGGCTGCCGTTCACAAAAAGCCAGTGATACTCCGCTGCCGAGTCCTGGTCGCCGAGGGTGCGCGCCATCTCCTCGCCCGCCCGCAACGCTCCCAGGTAGTAGACTCCGCACAGAGGATTGGGGCCGTAGAACTCCACGTCATAAGTATTGTGCTGCACGCCCTCGGCAACCCCATCGCGATTGGCGTCCCAGCCGTTCGCGATCCAGGCGAACTCCAAAGCGCGTTTGGCGTTGGGCCACAATCGGCGCAGCCAATCCGTGTCGCCGCTGAGTCTCCATTCGCGGTAAAGCTTGATGAGGCAGCCCATCTGGCCGTCCGCCGCGGCTCGCTGCCAAATCTGCTTGCCGTCCGGCAGATAGGAGCGAAAACCCATTAGGCCATTGGCATCGGTGTTACGCAGGAATTCCGACTCGCGCAGTGAGTGCGCCAGGGTGGGAAAAAGCTGCGCCGTGGCCTGCTCATAATTCCAAACGTGCGTGCAGTTGCCGTGGCAGCAGCCTTGGTGGTCATTGCATCCTTCGAATCCATGAAACTCGCCATCCGGCGTGCGGAAACAGGTGTTGGTGCGCAAGGTGGAAAGCGTGCTGGTGGCCGCATCCAGCACCGCCGGCGGCAGCGTGGACATCTCAATCGCCTGGGCAAACGCGCGCGTGCGTGCTTCGAGCTGAGGGAGTTTATCAGCCGCCTGCCGACTGACGTCCCAAGCATCGGCAAAGCGCTCGGTATAAGCGTTGCCCACCACGGTGGTATTGGGCACGCCCTCGGGAGCCGGCCACCCGCAGCGCTCCGGTGTGCGATTAGGGAAATGCCATGCGAGCAGGAAGGTGACCGTGGCCTCGCGCCGCGCGGGAATGGTTTGCGTCACCGCCAGCGAGCTCACCGGGGTCGCAGCCAGTGAGGTAGAGTCCAGCGCGCCATCGTCGCTGAAGTCGTCCCAGAACGTCAGCACGCCATTCCACCACTCGGCCCGCTTCCACCCGCGTAGATAGGAAACACTGCCCTCGGGCGCTCCCACGGCGCACAACGCAAACGTGCCTTTCAGAGGATGGGAGGACGCGAGGAAGGGATTGTCCATGAACAAGCCGGCGAGGCCGGGGAGCGCGCGGAAAGCCGCCTGCCTGCCCTCCTTGCCCACGGGATTCTCGATGCTCCACGCGATTCCCACCCGGGCGGGGGCGCTGGCAGCGTTGCGGATCGTGTAGCGCAGCACCGCTACAGGCCACCCCGAGGCGTCGACGTCCAGGGGCACGAGCGGATTGAAAGCTTCCAGGCGGACCTCGACCGGCAACCGGGGATCACGAAACACGATGCGCGCGAAAGGGTATGCGCCCGTGAAGGTAGCTTCGGCAAGACGCGGCAGACCCGGCGCGTTATCGGAGCCGAGACCGCTGGAATTCATTTCATAGGGCGGCTGAAGGCGCGATTCCAACACGCGCGCCACGGGTGCTTCCTCTCCCACCTTGGCCCATAGGGCGGGGAAGGCGTAACTCAACCCATTACCCTTGTCAGGCCGGTTGAAGATTTCCCAATCACGGAGCTGTCCGCGTCCGCCCAGTGATACCGTCCCCGTGCCGATGCCTCCCAGCGGAAATGCAATCATCTTCAAGTTCCGACCCGTGAAGGTGCGGGGATACTCGACGGAAGACGGTGGCAGTGAGGATGCTTTCCCCGACGCGCCTCCGCCTGAAGTGCCGGCACCTGTCTTGTTACTTTGCCCCGCGAACGAGTTTGCCCCCCACGTCGATGCCAGCGCGCCCCCGGCAGTGACTTCTTTCAGGAAATCCCGTCGAGCGTACTTTCTGCCTTTGCGTTTTTCGCCCATGTTCTCTCCCGCCCTCTGCGAGCTTTTGTACTATTGCGCTGAACTTGGATTCTCGCTCAGCAATGAACCCTGTCAAGGGGAAAAGCAGTTGTAGCGCGCATCATACTTCAATTCAACTTTGGGCCACCCCCGGCAATCATGTAGAATAGCTCTTTAATCACAATTCAAACGAATCTGCCTCCGGAAATTCAAGCTTCTCCAGCCTGGCAATTACACAAATTCCCGCCGGGGGTGAGAAGTGGGTTCCCGTGGGTTGTGAGAAACGGACGTCGCACGGATGATCAACCCAGATACCAAAGCTCTGGCTCTAGCGATTATGCTCATTATTGCTGCCGGGGCCGGTCTGAGCCAGGAAAAGACATCTGTCCAACTGAGGGGAATCGTTCGCGACAGCAGCGGCGCTCCAGTGGAGGGCGCGGAAGTCACGCTGAGCGGCGTCCGCTTCCGTGCAATCCAGGCCACTGATGGGGAAGGACGATTTCACTTTGACGACCTGCCCATCGCGATAGGGATGCTGGCCGTGCAAGCCATCGGATTTACCCCCGTCCAACGAAGCTGGAACGCAGGCACCCAGGGGTCGAAACCCTTGGAGATCACGCTTGCTCCCAAGCCCCTGGCCGAGCGCGTCACGGTTACCGCCACGCGCACCGAGCAGCGGGTGAGCGACACAGCATCGAGCGTGACGGTGCTAAGCCATCAGGACCTCGCTACCAGCGGAGGGATGACGCTCGACGACGCGCTGGTCGAAATTCCCGGTTTTATGTTGTACCGCCGCAATGGCAGCCTGACCGCCAATCCCACTTCCCTCGGCGTCTCCCTGCGAGGTGTGGGGACCAGCGGGGCCAGCCGGGCGCTGGTGATTTCCGACGGCATTCCCCTCGCCGATCCCTTTGGCGGCTGGGTTTATTGGGACCGCATCCCCGCGACCTCAGTGGGTTCTGTGGAAGTGGTCGAGGGCGGCGTTTCCGACCTATATGGCGGCGATGCGCTGGGGGGCGTCATTAACATCATTCCGCGCCGCCCGCTGGATTCTTCCCTTTCGTTCGAAACCTTCTATGGCAACCTACAGACGCCGGATGCATCGCTTACCGCCAGCCTTCGCCGTGGCTCGTGGCTTGCCCTGGTTTCCAGCGAAGGGTTCCACACCGACGGTTATGTCGCCGTTTTGCCGCCTTTGCAGGGCAAGGTGGACACGCCCGTGGCATCGGAGCATCTAGCCAGCCAATTCATGCTCGATCGCCTGTTCGGGGAGCAGGGGCGAGTGTTCGCCAGCGGGTCAATCTTTGAAGACGCTCGCAAGAGCGGCACGCCGCTGCAAAACAATGACACGCGCTTGCGCCAGCTTGCCGTGGGCGCCAACTGGCAATCATCCGCGGCCGGCGCCTTCAACTTCCGCGCCTACGGCGGCCCGGAGGAATACGATCAGTCCTTCTCCTCGATTGCTTCCAACCAGGACCGTGAGACGCTCACGGACATCCAGCGTGTGCCCTCCCATCAAGCCGGACTCTCGGCGCAGTGGACGCGCACGGCAGGCACTCACCAGACGCTTGCCGCCGGGTTCGACGGCCAGCAAGTGCGGGGCGCGAGCGATGAGCTGCTGTACTCTTCCGGCAGCATTTCATCCGCCGTGGGAGCGGGTGGACGGCAGCTCCTGGGGGGACTCTACGGTGAGGATATCCTCCGCATCAACACGCGCTGGCTCATCACCGGCGGCGGCCGCGTGGATGAGTGGCGCAATTATGACGCGCTCTCCGTCAAGCGCCCGCTGGCCACCCCGGGGCCCTTGCAGGTCACCGATTACATGGCGCGCAGCGAGCAGGCTCTCAGCCCTCGACTTTCCACCCTCTTCCGGGTGAAGGAAAACCTGGCGATTCGGGCCTCGCTGTATCGAGCCTTTCGCGCCCCCACTCTGAACGAACTCTACCGGAATTTTCGCCAGGGAAATACGCTGACCGAGGCCAACAGCGGACTGACTGCCGAACAACTGACGGGCGGGGAAGCCGGGGCGAGCTACAGCGCGTGGCATGAGCGGCTGAGCGTGCGGGGCACCCTGTTCTGGAGTGACATTAGCGGTCCCATAGCCAACGTGACACTCTCCACCACCTCGAGCCTGATCACCGAGCAGCGGCAGAATTTGGGCGATACTCGCTCGCGCGGCGCTGAACTTGATGCGGAAGCGCGCCTGACTGGCAGCGTGACCTTCTCGGGAGGATGGCAATACGTGGACGCCACCGTGACCAGTTTCCCCGCCAACACGCAGCTTGTGGGCTTGCTCGTCCCCCACGTTCCCCGCCATGACCTCAACTTTCAGGCCCGCTATTCACGTCCGCACCGTCTGACCGCCGCTCTGCAAGCCAGTTTTGGGGGTTCCGCCTTCGACAATGACCAGAATACTCTTTTGTTGCGCCATTATTTCCTGCTCGACGCGCTGGCTTCGCGCCCGCTGGGGCACGGCATGGAAGTTTTTGTAGGGGGAGAGAATCTCTTGGATCAGCGGTACGATGTGGCCCGCACACCCTTCCTCACCAACGGACCTCCCATCCTATTTCGCGCCGGTTTCCGGGTGACAAGGCGCTAAGCGCGCGCTGGGAGTGACGCGGCTTGCTGGATCGGGTAGTCAGGACACATGGTTTTCCCTTTGACCGGGAACCGCCTCCGGCGCCCGGGCCGCTACGTGCCGGCTCGTCACTGACCCATCCATCCCACCCTTCGAAACGCGGTCACTACGGCGTCTACCACCACTGGAGCCGGAAATACATGGGGCAGTATCTTCGTGAGTACGATTGGCGATACAATATAAGGCAAATCCCCGATGGGGACCGCAGTGTAATTGCCCTGAGGATGGCCACTGGAAGACGTTTAATCCTCAAGCCTACCAAAGAGTCGCTACCGCATACAGGCGAAAGGACTGGTCCGAAGTCAAAATCACCAGATTCTCCACCATTGCTTGGGCTATGAGCAAACGGTCGAATGGGTCCCGATGAAGCAACGGGAGTTCCCGAACTTGATAGGTATGGTTATACGTGATTGGAAGAGGCTTAAACTGGTACTGCGAAATCTGAGATAGGACAAAGGAAGCTAGAGGTACGTTAAGACTAAGTTTGCCAATGGCAATCTTTATTGCCATCTCCCATGTGGATGCCGCACTTAGGAATACCTCATTCGTCCTGTCACCAATTGCGCTCCTAACCAACGGTGTCAGCGACTCATCATCGCTTGCCCACCAAATGAACGTGTGCGTGTCAAGTAGAACCCTCACGTCTTTGTGCGCGGTGTCTTTGCTATGTACCAAGCTCAAGGGGAGCGTCAAAGTCCCGTGCCACTTCCAATATAAGGTCTTTCCCAGAGCCAGGAATCCGTGGAAGCAGGCTTGGAGATTGCGTCTCTATCTGTACCATGTCGATTTTACTTGTAACATTCAAATTCTGGCTAAGGCTCACCAATACGCATGGCCATTGAGTACTAACGTATACGTTGCTAAACATCTTATTTCCTCCAATGACTCCTTCGGAATTGGATTTGATTGGGGGAAACGAAGGCAAGTTCGTTCTCCCACACATCACTCCGTTCTAAGCTTTCGATCATGACCAGCTTGAGAATCTTCGTGATCGGTGTTGGTGGACGACTAGGGGCCTGCTGAAACACTTCCATGGGATTGAACGGAATTCCCAATTCCATTTCCTCAGCAAAATCTTCATACAAACCCAGGATCAAATTTTCTAACTCCGCGTCTTCCTGTGCAACACGCAATCCAACTTCGTTGCGCGCCTCCTCGGCACCTATGAGATAGTCATGAGAGCCTAGACCACTTACAAGCGTCTCGACTATTTTCTTAATCTTTTCCTCGCGAAGCGGTGCTGCGTGGAGCCTCATCAAGTTCGTTGCGAGCCTCACGATCTGCTGTTTACTGCGCTGCAGGTCCCCTAGTAACAGTGGGCCAACTTTTTCTGTAAGCAGCCGAAAAGCCTCCGCCGTGCCCTCTTTGTCAAGCCGCCATTCTTCACGGACTAATTTCTTGAAACCAGCTACACTTTCCACACCAACTGGCACGGGGATTTTCTGGCCCGGCATTGGCATGGGCATACCAGGAAGCGGGGCATCTGCCGTCGGATTTAAGGGAGTGGTAAGGCTCGGGTCAATCGAGCTTAGAGTTGCAAGTCTCGTCATTACAATTTCGTCAGCACCGAGCGCAAACAAGGTTCCACCGCTGAGGCACAGATGGGGAACGAGGACCCCGATCTTCTTCCCAAAGCCCCGCACCAAGCGGCTTAATGCATAAGCAGTTATTGTGTCACCTCCGAGCGTAAAGAGGAGAACGTCCAACTTCTCCAATTTCGGGGTGCACCGGAGATGCTGAAAAAACCGAAAAAGAAAGTCCTTTGCAAGTGCGCCCTGGGCATTGTCGCGATCAGAAGTAAGACAGCAGATCAGGCGCGAGTTGCCGCGCTTTTCCTGAATCTGCCTAATGATGACCTTTCTCTGTTCGACTCCCATACCTGTCCTTACCCCTGATGAAAAACACTATGCCCAGCCACATTTAAGGGGCACCACCGTACCACATCAGAAAGATGTTTGCAATGGAACCAGGGTTTTATCCCGAACGGACCTAAACGTAACACGCTGAGGCCTTTTCGTCAAGACGTTTGGCGGCGGTTTGCACTTTATCTTTCACTGCGTTATCATGCGGGCATGGGAAAACCAGGAAATAAAATCCGCATCCCGCTGCCTGAGAAGGATGCGCTCCCTCTCCTTCTCAAGGTTAAACCGACCGCCGATATGCCCAGCAAATCGCGGGTCAGGCGAAGCCGAAGAAGGCAAGGCAGCGGTCGGGGTAACCACGGCTCTATTATCGGCGTAACCTGGAAGAACTTGAGTGTTTCAGCGTCATGATCCGGCTCGGGTATGACGATTCTTACATTAGGAGTTTATAATACTCTCTAGCCTATTGTCAAGGAAAATCGAATCTACCACTTCCGTTATGAAAGTCGGCCTGCCTTTGCTTTGTTAAGTGCATAATTCCGGGATTTCCCTTTTACCGGGAACCGCCACCGGCGCCCAGGCCGCTACGTGCCGGCTCGTCACTGACCCATCCATCCCACTATTCGAAAAATCGAAGGTCTTGGGGTCCGCGGCCAAGGCTAACGTAACTGCAAGGCTGGAAATAGTTCCGTTGCCCAAGAGGGTTGGAGTGGTTGCGCCGGGAGCTCCCGAGCCGAAGGGTATCCCCGCCTCCAAAGCGCGCGGGCTCAGCGATGGGGGTGAACTCATCGCCTGTGCAATGCCTGTTCCTGACAACGAAGCCGTCTGCGGGCTGTTCGAGGCAGCGTCGGTTACGCTGAGCGTGGCTGTCTCCACCCCAATAATGCTGGGGGTAAACGTGACGGTGATGGTGCAGTGGCCCGCCGCCGCAACGCTCCCCCCGCATGTGTTGGTCTCAGCAAAGTCCGGGTTGCTGGTGGCAATCGAAACGGCCAGCGCCTGGGCTTCATTGTTGTATAGCGTAATGGTCTTTGCGGCGCTCGGACTACTTTCAGTCACGTTGCCGAAAGCGAACGACGTCACCGACAAATATGCCGGCACCACGCCCGTCCCCGTCAACGCCACCGTCTGCGGGCTGTTCGAGGCCGCGTCGGTCACCGTGAGCGTGCCCGTTTCCGCCCCGATAATGCTGGGGGTAAACGTGACCGTGATGGTGCAGTGACCCGCCGCCGCAACGCTCCCCTCCCCGCAGGTGTTCGTCTGCGCAAAGTCTGGATTACTCGTAGCGATCGAAACGGTCAGCGCCTGAGTCTCATAGTTGTAGAACGTAATGCTCTTCGCGGCGCTGGGACTGTTCTCGCCCACGTTGCCGAAGGCAAGCGACGCCGCCGACAAGCTTGCCGGTAAGACGCCCGTCCCGGTCAAGGCGGCCGTCTGCGGGCTGTTCGAGGCCGCGTCGGTCACCGTGAGCGTGCCCGTTTCCGCCCCAATAATGCTGGGGGTAAACGTGACCGTGATGGTGCAGTGACCCGCCGCCGCAACGCTCCCGCCGCAGGTGTTCGTCTGCGCAAAGTCTGGATTACTCGTAGCGATCGAAACGGTCAGCGCCTGAGTCTCATAGTTGTAGAACGTAATGCTCTTCGCGGCGCTGGGACTGTTCTCGCCCACGTTGCCGAAGGCGATGGAGGTCGCTGAAAAGGTTGCCGGCAGGATGCCCGTCCCGGTCAAGGCCACCGTCTGCGGGCTGTTCGAGGCGGTGTCGGTTACCGTGAGCGTGCCCGTCTCCGTCCCGATAATGCTGGGTGTAAACGTGACCGTGATGGTGCAGTGGCCCGCCGCCGCAACGCTCCCCCCGCACGTGTTGGTCAGCGCAAAGTCGGGATTACTCGTAGCGATCGAAACGCTCAGTGCCTGAGCCTCATAGTTGTAGAACGTAATGCTCTTCGCGGCGCTGGGACTGTTCTCGCCCACGTTGCCGAAGGCGAGGGATGTCACTGACAAGGTTGCCGGCAAGACGCCCGTCCCGGTCAAGGCGGCCGTCTGCGGGCTGTTCGAGGCCGCGTCGGTCACCGTGAGCGTGCCCGTCTCTGCCCCGATAATGCTGGGTGTAAACGTGACCGTGATGGTGCAGTGGCTCGCCGCCGCAACGCTCCCCCCGCACGTGTTGGTCAGCGCAAAGTCGGGATTACTCGTAGTGATCGAAACGGTCAGCGTCTGAGCCTCATAGTTGTAAAACGTAATGCTCTTCGCGGCGCTGGGACTGTTCTCGCCCACGTTGCCGAAGGCGAGCGATGTCGCTGACAAGGTTGCCGGCAGGATGCCCGTCCCGGTCAAAGCGGCCGTCTGCGGGCTGTTCGAGGCGCCATCGCTTACGGAGAGGCTGGCGGTTTCTGCGCCTAGAATGCTGGGCGTGAACGTAATGCTGATGGTGCAACTGCTCTTGGCCGCAACGCTGCCGTTGCAGGTGTTGGTCTCGCCAAAGTCGCCCGCGTTCGTTCCGATGAATGTAAGACTCGAAATGGTCGAGCCCACGGCCTGGTTGTTGGTCAACGTAATGTTCTTAGCCGCGCTGGGACTATTCTCGCCCACGCTGCCAAAACTCAGCGAGGTTACTGACAAGGTTACCGGCGCGATGCCCGTTCCCGTCAAGGCGACCCTCTGGGGGCTGCTCGAAGCATTGTCGGCCACGTTGAGGGTTGCCGTTTCTGCGCCCAGAACACTGGGAGTATAGGTAAGGGTGATGGTGCATTTGGCTGCCGGCGCCATGCTGGCGGTGCAATTGTTGGTTGCAGCGAAGTCGCTGGCGTTGGCGCCTGTAATCGTGATGGTGGGGATGCTCAGGCTGGTCGTTCCGGTGCTGGTCACGGTCACAGTTTTTGCGGTGCTTGTGGTGTTGATCACTTGACTGCTGAATGCCACCGAGGTTGCCGAGAGACCGGCCCCCGGATTGATCCCCGTGCCCGTGAGGGAGACAGTTTGGGTGGCCCCCGTCACTCCACCGTTGTTGTCGGTGATCGTGAGAGAGCCCGTGAGCGTGCCCGTGGCCGTGGGCGAGAAGGTCACGCTGATCGTGCAGGAACCCGAGGCCGCGATGCTGCCCACGCAGTTAAGGGAAGTGCCGAAGTTGGCGCTGGCGACGATGCTGGTGACGATGAGCGCGGCGCCGCCCGTGTTGCTCAGAGTCACCGGTTGTGATCCACTGGTGGTCCCCGTGTTCTGACTGCCGAAGGTCAGGCTGGGGGGCGAGACACCGGCCACCGGGCCGGCGGGGGCCTCCAGGATGACGGTAATGGGGGAAGAAGTGGAAGGCGCGTCGTTGGCGCCATCGCCGGGGAAGTAAGCCACGATGCTGTTGGCGCCGGTCGCAAGAGATGTACCTGGAACCGACAGGGTAGCGGTAGAGGGTGGGCAAACAAGGTTCCCGGGAGCAGTGCCGGTGCAAGCCTGGGTAAGCGTTCCGGTGCCCAACAATGTGCCGCCGGCGCCGCCGAGATAAAAGCTAACCGTTCCCACGGCCGGGGGGCCGCCCGTCGAGGTTTCCCCTCTGCCTGTGGCCGTCACGGTGGCGGTCAGTGTAGTGCTGGCCGTGGCAAGGATGCCAGTGGGATTGGCTGCAATCGTCGTGGTGCTGGCGAAGGACGGCGTAGCATTGTTCCAGTTGTTCACTACATTGGCAATGTTCGGGCTGCCCAGACCCGTGGCCGCGTCATATCCCTGGCTGGTGGGGTAGGCAGGACTGTACGTCGCGGGATAGCTGCCGACCGAACTCAACCCGTACGTGTCGGTCGACAAACTCCGGTAGCAGTTTGAAACCGACGAATATACGCAGGGCTGGACGATGTTGCTGGTGAGGGTGCCTCCCTGCCAGGGGTTGGGTGTGTCACCGGCGATATCGCGGAAAATGCAGCCGGCACCCACCAAAGTGCCGGCCTGACCCGAACCGGAGCAATTGGCTAGGCTGGTGTTGTCCGGGGTTGTGGGGGTGCCATATTCGAGCGTACCCAGGTTGTACAAGGTGTAGTTGGCAACGCCCTGGCGCGAGCCCGTCTTCTGGGCGATGAGGGCCATCATGCCATTGATTTGCGGCGCCACGAATGACGTGCCGCCCCCTGCCAGGGCGTAGGCATTGGGGTCGTTACTGGTGTTGGAATAGTTGCAGGGGTGGCCCGTGTCGGACTGGCAGTACACCAGGGCGTGTCCCCACCAACCATTGGAAGCAAAGAAGGAGACGTCGGGCTGGTTGCGCATCGTGGTCGACGTCTGGTTGCCCGCAAGACCGACGCCGTATACGCTCTGCCAGGTCGGAAGGCTGTTGTATGCGCTGACCCCACCGCCACCGCCCAGCGGGGCCACCAAATCATGATTGCTGGGGTCTGCCTCAGTGCTATTGCAAATCCCCTCGGGCGTGTAAGTGCTGCCGAAAACCGTAGTGCCAAGGGCCTGAAAGAAAGATGCGGTAAGAGGGCTGGCACAATAGCTCCCCCAGGCGATCTCGGGGATATAGGAAAGAGCCGAAGAACCATTGGGAACCGTGCTGTTGGCTGTGTTCCAGTAGGCGCTGTAATTCCCCGCCTGGTAGAGGTCGCTGAAGTCAGTGCCGCCGGCGGAAATGTTGTAGGGCGTGTCCGCGATCTCGTTGACGGACAGATTATGCTTTGCCGAGGGCAAGCCCTGGTCGCAGCCCAGGGAACCCGAGTCGCCGCTGGAGACCACCGCGGTGATTCCTTCCGCCGCCTCCTGCTCCCACTCGTTCAGGTAAAAAGTGGCGCCGCTGGAGCCACCGCCGATTTCGCACTCGCCGTAACTCAAGCTCGTGGATACCACGGTCGAGGACAAGTAGTTGGTAACGTATTGCGCCGCCAAGTCAATGCCATTCGACCCGCTGCAAGCCACAAAATCAATAACGGCCTTGGGAGCCGCCGCGCCTGCCCATTCCACGTCGAGCAGCGCCTCGGCTTCTTCCCCCGTCGAGGTGATGCCGACCGGGCTGCAACCGTTCCCGGGCCCGATCATCCAGTTGACGCCCCCTTCAGTGGAATTGGGCGTCGCGGGGTAAGTCGGCAGGCCAAACTGCTGGCGGAAGCTGGTGACGTCGGAAGTGTTGGTGACGTTGGTCTCTTCGATAACGGCGATGGTCACGCCGTGCCCGTCAATCGGGGGCGTGGCGCTAAAAAGGGGATTCTCATTGTAGATCGTGTAGAAGTCCTGTGGGCTGACAAAGAAAAACTGCTCTCCTTCGTTGGTGAAGGTGAGGTCGGGAGCCGATGTGGGACCGGAAACCTTCTCCCATGTCCCGGTTTTCATGTTGTGCTGGGCTACGCCGGCGTCGTGATGGAGCGGCTTGAGCCGGAAATCGTTCAGGGAGCGGAAGCCGGCGATCGCCGGGGCCAGCGCGGCCGGAACCTGCGGCTCGGTGCGGTTGGCGTAATGCGGCTCGCCATTCACTAGGTAGTGATGAAGTTCGGTGTGGAAGGCCTCGCGCACCTGTCCGGCGTTGCCGGAGAAGATCATGAGGTTCCGTCCCGGCGCGACTTGCTCGACGGTGAAGCCGTGCGACTCCATCCAATGGGTGAGCGTGGCCAGGTCCGAGTCGGAAGGGCCAAACTGCTTTCCGAACTCTTCCGGGGTCAACCACTGGTGGTAAGCCGGCGAATTCGGGTTGTGCAATTGGTCGATTAGCGCGGTGAGAGCCTGTTGCTGCTCGGGCGCGCGCTTGAGCACCATGATGACATGCTCCAGCGGCGTGCTGTCATCCACAGTGCCCTGGTCATTCTCGGGGAGCGCCGCGGGGTGCATATTCCCCCTCAGGGTCGCAAGCTGGGTTTCATTCACCGGCTGAGTAATGAGGTTCCGCGGAGCCTGAGCGTAAGAATGCAAGCTCGCTGCTCCAATTAAAATGAGGACAAAGAGGTGGGATTTACCGGCGAGAGTCTTTTGTATCGTGGCGCGGAAACGGCCCGCGATTTTGATCTCAGCGCCAAACGGCATGTTCCTGCAAGCGCGTTCGAAAGCGGCGCGGCGGGGGCTCGTGACGAACATCAGGTCATCCTCCCAGGGAAGGCTCGCCAGCGAGAAAGCCCGCGTTTTTCCTTCGGTGTTTGTTTCGGACAAGTCCCTCAGAATTTCAATAATAAAACCCCGAAGGACACCGGGGACGCATACTGCTGGCCGGTACCGCCAGCTAAAGTTGTGCGTCACAGGTCGCGACGCATTTGATTGTCAGGGTCGGTGTTGTAGCGCTGAGACTTAGCACAGCACACGCCGACCTTACGACCAAGCCTGAACAAGTACCGGTCGGCGTCCACAAATACACGTACCTCTCGCGCGGTACACTCGCAACCGCGAAAGCTGCCGACACGTAGATCGTGCGGCTTTGTACTAGCAGTTGGAGTTCCACCCACAACACACTGAAAACAAAGTAGATACCTTTTCTGCCTGCTTGGCAAAGTGCAAAAAGTTGCGTTCTCTGCGCAGTGATTTTCTCCCATCCACCGGCAAGTATTCCGCGTGAGCCCTTTGTTCAAATTGTTGAGTCCAAGGGGCTAAACCACGCGGCATTTACGGAGCTGCCATCTTGATTTCGAGCCGGCTTTCGGGGAAGGATTTCGATAGGCCGCACTGGGAGTCAACAGGCCACGGAAATACGCGCCACGAATCTCATTATGCGGGATCCAAGGCAGTCAACCGCCCTGCGGGGAGGTTTTCTGAGGGTAAACTCCGTGCCGGAAGAACGCGCTATGTCCTTGAAAACGCAGGGCAAGTTTTTTCTCCGGATCGAACCATTGCATGTAAGTCATTTAAATAGAACTTGTTGCGAGCAAATCGCGCGAAGACCCTGAGAGTGGCGGGCATTCGCCCTCTAACCATAGTCGGCTTGACGGAAATGCCCGGCCAATTGGCGCAGAGTGAAACTCCGCGTTTCCCGATAATGGAAATGGCAAACGGAAAGGGTCAGCGACGGGAATCGCAGAGATGTGCTCACTCTCCGCCAACCAGCCATTCACCTACACCGCGGTTTTTGATTATTCGAATTAATGAACGTGTAAACGCCCCTCGTGGCAAGAGCCCCGGAGGAGGGCTGAAATGCGCCCACCTCGCTACCCTCGCTCAAATCACATTGACCACAACGGCGTAGTCTTAGAAGTGCAACTCCTAACCCCCGAGTCCCCCTCCGTGAAGTCGACTTCTCTCATATCATTCGCATTGTGTTATTACCCGCCACAGTCCAGATCAAGGCCGGGGCCCGTAGGTCTTTGTCTTCCCGTTGCGGCTGTTGGTCACGGTGAACCCGCCATCGGCTTGCGCGGAAACTTTGATCCAGCTCACGGCCGCGTCCTGGTCCACATTGGCGATGAAGGGCTCCGGCGCGTTGTTCTCTTTGCCCGCATGTTGGGCGTAGTGCAACTGCCACACGTCCTCAATGCCCGGCGAAGTTTGAATGGTGTGCAAAGCCTCGGGCGAGCCGCCTTTGGTGGCGCCATTGTTGGTAATGGCCACGCGCGGATGGAGCGCATGCACAATGGCTGGGGCGTTCGACTGATCGAGGCCGTGGTGCGTGCTCAGGTAAACGTCCACGGTCCCCAGTTTGTTGTCCGGGCAGACGAGTCCGAGCTCCTTGTTCCAGGTCAGGTCGCCGAGATCGACCGTGCGAAACTTACCGTAGGTAATCATCATCCCAATCGACTGGGCATTTTCCGAAGGGTCAACCTCGCGAGGTTTGGTGGCGGCGCAATAAGGATTGGGTTGGCCCGCGCCCTCGAGGGGCCGCAGGATTCCCTGGCCGGTCGAGGTCACAACCCGCACGTCAATCCCCTTGATGGGAATGCGGTCGCCCGCCCTGACAATCAGGTGGGACGCGCGGTCCCGCGCCTGCACGTAGGCATTGAAGAGATCGTCAGCTTCTCTCCCGGTTTCCACGCTGTGCCCGTGATCCACAAAGGTGCCGATGGGAATGCGTTCGGCGAGTTGCGGCACGCCTCCCACGTGGTCCACGTGGAAATGGGTGATGACCACGTAGTTGAGGCGGGTGACGCCCGCCGTCTTGGCGACGGTGACAATCCGCTCCGCGTCGCGGCCGTTGAAGTCCGGCCAGCCCGTGTCCACCAGCATCGATTCGCCGGAAGGGGAGACGAAAAGCGTGGATTGCCCGCCTTCTACGTCAATGTAATACACGTCAAGGGTGCCCGCCGCCCGCAGCGGCGCGCAGAAGAATGCCAGGGAAGCAATCAGAAGTAGTTTGCGCATGAGGTAAATCCTAACACAAGCGGCGCGCCGGGGGAATTGCGGTGTATTCATCTTGGCAGCTTCTGAAATTTCGTTCGCCGAAAAGGTCGACCCGTTCGACACCCGATAAGGCGCTGCGCTCGCTGGAGAAATACACGCGCGAGCATCTTGTCCACGAGTACCATACCCAAAAATCCTGCGCGCCGCATTGCACCGTCTCCTGCGTGCAGCAAGTCGCCATGCTTGACAATTGGCGCTCGCCCCAAACCCGCCCCGCATTCGTCCCCGTTGAGAATCTGCTCCCGTTCCCGAATTCGCTCAGCGAGGGGTAAGGAGAGATCTGGCCATCGGGTCATTGAGTCATTGAGTCATTGGGTCATCGGTTCATTGAGTGATTTCCAATTTCCGTCGTCTTACGATCTTCGAGTTTCGATTTTCGATCTCCGCTTTGCGCTTTGTGAATTTGCGAGTTTCGAGCATCGATTTGCGGAGTCGCCAAGGGATTCATGTCCTCGCCCCTTCCTGCCGATAACCGCAGCGGGGGAGTGCGTCACGCCGGGGAATGTGGCACGGCCATCCCTTCGGCAAGCTCAGGGCGGGGCCTTGGTCGAAGCCGGGGGCGTCCTGCCCGCTCTTCGCCGCTGCGCTTCGCCCTTTTCTCGTCACTTGCCACTGGTCACGCGTCACTGCTCTTGTGATCGAGTCACCGGATCATCGGGCCATCTATACAGAACGACACAACTTTCTGCGCATTGCCCTGGAACGGCGCTCTCTGAGCGCCGTGATTGTAGCGTCGATCTCCGATCGACGACGGCGGTCGGAGAGCGCCTCTACAGCCGAATGCGCGAACACTTATGTCGTTCTGAATAGAACCAATCCCGTGATCAGCCGGTGAAAAGATCAGCCGATCAACCGATGAGCCGATTTTAGGCTGTCTCGCGTCCAACGTTTTAATCCTTTCTTTTCATCAAGATCGTGGAAAACATGTTTAACTCATTTGTTTTCATCAACATCGTGGAAAGACGGAAAGCCGAGAAATTCTCTACATTTATTTTCAATAACTTATGGCGAATTTCCGCCATTTTTTATCCCCTTTTTTTTCGCCCGACCTGCGCCGCCGAGAATGCAATAACTATTATGTTTTCAATAGCATAGATTTTTGAGGGATTTTCTCCGTTCATTACTAACCCCTGATGTTTCTGGCACATCGTGGAACGTCGTCCCGTTTTTTCCGTCACGGTTCTCGGCTTTCAAGCTAACTCATTGCATTCTAGTGAGATAAAGCTCTGAGACATTTTTACGCTAAACGCTAACCCCTTTTGTTTCCGGAACATCGTGGAAAGCGATGGGTTTTCCTAATGCTTCCATCCGGCGCTGATGACGTTTCATCCTCGATAAAGACCGCGATCAGCCGTCGCTTTCAGCCATCGGCAATCGCCCATCGGCCACCCGCAATCGCCAACCGGCGACCCTCATGGGCTAGTATACGCCGGCCGGAGGTTCGAGTCAAGACAAAAACGAGCCTACATTATGAAACCCATGAATAAGGCAAGGGGTCAGGCGCAGCGTCTGCCGGGTCGTAGGGGCGGCTCGCGAGCCGCCCTGGTCAGCAATCGCAGGCGATTGCGGGCAACCGAGTTTCGCAGGGGAGCTTCGCGAAGCA